>JACCDS012251919.1_pt1 | contig 13337 bp, 12 predicted proteins | sample 7446441 | NCBI WGS metagenome assembly JACCDS01 (sample SAMN15323445, study PRJNA562643) | freshwater metagenome | isolation source: river surface water | place: USA:Blue River Watershed | collected 2017-08-17
CGCTGGTGCAGGGAGGTCGGCTGGACCGTCAGCATGGCCTGGCGCCCGGTGCTGGCGCGGCCACCGGCCTGCTCCATGATGAAGCCCACGGGGTTGGCTTCGTACAGCAGGCGCAGGCGGCCCGGCTTGGTCGGGTCCTTGGTGTCCTTGGGGTACATGAAGACGCCGCCGCGCATCAGGATGCGGTGCGCCTCGGCCACCATGGAGGCGATCCAGCGCATGTTGAAGTCCTTGCCGCGCGCGCCGGTCTTGCCGGCCAGACACTCGTCGACATAACGCTTGATCGGGGCTTCCCAGAAACGGCTGTTGGAGGCATTGATGGCGAATTCCTGCGTGTCGGCCGGGATCTGCATCTTGGGGTGGGTGAGCATGAACTCACCCAGATTCGGGTCGAGCGTGAAGCCGTTGACGCCGTTGCCCACGGTCAGCACCAGCATGGTGGTGGGGCCGTAGAGCGCGTAGCCGGCGGCCACCTGCTGGGCGCCCGGCTGGAAGAAGTCGGCCTCGGTCACGTCGCGGCCGCTCTTGACCACGTCCTCGGGCGCACGCAGGACGGAAAAGATGCTGCCCACCGAGACGTTGACGTCGATGTTGCTCGAGCCGTCGAGCGGATCGAACACCAGCAGGTACTTGCCGCGCGGGTGCTTGGCCGGGATCTGGTAGGGCAGATCCATCTCCTCGGAGGCCATGCCGGCCAGGTGGCCGCCCCACTCGTTCAGGCGCGTGAACAGGTCGTTGCTCAGCACGTCGAGCTTCTTCTGCGTCTCACCCTGGACGTTGACGGAGCCGCCGCCGTTCTCGCCGTTCTGGTTGCCCAGCACGCCACCGAGTTCGCCGAAGGCGACCGCGCGCGCGATGGCCTTGCAGGCCAGGGCCACGTCGAGGATCAGGGCATTGAAGTCGCCCCGGGCGTCGGGAAAGCGGCGACGCTCCTCGATCAGGAACTGGGTCAGGGTGGTGCGTTTGGACAGCGGCATGGGGTCTCTCTCTTCTTTATTGCTGATCGACGGTCAGGAGGCGCTCACCGGACCAGTGCGACTGGTGCCAGCTCTTGAGATCGGACAGGTGGACGCCACCCAGATCCGGCACCACGTGCAGGGCACGGGTGAAGTCGTGGTGGCGCGTGAACTGCGTCGGCGTGATGATGGTGGCCAGGCCCGCCAGCGTGGCCGCCTTGAGGCCGTTGCCCGAATCCTCGAAGGCCAGGCACTCGCTCGCGTCGAGGCGCAGCAGCTGCAGGATCTGCTCGTACACCATGGGGTGCGGCTTCTTCAGCGGGGCCGTGGTGCCGTCGCCGATGGCGGCAAAGGCGTGGCGCCAGTCCGGGCCCATGGCGCGGCGCAGCAGGGCCGCGATGTTCACCGGCGAGGTGGTGGTGGCGATGGCCAGCAGCATCCCCGCCGCGGCGGCTTCTTCGAACAGCTGGAGCACGCCGGGGCGCAGGGCCACTTCGCCGTTGTTGACGGCGGCTTCGTAATAGGCGGTCTTGAGCTCGTGGATGCGGTTGACCGTGTCCTGCACGGCCTGGGCCTCGATGGCCTTGACATCGGGGTTGACCCGCTTCCAGTAGTGCAGCACGCGCTCCTTGCCGCCGGAGATGTCCAGCAGCTCGGTGTACAGGGCCTCATCCCAGTGCCAGTCCAGGCCGATCTCCTTGAAGGCGTGGTTGAAAGCGGCGCGGTGCACGCTCTCGGTGTCGGCCAGGGTACCGTCCACGTCAAAAATCAGGGCGCGGAGCATGGGGATCTCCTTCATCTCTACTTGTTTCATGGGGTTACTCACGGGTTAACTATAGGTAGCGACTTAAATAAGGTAAATTCATTTTTTATTCGATAACGATTAAGCTATCCTTTAATGCGCAACACCACTTTCCGCCAGCTTCGCGTGTTCGTCGAGGTTGCGCGCCATCTGAACTTCGCGCGCGCCGCCGAGGCCCTGCATCTCACGCCGCCGGCCGTGACCATGCAGATCAAGGAGCTGGAAAGCCATATCGGCATGCCGCTGTTCGAGCGCGCCGGGCGCCAGGTGTCGCTGACCACGGCCGGCGAATACATGCTGGTCTATGCCCGCAAGATCCTGGCCACGCTGAAAGACGCCGAGGACGCCGCCGCCCGCCTGCAGCGCCTGGAAGTGGGCACGCTGACCATCGGCATGGTCAGCACGGCCAAGTATTTCCTGCCGCGGCTGCTGGCGCAATTCCAGCGCGAGCACGAGAGCATCGAGATCAAGCTGGTGGCCGGCAACCGCGAACAGCTGATCAAGATGCTGCAGGGCAACGAGGTGGACATTGCCATCATGGGTCGCCCCCCGACCAACCTGGCCACGCGGGCCGAGCCGTTCGCGGCGCATCCGCACGTGTTCGTCGCGCCGGTCGAGCACCCGCTGCTGACCAAGGTCGGCCACCCGACCATCGAGGCGATGCTGCCTTACAGCTTCATCGTGCGCGAACCGGGCTCGGGCACGCGCGCGGCCATGGAGCGCTTCTTCGAACCGTCGCGCATGGAACCCAGGATCACGATGGAGCTGACCAGCAACGAGACGATCAAGCAGGCCGTGATGGCCGGCATGGGGCTGAGCTTCCTGTCGCTGCACACGATCGGGCTGGAACTGCAGCACAAGCTGATCTCCGTTGTCGACGTTCCCGGCACCCCCATCGTGCGGGCCTGGAACGTGGTGCACACCCTGTCCAAGATGCTCTCGCCGGCGGCCGAGGCCTTCCGCTACTTCATGCTCGAACAGGGCGAGAGCCACCTGGCCGAGCGCTTTGGCAGCTTCATGAAGCTGCCGGAGCAGTAAGTACTTTCAGGTACCTGTCAATCGTCGTCGCCGAGCTCGGGGTTCCAGCCCCGCGCCCGCGCCTGCGCCACTGCTTCGGCGTGGATGCGCTGGTGGCGCTCGGCCAGCTCGGGCGGCAGGCGGCTGGGCAGCTGGCCGTAGGGCTCCCACGCCTGGCTCACCTTGTCAAACAACATCTGCATGTCGGCCGCCGAGCGGCCGGCAAAGCCGTCGCCCTCAGGCAACAGACCAAACACCCAGGCATCGCGGATGATGCGCGCGTGCAGGGTCATGCCAAAGTTCTCTTCTGTCTCGATTCCGCCGTAGGTACGCATGGGGTGATTATCGTGTCAAACCCGCATAGAGCAGCGGCAATTTCTCGGGCAGACGCTCCACCTTGTCCACCACCATATAGTTGCGGGCACCGAAGATACGGCTCACATACTGGTCGGCGCGCGGGTCCAGGCTCATGCAGTAGGTCAGCACGCCGCTGCGGCCGGCCTCCTCCACCGCCTTCTTGGTGTCGTGGCGCAGGTACTGCGGGTCGCGCACGTCCACGTCGGCCGGCTCGCCGTCGGTGATGACCAGCAACAGCTTCTTGGCCGAGCGCTGCGCCCGCAGCGCCGCGGCCGCGTGGCGGATGGCTGCGCCCATGCGGGTCGAGAGCTGGCCCTGCATGCCGGCCAGCCGGGCCTTGGCCGTGTCGTCGTAGGGCTGGTTGAAATCCTTGAAGCGCCAGTAGTTGACGTCGTGCCGGCCATCGGAGCAGAAACCGTGGATGGCAAAGGGGTCGCCCACCTTGGCGATGGCATCGGCCAGCAGCACGCAGGCCTGGCGTGTCAGGTCGAGCACGGTCTGCTCCTGGCCGGCCACCTTGTCGTTGGTGGACTGGGAGAGGTCGAGCAGCACCAGCACCGAGATGTCGCGCACCTTGCGCACGCTGCGCATCATGATGCGCGGATCGGGCTGCTGGCCCATGCGCAGCTCGACCAGCGAGGCCAGCGCCGCGTTGAGGTCGATCTCGTCACCGTCCTCCAGCTTGCGCAGGCGCTGCACGCCCTGCGGCTGCATGGCGTCGAGCAGGTACTTCATGCGGCCGATCAGGCGGCGGTGCTCGGCCACGATGGCGTCCACCACGGCCGGATCCCCCGCCTTGGGCCGGCGCTCCTGCACCGTGACCCAGGCCGGCCGCTCGAGCTGGATCTGGTGGTCCCACCCGGCGTAGTGCACCGGGTCGATGACCGGTTCGCGCCCCTCCGACTCGTTGAAGGACACGCCCAGGTCCTCGTAGGGGAAGAGCTCGGTGCCCAGCACCCAGATTTCCTGCGCATCATCACCGGCGGTCTCCACATCGATCTCATTGGCGAACTCCATGAGATTGACGTATTTGCGCACCTGCTTGACGGTCTCGTAGCCAGCGGCCTCGGACTTGTCGAAATCGAATTCCTCGAAGGCCCAGAAGTAGCGGTTGTCGTCGCGGTAGGCCGCGGTCTGCAGGTCGGTGCGCGGCTGGTAGCCCAGGCCGACCAGTTCGCGGAAGCTGTGCGCCAGGGCCACACCGATTTCCCAGGACACGGTGTTGTCGTGCACATCCTGTCGCACCCGCTCCTGCGCCTGGGCCCAGAGTGCACGGCCCTGGACCACCCACGGATGCTCGTCGGCATAAGCCGGGTCCAGCAGCGCACGCGCCAGCCGGCTCAGGAAATCGCCCGCGCTGCGGTTCTGCTCCGGCGTGGCCACATGCAGGCTGGCCCAGAGGTCGCGCAGACCCGGAAATTGCGCGATGGACAAGGCCTCAACGCGCGCATCCTCCACCAGCGCGATGCAGGCCATCTGCCAGGGATTGAGTGATTCGGCCGAGATCGGCTGGCGCGTGTAGACCAGGTGCGCGGCGGCATGCGCCGACGCAGCGCGGTACAGCTCGCCCGCCGCGATGGTGCCGCGATCGGTCTGCACCGCATCGTAGGCGTCGGGCAGGTGGATGAAGTAATCCTCGACAAAAGGCTTGTAGCCCTCACGCGACTCGAAGTCACCCGCCGTGGGGCGCATGTAGAAATCCCGCCCCCACAGGGCGCGCAGGTACATGTTGATGCGCCGCTGCACGTCCACGAACAGCGTTCCCTTGCGCTCGTTCTGCAGCACGGCCAGCGACTCCTTGGAGTCCAGGCCGAAGTAGCGGATCTGCTCTTCGTAGTTGGTGCGGTGGGCGTGCGCGCCCCAGGTGGCCCAGCGGCGCAGGCCGCCCAGCGTGAGCTGACCCAGCAGCACGTCGAGCTTGTCCAGCATGGGCCGCAGGCCGCGCGGCGCCTGCGCCAGCAGGGTGTTGAGGAACTGCAGGAACTGCAGGAACAGCGCCGCATCGCCCAGGCGGCGCGCCGCCGTCGGCGCGGTGGACAGCACCAGCTCGATCACCGTGCCCGAGGTCTTGGAGGCCAGCATCAGCGCCGTGGTGGCCAGGTCGCCGACCACGTCTTCGCCGACTTCCTTGGCCACCAGCGGCGCGGCCTCGATCCAGGCATGCACCAGGCCGGCGCCGCGGCCCAGGCCCTTGAGCGCCACGGCGCCCTTGGCGTAGTTGTCCAGCCCCCGCGCCGAGAACACCTTGGCCGCGTCGGGCCAGGCGTGCAGCATCAGCGCGCGGGTTTCCGGCTCCAGCTCCTGGAGCCATTCGGTGTGTTCGTCCAGATGGATGGACATGGCGTGCGCCCTTGCCGGCCGGTGAGAAAAGAATGCGCCCGTGCGCGGGTCAGAAGAAGGTGGCCACGGCGGCGTCCAGTGCGTCGCGCATGTCCGGGTCGTCCGTGATCGGGCGCACCAGCGCCACACGGCAGGCGGCCTGCGCCGCCACACCCTGGGCGAGCAGGCTGCCGGCGTAGATCAGCATGCGGGTGGAGATGCCTTCGTCCAGCCCGTGGCCCTTGAGGTTGCGGGCGCGTTCGGCGATGGACACCAGCTTGCCGGCCACCTCGGCGCTGACGCCGGTCTCGTGCGCGACGATCTCGGTCTCGACCGCGTGCTCGGGGTAGTTGAAATCGAGCGCGCCGAAACGCTGCTTGGTCGACTGCTTCAGGTCCTTCATCAGGCTCTGGTAGCCGGGGTTGTAGGAGATGACGATCTGGAAGTCCGGATGGGCCTTCACCAGCTCGCCCTTCTTCTCCAGCGGCAGGACGCGGCGGTTGTCGGTCAGCGGGTGGATCACCACCGTGGTGTCCTGGCGCGCTTCCACCACCTCGTCGAGGTAGCAGATGGCGCCGTTGCGCGCGGCCACGGCCAGCGGGCCGTCCTGCCAGCGGGTGCCCTGCGCGTCGAGCAGGAACCGGCCCACCAGGTCGGAAGCGGTCATGTCCTCGTTGCAGGCCACGGTGATCAGCGGCCGCTTGAGCTTCCAGGCCATGTATTCGACGAAGCGCGTCTTGCCGCAGCCGGTCGGGCCCTTGAGCATCATGGGCATGCGCACCGAATAGGCCGCCTCATACAGGCTGACCTCGTCCGCCACGGGACGGTAATAGGGTTCCTGGGTGACGCGGTAGGCGTCCACGGGGTGGCTCATGTTCGTCTCCAAAGGTTCGCAGTCTGAAACGGCCTGCACCGGCAAGCCGCTTGAGGTTGCCCGCGCCGACCCGTTCAGGCCGGCGCGGAACACCGGGGCGGGGTCAGGGCCCCGGCGTGGTCATCAGACGGTCTTGCCGCGATAGATCACCATGGAAGCGCCCTGCGACTGGGCGAAATTGTCGTAACCGATCAGGCGCACGTGGTTGTCCGGGTTGGCCTTGTGGCAAGCCTCGGCTTCAGCCAGGATCTTGTCGATGTCGGTTTCGCCGAACATCGGCAGCTTCCACATGTACCAGTAGGAGTCCATCAGGTATTGCGGCTCGGTGTGCTCGATGGCCGGGTTCCAGCCCTTGCTCACGATGAAGGCGACCTGCTTGCGGATCTCGTCCTTGCTCATGGCGGGCAGGTAGGAGAAGGTCTCGAACTTGCGGCTCGAAGGATCGGACAGGCGGGAGTGATAGTCTTGCATTTCAGATTCCTTTCAATTCGTTTTGACTTGCGTGTCTGTCAGATCACTTGTGGGCGACGTCGAGCTTGTCCACGGTGTCGAATTCGAACTTGATCTCTTTCCACGTTTCCATGGCGATCTTCAGTTCGGGCGAGTGCTTGGCAGCCTCGGTGAGCACGGCCTTGCCTTCCTTTTCCACGGCCACGCCTTGGTTGCGCGCCTTGACGCAGGCTTCCAGCGCGACGCGGTTGGCCGCGGCACCGGCCGCATTGCCCCAGGGGTGGCCCAGGGTGCCGCCGCCGAACTGCAGCACGGAGTCATCACCGAAGATGTTGACCAGCGCCGGCATGTGCCAGACGTGGATACCGCCGGAGGCAACCGGCATCACGCCGGGCATGGAGCCGAAGTCCTGGTCGAAGAAGATACCGCGGCTGCGGTCTTCCTTGATGAAGCTGTCGCGCATGATGTCGATCCAGCCCAGGGTGGAGGCGCGGTCGCCTTCGAGCTTGCCCACCACGGTGCCGGAGTGCAGGTGGTCACCACCGGACAGGCGCAGCACCTTGGTCAGCACGCGGAAGTGGATGCCGTGGTGCGGGTTGCGGTCCAGCACGGCGTGCATGGCGCGGTGGATGTGCAGCAGCATGCCGTTGTCACGGCACCAGTTGGCCAGGCCGGTGTTGGCCGTCAGGCCGCCGGTCAGGTAGTCGTGCATGATGATCGGTGCACCGATTTCCTTGGCGTACTCGGCCCGCTTGTACATCTCTTCGGGCGTGGGCGCGGTCACGTTCAGGTAGTGGCCCTTGCGCTCGCCGGTCTCGCGCATGGCCTTCTCGGTGGCTTCCTGCACAAAGTCGAAACGCTGCTTCCAGCGCATGAAGGGCTGGCTGTTGACGTTCTCGTCGTCCTTGGTGAAGTCCAGCCCCCCGCGCAGGCACTCGTAGACGGCGCGGCCGTAGTTCTTGCCGGACAGACCCAGCTTGGGCTTGATCGTGCAGCCCAGCAGCGGGCGGCCGTACTTGTTCATCATGTCGCGCTCGACCTGGATGCCGTGGGGCGGGCCGCCGCAGGTCTTGATGTAGGCCAACGGGAAGCGCACGTCTTCCAGACGCAGGGCGCGCAGCGCCTTGAAGCCGAACACGTTGCCGACCAGCGAGGTCAGCACGTTGACCACGGAGCCTTCTTCGAACAGGTCGATCGGGTAGGCCACGAAGGCGTAGAAGCAGGTGTCGTCGCCGGGCACGTCTTCGATCTTGTAGGCGCGGCCCTTGTAGTAGTCGAGGTCGGTCAGCAGGTCGGTCCAGACGGTGGTCCAGGTGCCGGTGGACGACTCGGCGGCCACGGCAGCGGCGACTTCCTCGCGGTCCACGCCCGGCTGCGGGGTGATCTTGAACACCGCCAGAATGTCGGTGTCCTTGACGGTGTACTCGGGTGTCCAGTAGGTACTCCGGTATTCCTTCACACCGGCGTTGTAGGTTTTGACTGCCATGGTTGCTCCTAAGGTTAGGGTCTGAAAACGAGGATTCGCTTCCTTGCGCTCGAAACCGGCACAAGGGTTTGGTCCTGAGCCGGGTTGAATTCTTAAGTCTGCCGTTAATTTTGGAAAGTTAAATATTTTTACGGTATTATTTTATTTTTCTAAATGTTAAGCTTTTCCTTAGCATGAATCTGCGTCACGCCACCCTGCACCAGTTGCGCATCTTTGCCACCGTGGCACGGCACGGCAGCTTCGCCCGCGCCGCCGAAGCCCTGCACCTCTCGCCGCCCACGCTGTCGCTGCAGGTCAAGCAGCTGTCGGAGACCATCGGCCAGCCCCTGTTCGAGCAGCTGGGCAAGAAGATCTACCTGACGGCCGCCGGCCAGACCCTGGCCGATGCCTGCCGTGACATCGAGAATCGCATGGAGCGTCTCTCGCAGGACCTGTCGGCGCTGCAGGGCGTGGAGCGCGGCAGCCTGCGCATCGCCATCCTGACCACGGTGAAGTACATCATCCCCAAGCTGCTGGGCAGCTTTTGCGCCGCCCATCCGGGCATCGATGCCGCCATGTTCGTCGGCAACCGGGAAAACCTGCTGCAGCGCCTGGCCAGCAACCAGGACGACCTCTACATCATGGGCCAGCCGCCCGAGCAGATGAACGTGGTCTGCGAACCCTTTGCCGACAACCCGCTGGTGGTGGTGACCTCTCCAGACCATCCGCTGGCGGGCCTGAGCGGCATCGAGCCCGAACAGCTGGCCGGCGAGCCCTTCATCCTGCGCGAACCGGGCTCGGGTACACGGCTGACGGCCGAGAAATTCTTCGCCAGCCACGGTGTGACGCTGAAGAACCGGCTGGAGGTCGGCAGCAACGAAGCCATCAAGCAGACCGTGGCCGGCGGCCTGGGGCTGGCCGTACTCTCGGCCACCACGGTGGTGTCCGAGCTGGCGCTCAAGGAGCTGATCCAGCTCGACGTGCAAGGCTTTCCCCTGATCCGCAGCTGGCACGTGGTCTACCCCAGCGGCAAGCAGCTCTCGGCCGCGGCCAGCTCCTTCCGGCACTGGATCTTCGAGCGCCGGCCTCGCATGGTCTAGGACCCGCGCCCTCCAGGGATTAGTATCAACAAATATAATAATTGCTTGAGATGACATCAGGATTTTCTGATTCAAGCAATGCGTAACTACACCCTCAAGCAACTGCAGACCTTCATCGAAGTGGCGCGCGAAAAATCCGTCTCGCGCGCGGCCGAACGCCTGTTTGTCACGCAGCCGGCCGTCTCGATGCAGATCCGCCAGCTGGAAGAGGCCTTCGGCCTGTCCCTGATCGAGCCGGTGGGCCGCAACATCCAGCTCACGCACGCGGGCCAGGAATTCCTCACGCACGCCATCGCCGCCATGGGCAAGCTCAAGGACCTGGAAGCCAGCATGGCCGAGCATGTGGGCGCCAAGAAGGGCCGCATCGAGCTGGGCATCGTCAGCACCGCCAAGTACTTCGTGCCCATGCTGCTGGTGCGCTTTTCCAAGCTGATGCCGGGCATCGACGTCGCGCTGCGCATCGACAACCGCGACAACATCCTCGGCATGCTGCAGCGCAACGAGCTGGATCTGGTCATCATGGGCCGCGCCCCGTCCAACCTGGACTGCGAAGCCACGCCCTTTGCCACCAACCCGCTGGGCATCGTCGGCCCGCCCGACCACCCGCTGTCGCGCCGCAAGCGCATGGCCTTCGACACGCTGAAGGACTACCCCTTCGTCGTGCGCGAGCAGGGCTCGGGCACGCGCGCGGCCATGGAACGCCTGTTCGAGCAGTACGAGATGCCGATCAAGGTGGCCATGGAGATGCCCAGCAACGAAACCATCAAGCAGGCCGTGATGGCCGGCATGGGCCTGGCCTTCCTCTCGCTGCGCACCGTGCGCCACGAACTGGCCGCCGGCCACCTGGCGCTGCTGGACATCAGCGGCTTGCCCATCGTCGGCAAGTGGTACGTGACCCACATGAGCCAGAAGAAGCTCTCGCCGGCCGCGCAGGCCTTCAAGAAATTCCTCAGCGAACAGGCCGAGCCGCTGATCGAGTCCTGGGCCTGAGCCCGGACTGAGCCCTCAGGCCGCCTGCTGCAGCCGCTGCGGCTCGCGCAGGCGGTAGACCCGGCCCTGCTTGTCCAGCGGCTCCAGCACTTCCTCGCGCACCAGGCGGCTGACCTCGCGGCTCACGGTCTCGAGCTTGAGGTCCAGCATGGCGCCCATGTCATCGCGCGCAAACAGGGTGACGGTGCTGCCGTCGTTGGCGCTGCGCATCTTCAGGATGAAGTTGGAGACCCGCTGACGCGCGCTGCCGAAATTCAGGTCGGCCAGCCAGTCGTCGGCGTCCTTGAGCGCCTGCTGCCACTTCTGCATCAGGCGCAGGTGCAGGCGCGGGCTGCTGGCGCCCAGGGTGTGGATCACTTCCAGCGGAATGCGGCAGACGACGACTTCGGTCAGCGCCACGGCGTCGCAGTCGTACTGGCCCGAGCCCAGTGCCTCCAGCCCGGCCACGTCGCCCGGACGCAGCACGCGCACGATGCGCTGGCGCCCGTCGGCCGTCACGCGCACCAGCTTGAGCATGCCGCGGCGCAGCGTGAAGATGCCCCGCCCGCGCGCGCCTTCGGCGTACAGCACCTCGCCCTGCTGGAACTCGAGGTCGTCGATGGGTGCATGGATCATGCCGAAGTCCTGCTCGTTCAGGTCGGCAAACAGCACCATGTCACGGATGCCGCAGTTGCGGCAGTCGGAGGTGCCGCGCCAGGCGGACTCGGTCTTGATGGGAATCATGGCTGCATCGGGAGGGCGAAAACCGGTTGATACCCCCAAGTGTATATTTGTCGGCCCGATCGTGCCGGCCCCCTGTCCGACCCTCCATGTGTGAACTGCTTGCCCTGTCCAGCCGCGAACCGGTCCCGCTGAGCTTTTCGCTGCGGGCGCTGGCCGAGCGCAGCACACCCGGCCACAGCGCGCGCGACGGCTGGGGCGTGGCCTGGTACCGCGACGGGGCCGTGACGCTGCAGCGCGAAGCCGCGCCCGCCAGCGACAGCGCCCTGGCGCGCGAGCTGGCCGCCGACGGGCCGCCCACGGCGCTGGCGCTGCTGCACATCCGCCACGCCACCCGCGGCGCCGTCACGCTGGCCAACACCCAGCCCTTTGTGCGCGAACTGGACGGGCGCGCCCATGTCTTCGCCCACAACGGCGACCTGCCCGGGCTGACGGCCGATCCGCAGCTGGCGCTGGCGCAGTTGCGCCCCGTGGGCGACACCGACTCCGAGCACGCCTTCTGCGCCCTGCTGGAGCGGCTGCGCCCGCTCTGGCGCCAGGGCGTGCCCGCGGTGACGGCCCGGCTCGACGCGGTGGCCGAGTTCGCCGCCACGCTGCGCCGCTACGGCCCCGCCAACTTCCTCTACACCGACGGCGAGGTACTGTTCGCCCACGGCCACCGGCGCCTGCAGGCCGACGGCCGTCTCGCCCCACCCGGCCTGTACTGGCTGCAGCGCCACTGCCTGCCGGACAGGATCACGCCGCAGGCGTGGCGCTTCGACGGCCTGTGCGTGGGCGGCGGCTACCAGCAGGCCCTGCTGCTGGCCAGCGTGCCGTTGAGCAAGGAGCCCTGGCAGCCACTGGCCGAAGGTGAAACGCTGGCCGTGCACGGCGGCGCGCTGCTGGCACGCCGGCTACCCTGAGGGCACACCCGGATGGCAGCCGCAGGCCCAGGCGCTAAGATCGCCGGCATGAATCGGGAACGCAGACACTTCGTCGCCGGCGGCGCGCTGCTCGGCGGCACCCTGGCCCTCGGCCAGGCCGGCCCGGTACTGGCCCAGGCCAGCGCGGCCGCCCCCTCGTCCGCCGCCACCGAAGCCCGGGCCGGCCCCCTGCCCGCCCTAGGCTCGCCCCTGGCACTGCCCGAGGTCGCGCTGCTGGACGGCACGGTCTTTCGCCCGGCGCAGGCCGAGGGCCGGGTGCTGGTGATCTACTGGTGGGCCAGCACCTGCCCCTTCTGCGCCCTGCAGAGCCCCGAAATGCAGAAGCTCTGGCTCGCCGAGCGCGGCAAGCCGCAGGGCCTGCAGCTGCTCACGCTCGCCATCGACCGCAAGCGCGAGGATGCGGTGGCCTATCTGCAGAAGAAGGGCTACACCTTCCCGGCCGGCTACGTCACGCCCGAGATCCAGCGCGTGATCCCCAAGCCCAAGGGCCTGCCCATCACCCTGGTGCGCGGCCGCGACGGCCGCGTGCTGCAGGCCGAGCGCGGCCAGCTGTTCCCGGAAGACGTGGAGCTGCTGGCGCGCTGGGCCAGCTGAGACCGACCCGTAGCACAGGGGAAGACCACATGGCAGCATCGCTGGACGGCAAGCTGGTCGTCGCCATCTCCTCGCGCGCGCTGTTCGACTTCGAGGAGGAGAACAAGGTCTTCGAGCACGGCCACGGCCCGCACAAGGACCGCGCCTACATGAAGCTGCAGCTGGACAAGCTCAACGAGCCGGCCAAGCCGGGCGTGGCCTTCTCCATGGTGAAGAAGCTGCTGGCCTTCAACGACGAGCGGGCGCAGCGGGTGGAGGTGGTGATCCTGTCGCGCAACGACCCGGTCTCGGGCATGCGCGTGTTCCGCTCGGCCCAGCACTACGGCCTGCCCATCGAGCGCGGCGCCTTCACGCGTGGCCAGTCGCCCTGGCGCTACCTCAAGCCGCTCAACGCCAACCTCTTCCTCTCGGCCAACCCGGAGGATGTGCGCGCCGCGCTGAACCAGGGCTTCCCGGCCGCCACCGTGGCCACGCATTCTGTGCTGGCGCAGGACAAGCACCCGCACGAGGTGCGCATCGCCTTCGACGGCGACGCCGTGCTGTTTTCCGACGAAGCCGAGCGCGTGTTCCAGGCCGAAGGGCTGAACGCCTTCCAGCAGCACGAGCGCGACAAGGCGCACCAGCCGCTGCTGGCCGGCCCCTTCAAGCCGCTGCTGGCCGCGCTGCACCGGCTGCAGCAGGAAGGCACGCCCAGCATGCGCATCCGCACCGCACTGGTGACGGCGCGCAGCGCGCCGGCGCACGAGCGCGCCATCCGCACCCTGATGGAC
>JACCDS010131222.1_pt1 | contig 13335 bp, 10 predicted proteins | sample 7446441 | NCBI WGS metagenome assembly JACCDS01 (sample SAMN15323445, study PRJNA562643) | freshwater metagenome | isolation source: river surface water | place: USA:Blue River Watershed | collected 2017-08-17
CGAAATTGATGTCGGCTTTCGAGCAAATGGGAGCAGTAATTCGCCGATAAATTTCATCCTCAAATAAAGAAAATAGGCACTTTCGACTTCCGGATTGGGTTATTATACATGTAAATAGATGCGCAAATGTCGGTGTTAACCTTAGATATCGGAAACTCAAGGGCCAAGTATGCTTTTCATTCCACAACTGGTGAAATTTTGGAGCACGGTTATTTGGGAAGGTTGGATGCAGGTTTGGTTGAACTCAGTGATTTGGTTAAAGGGCTTCATTCTCGATTTGGTTATGAACTAGAATCAATAGTTTATTCTTCGGTTAAGAATTATTCAGTTGATTGGTATGGTCAAGGATTCGCTGATTACCAGCCGGTAGAGATAAAATCGTTGATGAATCAATTGCCTTTTGTTGTGGATATTCAATTTCCAGAAACATTGGGCAGTGATCGCTTGGCAGGTGTTATGGGATGTATGTTTTTGTTAGACAAAGGTTTGGAAAGTGAAACTCGGGTTGAATCTATGGAAAACGATACTCAAGCTGAATCTTTGAGAAGTCAAACGGTGGTAGACTTTCTAATGATCGATGCCGGCACATGCGTTACTTACGATTATTTTTTAGCGCAGAACAAGGCGTACGTTGGAGGGGCTATTTCTCCAGGGCTGAAGTTGAGGTATAAAGCGATGGCAGATTATACCGATGCTCTGCCTATGCTATCTGTTCCGGCTGAACGAGTTGATGTAGATCGGAACGCAATTTCTGAAGATCAAAACGTAATTGCTGAAGATCAAAACTTAGATTCAAAAGATGAACTAATAGAAATGGAATTAAAAGATATTGGTCGTCACACTGTTGAAGCCATGGATTCAGGTGTTTTAGTCGGATTTATAGATGAAATTTCTTGTCGAATCGACCGATTCAAGGAAAAATTCGTTGATTCTCAGGTGTTTTTGACTGGAGGCGATGCTGATTTTTTGGGGAAACGACTGAAATCAGGGATATTTGTGGAACCTATGCTTTTGCATTACGGTCTTTTTTATGCAGATCAATTTAAAAAGTAATCATTCATTGAAAAATTATATACTTTCATTCCTTGCTATTTTAGGAAGTTTTTCTACTTCTTGGGGACAGGGAAGCAGCGGTCAAAACTTGGTTAGTTCTCCTTACAGCAATTATGGTGTAGGAGAGTGGACACAGACTAACTTTTTACAAGCTGGAACTGCACAACACACCTATTCCGGTTATTATTCTTTTAGCAGCTACAATCCGGCAACACTTGGAAATGTGCGTTATACTACGTTGGATTTTGCCGGTTCTTATCGAAGAGGTGCTACTATTTCTGGTAATGAACGGTATGATTTTGACGGTGGTGGGTTGGAATATATTTCATTAGCGCTACCGGTTTGGAAAACAGCGAAACGTAAATTGATTGGATTCGATAGTGTTCACAATCAAAAAAAGTGGAAGTTTACGCCATATGGTGCAAGCAGTGCGCTGGTGTTGAAACCCATGACTTCGGTTGGATATTCGTATTTTCTGGAAAATAATGGTGTGTTAAAAACGCGCACTTCGCATATTGGTTCTGGTGGATTATCTGTATTGCAATGGCAAACAGGTTTTCGATTAAGCAACTCCGTTCAATTGGGATATTCTGCAGGTTATGTTTTTGGTACCACCAAAGACAATGCACTTTTTTCTGTGGTGGATAGTTTGCAATTGGGGGTAGTAGAAGATGCTCAAAGTTTGGTGTTGCGAGGAATGCAACAGCAGGTTGGGCTAATGTTTCAATTCAAGATTGACAGTACGTATCATAAATTTGGTGCGTCATACGAATGGTTTTCGAATTCGTTCGCCACCCGTAATCGATTAACGCGTAGTTTGGAAGTAACATCTGCTGGTTATACCTCTGTTTTGGATACCATTTTAAACGAGAAAGATGTAAAGAAAGCCTTTACCTTGCCTGGTTCTATTGGATTGGGATACAGTTTTCAATACCGAAGAGCTTGGCAGTTGAATTTGGACTGGCGCAAACAGATGTGGTCGAATTACAGTGCTTATTTTGATAATAATGGGAAATATGTGGATCGCACAGATTATTCGGTTGGTTTAATTATCAATCCCATGGATGTTAAAGGAGGTACAGAAAAGCGCATGAAAATGCCCGTGCGATTGGGTTATAGTTTGGGACAATCACAGCTTCAATTTTTGCAAAATTCGCAAACATTTGGATTACAGGAGCATCGCTATATGGTTGGATTTGGTATTCCAATGTTGCGCCGATATTTTGACAACTCTGTGATTACAAACATATTGCATGTAAACGTTCAGTACTTAGAGCGTAAATCAACCGGTGGTAACTTTCCCAAGGAACAATATATTAGTGTTGGTTTGGGGTTGCAGTTGGGAGATATTTGGTTTGCTCAACGTAAGTATGATTAATACTCCAACATGGGTGTTGTATTTCGTCGATTCGGTCCATTGTATTCTGTTGAATTTATGAAAATCAACGCTTGGTTTTTGGGGATGTTCATGCTGATTTTTTTGGGAAGTTGCAGCGACTTGGATACAAGTGCTTACCGTCGTAAACGATCACAAGATTCAATGGTAACACGAGAGTTTGCTGAAAAAGTTACCATAGAGTACACCGATAGTGGGAGATTGAGAGCACGTATTTTTTCACCTATTTTAGTGGCGGTTAAACAGAAAAGTCATCCTTATTTAGAAATGAGAAAGGGATTGAAGGTGGATTTTTACGAACAGAATGGAGACATTCAAAGTTATTTAACAGCTGAATATGCAATAAGTTACCCAGAAGAGAATCGGGTTATTGTTCGGAATAATGTAGAAATTTTGAATGTAAAGGGGGAGATGTTGAATACAGAAGAATTGAAGTGGGATCAGAAACGAGGAAAGATTTATACGGATCGATTTGTTAAGATTACAACGCGGGATCAAATTATAACCGGTCAGGGTTTGGAAAGCAATCAATCGTTTACTGATTGGGAGATATTAAATGTTAGTGGAACAATAAACGTACCTTATGATAAAATACCACGTCCTCGCTCTGTTGTGCCTGGTCGCGGCCGCTATTAGTGCCGTAGAATTTTTGGCTATTTCGATGCATGACGCAGCCACACAGGGAAATGCATATTTAAGTTCAGGCCGTTTTTGGCTGATGATTGGCGTGTTCGGTTTCTCGATTGTCATGTATTTTCGAATTAAGAGAATGCGTAAAGAGGCGTTGTTACATGGCGAAGATGGTCGTTCGAAGGCGGGAAAACATCCCTCGAAGAAGAAAAAATAACTTACCAAATGTGGAAAAACACGAAGATTTAAAAGTTTTCCACAAAGTTTTGCACATTTATACCTACTTCTAGGTATATTTGTTGCACACATGAAAAATTCAACTCGTCAAAATATCCTTAAAAAATGCTTTGAGGCCATTGAAAAAGGCGGATTTGAGGCGTTAAGAACAGACAAAGAGATTCAAAATTTGGGAATTTCGAAAGGGGCATTTTATCATTATTTTCCGACCAAGTTGGAATTGGGTTATGCAATCATTGATGAAATTATTAAACCAATGTACGAATCAAAATGGTCGGTTTTATTGGAACAGGATACGCATGTGTCGAATCGATTGTGGGAGTTGATTGAGAAGGAGAAGGATCGTGCAACAGATACGCGTATTTCCAGAGGGGATGTTTTGTATAATTTGATGTTAGAGATGAGCGGAGTGGATACTCAATTCCGTATCAAGTTGGACGAGGTGTTGGAGATTCAGGTGAAGATTTTGCAAAAAGCCTTATTACAAGGGAAGAATAATCAAGAGTTTAAGTCGGGAATGGATTCTCGTTCAATGGCTTATATGCTCATTGGTCAATTACATGGATGTTATGCTATAGCTAAAACGCGGGCAAGTAAAGATGTATTTGTATCGATGGTAAATGCCTTGCAGAAGCAGTTGATGGAGGTACTTTATACAAAAGACCCTTCCCAAGAAGTGGTTCTTGTAGGAAGGGCCTAATTGAAAATTAATTACAGGTAATTCAAACTGCGCACTATCAATTCAAACCAAGTAAGTTTTTCTTGTTTTTGTAGTCTTGCACCAAAAATTTATTGCGTGCACCGTTTCCTGTTTTGGAAATAAGTGTGCCATTTTCTTTGCAGGTGTTCAACCAATTTTCTGTAGAATAGACCCAATTGGGTGAATCGCTAAACACCACCCCACTCATTTGAGAACAAATCACAGCAGTTTTTTCCTTTATGCTGTGGAAAATCATGCTATTATCGGTGGTAATCATGGGGGTAAAATACAATTTATAACGTGCCCCTTTAAAATTCGGTAAGTATGGGTTCAGTTTGTGTCCTACTTCTGCCTGTTGTGTTATTAATTGAATTAACTGATCGTATTCTCTAAGCACTCTTTCATAAGTTGCATCATCTTGGAAAAGACCACATTCTTTGTAATGTTGAATTTGGTAAAGAGTAGCGAAAAGGGTTTCATAACCCCAGATTTCATGCGAAACAATATTCATATATTTTTCCGCCAGTTTGATATGTTTACTTTCAATTTGCTTGTTGTCGCATTGGAATGTGGCATTATTCAAACTGGGTTTTTTCAAGAATTCACGGTTCCAAACAAAGTTTTTGAATTCGGCTAATGCGGGATACCACATATAATAGAAGAAGGGAATTTCTTTGGCGCCATAAACAATTTGAGAGTGAGGATGGAATTTGCAATGATCCAAACGGCTTTCCAACTCACTGTAGAAATTGTCGGAAGTGTAAGTTTCAAAATTAAGCGCTTTGTATTCAACCAGTTGCCAGTTAGGGTTTGCATTGGTAAAATGGTTGAGATCTATTTGGAATTCGCGAGCCAATCGAATCATTTCATCGGCTTTAAACGTATAGGGGTCGCGAATTCTGCGGTAAGCCGCATCTTCTGAAATGTTTAAAATGTCGGCAATAATTGCTGCTGTACGTAATCCCATTTTTTTAGTTTTTTCATTAAGAATTTGAGTAAAATTTTCCATCATAATAGTAAAAATTTAAGTGACGGGAGATTAAACAACAAACTTGATAGTTGCACCCAAGGGGTTGCGAAAAACGCAAAAAATTGATTAGAAAAAAGGACAAATTTGCGATAATCACCAAGGATAGGTAAGCGGGAAGTATGAATTTTGAATCGTAACAAAATCAATAAATTATGAACAAAAATTACCTTTTAGAACTTGTAAAAAACCACGAAAAATCACTTTCTTTATATAAGGTGAAAAAATTTCGAAAATTGGATTTTCAGCCATTTAATTTGACCTTGTTAACAGGAAAAATGGTCAAAATGTGGGAAAGCCGATGTCTTTTTAATCCGAGATTTAATGAAGTTATTGGAAGAGTTAACGAATTTAGTGAGAGATCCCATGAATTCATTTTGAAACACGCAACCACGGTGTTGGTTTTGATGTTATTGGGAAGCTTGTTTAATGGGTCGTATGGTCAAAATTCTAATGCGACGTCTCCAGCTGAAATTGAAACGCACGCCGATATTGTGTATTCAAGGTTTAAACACATAAAACCTCAGGGAACAGAATTGTGGAATGCGTTTGAACCGGATTTTGATGCTTCAAAATATAATGGTGGAAGTGCTTGTCAAGTTGTGAACTATGAAATATCTCAGGAAATACTTCGATCTGCGTTGCAGTACAGTTATGGTTTGGAGAGTTATCGTGAGCGAGATAGTATTTGGCAGGAGCGTGTTTATGATTATTTGGAACAAGGGATATTTCCCTTAAGCGTGGTAGATTTAAGGTTTAACGAAATAAATCCGGCGCTATTAAAAGCGGGTTTGAGATGGTCGGCAGACAGTTTGCATTATGAATTGAATTTGGATGGATTTGCGGAGCCTATTTTCAAAGAAAATTACATTTTTGCAGGAATCCTTCCCATTGAACGAATGCGAAATGATGTAGAGTGGATGGTTTTGGATTCAACCATGTGGTTGAGCAATTTCAATAAGCCGGAGAAAGTTCGAGTACGTTTAAATAACGAGGTGTTATGGGTGGAGTGGAATGTGCCTTTTAAGGTTACTGCTGGCACTGATGATTTGTTTATGGAATTGGATTTCTTGTTTGATGAGGAGGATGAACGTGGTCAATACATGGAGGATGCTATCCAATGGAACCCTTTCAAGATTTTTAGTAAATCGCGTGTGACTATTTCACGCAATCCTTACATTCCCGTTCCAGTTTTGAATCAAAATGAAATTCGAATTCATGAGTATAATAACCCGAAGAAATCGGTGTTTCATAAAGCAAGATACACAGTGCATTTTGGTTTGGATTCTACAAAGAATGGTGTTGTCCAACATAATTGTATTCGAAAACCATTAGTTATTGTAGAGGGCGTAGATTATGGTTATCCAGGAATTAGAGGGTTGAAAGATAACAAATACGGTGAAAATGGATACATTGATATTTTAAGTGGTAAATCATGGAACGCTGCAACTCAAAGTTGGGATCGCTGGAAATCAATTGAAAATGGTCCTTACATGATTAAGCGACTAAGAAATTTGGGTTATGACATTATTTATGTTGACTTTTATGATGGAGCTGCAGATATCAATATCAATGCAGATGTGTTTCAGGGTGTTTTAGGAGAGATAAGAGAATTGAATTGTGGTAACTCAATACATGTAGTGGGAATTAGTATGGGAGGTTTGGTTGCAAAAAGAGCGTTGAAGAAGATGGAAAATGAAGGACAAACACATTGTGTAACTACGTTTACTAGTTTTGATGTACCGTATTGGGGTGCCAATATACCCTTGGGATTGCAACATTTAATCCGTTACTACAGCAAATCCAAAGAGGTAGCAAAAGATGGACTTCATAGAATTTTAAGACGACCTGCAAGTTTACAAATGTTGGCTAATCATGAGGCTTCTGCAAAGCAACATCATTCGTACAGAACATTATTCATGAGAGAGGATAGCCTTTTCGGGGGATTTCCTCAAAAGCCGATGTTGTTTTCCATTACCAATGGAGCTGCTAAAGGAACCGATTCGAGACAACCAGATGCTTGGGGAACAAATGCCAAAATGCAACCTGGACAGTTGATTTTCCGACTTCAGATGAAGGGAATTTCTGCAATTAAGACGACCCCTTGGATAGACATTTTTGCAGAGAATTTCTTTGATAAAAAGAATCAAGTTTATTATAGTGGAAAGGTTGCTGGTTCAAAGCCGTTTTATACAGATAAAGACAACCATTTATGGGATCATGTTTCAGGTTCTCAAATCAATAAATTTGGTTCACTACGCAAAGTCAGCAGTATGCTAAAGGTGGGTTTGGAAGCTCCTTATACTTGTTTTGTTCCTACTATCAGTGCGTTGAGTTTGTCATCGAGTGTACATTCGTTTAATTCGATGTTAGACTTGCCCATTTCTGTTAAGGAAGAAGATGCATTTCAACCATTGGGTGGTGAAGTTCAAACACCATTTATGCGAATTTACATCCCCAAAGAAAACCAAGATCACGTAATGTTAGATTCAACTATTGGTGGAAACATTGAATGGCTTATTGCGCAATTAGAAAATGCTGAAAATGGCTTTCAGTTGGGAAATGGGGGTGTTATTCAAAAATCCAGTGGTATATATAATTTGAAATCAACTTGGAATAAATTCTTGCCATCGGGAAAATTATTAGGTAGTGCTGTTTTGGAAGTGAATGGAACGGGCTTATTGCCTCAACTTTCAAGTCGTGATTTACAATTAGTAAAAAGCTTAAAGAAGCGTGAGTTTTTTACGGGTAGTTGCAGAAATTCTCATTTAGAATTAGTAGAAAAATCACAAATGCAAATCGGGCATGCTGGAGGAAGTCAGACTATAGTTCATTGGGATGGTTATAGCGTGTTAACCTTGAAGGACTTTTCTAAATTGATGATAGAGGAAAATCACACATTCTATATTAAAAAGGGGGCACGTGTGATTTTGGAAGATTCAACGATATTGGATTTACACAACGGATCAAAATTTATTATTGAGGAAGGCGGTTGGTTAATTTTAAGAGACCATTCACAGTTGATTCTTGATGAGGAAAGTGAACTCCATATCAAGGGTAATTTAGTACTGGGTGAGAATTACATTTTTAGACCGATTGCCAGAGACGGCGGTAACACAGGACTGGTTAAGATTACCAATAAAGGCTATGGATTTGGAAAGGGTGAAGTATTTTTTGAAGGTGTGGATGCTCAAATTATCATGAGTGGAAATGGAAAATTAGGTACAGGTAGTTTTCAAATTGAGGGGTTTGTTCAATTACCTGAGGCAAAAAAGGGCAGCCCATTAAAATCTATGGTAATTGAGAAAACACAGGGGATTTTTGGACCTGGCAGTAGATTATTGATTTCAGGTGATGTCAGAATCGAAAATTCTCGATTTGTAATGGTTGATTGGGCGAGTCAGTTTGAATTGGGCAAAATGGATGCTGGAATTCGCTATAATGGCAGTGGCTTGAAGTTAAAGGATGTCGTTTTTGAAGGATTGGATACAGCGTTGATTGTCAAAATGAACAGAGGTGGAAGTAGTGTGCTATGGCAACAATTGAAATTTGAAAATTGTACAGTGGGTATGGTTGGATTGGGTTTGAAAGGGCGTTTAGATCAATTTGATTTTTTAGGAAACAAAGTTGGAATCATTGCTAATGAGGTTGAAAAGGAATTGGTTATAAGTGAATCCAATTTCAAAAACAATAAAGAAGCAATGATCTCAAATCACAGTTCTGGGAATACGAATAAAGTGTGGATGATTGAGTGTTTGTTTGATCGAAATACCACTTCAGTAAGTTCATTGTATGGTCATTTGATTTTCAAGTGCAATCGCTTTAATTTGAGTGAGACAGATATTGTTGTTGAAGGTGGTGTGTTGAATATTTCTGGAGAGGAATTCATTAAAAGCGAAGTCCTTTCAAGAAAGGAGAAACCAGGTTATAATGTATTCGTAAATTCTAAAAAACGCTGCATTGGCATATATGGTTCGGAGTTGTTCATGAATGGTGAAAATTATTTCTATTTCAATAAGTTAAAGTACGATGGCCGACCATTTATTGAAGGGCAAGTGAAGATTGATGAAACGAAAACCTACTGGAATCAGGGTGATGGAAAATTCAAAACAGGAAACAATGTTTGGGCTCCATCAAAAGATTTGGTGGCAAGTGATTTGGATGAACAATACATTCGATTGACTAGAGAAAATCGAGGAAATGGAGTATTGGATGTAGAAGGCACATTGGTGAAGTATTTTCCAGCAGAGGCTTGCTTCTATGCTAGTGAGTTTGATCCGAATGAGTTGGTAACCCAGAAGTTATCGGGTGAAAAGAGCAATCAAAAGGAAGTGGTTGAGACAGGCAACCGAGTGTTTGGAGTTGCTGGCGGGATAATGATTTGGGGAAAAGACTTAGATTGGGAGTGTTATAATGCCGCTGGTAGTTTAATTAAAGTGGGTAGAACTAAATTGGATCGTGAAATGATTGAAATAAGTTCGGGCATTTATTTTATTAGATTGAAAGATACTCAAATAGGTGCTTCACATAAAGTCTTTGTTTCAGAAAATTAGGCAAATTTTAAAGTTGAAATTGCTGAATTCAAAGGCGTTTTGAAGCAAATTCGAATAATAATCAATACATCAAGGGTTTGCACCCACAAATAATGGAGCTTTGATTGTAATTTTGTATGATGAAGGTGACTTTTTGGGGTGCAGCTCGGCAGGTAACGGGAAGTATGCACTTGGTACAGTTGGAGGGAGGAACGCAGGTGTTAATAGATTGTGGTTTAGATTATGAAAACCGCAAGGAATTCGATAACAAGAATGCTAACTTTCCGTTTAAACCAGCCGATATTGACTTATTAATCTTAACCCATGCTCATATTGATCATTCTGGAAACGTTCCCAATTTGATTAAGCAAGGATTTGCAGGCGATATTATTTGTTCAGGTCCAACATTGGAATTGAGCGACTATTTGCTACAGGATAGTTTGAATATCCAAATGATGGAGATTCGAAAGAAACGAAAGCAGTTTTATAGAAAGAAAAATAAGAAACATGCTTCGAGTTTACCACAACCGCTTTTTGCTAAACGTCATATTGTTGACATGGTAGATATGGCAATGGTCTTAGAACCAGGTAATGTTTATCAATACAATGATGAGTTAAGTATTGAGTTTTTTGCAGCGGGACATATTTTAGGCGCCATGAGTGCAAAACTTACGATCAAAGAATCCAATGGCAAAATCAAGAAATTAGGTTTTACCGGTGATTTGGGAAATTTCAATTCAAAATTAGTGCCTGATCCGCATGTGATGGGTGAGTTGGATTATTTGGTTAGTGAGAGTACATACGGTGGACGAAAGCATTTAACAGATAGTCGTAAAGCAGAGGAAATTTTACTAGATGAAATCACGGAAACCTGCGTAAATAAAAAAGGGAAATTAGTAATTCCTGCATTTAGTGTGGGCAGAACTCAATCCATATTATTTACAATTAATCAATTGTTTATGGATGGTAAAATGCCGAATATCAAGGTATTTACGGATAGTCCATTGGCAATTAGATCTACGAGGGTTTACCAAAGCAGTGTAGGGTATTTGAACGATGAAGCCAAGCAGTTTCAAGCCAAACACGGCAGTTTGTTTAACTTCCCATTGCTGCATGTGGTTGAGGATGAGCGTGAAAGTGAGTTTCTAAGTGTTTTACCTGAACCATGTGTGATTGTTTCTGCAGCAGGAATGGTGGAAGGCGGAAGAATTCAAATGCATATTCGTAATAATATTGCCAATGAGAACAATACGGTAATGATTGCGGGTTTCTGCGCTGAGGGCACTTTGGGAGATCGATTATTGAAAGGACAAGGTTTTGTTGAAATAGATCGAAAGCAAAAAGAAGTCCATTCAAAAATTACGCGCACGGATGTATTTAGTGCACATCCAGATCATCCACAATTGGTAGATTATTTTCAACGTACCTCCAAAGCCGGTTCATTGAAGAAATTATTCCTGGTGCATGGTGAAGAAGCGCAAATGATGAAACTGGCAGAAGACATTGATTTCGTTGAAGTTCATACTCCACTACGAGGTGAAACATTTGAATTGTAATTTGTTCGAATATTTGGAATAAAAACTCAGCTTAAATTGAAAGTAATCCATTGAATTACTGGCAATTGTAGCAAAATCGAAATAAAACAAGAAATGCGATAAAATGAACTGGATTTTCGTCATACTATGCCTTTTGGTAATGTGTTTTCTTTTGTGGGGATATGCTATCATTGCTGGTTTGAGAAAATTGTGGTTTACGTGGATGAATCAACGGAACACTGCTGAAATTCCCACTCTTGTGGTAGGAAATATTACAGTGGGTGGCACTGGAAAAACGCCGTTTATCCTGTTTTTAACATCACTTTTTACAGAAAATCAAATTGCTGTATTGTCGAGGGGATATGGTCGTCGAACCATTGGATTTTATGAAGTATTTGATTTTTCCGATGCAGTGGAAGTGGGCGATGAGCCTTTAGAGATCAAGCGGAGTATTTTAGAAAAAGGACGAGAAATACCTGTTTATGTTGGCGAAAATAGATTAAATGCTGTTCGTGAAATCTCAAAGAATCAATCGGTACCTGCAAATTTGGATTTTGTGATATTGGATGATGGGTTGCAACACCTTCCTTTGATACCTGATGTTTCGTTGGTTTTAACTACTCATGAAAAGCCATTCACGGAAGAGTATTTTGCTCTGCCCTTTGGAAAATTGCGTGAATTTAAATCGTCAATGAGTCAATATGATTTCTTGGTTGTTACTAAATGTCCTCCGAAAATTACAGAATCAGAAATTAGTAAGTGGTGGGACAAAAACAAGGAGGATTTGGGTTTAACAAGGGAAAATGTATTTTTTTCGGCGTATGAAGTAAGCGGCCCGCATTGGTTTAATATTAGTAACAAAAAAAGGGCTAAAGACGTTCAAAACCCGGATTCTTCAGCAATACAAAACAAAGATTCTTTAGATGTTGTCGATAACCAGAGAAGCTTCAATATAACAAAGACAAATGAGCCGAAAGAAAAAGATTCCTCAACTACACAAAAAAGCTTATTAATTACAGGAGTAGTAAATCCAGCAGGGATAAGTGAATACGTTAATGATTTAGGCTTTGGTGTGATTAAACATTTTGAATATTCTGATCATTTTTATTTTGGTGAAAAGGAGTTACGTGAATGGATAGAATTTTCTGAAAATAATGATGTATACAACTGGTTCACTACGCGGAAAGATTGGCAACGAATGAAGAGTGTAATTGATAAAATGAATGAAATAATTCCACCAATGATTGCGTTTAAGATTGGGGTGTTACATACAGAAGTTAAAATATTGGAAGATCGAAAAACCGAGTTAAAAGACCGAATTTTAGATAAAATCAAATCAAAAAGTAGATAAAAACGCATTTTGGCAATACTTGTTTTAAAATAAATCAGCAGTTAAAAATTAAAAAATATGAAAATCACAAATTGGATTATAGCATTAAGTTTAGTCGTTTCCGCGTGGAGTTGTTCTCCATCTGAAAATATAGTTTACGAAGAGTTTGAGTCGGTCGACCCTTCCGGTTGGGACTGGAAAGAAGGAAAATCGTTTACTTTCGAAATAGAAGACGATCAGCATTTTTACAGTTTAATCAATGGTTTGAGAATCACTACGGATTATGCGTATAGTAATATTTGGATGATTTACATCATTAAGGGTCCTGGCGGTTATTATAAAAAGGAGCAATTTCAAATTACATTGTCTGACAATATCGGTAAATGGAAAGGTAAAGGTATTTCGAATTTGATATCCTTCCAGAGTCCAATTTTGACTAATTTGAAACTGAAAAAAGGGAAGTACACCATTCAGTTTTTTCAGAACATGCGAGATCAGGAATTGAAGGATGTAAACAATGTTGGACTACAAGTAATTCGCGGTCAGCTGATACTTTAATTTATTCATATTATGGTAGTTAAAGGTTTTGCGTCGGCTCTTTTAGGAGTTAACGCCCAGAAGGTTATTGTCGAAGCGAGTGCAACAAATACACCTGAGTTTGCCACATTTATCATTGGATTGCCTGATACCTCAGTTAAAGAAAGCTTGTTTCGGTGTGATTCGGCCATTAAGCATTCGGGATATGAGGGCCTACGACAAAAAGTGGTCATTAATTTAGCACCGGCTGATTTGAAGAAAGAGGGGAGTGCCTATGATTTACCCATTGCAATATCTATGTTAGCGGCAAGTTTTCAGATAAAAAATGAGCAACTATCTGACTATGTAATCATGGGAG
>JACCDS011852077.1_pt1 | contig 13334 bp, 8 predicted proteins | sample 7446441 | NCBI WGS metagenome assembly JACCDS01 (sample SAMN15323445, study PRJNA562643) | freshwater metagenome | isolation source: river surface water | place: USA:Blue River Watershed | collected 2017-08-17
CGGGCGGCAGCGGCTGCGCGCCCGCCTGCTGCACCTGCTCGCGGATCTGCGCCGGCACCTGGCTGTTCGCCTGCACGGCGGCAATCGCGGCGGCATCGCCGGCATAGGCCTGACCCAGCGTGCCCAGCATGGCATCCAGATCGCCTTCGATGCGCGCACGCAGGGCCCCGGGATTCATCACACTGCTCTGAGCCTGGCTCATGTCGAACGCGGGGCTGCCCGCGGAACTGGGCATGGGCGGCAGCTGGCGCGGCAGCTCGGCGGTGAGGTTCAAGGTCAGCAGCGTGCCGAAGATGGCCACCCCGACCGTGTTGCCGATCTGGCGGAAGAACTGGGTGGAACTGGTGGCCACGCCGATCTGCTGGGGCGGAAACGCCGCCTGCACGATCAGGTTCACCAGACTCTGCGACGGGCCCAGCCCCAGACCCACCACCACCATGCGCCAGGCCAGCTCCAGCTGCGTGGTTTCCGGCCCGATGCCGCCGAGCAGGAACACGCCGACGATCAACACGCCGGCCCCACCCACCATGAAAGGCTTGTAACGCCCGGTGCGCGACACCACGCGCCCGCTCAGGATGCTGCCGACCATCAGGCCGAGCATCAGCGGGAACATGGAGAAACCACTGTTGGTGGCGTTGACGCCCAGCACCACCTGCATGAACAGCGGCATGAACATCACCACACCCAGGAAGGCCATGCCGATGACGAAGGACGTCAGATTGGTGATGACGAACACACGGCTCTTGAACAGGTCCAGCGGCATGATGGCATCAGGCGTGCGCTTCTCCACCAGCACGAAGGCGATCAGGGCCACACCGCTCAGCGCGAACATGCCCAGCAGCACCGGCGCATTCCAGTCATAGCGATTGCCGCCCCAGGTCAGCGCCAGCAGGAAGGGAATGAAGGCCAGCAGCAGCAGGGCCGCGCCGATGTAGTCGATGCGCCCGCCGCTGGCCTTGTTCAGGCTGGGCGTCTTGTAGGCGATCATCAGCAGGGCCACGATGCCCAGCGGCACATTGGCGTAGAACACCCAGCGCCAGCCGGCGATCTCGTGGCCGGCCACGGTGACGGTGGCGAAGTCGGTGAGGAAGCCCCCAAGCGCCGGGCCGACGATGCTGGCGATGCCGAAGATCGCCCCGAACAGGCCCATGAACTTGGCGCGCTGAAGCGGCGGGTAGATGTCCGCGATGATGCCGATGGCACTGGTGAACAGGGCGGCGCCGCCGATCCCCTTCACGGCGCGGAAGATGATCAACTGCATCATGCCCGAGCCCAGCAGGGGCAGGTCGCCGAACTCGCCGGCAATGCCGCAGAGCATGGAGCCGAGCAGGAAGATGCTGATGCCGATCAGCAGGATGGGCTTGCGGCCGTAGAGATCCCCCAGCTTGCCGTAGATGGGCACCAGCACGGTGGAGGCCAGCATGTAGGCCGTGGTGACCCAGGCATAAAGCTCCAGCCCCTGCAGCTCGGCGACAATGCGCGGCATGGCGGTGGAGAGAATGGTCATGTCGAGGGCGGCAAGCAGGAAGACGATGAGCAGGGCAAGCAGGGTGGTGCGCTTGTCCTTGTCGGACAGCGTCACGCCGGATTCAGCTGGATTCAAGAGAGGCACCTTCACGGGACGTCGGAAAGACAGGCCGGGCTATGCTACGCCGCACCATCCGCGCCGAACAGAAAAGCTTTCAGCCGGCAGGCTCGCTTCGTCTCTGCGTGAACTCCATTCGTCGCGCGACACTCACAACCAGCGCCGCACGCGGGCGCAATAGGCCTCGTACTCGCTGCCGAACAGCTGAGTCAGCGCTCGCTCCTCGGGCGCGATCTGAAAGCGCCGCAGATAGAGCATGAAGGCGGGCACACCGAGCAGCATCCAGGGCGAGGCCAGAAACACGGCCCAGGCCAGCAGCAGGATGGCGAAGCCCAGGTACATCGGGTTGCGCGACACCTGGTAGATGCCACCCGTCACCAGCCGGCTGGCCTTGTCCGGATGCAGCGGATCCACTGTGGTCTGTGCCTTGCGGAAGCAGTACACACCGGCCAGACAGCAGAACACGCCATCGATCAGGAACATTCCTGCGAGCACCAGGCGCAGGGTGTCATCCACCTCCACACGGGGGAGCAGGCGGGCGAACTGCCACATCGCGAAGGCGGTGAGCAGCATGACGAGAGGCGGCGGGATGCGGTGTTCGAGGGCGTTCATGGCGCAGATACTCCTTGGAAAATCCCGGCGCTGCAAGTAAGGTCGGGGGCCGTCGGTCACGGCTTGTGGAGCGCGTCGTCGACAGGATCACAAGAACAGTCAGAGAACTTGATGATGAGACGATTTTCGAAACGTGCGCTGGCCGCCCTCCTGCTGAGCCTCGCCGCCCCGCTGACGCTGCAGGCGGCAGAGGAATCCCCCGAGGACACCACCCTGCGCTACCCCGCCGAGTTCTTCACCCAGTGGAGCCCGGTCACCGTGCGCGACATGATCGACCGCATTCCCGGCATCACCGTCTCGCTCGAAGCGCCCACGGGCAACCAGAACCAGCGCGGTCTGAGCGCCACGGAGAACATCCTGATCAATGGCCGCCGCCTGAGCGGCCGCGACAACAACGCCGAAACCCAGCTGCGCCGCATCCCCTTCGACCAGGTGGAGCGCATTGAAGTGATACGCGGCACCTCCAGCGATCTGGTCGGCGTGCGCAGCACGGGTCAGGTCATCAACATCGTCACGCGCGCCAGCAGCCAGCGCTCGCTCACCGTGGAGACCTCGGCCACCAGGTACCAGGACGCCCACGTGGAGCCCGGCGGCAGCCTCAGCCTGATCGGCAGCGCCAATGCGCTGGAATACCGTCTGGGCCTCGAGCGGCGCTCGGAATACCTCGCCCTGCGCTCGCGCGAGGACAGCATCCACGGCACCGGCAATTTCGGCCCCAATGACCTGCGCCTGACGGACGAGATCACCGATCAGGTGAACCTCAATCTCAATGGCGCCTTCTCCTGGAAGATCAGCCCCGACAGCGTGCTGGCGGTGAACGTGCAGGCCGAGCAGAGCGACCCGCCCCGGCTGATCGAGCGTTTCATCCGCGACTTCAACACCCGCCCGGCGCAGGATTCCCGTGAGCGTGAACGCTACGACGCCACGCGCGACAGCTGGGAGCTGGGGCTGAACTTCAACCACGGCTTCGCCGATGGCAGCCAGCTGGAACTGCTCACCGTGAACAACCGCCGCGTGGAGGACACCCTGCGCGAACGTTTCCGCCTGGACGTGAGCCCAGGCCGGGACCTGCAGGATCTGGCGCTGGACACGGCCACCGTCAATGCCGAGAAGATCGTGCGCGGCGTGTATTCGCGCCCGCTGCGGGCCGGCCAGGATGTGGAATTCGGTCTGCAGCGCGCCCTCACCTCGCTGGACACCGTGCTGCAGCTCTCCCAGCTGCAGGGCGGCGTGCTGCGCCGCGTGGCTGTACCCAACGCCAATTCCCTGATCGAGGAGGAGCGCTACGAAGGTTTCGCCGTGCATCACTGGCAGCTCACGCCGACGCTGCGCCTGGAGAGCACGCTGGCGGTGGAAGAGTCGACCATCCGCCAGTCCGGCGATGTCTCGCGCTCGCGGGACTTCCGCTTCACCAAGCCCAAGTTCGACTTGCGCTACGACTACAGCAGTGCGCTGCAGTTCAGCGCGGGCGTGGAGAAGGTCATCGGCCAGCTGCGCTTCGCCGACTTCGCTGCCGCCACCGATCCGCGCGACGAGAACCGCAATACCATCGCGGGCAACCCGGAATTGAAACAGGATCAGACCTGGCGCTACACCCTGGGCGTGGAACAGCGCCTGCTGCAGGGGCGGCTGGTGCTCAGCGCGCGCGGGCAGTACTGGGATGTCACCGATGCCACCGGCCGCATCGAGACCACGGTGCCAGGAGGCCCACTCACCTCGGCCAACGGCAATATCGGCGACGGCGAAGTGCTGTCGCTGCAGCTCAATGGCAGTTACCGCCTCACGCAGGGTCTGCTGGTGAATGTGAGCGTCCTGGCACGGGCCTCGGAGACGCGCGACCCGTTCACCGGCGAGACGCGCCGCCTCGTGCCCAATGACCGCGGCAATTACCGCGTCACTGTGCGCCATGATCTGCCGGTGTGGAATGCCAGCTATGGCATCGACTACCTGGGCGCCGACCAGGGCAATCGCCCCCTGCCGGACATCGACCGCTGGGAGGAACTGGACCAGCGCGAGGACTTGAGTCTGTACGTCGAGCGCAATTCCCTCACCGCCTTGAACCTGGCGCTGCGGCTCGAGCTGGGCAATGTGCTGGACGTGCACGAGTGCGTGAACCGCAAGCGCTACGCGGGGCATATCCGCGACGGCGTGATCCGCGAGATCGAGCATCGCTGCAATGCCCGCGGGCCGCAGGTGGCGCTGAAGCTGCGCGGCACGTTCTAGGCGAACAGCGCCAGCTTCTCCACCGGCAGCGGGAACAGGGCGTCCAGTTCGGCCGGCACGCCCAGGAAGTCCCGCAGCGCCCGGTGAATGTGCTTCGGCGTCACCAGCAGCCCCGCCGAATGCGGCTCCAGCGTCGAGGCACTCAGCTTGAGCGCCTCGAAGTTCGCGTCCGTCGCGCCGATCAGGGTGTTCCCCGTGATGCCCGCCCCCATCGCCAGCACGCTGGTGATGTTCCAGTGGTCCTTGCCATCAGCGGTGTTGTAGAACGGCGTGCGACCGAAGTCCGACCCGATGACCACCGTCACCTTGTCCTGCAGGCCGCGCTGCTCGATCTGTGTCCACAGATGATCCACCCCTTCCAGCAGCGCCGTCAGCGCCGCCGTCTGGTCCTCGTCATGATCCCCGTGGGTGTCGAAGCCGCCCAGATTGAGTCCGGCACTCACCGCCAGCCCGCTGGCGAACGCGGCCACGGCGATCTCCGCCTGCCCCTTGAGGCCGCTGGAGACCGTCGCCGGCAGGTGCGTCAGCAGACTGTCGAGGGGCACATCGCTGTCGCGCACCGTGGCCAGTTTCGCCATCTGCGCAGCTCGCTCGGGCAGCGCCTCGCTCACCCTCAGCCGTGTCAGGCGCTGTTCCCGCGCCGCCTGCACCGCGGCATACGCGGGCGTGCTGAAGTAACCGGCACTGCGCAGGGCCGGGTCGTTCGGGTACTGGCTGTTGGGATAGGCCAGCGCGGTGAAGGTCGTGGCCGCCGCCGTGCGCACGGGGGCCACCAGCGAGGCGGTGAAGTCGTAGCCGCCATTGGAGATGAAGGCCATGGGCTGACTCGCATAAGGTGCCGCCGCCAGCGCGGCCACGCTCGGATAACCCTCTTCCAGCTTGCCGCTCCACACAAAACGCTGCCCCGTCTCGTGACCGTTGGTCTGGGTGTCCACCCCGTTGATCACCCGCAGCCGCGAGTAGTGCTTCGCGAAGAAGGTGTCCAGATGGCCCGGGGAATCCGTGGCGGGCGGCGTGACACTGTCCGGGTAGGCCGCATAGCGCAGCTTGCCGATGGTCTTGATCTGTGAGGCGGGGTAATTGTTCACCGGCCCCAGGCCGTCGGCGCGCAGGGCATTGCCCTTCGGGTCGACCAGGGCCGTCGGATCCCAGCCTCCCGAGGCACTGACGGTGATCAGAAAGCGCGACGGCGTGGCACCCAGGGCGGGACGCACCAGGGACATGGGCAGCACACCGGTGAGGCCGACGCCTGTCAGCAGGCGCAGAAAGTGGCGACGTTCCATGACAGTCTCCTAGGCGTAGAGGAAGCGGTAGTCGGACAGCAGATAGGCCACCACGGCCATCCACGCCCGGATCGTGTAGTTCGGGTCATTGCGCAGGCGGCCGTCCACACCGCCACTGTTGAGCGAGGCGCCGGTCAGCAGGTCGTTGTTGCGCTGACAGAGCGCGGGCAGCGTGGTCAGCTCGGACACGCCCACGCGCTTGCGCCCCTCGACCTGCACGGCCTCGAACAACTGGTAGGTCGCCTCCACTTCCGGGCTGTCCAGCGCCAGGGTCTCCCCCAGCAGATACGCATGCAGATGCTGGATCGTGGCGCGCACCGCCGCGCGCTCCTGCGCGGTGTTCAGCTGCGTCGTGATATCCACGCCGGAGAACAGCCGCCGCTCGGCTTTCGGCGCCAGGAAATCGTTGGGCACGGCGTAGCAGGCCATCTCGTTGGCCATGCGCTCCTGCACCAGCACCATCAGGCCGTTCGGGTCGCTCAGCCGCTCCGTGATGACAAACGAGTCGATGCCACCATAGATCTGCTGATAGTACTGGCGGCTGTCCAGCAGGCGTGCGGTGGCAAGAACATTGCGACTGGTGGCATAGCTGTTGAGCGAGCCGCGCCACTCGAAGCCGAACAGGGCGTTGAGCTTGCGGTGCAGCATTTCCGGCGTCAGCAGCCGCGCCGGGCCCGTGGCCGCATGCACCACGCCCTGGGCCGCGTCGTTCAGACCGTCGGCACGCCAGTAGGGGCTGAGCACCAGCTCCTTCACCAGGGTCTTGAGCGTGCGATTGGCGGCGACATAGCGCGCCTGGATCTCGTCGAGATGCGCGGACTCCGCCTGCCAGGCCTCGGTCTCGGCCGCCGTGGCGTCCGGGCCCGGCGCATCGAGCGGCTCCTGCCCCATGAGTCCGGTGTAGACCAGGCGCACGATGGCCGCATCGAAGCGCGCGTCCTGCACGATGCGCTGAGTGAGCCACTGCAGCGGCTCCTGGGTGGACGTCGACGGGAACGCCGTGCCGTTGAAGCCGGCCTGGAACATGTCGGTGTACCAGGAACGTGTGCGCACGAAGTTGCCGGCCAGGTTCCAGTTCTGGAACGAGGACGCCACCGGATCGAGCAGGCTGTGACATTTCACGCAGTCGGCATTCTCCATGGTCGGTGCCGGACTGCTGATGTCCACGGCGGTGCCGTCGGGCCGCGCGCCATCCAGCGCCAGGATGTCCACATCCAGGAACAGGTCGTAGACCACCCGCGAACGCGCCCGGTTGCGATTGGTGGCACTGGTGGGGTAGCGGTTGAGGAACATCAGCGAGCTGAGGATGCCGGCATGGGGCACGCCGTTGAGCTTCACCGGACGGAATTCGGTGGCATCCCATTCGTTGCTGAAGCTCGAGGTGTCCGCACCATAGCTCTTGGCCGAGTAGCCATTGAGCATCACGTAGTCGGCCGTGAGGATCTGCGTCATGGGCAGGTCGTTGCGCACCACATGATTGATCAGTTCCAGCGGCTCGCGCGCCACGCTGTCATTGGTGGTGTTGCGCAGCGTCACGTAGTCGCTGCCGCGATTGGCCACGCCCGGGTCATACCAGCGTGCATTGGGGTAGCGGCGCATCAGCTGGATGGCGGCCTCGCCGCCGTTGGTGGAAAGGTAGCGATTGGTCAGCAGCCAGTCGTTGAAGATCTCGGACAGCCGGTTGTAGAACGCCGGTTCCGTCATCATGCCATCCAGCACCGCACGCAGACCGGTCTCGCCCTCGGCAGCCACGCGCGCCTGTTCCTGCGCCGTGGGCAGCCGACTGACCAGCTGCAGGGCGGCGTTGCGCAGCGTGGCCTCCAGCGGCAGCACCTCGATGGCGGCCATGGCCGTGCCACTTCCGCTGCTGGCGGTGCCGTTGAACACGTCGAGCACATAGGCCGCAACCGTGCTCGCGCAGGTCCCGGTGCAGGCCGCCGGATTGCCCAGCGGCATGGTGCTGGCGATCTTGTTCTCCAGACTGGCGAGGGAACCGCAGTTGACACAGTTCTTCAAACTGACGCCCACCGCACCGCCCAGCCCGTCGACGCCGTGACAGCCGGCACACTGAGCGGTGTAGTCGAGCTGGCCGGGCAGCACCACGTCTTCGGCGGCGAGCAGCTGGAATACGTCTCCGGGCAGCAGCTGCAGGCGCAGCGAGTGGAACTGGGCGCCGGCCTTCACGGTGGGAATCTGCAGCAGGCCGTCACTGAGCGTGAACGTGGCACCAGGTTCCCGCCCCGCGGCGGCCGGCACCGCCGAGGCGATGGCGAAGCGCAGGCTCGCCTCATCTTCCAGCACCAGGCTCAGGCTGATCGCGCCGTAGCCCTCGACATCCACCCGCGGAATCTGCAGCACGGGATGCACATAGGTGGGCAACGAGGCTCCGCTGGCGGCCTGGGCGGAACCAGGCGGAAGCAGGCAGGCGAGTAGCAGCAGGCACAGCACCTTGAGGCGCTGCGGGAAGCGAGTCGAGAACGTCGGCATGGGAATGGCTCTCTGCTTATATCTTCTAGGGAGTGTCTTGGAAGAATTATGACCAAAGACAGACTAACGCAACACGCGGCAATCAGTTCGCCGCTCGCGACACACAGACGTAATTCTGCGAGAGGCGTCACGGCGGCAAGGGAGGGCAAGGGGTTCACAGGCCCTTGGATCTCATGTGGACCTGCCCCATTTACCCGTAAAATTGATCAATTTTTAAGCACTCGTAAACTTCTATTCTTGATAGAGTGCGCTACCCGGGTAGATGCCCGCTCCCTTCGAGACACTATTATCATGACATGCATCATGTCGGCCGCCCTGCGGCGACTTGCCCTCATCGCCGGCCTGGGCCTCGGCAGCCTTCTCAGCCCCCTGACCCAGGCCCAGGAGCCCATCCGCATCGCCTTCATCGACCCCCAGTCGAGCAGCTTTGCCGCCACCGGCAACAGCGCGTACCGCGTGCTCGCCTTTGCGGCGGAGCATTACTACAACAGCCGGGGCGGCGTGCTGGGCGGACGCCGCCTGGAAGTGGTGGCGCTGGACAACAAGGCCGCCGTGGCCGATTCCCAGTTGCAGCTGCGCCGCGCCATCAGCGAGGGCATGCAGTACGTGATCTCCGGCCAGAGTTCGGCCGTGGCCAGTGCGCTGGTCACCGGCATCGACCGCCACAATGAGCGCAACCCCGAGTCGCGCATGCTGTTTCTGAACTATGCCGCCGTCGACCCGGTGCTCACCGAGGACGCCTGCAGCTTCTGGCACTTCCGTTTCGATGCCCATGCCGACATGAAGATGGCCGTGATGGCCGACCATATCGCGGCCAATCCGGCCATCACCCGCGTCTACGTGCTTGGTCAGGACTACTCCTTCGGTCATGCCGTGGGCGCGGCCGCCGCCCGTCTGCTGCCGGCGCGACGTGCCGACCTCCAGCTGGTGGGCAACGAGCTGCACCCCGTCGGTCAGGTGAAGGACTTCACACCCTACATCAGCAAGATCGTGGCCTCGGGCGCCAATGCCGTCATCACAGGCAACTGGGGCGCCGACATGGTGGCCCTGGCGCGCGGCATCGCCGACGCCGGCCTCGATCTGCCGGTCTACACCTTCTACGCCGCCTACGACGGCATCACCGGCACGCTCGGCGCGGCGGGCAGGAACCGCATCCACATGGTCCACAACGATCACGCCAACCCATTCCCGAGCGACGAGCGCCGCGACTTCACCCGGGCCTTCGAGGCGGCGCACCCGACGCTGAACGTGACCCAGCCCCGCCTGGTCAATGCCCTGATGATGCTGGTCCAGGCCATGGAGGCGGCCGGCAGCAGCGACCCGCTGCAGGTGGCGCTGGCGCTGGAGGACAGCCGCCTGACCACCATGACCGGCGAGCAGATCTGGATGCGCGCGCAGGACCACCAGCTGTTCGCGCCGCTGCATGTCTCGGTGCACACCGACGAGGGCATCGAGTTCGATCTGGATCGCTCCGGCTTTGGCCTGCGCACCGTGCACACCGCCCCGCTGGAAGCGACGCTGACGCCGACCAGCTGCCAGATGCAGCGCCCGGCACGCTGAGTTGCCCGCCATGGCCCACGCCCTGCTCTTCGCCACGCTCAACGGCCTCGTGACGGGCCTGCTGCTGTTCATGCTGGCGAGCGGCGTCACGCTGATCTTCAGCATGATGGGCGTGCTCAATTTCGCGCACGCCAGCTTCTACATGTTGGGGGCGTACTTCGCCTTCTCCCTGAGCCAGCGCCTCGGCTTCTGGCCCGCCCTGCTGCTGGCCCCGTTGCTGACGGGGGTGCTCGGGGCGCTGGTGGAGCGCTACGGCCTGCGCCGGGTGCACCGTCACGGCCCGGTGGCGGAGCTGGTGTTCACCTTCGGCCTGGCCTTTCTGATCGAGGAAGTGGTGCAGCTGTTCTGGGGTCGCTCGACGCAGGACTTCCGCGTGCCCGCGCTGCTGGATTTCCCCCTGTTCACGCTGTTCGGCCAGGACTTTCCCGCCTGGCGCGCCTTCATGCTGCTACTCTCCCTGGGCATCTTCGCGGCGTTGTATGCCGGGCTGACTCGCACACGCCTCGGTCTGATCCTGCGCGCCGCCATCACCCACCCACAGACGGTGGCGAACCTGGGCCACGATGTGCCGCGGCTCTTCATGCTGGCCTTCGGCGTGGGCACTGGACTGGCCGGGCTCGCCGGCGTGATCGCGGGACCGGTGCTCGGCACCTGGCCGGGCATGGCGGCGAGCCTGGGCAGTCTGGTGTTCGTGATCGTGGTGATCGGCGGGCTGGGCTCGCTCGGCGGTGCCTTGGTGGCCGCCCTGCTGATCGGCCTGCTGCAGTCCTGGGCCATCGCCTCGTCCGTGGGCATGGCCGATGTGCTGACTCTGCTGGGCCTGAGCTTCCCGCCCGAGCACCCGTTGCGCGATCTCTGGCGCCTGACGCTGGCGCAGGTGGCGCCGCTGCTGCCCTACCTGCTGCTGGTGCTGACGCTGCTCCTGCGCCCCGCCGGGCTGGCCGGCAACCGGGAGGACTGAACATGGGCAGTCGCACAGTCTGGGCAGCAGCGGCGGTGGTGCTAGGGGGGTTGCCCCTGGTGTTCGATTCGGTGCTGAGTGTGGGGATTCTCAACCAGATGCTGATCGCGGTGCTGTTCGCCCTGAGCTACAACACCCTGCTCGGCCAGGGCGGCCTGCTCTCGTTTGGCCATGCGGTGTACTTCGGGCTGGGCGGCTATGTCGCGGCCCACGCCCTGCGCCTGACCGAGCTCGGCAGTCTGAACCTGCCCCTGGTGCTGCTGCCGCTGGCAGGCGCGGCGGGCGGGCTGCTGGCGGCGGTGCTGCTGGGCAGTGTCTCCACGCGGCGCGGCGGCACGGCCTTCACCATGATCTCGCTGGGGCTGGGCGAACTGCTGGCAGCCGCCGCCCTGATCCTCGTGGCGTTCTTCGGCGGCGAGGCGGGCATCAGCGGGGACCGCACCGCCGGAGCGGCCCTGCTCGGGGTGAGTTTCGCCAGCGAGACGCAGGTGTACTACCACGCCGCCGTCTGGGTGTTTCTGGGCGCGCTCTGCCTGGCGGCATTCAGGCAGACGCCCGCCGGCCGTCTCGCCATGGCCGTGCGCGACAACCCGCTGCGGGCGCAGTGCCTGGGTTACAGCGCAGCGCGGGTGCGCCTGCTCTGCTTCGTTGTGGCGGGCACCTTCGCGGGCATGGCCGGGGCCCTGTTCGCCATCCACAACGAGATCATCACATCCCAGGCCCTGGGCACCGCGAACGCCGGGCAGGTGCTGCTGATGTGCTTTCTGGGCGGCACGGGCTATTTCCTGGGGCCGGTGATCGGCGCCGTGCTGCTGACCCTGTGCACTGCCCTGCTCAGTGGCTGGACCACGCTCTCGACGCTGTATCTCGGCCTGCTGTTCGTGGGCTGTGTGCTGTTCCTGCCCGAGGGCCTGAGCAGCCTGCTGGTGCAATTGCACAGGCGCTGGCGACAGGGGACTCTGCGGCCGCTCGCCCGAGCGCTGGCGCGCTGCGCGCTGCCGACTGCCGCCTTGTTGAGCAGTGGCGTGCTGCTGCTGGAACTTGCTGCCCGCGAAGGCGCGGCGCTCAACGTGGCGGGTCTGGTCCTGCGGGCGCAGAGCGCCTGGAGTTGGCTCGGCCTGGCGGCTCTTGCCGCCGTGGCGAGCCTGCTGCTGCGTCGCGAAGTGCCGGCGCTGCAGGTGGCCTGGCAACTGAACGGCAGCGCACGCGACAGGCGGGTGTCGCCATGAGCCTGCTGCGAGTGGCAAAGGTGAGCAAGCAGTTCGGCCGCACTGCAGTGCTGCAGGACGTGAGCCTGAGCATCGAGGCCGGCGAATGCCACGCCATCATCGGCCCCAATGGCGCTGGCAAGTCCACCCTGTTCCACCTGATCAGCGGCCTGCTCACGCCCGACAGGGGCTGCATCGAGCTCGAGGGCAAGCCGATCCAGGGGCTGCCGAGCGAGCAGATCGCCCGGCGCGGCATTGCACGCAGTTTCCAGATCAGCCAGCTGTTCCCGCGCCTGAGCGTGGCCGAAAACCTGCGCTGCGCCCTGCTGTGGCCCATGGGCTACGGCTATTCCCTGCGGCATCTGCTGGGCCGGGAGAAGGCCTTGAATGCGCGGGTCGACGCCCTGCTGGAGGAGTTGGGACTGCAGACGCTGCGCGAGGTGCCGGCCGGCGAACTGGCCTACGCGGCCCAGCGGGCACTGGAGCTTGGCCTGGCGCTTGCCGGCGACGCGCGCCTGATCCTGCTCGATGAACCGGTGGCCGGCATGAGCCACAGCGAGGCCGCGGCGGCGCTGGCCCTGATCCGCCGCGTCACGGCCGGGCGCACGCTGTTGCTGGTGGAACATGACATGAGCGTGGTGTTCGAGCTGGCCGATCGCATCACGGTGCTGGCCCAGGGCGAGGTGATCGCCACCGACACGCCGGCGCGCATCCGCGCCAATGCCCGCGTGCAGCTGGTCTATCTGGGCATGCAGACAGGAGGGTCGGCCCATGCTTGAAGTGCAAGATCTGCAGGCCTGGTACGGCCGGAGTCATGTGCTGCAAGGCGTCAGTCTGCGGGTGGGCGAAGGCGAGATCGTGGCCCTGCTCGGCCGCAACGGGGCCGGACGCTCCACCACGGTGAAGGCGCTGATGGGCGAGCTGCGAGCCAGTGGGACGGCACTCTGGCAGGGACATTCCCTGCTGGGCCTGCCGAGTCATGCGATCGCCCGCCTGGGCGTGGGCTGCGTGCCCGAGCAGCGCGACGTCTTCCCCGGACTCAGCGTGCTGCAGAACCTGCAGCTGGGCCTGAAGCCGGGACAGAGGCTGGCATCGGGGCAACTGGAAACGCTGTTCGCCCTCTTTCCCCCGCTCGCGACACGCCTCGACGTGCCGGGCGGCGCGCTCAGCGGCGGCGAACAGCAGATGCTGTGCATCGCCCGCACGCTGATGGGCGCCCCGCGCCTGCTGCTGGTGGACGAGCCCACGGAGGGTCTGGCCCCGCGCCTGGCCGAGCAGGTGGCGCAGAGCCTGCAGCAGATCGCCGCGAGCGGCGTCGGCATCCTGCTGGTCGAACAGAAGCTGCACATTGCCCTGCGCATCGCTGCGCGGGTCTACGTCATGGGCCGCGGAGCCATCGTGTTCGAAGGCACGCC
>JACCDS010203310.1_pt1 | contig 13333 bp, 6 predicted proteins | sample 7446441 | NCBI WGS metagenome assembly JACCDS01 (sample SAMN15323445, study PRJNA562643) | freshwater metagenome | isolation source: river surface water | place: USA:Blue River Watershed | collected 2017-08-17
GGTGCGGTCAGCTACAAGTTGGGGCGGCGAGAGAACCTCTACTTCCGTTACACCCACGGGGTGAAGAACGCGATGGAGACCGAGTGGGGCGGGTTCAGCAGCGCGTTCCTGCGCGATGGGCTTGATCCGAACCAACTGCCTGTGGTCAAGCAGGCCGAGATTGGCTACAACATCCGCACGTCACGCCTGAGTCTGCAGGTCTCGCCTTACTTCGTCGACTTGAGCAACGTGGGCCTCACCAGTTCGGGCGTTGCCGCCGATGGCGTGACTCAGTACCGGCGCCCCAGGCTCTACAGCCAATATCGCTCCTACGGCGTTGAGATTGATAGCAGCTTCCGCATCCTGGACTGGCTGCGGATCCGCAATGTCCTGACGCTCAACAAGAGTGACGCGCTCAGCGTCGCATCGTGGATCAGCGGCTGTGGTGTCGAGTTCGTCGGCGTTCAGCTCCGGGCCTGCGCAACGGGCGTGACGCCCTTCCCGGACACGCCGTCCTACGCGTCCGGTCCGCAGGACCGTTCGGCCAAGGTCATCTACAACGGCACGCTCAGCGCTGACTTCGACGATTTCGGTGGCTACTACCGCTTCCGCTACATCGGCAAGCGTCCGACCACGACCGCCGCACTGGCGTACCTGCCTCCCAACAAGGTGTCGGACATCGGACTGTTCTACAACGCGACCGAGAAGCTGCGTTTCGACTTCAATGTCAACAATCTCTTCGATGACCGCAACGCGACGCAGATTGGTCAGCTCGGCACATTGCCGACCGGTGTGACGCTGGATCAGTTCATTGCACAGAACCCGAATGCCTTGGTCACCGTGCAGACCAACGCACCACGGTCGTTCTTCGTGTCTGGCACGTTGCGCTTCTGATCTCCGGGAGCGCCCCAAGCGTCTCCTTTTCGACCCCGGTGGGCATGCCGGGGTCGATTTTTTCTCCCCGCGCGAGCTGATCCTGCCGCTGACGCCGCCCTCCAAGGCGGCTGACGCGGACGCAGGTGGGCAGCCGCGCCTCTCGTTGAAGGGCGAGCAGACGTTGCTCTGGATCTGTTCGCTGTAGCAAAGCCATCCAGCGGATCGGCGGGATGTGCTGAGGTTGTGCCCAGAGCCATAAAACAACTGAACGAGACAAGGACTCCTCCATGACGATGAAGAAGGCTGCCGCTTCGCTGAGGTACACGCTGCTTGCACTTGCTGCGACGCAGGCCTGCGCGCAGGAAAACAATGCCCTGGAAACCGTTGTCGTTTCCGGCATCCGCGCCAGCGCGGAAACGTCGCTTGCCAAGAAAAAGAATGCGATGGAGGTCGTCGACGCCATCACCGCCGAGGACATCGGCAAGCTGTCCGACACCAATGTCGCCGAGACGCTGACGCGCATTCCCGGCGTGCAGGGCTACCGCTATGGCGGCGAGGGCGCGTCGCCGGTGGGGCAGGGCTCGGGGCTGTCCATCCGCGGGCTGTCCGGCCAGACGGCGTCCCAGGTCAACAACCGCGCCTACTTCACCGCCGGCAGCCGCGAGTTCAACATCGAGGGGGCCATCCCCGGCATGGTGTCCAGCATCGAGGTGTTCAAGAACCCCTCGGCCGAGCACATCGAAGGCGGCATCGGCGGCCTGGTCAATGTGCGCACGCGCAACCCCAGCGACTTCAAGAAGCTCACCTATGCGGCCAGCGTCACGGCCAAGTACAACGAACTGGCCGGCAAGACGGAGCCCGAGGTCTTCGGCCTGGCGGCCAACAGCTGGAACCTCGGCGGTGGCCGGCGCATCGGCGCCGTCGTGGCGGGTGTCTACCAGCTGAGTACCGGACGGTCCGACAACAACCCGGCCAATGGCGGCCCCAACTTCAAGCGCGCCATCCGTGCTGACAGTGCCGAGTACGCGACGCTGGCGGCGGCCAACACGAGCAACAGCGCGAGCGCAGCGCAGGCCGCCTTTGTCGGCCGCAATGACGTCTACCTGCTGGCCAGCGTGCCATCGCTGGCGACGTCGGCGACGGTGGGCGCCAACATGCCCAATCTGGCCGGTCTGACGAGCGACCAGATCTCCAATGTGATGGTGGCCCCGGCGCTGACGAGCAACGTCTTCCAGGAGACCATCATGCGCACGCGCAAGGGTCTGACGCTGGGCGCCGACTACCGCCACAGCGACGCACTGCGCGTCTACGCCGAGGCCAATTACAACTACTACCAATACCACCAGAACTACCGCGGCCTGAACTCGGTGGACGGCGCGAACGTGCAGGGCCTGGTGACCACGCCTTTCGACTACACCGAGGGATTGGCCAATCGCAATCTCAACGGCGGTGACGACAGCACGCTGCTCACCAAGCGTCTGCAGAGTGCCACCTTCCTGAACTCCACGGTCAACACCATCGGCGGCGACGAGCACCGCCCCTACTCGACCTGGATCCTGGCCACCGGCGCCGAATGGAAGCCGGTGCCGGCGCTGACGCTGAAGGCCGACTTCAACTACATCAAGGCCGACCAGACCCAGGACAACCGCTCCGTGAACCTGGACTCGGCACCAGGCCGGACCTGGAGCACGACCCGCGTGGCCGATGGCGGCCCGCACCAGCTGACGTTCTCGGGCCCCAGCCTGTCCGATCCGGCCAACTTCGTCTTCCGCGACTACGCCAACGGCACGCGCCAGACCTATGACGACAACGGCCACGCCGCTGCCTTCAGCGGTGAGTACATCCCCGAAGACGGCTGGTTCACGGCGCTGAAGTTCGGCGGGCGGCTGGCGCATCAGGAAAGCCTCTACCGCAACTACAGCTTCACCGGCCGCCCGCTCACCACCGACGGCCTGGCCCTGACGGCCAGCCGCTCCAACGGCATCCTGGCGAGCACCCTGCCTGGCGTGCTGCAGACGGCGCCGAGCAACTTCATGGACGGCAAGGCCGGCTATGCCGGCGGCTACGTCGTCTACTCACCCGATGCTCTGCTGGGCGACCAGGTCCGCAACGTCTTCCCCAAGGCGGGCATCTCGGCCGACAACGCGCTGGCCGAGAACAGCCTGCAGCGTCGCGAATTCAGCGAGGACACTTACGCTGCATACGGCGTGGCCGAGTTCTCCTTGCTGGACAACCGCTTGCGCGGTGGTCTCGGCGTGCGCCTGGTTCGCACGGAGACGACCGTGCTTGCGCGCGTGGCGAACACGACGTCCGGCAGCGCCGTGGTGGTGGAGAACCAGAAGTCCAGCTCCTACACGAACGCACTGCCCAGCTTCAACCTGACGGGCGAGATCAGCAAGAACTTCCTCGCGCGCTTCGGTTACGGCAAGGGCATCACCCGGCCCGACATCGCCGCGCTCAATCCGTCCGTCGTGGTGAATCCCATCGCCGGCACGGCGACCGTGGGCAACCCGGATCTGAAGCCGCAGGTTGGCAACAGCTACGACCTCTCTCTGGAGCGCTACTTCACGCCGACCAACTTCGTTGCCGTCGGGGCGTTCCACAAGAGCATTGCGGGCTTCTTCAATGGCATCGTTGAATGCCAGACGCTTGCGACGGCGCCCGCTTACAGCGGCACCATCGCCAACAGTTGCACCGGCGGGCAGTACCAGGTCACCAAGACCGTCAACTCTCAGAAGGGCTCGGCCCGTGGCCTGGAGTTCTCGGGGCAGTACTTCTTTGATGGCAGCATGGGCTGGCTGAAGAACTTCGGCGGCGCAGCTTCGTTCACCTACGTCAGGACGTCCAACCCCATCAATGTCGGCTCGGCGATCGTGCCGCGCATCATCGACACGGAGCAGCCCTTCGTGTCCAAGCGCGGCTACACGCTGGCCGGCATGTACGAGGACGACAAGATGTCGGCCCGACTGACCTACACCTGGCGCTCTGACCAGGTGCTGTTCGGCGTGTCGCCCAACCCCATCGATGGGCGCTACATCGGCGGCTTCGGCATCGTGGACGCCTCGTTCAACTACGAGCTGGGCAACGGCCTGACGCTGTCGCTGAACGCCTCCAACCTGACGAACCGCGGGCTGAACCGCTTCGTCGGCGAGCCAGGGGCTTATGCGACGGGGCTGGAGCGCCAGCACTATGTGAACGGCCGCAACTACGCGTTGGGGCTGCGCTACAAGTTCAACTGATCTGATCAACGCAAGGTCGGCCGCCGGTCGCCAGAGGGTTTGTCCATGTCCTTTCGTTTCGTGATCCGCGCCGCCATGCTGACGGGCCTGTTGGCCACCGGCCCCGTCACTTGGGCGCAAACCCCCGCCGTTGCGGGCGCCGTCGGCGGCGCGCCGCTGCAGCCGGTAGCGGTTGTGCGCGAGCGTGTGCAGCAGGAACCGGCGCGAGCGGCGCGCCTGGCCAAGTTGCGCAAGGACATCCAGCCCATCCTCGCGCGGCATGGCGCCGAGCCGGACTGGCTGGTGTCACGCCTGCAGATGTACTGGCAGGCGCGGCACACGCAGGTCTGGGTCAAGGACTCGATGTACGACCACGCGACCGGGCAGGCACCCGTGCCCACGGTGCGTTTCACGGGCAGCCGGGATACGGCCACGGCCTACCGCACACCGAGCCTGGAGGATGTGAAGCCCTACATGGGCGAGGGCGACAAGCTCTGGCTGCAACGCAAGGACGTCAACAACCCGGCCTGGGAGTGGGTCGAGCACACCAAGACCGGCCGCATCATCGAGTCCATCAACCGCAGGGTCGCCGAGGTCGCCCGGGATGCCGCCTTCCTGTACTGGTATGAAGGCGACGAGGCAGCAGCCAAGGTCGCGTTCAGCGTGCTGGACACCTATTTCAACGGCATCTATTACCGCGAGTTGCCCAAGGATCTGCGTAACGGCCACGATCAGAACATCGTCGGCCTGCAGTCCTACGAGGTCATCCACGAAGACGTGCTGATGCCCTTGACCGAGGCCTATGCCCTGCTTGGCGCCTATGTGGACGCGCAAGGCGAGGCCAAGCGGGCTCGTTTCGATGCCGCGCTCAAGAAGTGGGCCGATGTCCTGCTGCTCAATGGCGTTCCGTGGAACAACTGGAACCTGATCAAGGCCAAGTTCGTCCTGCAGATCGCGTCGGTGCTGGGTGACGATCGTGCCTACGCAGACAGTCGCGGCCGTCAGTACTACGTCCAGTCGGTGATCGAGGGGCGCGGGCCGCGGCACTGGGGCCTGCAGCGGCTGCTGGACTTCGGCTACGACGCCAAGAGCGCGATGTGGAACGAGTCCGCCAGCTACGCGACGCTGGTCTTCGACGAGTTCGCCGAATGCCTGGACCTGCTGGACCGCGTCTTCGGCATCGACATGCTGGAACGCATGCCCATCCTGCTGCGTGCCGCTGAAGCGCTGCCGCAGTACATGCTGCCCAACGGCCGCAAGATCGGTTTTGGGGACACGCGCTACGACCTCTTCCACACCCAAGGCGTGGAGCGCCTCGCGGCCTACGCGCAGCGCCGCGGCCGAACCGAGCAGGCGCAGCAACTGCGCCGCGTGCTGGGTGTCCTGCGTGCGGGTGGCGCGGTCAGCGCTGCCGAGGCGTCCAAGCCCGTTCACGCGGTGTTGGCTGCAAGCCAGGCATCGCAGCCCGTCGTCGACGTCCCCGTGTCGCAACTGCAGTCGCCGACGTATTACTCGGCCAACACCAGCTGGCTCATCCAGCGCAACGGCTATGCAGCGCCTGCGGCGCGCGAGGAGTCGCTCGTGGTCTCGCTGGTGGGGGCCAATGGCAACCACGCTCATGCCAATGGCCTGGCCATAGAGCTGTTCACCAAGGGCATGAGCCTTGTGCCGGAGAGCGGGCGCGGATCGGGCTACTTCCAGAAGGACTACGCCGACTACTACTCCCAGTTCCCGGCCCACAACACGGTGGTGGTGGACGGCATTTCGACCTATCCGGCGATGAAGGTGGAGCAGCCCTTCAGGCTGCTGGCCGCCACACCGGCGCCCGGTGCGCCACTGGCGGCTACCGACCCGAGCTTCACGATGGCCGAGGTGGACTTCGTCGAGCCGGCGAGCCAGGCCGACCAGCGCCGCCTGCTGGTCACCGTGCGTGTCAGCGAGCGCCAGGCTTATGTGGTGGACGTGTTCCGCTCGCGCCGCCGCGCCGGGGGCGACCGCTATCACGACTACATCCTGCATGGCTTTGGGCAGCGCATGAGCTTCACGCAGGCCGGGCAGGTCTTGCCGACGGCACCGAGCGCCAAGCTGTCGTTTGCCGATGGTGACCTGTACGGCTACGAGTACTGGTACGACAAGCAAAGCCTCACTCAGGCCGGGCCGCTGCAGGCGCGCTTCGAGCTGGACATGCCGGACCGCAAACTGGCCCTGCAGGCCTGGCTGCAAGGCGGCGACGGGCGTGAGTTCTTCAGCCTGAAGGCGCCGCCCTCCACGTCCTGGCCGCGCGGCATGCTGCCGGCGGGCCTGGATCAGCTGCCGTCGCCCACCCTGGTCATTCGCCAGACCGGCCCGGCATGGGACAGGCCCTTCGCCGTGGTGATGGAAGCGCGCCGCGATGGCGAGGCGGGCGCTGTCGAAGCGGTCAAGGAGGCTGCTGTGACGAGTGGGCCGGCCGCCAGCGTGGGCCTGGACATCGCGTTGACGGACCAGCGTCGCCACCTCGTGCTGTCCAGCGGCGCGCCCGAGCAGGCGTTGACGGTCGCCGGTGCCCGTCTGCAAGGGCGCATGGGCCTGGTTGCCAGCCGTGCGGGGCGGCTGGAGCGACTCAACCTGGCGGATGGCCGCTCGCTGTCGGCCCTGGGCGCAAGTCTGGAGTGCGTGGAGAGCCGCTGTGCGGTGAGCGCCTGGCAAGCTGACGACGGGCATTGGTACTACGCGGCCGATGCCAAGGTGCGCCTTGCGCTGCCGGGCCAGCGCGCTGTCGTTCGGCCTGCGGCAGGCGCTTCGCGGCTGTACTGACGCGCCCACGCAGCGCTGCACGCGACGACATTGACTCGGCCCTCGTGCCGAGGGGGGGAGCTCGACCCCAAAAAAGATCAAAGAAATCGCTGGAGCCCGATGGGCGGGCATCTGGCGTGGGCATGGAGACAAACAGATGAGGACCCTGGACCCGAGTCACGACGCGACGGTGAAGGCCGAGCTGGCCTGGCTGAGCCGGCGCACGATGCTGTACAGCCTGGCCGGCATGGCCTTGAGCGGCTGTGGCGGCGGTGGCGCTGCCGAAGCGGCGCCTGCGGCCACTGCGGCTGATGGCAGCGACAGCGGTGCGCTGCGGCGCGCGCTGGCGGACACAAGCAGTGCTGCGTTCGCGCACCCCGGCTTGCTGCACACGAAGGCAGATCTGGAACGCATGCGGCGCAACCTGGGCAATCTGCCGTGGAAGGGCAGTTGGGACATCCTGACCCTCACAAACGGCTCCGGCAACGGTCGGGCCAGCCTCAGCCGCACGCCCGGCCCGGCGCACGCCATCGTCTACCGTGGCTACGACGGCGTGAACGCCGAGGACTACTCGCGCCTGTTCAACGACATCGCGGCGGCCTATGCCTGCGCGCTGCGCTGGCGCCTGTCGGGCGACACGCGCTATGCCGACAAGGCCGTGACCATCATGAACATGTGGTCCAGCACGCTGACGGCCATCTCGGGCACGTCCGACAAATACCTCGCCTCCGGCATCTACGGCTACGAATTCGCCAACGCCGGCGAGCTGATGCGTGACTACGCCGGCTGGGCCGCAGCCGACTTCCAGCGCTTCAAGACCATGATGCGCAACATCTTCTACCCGATGTGCCATGACTTCCTGGTCAATCACAACGGCTACACCGGGGTGAAGGTGGCGCACTACTACGCCAACTGGGACCTCTGCAACACGGCGGCCGTGATGGCCATCGGCGTGCTGTGCGACGAGCGCGCGCTCTTCGACGAGGCGGTCGACTACTACAAGAACGGCGCTGGCAGCGGCGCCATCGCCCAAGCGGTGTACTACGTGCATCCGGGCCACATGGGGCAGTGGCAGGAGTCCGGCCGTGACCAGCCTCACTGCGTGCTCGGCGTGGCGCTGTGCGGCGCGCTGTGCGAGATGGCCTGGAACCAGGGCGTGGACCTCTACGGCTGGGACAACAACCGCTTCCTGATGGGCGCCGAGTACATCGCCAAGTCCAACCTCAAGGACACGCACGGCAACTACAACGTCGTGCCCTTCGTGCGGCATGCCAACGAGATCGTCAAGGGTGCCGCCGCCCAGACGGTGCTGTCGGTCAGCGGCATCGGCAACGTGCGGCCCTGCTGGGCCCTGGTCTACAACCACTATGTGCGCCGTCGCGGCCTGGCCGCGCCCTACACCGAGCAGTTCGCGGCGCTGGTCGCGCCCGAGGGCGGTGGCGGCAACTACGGCACGACCAGCGGTGGCTACGACCAGCTCGGCTACGGCACGCTGACGCACACGCAGGAGACCAGCGCCGCCGGCACGGGCGCCAGCGGCCTGACGGCCTATGTGACCGGTGGCAGCATCGTGCTGTCCTGGTGGGGCTGTGCCGGGGGCATCGCCTACAGCGTGCAGCGTGCGCGCAGCGCAGACGGCCCGTTCACGGCCCTGACCTCGGTGACCGGCCTGGCCCTCAGCTTCACCGACACGCCGCCCTCGGACGGCCAATGGTTCTACCGCATCGTCGCCAGTGCAGCGACCGGTGAGCTGGCGCCCAGCAACACGGCCAGCGCCATCTGCGGCACCTTCCTGCACACCCGGTTGACGCTGGAACAGGGCTCGGGCGTCGCCTTGCCAGACGCCAGCGGCAACGGTCACGATGCGGCCGTCTCCGGCAGCGCGAGCTGGGTGGCCGGCCGGCGCAGCGGCACCCGCGTGCTGGCGCTCAGCGGTGGCTATGTGCAACTGCCCAACAACCTGCTGGACGATGTCGGCGACTTCACCGTCGCCATCTGGGCCAGGTGCGCCAGCATCGGCGCCAACGCCAAGCTGTTCGACTTCGGCGCCGGCGTCAGCCGCTACCTGTCCTTCACGCCCAAGGACAGCACGGGCAATGCCAAATTCGCCTTCACCGTGACGGCGGTCGACGGTGAGCTGGTGATCCCCACCACGCAGGCCTTCCCGCTGGGGCGCTGGGTGCATGTGGCCATTGCCGTCAACGGGCGCACGGCCACGCTGTACTGGGACGGCGTCGCCGTGGGCAGTAGCAGCGACTTCTTCCAGGCGCCCTTCCGTCTCGGCGCGACCGGCCAGAACTGGCTGGGCAAGGCCCAGGACACGCGCTATCCCAACCTCGTTGGCAGCCTGGACGATCTGCGCATCTACCGCGGCGGGCTGACCCAGGCCCAGGTGCAGGCGCTGGCCACCGATCAACCGATCTCCGTCAACGCCTCGGCCGGGCTGCGATTCGTCGTGCAGGGCGCCACGCTGAACCGGGCGACGCAGCGCTACGCCGGCAGCGTCACCGTCATCAACGAGGCGGCAGCGGCCCTGCGCGGCGCCTACCAACTGGCGGTGTCCGGCCTCGCAGCGTCGGTCACGCTCGCCGATGCCAGTGGCCAGTTGCCCGGCACGAGCACGCCCTGTGTCGCGGTGAATCTGGCGTTGGATCCCGGCGCCAGCGTCAGCGTGCCGCTGAGCTTCCTGAACCCCTCGCGTGTGGCCATCGCCTACACGCCCAGCCTGTATCGCAGCCTCTGAGCTTGAAAGGAACGTCATGACATCGCTTTTCCATCGGATGCTGCGGCTTGCCGCGTCGCTGTCGGCCAGCCTGGCCCTCTCCACCGCCGTGGCCGCGCCGGTCCAGATCAACATCGACACCGCCGGTCTCGGGGCCACCGAGGGCTATCTGGAGCTGCAGCTGAGTGCAACGACCGGCGCAGGCCTGGTGCAGGCCGACATCACGGGTCTTGTCGGCTTCACGCAGAGCAGCCTGCAGGCCGCCGACTCCTGGGGCTATGCCTTGCTGCCTGGCGGCTACCAACTGCGCAACGACACGCCCAATGACTTGCTGCACGCGGTTCAGTTCGGATCGGTGCTGTCGTTCGTGCTGGACCTGACGGGCGTGGCAGACGCGGCCTACACCACGGTGTTCACGGCCTCCCTGTGGGACACGAGTTTCACGGCACTGGGCAATGCATCGCCGCTGAACTCATCGGTGCTTCAACTGAACTGGGAGTCCACGACCCAGGGCGGCGGGATGATGTCGACCGCCTACCAGGCCGCCCTGGTCGACATCAGGGCGCCGCAGGCGGCGCGAGCGCTGAGTGAGCCGACGACTGCGCTGCTGTGCCTGCCTGCGCTGGCGCTGCTGCTGGGCGTGAGGCGTCGCGCTGCTGTAGGCGCGCGGTTTAGTCGATAAGATGTGTGATCGATAACAAAAATGGTGCCGGCTCACCAGCCGGTGTCTCGCTGCCGATGTTGAACGAGTCTGACACTGTCGTTATCGCGCCCCAGGACCCGCCCGCCTGGCGTCTGTCATGGGCGTTCGGCAGTGCCGAGGTGCAGGCGCTGGGCGGCATGCTCGGGCCAGTGAGCTTTCGCGTCGGCGACGGCCGGGAGCTGCAGTGCATGCATGTCGCGGGCTGGGCCGGGCAGCCCGCCAGCCTGGGCCTGCCGGGCGTGCTGCGGCGGCTGCGCGGCGAGTGGCCCTGCGTGCCCTTCGGCCGCTGCGACCTGCCGCCCGACCTGCCGGCCGGCTGGCAGCCTCTGCAGGCCGATGACGACTGGCCACACGGCTTCGGGTCCAACCAGCCGTGGACCTGCGTGGGCGCGAGCGCCGAAGAGGTCAGGCTGGCGCTCGACTATCCGGACGCGTCGCCCATCGCGCGCGTCGAGCGCCACATCCGTGCCGTGCCCGATGCGCCCGCGCTGGAGCTGGCGCTGGTGGTGCTTGCCCGTCGCAGCGTCACGCTGCCGATGGGCCTGCATCCGACCTTCCGTCTGCCGGCCCAGGCTGGGCGGCTGCAGATCGAGCTTGGGGCGCACGAAGGCGTCTTCAGCTACCCGAGCCGCAGTGCCGGCGACGTGACGCGGCTGCTGCCGGATCGGGCGGCGCCGTCGCTGTCGGCCTTGCCGGGCGATGACGGCCCCATCGACCTGAGCCGCCTGCCGCTGCAGGCCGACTGCGAGGAGCTGTTGCAGGTGCGAGGCTTGACCGGCGCCGCCGGGCGGCCACCGTTGCAGCTGCACTACCTCGATCAAGACGCGAGCGTCGAGCTCTGGTGGGAGACCCGGCACCTGCCCGACCTGATGCTGTGGGTCAGCAACCGCGGGCGGCGGGCGTACCCGTGGCTGGGCGAGCACCTGGCCCTGGGTGCCGAACCCGTGAACAGCGTCTTCGATCTCGGCCGCGTCGCGCGGCCGCCCGATAACCACCCCCTTGCCGACCGTCACGGCGTGGCCCTGATCGCCGGGCAGGCCTGGACGACAAGCTACCGCATCGCTGCGCGCAGCCGCGCCGCATCCCATCCCGCCTGACGGGCTGACCCTGGACCGACCATGCTTCCTGAATTCCGTTCCCCCGAGTTCCTGCTGTCGCACATCGAGAAGACGATGCGCTTCTACCACCCGAGGTGCATCGACCCGAGTGGCGGCTTCTTCCACTTCTTCCGTGATGACGGCAGCGTCTACGACCGCGAGACCCGCCATCTCGTCAGCAGCACGCGCTTCGTCTTCAACTACGCCAAGGCCCATGTGCGCTCTGGCGACCCGGCCTATCTGGACGCCGTGCGCCACGGCCTGAAGTTCCTGCGCGAGGTTCACCGCGACCCCGTCACCGGCGGCTACACCTGGCTGCTGCGCTGGAGCGATCAGCGCAAGAAGGTGCTGGATGGTGACAACCACTGCTACGGCCTGGCCTTCGTGCTGCTGGCCTACTCGCACGCCGTGGCCGCCGGCATCGACGAGGCAAGGGCCTATGTCGCCGAGACCTTCGAGCTGATGGAGCAGCGCTTCTGGGAGCCGGCGCATGGGTTCTATGCAGACCAGGCGAACGCCGACTGGTCCACGCTGATGCCCTACCGAGGCCAGAACGCCAACATGCACAGCTGCGAGGCCCTGATCGCAGCCTACGAGGCGACGGGTGAGTTGCGCTATCTGAACCGCGCTGAAGTTGTGGCCCACAACATCACCGTGCGCCAGGCCGCGCTGGCCCAGGGGCGCATCTGGGAGCACTACACGCAGGACTGGCAGATCGACTGGAACTACAACCTGGACGACAAGGCCAACCTGTTCCGGCCCTGGGGCTACCAGCCGGGCCACTTCACCGAATGGGCCAAGCTGCTGCTCAACCTCGACCGCCATGCCGCCCACCTGGCCGGGCCTGCGGACTGGCTGCTGCGCTGCGCGATCGCGCTGTTCGACGATGCGCTGGCGCACGCCTGGGACGAGACCCACGGCGGCATCGCCTACGGCTTCGATCCCGAGGGGGCCATCTGCGACGGCGACAAGTACTTCTGGGTGCAGGCCGAGTCGCTGGCGGCGGCGGCGGTGCTCGCCGAGCAAACGGGTGACCAGGTCTACTGGGACTGGTACGACCGCATCTGGGCCTACGCCTGGCAGCACCTCGTCGACCACGAGCACGGCGCCTGGTTCCGCATCCTGAGCCGCGACAACCGCAAGCTCAGCGACGAGAAGAGCCCCGCCGGCAAGACCGACTACCACACCATGGGCGCCTGCTACGAGGTGCTCCACGTGGTCGAGGCCTCGTGATGAGCGCGCTGCCGCAGTTTGTTTCGGCCGGTGAGGCCCTGACCGACTTGATCCAGGTGCAGCCGGATGTCTGGCACAGCCGCATCGGCGGCGCGGGCTTCAACGTCGCCCGTACGATGGCGCGGCTGGGCGTGCCCAGCGCCTTTGCCGGCGCGGTGTCGCTCGACGTGCTGGGCGATGCGCTGGCTGACGGCGCCGCTGCTGCCGGGCTGGACCTGCGCTTTCTGCAGCGCCGTGCCAAGGCGCCGCTGCTGGCCATGGTCCACGAGACAGCGCCGCCGGACTACTTCTTCATCGGTGACGACAGTGCGGACCTGCATTTCGCACCGGCCGAGCTGCCCGAGGGCTGGGAGCGTGCCGTGCGCTGCGTGCACTTCGGCGGCATCAGCCTGGCGCGCGAGCCGCTGGCCGGTCGCCTGGTTGCGCTGGCGCAGCGGCTCAAGAGCCAGGGCGTGCTCATCAGCTACGACCCGAACTTCCGCAAGCTGATGGACGCGCGCTACGACACCGTGCTGGCCACGATGACGGCGCTGGCCGACGTGATCAAGGTGTCGGACGAAGACTTGACCGGCCTGTTCCGCACACCCGATGTCGCCGCCGCGCTGCAGCGGCTCAAGGCCATCAACCCGCACGCGCGGCTGCTGTTCACCCGCGGTGCCGCCGGTGCCGAATACCACCATGGCGCCCGCGTCTGGCGCGCAGCGGTGCCGGCCATCACCGTCGCCGACAC
>JACCDS010027896.1_pt1 | contig 13332 bp, 15 predicted proteins | sample 7446441 | NCBI WGS metagenome assembly JACCDS01 (sample SAMN15323445, study PRJNA562643) | freshwater metagenome | isolation source: river surface water | place: USA:Blue River Watershed | collected 2017-08-17
GCGTACCAAATATTGATCGTTGTTTTTCTATCCACTTGTTAAATCCTCGCCGGAAGATACTGGATGCCGCTTAACGGGTTTGATATCAGCGTTTTTTGACAGTGGGTCGTTCGCCAAGCAATACCGGAATTTTCTTCAGTTCGCTGCCTCGGCGCACGGAGAACTCCGCGCGGGTACCGGGCTTCAGCGCGGTGGTCTGATTGATCAAGTCATTCGAATCGGCGATCTTTTTCCCATTGATGGCAACGACGATATCGCCTGCGCGTAGCCCCGCCTCATCGGCCGGGCCGCCCGGCTGCACCTGCATCAGTGCCGCACCTGCGGTCTCAGCGGGCGACTCAGCAAGCGCCACGTCACGCGTACCTACGCCAAGCCAGCCTCGGCGGACCTTTCCCGTCGCGATGATTTGTTCCATTACTTCCTTGGCCAAACTGACAGGAATCGCGAACCCTATGCCTTGCGAACCTCCGCTCTTCGAAAAGATCGCTGTATTGATTCCGACGAGGTGCCCCGACGTATCGACCAAGGCGCCTCCTGAATTTCCCGGATTGATCGCTGCATCGGTTTGAATGAAATTTTCAAACGTATTAATTCCCAGGCGATTACGCCCGGTGGCACTGACGATACCTTGCGTGACAGTCTGCCCCACCCCAAACGGATCACCAACCGCCAAAACAATATCGCCGACTTGAACCGAGGAAGGCTTAGCCAGTGTAATTGGCTGCAAGCCTTTGGCGTTGATGCGAAGAACAGCAAGATCGGATTCAGGATCGGCGCCAATGACTCGAGCATCGGCCACCTTCCCATCCGGCAGCATCACCGCTATCTGGTCCGCGCCTTCGATGACGTGATTGTTTGTCAGAAGATAGCCATCCGCAGTGACGATGACCCCCGAACCCAGACTGGCCTGCTCGTTATCACTGGTGCCTTTGCGCGTGTAGACGTTGACAACCGAGGCTGCTGCCTTCTTTGCTGCAGCCCTGAATCCGACTTCAAGCTTGGCCGGGACGCTTCCCGGCGGCGCGGACGACGCGACCGGAGACTCCTGGACCGATACTACGGTCGAAGCGGGGGAGCTGACCTCCACGGGGGCAAAGGCGCGCCATGCGATGATGACCCCGGCGGCCACTGCGATCGATTGCGCCAGAATGATCCATAGCCGCCATACCAATGCGGTTTTTTGCGTCATGTTGATTGTCCTTTTGTTTTTATTTTTCAAAAGTTCAAACCCGACGAGGTGCTCAGCCGCAGCAGCATCCACCCCCTGCCTTGCCGCTGCCGCAAGTACCCGACCGCGCCAACGCTGCCGATGTGTCGGCGTGCTGGAGTGGCTCCTTGAGCACTTTTGCATCATAACCTGCGCCAGAGATGGCAGATTCGATCGCCGGTACACTCAATCCCGTTCCCTCGACACGGGCCAAGCCCTCTGAAAGGCTAACACCCACCGAAGACACGCCTGGTACCGCCGTCAATGCCTTGGTCACCGCATTGGCACAGGAGCCGCAAGACATGCCATCAACCTTCACATACACGCTTTCCATGATTTACTCCTCTCCGATGCCGTGAGTTGTAGACCTACTGTTCGCCAACACAACATCACGTCAAATTTTGAAATTTCAAGACAAGGTTTTATCCAGGCTGAACTTCGATAATCGGTGGGCGACTTTGGACATAGTGAAGCGCGTATTCCAATTCCCCTGGCGCCATCCCATGCAACACATACACTGGCTGACCACGCTCGACCCGATCCCCGAGCCGTACAAGAATGTCGACGCCGGCTGCCGGAGACTTGGGCGCACCCGCCAGCTTCGCTGCGCGCGCCAATACCCGGTTATCAATTGCTGTAACGACGCCCGACACATGGGCGACCACCTCCGCCGTATGCAAAGCCTGCGGTGGCTCCCGTAGCCCACCTTGCGCGACGCAGATTTGCACAAATTTGTCCCAGGCCAGGCCACTGTCGAGCACCTGGGTAGCGCTCACTAGGCCCTCGCCAGACGGGCAGGCTCCGCCGAACTCAAGAATTTGCGCGGCCAGCGCCAATGCCCGATCGCGCAGGTCCGTCGGCGCCTGTGGCTGCCTTTGCAAGACCTGGAGCACATCACGTGCTTCGAGCGCGGGACCAATGCCTCTGCCGACCGGCTGCGAACCATCCGTGATGGACAAGGCCACTTGCATTCCCAACTGCCGACCAACATCGATCAATCGGCGGCCGAGCTTTTCGGCGGCCTCGGTTGAGCGCACTTTCGCAGTCGGGCCGACCGGGATATCGATCAGCACATGGGTTGATCCCGCAGCAATTTTTTTTGACAGGACAGAGGCGACCAGCTGGCCCTCGCTGTCCAGATCGAGCGGGCGTTCGACCCGAATCAGGATATCGTCTGCCGGGCTGAGGGCAGCCGAACCTCCCCAGGCAATACAGGCACCGGTTTGTGAGACGACACGCTGCATGGACGTGATATCGAGATCTACCGGCGCCAGCACCTCCATGGTGTCGGCAGTACCTGCAGGTGAGGTAATCGCGCGCGAGGAGGTCTTGGGCATACACAGGCCACAGGCAGCGACGATCGGTACCACGATCAATGTCGTCCGGTTGCCGGGTAGTCCGCCGACGCAATGTTTGTCGACCACAGGGCTTACTCCCCAAGTCAGTCGCTCGCCGACGCCGATCATTGCTTCTGTAAGCCAGACCGTCTCTTCCAGATCCAGCCTGTCTCCGGCACAGGCAGTAATGAACGACGCCAGGTGCAGGTCGGAGTACAGTCCTTTGGAGACATCCTGGATGATGGCCTCGCATGCACCCGATGTAAGCTTGTGCCCATAGACTTTGGCCCGGACATGGCTGAGCGAATCCAGCGGCGGCGCATGCGATATCGTCAGCAGTACGCCGGGACTGGCTCCTAAAGCCTTCCAGCCAGATTCAGACAGGCCGGCTTCGCCATGATTGAGCAGCTCGTTCATCACGACGTTAAGGGTGGCAATGATCGAGCGCCTGCCAAAGGTCACCCGTACCCGGCTCTGGGCTTCGAAGCCTTCGGATCGGCAGACCGGGCAATCCTTGTGCATGTAGATGACCGGCTCCTGATAAGAGTCGATGAAGATCCGCCTTGCCCTGAGCGTGTAAGCCTTCACAGTGGTCATCGCAATCGCTCAGTCGAGGGATACTGTTTCCAGGTATTCTGGAACACGGCATGTCCAGCCCAATTGATCTTCAATCCGAAGACGCATCGCATCTGCCGCCGCTGGCTCCCCATGCGTGATGAAGGTTGTGCGCGGCACCTGATCCGGCGCAAAGCCGTTCAGCCAGTCGATGATCTCGCCGGCATCGGCGTGTGCAGATAGTCCGTCTATGCTGGCCACTTCAGCCCTGATTGGTACATCTTCGCCATGGATGCGGATGGCGTCGTCACCAGCAAGAATTTTCGCGCCGCGCGTTCCGCCAGCCTGATATCCCGCGAAAAGGATGGTATTTCGGCGATCCGGGGCAAAGGCCTTGAGGTGATGCACGACCCGGCCACCCGTCGCCATCCCACTGGCCGAGATGATGATCATCGGTCCTTTTCTCGCGCTGAGATTTTTTGATTCGTCAGGCGAATTGACGAAGGTCGCGGCATGGCACATGGCATCGCATTCTTCTGCCGACAAACGATGCTCGGTTCGATGTCTATGATAGATTTTAGTAACGTCTCCGGCCATCGGGCTATCGAGAAATACCGGAATATGATGGATTGCACCCCGAGACTTCAGCAGGTGAATCGAATACATCAGGTGTTGGGCCCGCCCAACCGCAAACGCGGGCACGACTACAACGCCGCCCCGTGCAGCGGTGCGATTGATGACGTCAGCAAGCTTATCAAGGGGATCGGACTTATCATGCTGGCGATCCCCGTAGGTTGATTCCGTGATCAGGTAATCGGCGCCGGTCAGTTGTTCGGGCGCCTGCAAGACGAGATCATTAGGGCGGCCGATATCGCCCGAAAAAATAAGCGAGCGCCCTGCCCATTCGAGCCGGATGATAGCGGAGCCGAGAATATGTCCCGACGAAAATAACTGGAAAGATAAGCCCGGCAGCAATTCGCTGGCCTGATGAAACGGTACGGAGTGAAAACGCCCCAGACAGTGCTTGGCATCCTCCTCCGTATACAAGGGCAACGCCGGATGGTGCTTCGAAAAGCCATGCCGGTTCGCAAATTTTGCTTCTTCTTCCTGTAGGTGACCACTGTCGGGCAGCAGCAAGCCACAGAGCTCCCGGGTTGCCTCCGAAGTGTAGATAGGACCACCAAAACCCCGTTTGACCAGCAACGGCAAGTAGCCGCTGTGGTCAATGTGGGCATGCGTCAATATGACCGCATCAATGTCGCGAGGATCAACTGGCAACGGCAGCCAATTGCGCTGCCGTAGCTGCTTGTAGCCTTGGAACAAACCGCAATCGATGAGCACGCGCCTACCATTCCATGTCACCAGATACTTCGACCCGGTGACCGTGCCTGTCGCCCCGAGGAACTGGAGCGTCAGCGCAGTCATTTTGCATCCCGCGGATGGTAGTGACGGCGCTTGTCTCCATAGGGACGGGCTTTCTTCTCATCGTCTTTGGTCGCCGAACTGGAGTCGTCAGCAGCGCGCGGCTTGCTTTTGGCCGTGGCTGCGGTTCCCATTCCTTTTTCTTCCGGATGCGAATGCGGCTTGGTCGTCGCGGACGCGGCATTGCTGTCGCTCTCGGGCGCTGCAAATGCCACACCGGCTGCGCCAGCCAGCGCCAATACAAATACCAGTACAAATTGTGCTTTCATGACAGATCTCCTCTCTAGTGATCCAACGGGGCATCGAGATGTCTCCAGATGCAGGGATCATTCTGCGCCTTGCGAACTGCCATCGACGTGACAAATTCATTACATTGCTGTCAGCCTTTGCGCTACCTCGACTGGCCGCCATGTCGGCTGCAAAGGCGCTGTACTTTCGGCATGGAGAAATTCAGTCAGGCCAAATGGCTCTCGGCCGGGCGGCACCTCAGAACAGCAACCTGAGACCCGCACGCACCGCGGTACCGCTCTCCTTCGCAGTCAGGGTGGCATGCGTCTGGTGACTCAGCTCGAGATAGGGAGCGAACGAGCGCTTGATCTCGTAACGGAAATTGACGCCGATCTCCGACGATGTCCTGCCGGACTTGATTCCCTCGTCGGGCAATGACTGCAGCGACCAGTCCGCTGCAATGAAAGGACGTACCACGAAGCGATTCGTCATCAGCAAGTCGTACTCGAATCGCGTACGGGCGAACCAGCGTCCGTCAGTGCGCACGAAAACAGCGGTATCTACGTCGAACGCATACGGCGCCAGGCCCCTGAGGGCGATAACTCCATAGTCTTTTCCGTCCGGCTTGAATTCATGACGTACGCCGGCCTGCACGTCCCAGAACGATGCAAGGTAACGGCTGTACAGTGCCTGAACGTCGGCTGCGTCAGTTTTGCCGCCAGTACGCGCGCCTTGGGTGCGCCAGGCAAAGCGGTTGTAGTCGTGTCCGATCCAGCCATCGGCACGCCAGGTTTGCGAACTCTGAGAGTCGAAGCGGCCAGCATCGACCTCGATGCGGGTCGTGCTGAAGATCATGTTGTCGTCGTGCGCGAAGCTGGCAGACGGAAGCACTGCGGCAATGGTGATCGCGAGGCTTGCAAGCCTGAAGGGGTGGGTCGTGTTTTTCATGGTGTTTTCCGATCACTGGACAACGATCGCCTGAATCATGCCGGCTGCCGCGTGGTAGAACAGGTGGCAATGGAAGACCCACGGCCCTGGCTCATCGAAGGTCGTATGCACGACAACGGTCTCGCCGGGCTTGACGATGACGGTATGCTTCAGGGGGCTGGTCGCGCCCTGACCATTCTGCAATTCGAAGAACGCGCCATGCATGTGCATCGGATGCGCCATCATCGTGTCATTCGTCAGCTTCACCTCCAGCCGCTCGCCGACCTTCGCCTGGAACAGCGTGGCCTCCGACAGCTTCTTGCCATTGATGGTCCAGATGTAGCGGTTCATCTCGCCGGTCAGCCGCATCGTGATCGTGCGCGTCGGCTTCGCATGGTGCCGGTTCGGCGCCAGCGCTTCGAGATCCTTGTAGGACAGCTTGTCGCGCACGCGATCTTCATCGAGGTCTTCATCCGCCCCTGCCGCAACGGCGTGGCCGTCATGCTCACCGTGTCCCGCATGCGGGTCGGCGGCCGCGCCATGTCCGGCATGGGGATCCGCTGCTTCACCGTGTCCGGCGTGCGGATCAGTGCCACTCTCGGCCGGGGCGCTGCCATGCGAATGTGCGCTGCCGAGGTCAGCAATCTTCATCACCGGGCGCTCGCCTAATGGCGGGATCTCGCCCTCCATGCCGGCCTCAGGTGCAAGCGTGCCGCGTGCAAAACCGATGCGGCCGGCGGTCGCGGCGAACAAAGTGTAAGCCTTGCGGTCAGTCGGCTGCACGATCACGTCATAGGTCTCGCCATTGCCCATCCGCAGTTCGCGCACCTTCACCGGCCGCACGTTCTGGCCGTCGGCAGCGACCACGGTCATCTCGAGTCCCGGGATCGACACATCGAAGAAGTTCATCGATGCACCATTGATGATTCGCAGGCGGATGCGCTCGCCCGACTTGAACAGCGCGGTCCAGTTGTCATCGATGCGCTGGCCATGTGCGAGGAACTGCCATTCCGGTCCGCCGTCGGTCACGTCGGTCGGATCCATCCGCATCTTTGCCCAGGCGAGGCGCTCATCCCAGATTTCGGCTCGCTCTTTGGGCGTTTTTGCGGCGCGCAGGCTGGCAAACAGCTCGGGAATCGTCTGGCGCCGGAAGTTGTAATAGCCATCGACCTTCTTCAGGTTCGCCAGCACCTGTTCCGGCTTCGTGTCGTTCCAGTCCGACAGCAGCACCACGTAGTCGCGGTCACAGCCGACCGGGTCTTTCCTCTCCGGCTCGATGATGATGGGCGCATAGAAGCCCGCCGGCTCCTGCAGGATCGCGTGGCTGTGATACCAGTAGGTGCCACTCTGCCGCAGCTTGAACTGATATTCGAAGGTCTCGCTGGAGCGAATGCCCGGGAAGGTCACCCCCGGCACCCCATCCATCTTGTTTGGCACCAGCAGGCCGTGCCAGTGCACCGCCGTCACTTCATCGAGCTTGTTGCTGACGGCAACGGTGACAGTCTCTCCCTCGCGCAGCTTCAGCAGCGGGCCGGGGATCGAGCCATTGATCGTCACCGCCTGTGCCAGCGTGCCGGTGAAGTTGACCGGCGTGCGTGCAATGGCCAGCTCGTACCGATTACGCGCCTCTATGGTATCGAGCGGTGTGGCCAACACATGGCGCTTGACCGCCGCGCTCGCGCTGAGTGGCCAGGCGAGCATAGCTGCGCCAGCTGCCGCACCTTGCAGGAACTGCCGGCGGCTCAAATCACGGCTTGCCGGAGAATGGGGGGAAGGAGTTTTCATGGGATTTTTTTCAAGGTGGCGCCGGCACGAGGGGGAGACTTCCCGGCCGGCGCCGCGGACAGGACGGATTGCCCCGCCCTTACTTATTCGGCTCTCTCGATCATGCGCAGCACGTAACCGCCATCGACCTTGTCGGGGATGAAGCGAACCTTGTCCCCCGTCTGAAATCCGTCGAGTTGGCTCGCAGCCTTGAGGCGAAAATTCATCGTCATTGCAGCCATGCTGTACTTCTTGATTTCCTCGTGCTTGATCGAGACCTTGTTGTTCTCCAGGTCGATCTTGCGGATTTCACCCAAGACCTTCGTATTTTCGAACTCGTTGGCACCACCATGATCATGGTGCTCGTGGTGTTCGTGATGCTCGCCATGCTGATGCTCTTGAGCGAATACGGGTAAGCCAGCCAGGGCGGTTGCGGCGAACAGGCCTGCTGCGAAAATGCCAAATTTCTTCATCTTGATCTCCAATCGTTATTCATCTTGAATGCGATCCCGACGGCAAGCTGAGCCCCGTCCGATCGGGTCGACGCAAGTATCGACGCCGCCCCCCGACAGCTACCTGACCGAAACATTACAAAAATGTCAGGTTTCGTCCGCCGTGGGGCAAAATGGGCACACTGACAAACATTGCAGCATGGAGCACCTCGTGAAGATCCTGATTGTCGAAGACGAACCAAAGACCGGCGACTACCTGCGGCAAGGGCTGCGCGAGGCAGGCTTTGCAGTCGAGCTGGCGCATAACGGCATCGATGGCCTTCATTTGGCATTGGAAGGCGACCATGACCTCGCCATCTTTGACGTGATGCTGCCCGGGATGGACGGCTGGCAGCTGCTGGATACCGTGAGGCGAGCCGGAAAGGTGTTTCCCATCTTGTTCCTGACGGCGCGCGACCAGGTAGAGGACCGTATCAAGGGGCTGGAGCTGGGCGCTGACGATTATCTGGTGAAGCCCTTTTCATTTGCCGAGCTTTTGGCCAGAGTTCGGACGGTCCTTCGGCGTGGCCGTCCCACGCAAGAAGCGAGCAGCTTGCAGTTTGCCGACCTCGAGCTCGACCTGATCAAGCGTCGTGTCATGCGCGGTGGCCAGCGTATCGATTTGACGGCAAAGGAATTCGGCCTGCTGGAACTTTTGCTGAGGCGCCAGGGCGAGGTACTCCCTCGGTCACTGATTGCCTCTCAGGTCTGGGATGTCAACTTCGATAGCGACACGAACGTGATCGAGGTCGCAATGCGACGGCTGCGCGCAAAAGTCGACGACGGCCATGACCGCAAACTGATTCATACCGTCCGCGGCATGGGCTACGTGATCGATTGACGAGGGCATGATGACTTTGACCCGGCTCTCTCTAACCACCCGGCTGACGGCGTTCTACGCACTGGTGTCAACAGTGGTGCTGTTTGGCATGGGCTTATTGGTCACCGCCCTGGTCGAAGCCCATTTCGATGAGATCGACCAGCGCTTCCTGTCCGATAAGATCGATCTCGTCGTCGACCTGGCACAGCACGCCTTGTCGAACGATGATCTGCGGCAGCGCCTTGGCGAGGCGCTTGATCACCATGGCGACCTGCACGTGCTGGTCCGCGACAATAAAGGGACAGTGCTGTTTGCCATGCCCGACCAGCGTAGTTCCCAGAGGCTTGCCGACATACCGACAGCGAGGACCGGGACTGTGTCCAATGGCGAGCACACTTATCGAGTCCGTTCGGCTGATACCATGCGCAATTTCTCGCCTTACGGTTCACTTCAGATAGTCACGGCAGTAGATTCCGAGCGTCACGCCAAATTCCTGAATGCCTTCAGACAGACACTGTGGCTATACGGCAGCGCGGTAGCCGTTCTCAGCGGCCTGCTCGGCTGGTGGGCAGCTCGCCGCGGTCTGGCGCCGCTGGACATGATGCGCAACCGGGCGCTGGCCGTCACTGCGAACAAGCTAGACCACCGCATGCCGGTAGACGCCGTCCCAGTCGAAATGGCAGCGCTAGCGCAGTCGCTGAACCAGATGCTTGAGCGACTCGAACAAGACTTCCACCGCCTCGCAGAATTTTCCACTGACATTGCGCATGAGCTGCGTACGCCGATCAGCAATCTGCTAACACAGACCCAGGTCGCACTGGCCCAGGAGCGAAACGCGCACGAATATCGCGGCATCCTTGCATCGAATGCTGAGGAATTCCAGCGACTGGCACGCACGGTATCGGAAATGCTTTTCCTCGCCAAAGCGGAAAACACACGATCGCTGCCAAATCCGGAAACCATAGGGCTGGCTGATGAGGTCAATTCACTGCTGGATTTTTATGAGGCGTTGGCCGACGAGAAACGCATCAACTTCCGACTTGAAGGCGACGGCCGCCTGACAGGCGATCGGCTGATGGTGCGCCGTGCCGTCAGCAATCTGCTGTCGAATGCGCTAAGACATGCAGATGCAGGCAGTACCATCCATGTATGCATCGGGTCGTCGCAGGAACAAGTTACAGTCACCTTATCAAACAGGGGCCCGACGATCGATCCGGCCATGGTTCCTCGCCTGTTCGACAGATTCTTCCGTGGTGATCGCTCACGCCAACAAGCCGATGCCGAAGGCGCCGGATTAGGCCTGCCTATCGTTGCTGCCATCATGCGCGTCCACGGCGGCACCGCCAGCATCCGTTCGGCCGACCACGCTACCGAAGCCAGCTTGACCTTTCCTATTCAACCCTGAACGGAGGGAGCCGCCGAATGCGCAAACTCTGCACGAATCGCCGCCAGCATCTGGTCAACGCACCAGGCGGCGTAGGGACGACTCATCCAGTAAGCAAGGGGCTGAAGCCACGGCGACGCCGGCAGGTTGTATTCGATGAATACGGACACCGAACAGCCATCAGGCAGGTCCTTGAGGTTTGCTCCCATCCGATAGCTTCCAAGCACCCAAAGCTTCGGCTCATCGACGGTTTCCCATACTTTGCGGACCGGCGGATCGCGCTCGGTCACGACCTCGTCAAGCTCCAAGGGGAGTCCGAGCATGCGGCCACGCATCCGGATGTGCGCCCCGATCTTCTTGCCCTGCTTTTCATCGAGGAAAAGACACATCGATCCTCCGGCCATCATTGTCGACGATCGGTTCATGTGAGCAGCAAGATGACGAGGGTCGTCCAGCCACGTGAAAACCTGCATCGCGGGCGAGCCGATCAGCGTATCTTCTTCATAGCGGTAGGAATAAGCGATATCACCCATGAATTTTCCTTCGGTCCACAACCTGTGACTCCGTGTGCACCTGATTGTGGCCGAATTTCGGGCCTGCAGTACAAGATCTCTGCAACGTAGTTCATCCATTAAAGGAGGTTTTATGTTTTACAGAAAAATTCTTCCGTCCTTGTTGATTTCGGTCGCTGCTGCGATGTCACTACCTTCCGCTGCCCAGCAAAGCACCGGCGAAGATCATGGTGCTCATCACCCGGAAAGCGGCAACTCCAAGTCGTCACCACAAATGAAGCGAGGCGGAAAGGGTATGAAGGGTGGAATGGGCGGTATGGACGCTTGCCCCATGCATGACGACATGATGAGTTCGATGAGTACCGATGAACGCCACGCCATGATGGAGCAGCGCATCAAATCGATGACCCCAGAAATGCGCAAGAAGCGACTGGCGAAGATGGAACAGCACATGCAGATGATGCAGGATCAAATGCAGATGATGCGTGACCACATGAATGATCCGGTGACACCGGGAACAGGCAATGCCGAACATGAGCACCAACAATAGCGTTTGAGCTGTCGAGAAACTTTTTTCGAGGAATCCTGATCATGAAGCCACTGCATACGGGACTGGCATTGGGCATCACCGTTGGTGTTTTTTATACCCTATGCGCACTCGTCTGGTTCCTTGCGCCCGCTCCATTTCTGGCGTTCATGAACAATTTATTTCACGGCTTAGACTTCACTGCACTGCTTCAGCCGCGACCGTTTGCCTGGTCAGGATTCTTCTCATCTCTGCTCATATTGAGTATCTGGACTTTTTTCGCCGGCGTATTTTTCGCGTGGATATCGAACCGCATCTCACCGCAGCCCGATCACGCATAAGGAGAGACCATGGAACATGATCATTCGTCCCACGAATCCCAACGAAAGGATTTTTGGGGGTTGCGCTATACCTTGGGCGTGGTGGCCACGCTTGGCATTATGGCTTTCTTCCTGTTGACCGAGCATCGCGCTCATCTGTATGGGGCCCTACCTTACCTGCTGATACTCGCCTGCCCACTCATGCATCTTTTCATGCACGGTGGCCACGGTGGCCATGGCGGCCACCACAGCCACGATGACGATTACGGCAGTAGCCGTTCTCATCACGGGTCGTCGACGGGCAGGCCGTCTGACACTACAAAGAAAGGAGATTGGTGATGAATAATAATGAATCCGATTACGGGCTGTGGTCGCTGGTGGTACTGAACTCGCTTGTCTTCATCATCTTTGCGTTCAGTTTCACCAAACCGAAAACCGCACGAGACTGGCGTTCATTCGGTGCCTTCTCGGCTTTCATCGTCGCGCTGTTCGCAGAAATGTACGGCTTCCCGCTGACGATTTACCTGCTGCTGCCGTGGCTCACCAGTCATTTCCCAGGTATTAATTTTCTGTCGCACGACGCGGGCCACCTTCTGGAAATGATGCTCGGCTGGAAAGTCAACCCGCATTTCGGTCCCTTCCACATTGCGAGCAACATCCTGATCTTCGCCGGGTTCCTGATCCTGTCCTCTGCATGGAACGTGCTCTACCACGCACAGCGCTCGCATCGCCTTGCCAAGGCAGGGCTGTACGCAAAAATCCGTCATCCGCAGTATGTGGCCTTCGTGATGATCATGTTCGGCTTCCTGCTGCAGTGGCCAACCTTGGTTACGCTGGCGATGTTCCCGGTACTGGTCGTCGTCTATGCACGCCTGGCCAAGGCCGAAGAGGCGGACATGCTGCGCGAATTCGGCGAGGAATACGAGTCTTACCGCCGAGAGGTGCCGGCGTTTTTCCCGCATCTCTCGAGACAAGCGCCACACACCGTGCATGCGCCAAAGTGAATCTTTCAAAAGACCATAGTCATGGCTGAACATCACCAACACCACGCGCATAGCGACGCCAACCATACCGCCAGCGACCTCGCCGATAAGCCCTATACCGACCCGGTATGCGGAATGAAAGTCGGTGCCAATCCGGAAAAGGCTGCCTCCTTCGAGGGAGAGCAATACTACTTTTGCAGCCACAAATGTCTCGACAAGTTCAACGCTGCTCCCGCATCGTATGTAGGTCGCGACAAAGCTGACGTGACTGCTTTAGCCGAACCGGCGGCGCCGGCAGGCACGATTTACACCTGCCCGATGCACCCGCAAGTCCGACAGGATCATCCTGGCAACTGTCCCATTTGCGGCATGCCCCTCGAGCCCTCGCTGCCGCAACTGGAGGAGATTGAAAATCCCGAGCTGCGAGACTTCCGGCGCCGTTTCTGGTGGACCTTGCCCCTGACAATCGTGGTGACGGTGCTGGCCATGCTTGGCCACAAAATGCAGTGGTTCGAAGCGCGCACGCAAACCTGGATCGAGTTGGTGCTGTCACTGCCGATCGTGTTGTGGGCGGGATGGCCTTTCTTCTCGCGAGGATGGTCATCCGTCGTCAATCGCAGCCCCAACATGTGGACATTGATCGGCTTGGGCACGGGAGCCGCTTTCGTTTACAGCGTCGTGGCTACCGTGACACCCGACGTGTTTCCGGCGTCATTCGTCTCGATGGGACGGGTAGCTGTCTACTTTGAAGCCGCCGCGGTCATCATCTCGTTGACCCTTCTCGGCCAGGTGCTGGAGTTGAAAGCCCGGTCGCAAACATCGGCCGCCATCAAATCCCTGCTCGGGCTTGCACCGA
>JACCDS011102494.1_pt1 | contig 13331 bp, 10 predicted proteins | sample 7446441 | NCBI WGS metagenome assembly JACCDS01 (sample SAMN15323445, study PRJNA562643) | freshwater metagenome | isolation source: river surface water | place: USA:Blue River Watershed | collected 2017-08-17
AAAGAATGTTTGGCACCTTTAACTATTTCAGGTGCTGGATTCGATAAGGTTTTACAAAAGGAAATTGTATTGCGCAAGCACCAAATTGCTTTCACCGATTTGGCCGTGGTTTACGACGAAAAAACGGCAGAAAGCGATCAGTTGGTTAAACAACGCGCCCGTTGGATTAATACTTGGTTTAAATATTCCAAATTTGGCATACATATTTTAGGCAAGGGGCTACTTGGTGGCAACTTTAACCAATCGATTTTTGGTTTAATTTTATTACGCCCACCGCTGTTCATTTTCCTTTTGTTATCTATATTATTTGCTGCTATTAATTTGTTCATTAATCCGCTATTTACAATCATTTGGTTAGTAGGCTTATTGCTATTTGTATTTGGCTTTGCAATTGCTTTATGGAGCAGCGAAGTGGATGAACGAATCTGGAAATCGCTGATAAACATACCTACCTTTATTTTTTTCCAAGTTCGTTCGTTAATGAAAGCCAAGAATGCCAATAAACATTCGGTAGCTACCAAACATTCCTTTACCGAAACGCAAAAGCCGTAAAATTGAATGCCATGCGAACGCCACCCTCATTAAAATACGACAAAGAAAAGCAAGACAAATGGCAAAAAAACACGGACCTCATAACCCGTAAAGTAGCTATTCTATTTATTTTAACCATGATGGTATTCTTTTTTCTAAAAATGCTTTTACCCTCCTCTCCTAATTAATGAATTTTTCAATACCCATAGAACCCGAAAAAAAAGAACAAAAGTCCGTAGTTTGGAAAAATTTACGGCAATGGATTGTTATTGAAAAATTCAATAACCCATTTGGGTTTATTTGTTTGTTGGCTGTAGGTGTATTCATTGCTGCCGCAATAGCACTAAAAGGAATTGTGATTGGTGTTTTGGTCATAGCACTACTATCGGGACCATTGGCTTTGTACTATATTACTACCAATACCGAATGGTCATTAATCAGTTACATGACTTTTGCTTTCACAATCATGTTACTGCTAAGGCTAGGTGTTTCATTTCCCCTTGGAACCTTGATGGATGGCATGTTGTTGATATTTTATTTAAACTTTTTCATCCAAAACAAAATAAAAAACGAATGGGAAAGAGTTCAAAGCCCTATTAGTAAGTGGATTTTGATATGGATTATTTATAATTTACTTGAAGTGGGCAATCCATCGGCTACCTCTCGCTTGGCTTGGGTTTATACAGTACGCACGGTAGCCATTGTAGCACTAAGCTTTTACATTTACCTTTTCAATATTCGTACCAAAGCGTTTCTGAAAAAATTGCTTAAAATATGGCTTTTTTATTGTTTACTAGCTGCTTGGTATTGTTTTAAACAAGAATTTTTTGGCTTTTATAAATTTGAAGACGATTACCTGCACTCCGACCCTAACATTATGCTCTTGCTTTACTTGGCAGGGCATTGGCGAAAGTTTTCCTTTTTAAACGACCCTGTAGTATATGCCTATAATATGGCAGTGGCCTCGGTTATTTGTATTGCACTATTAACAGGGCCTGTTACAAAAAAACAAAAATACATCCTAGTTTTTTTGATTTTCTCCTACTCGTTCAATATGATTTTTTCAGGTACACGGGGAGCGTTTCCGTTAATACCTGTAGCCATTATGCTGTATGCCATTATGCGCTTTAGTAAAACGGTATTGGTAATGGCCATCATTTTTGCTATCTTTTTTGTGGGACTCATTTTTGTACCCACTTCTAACCAAAACATTCTCCGGTTTCAAACGGCTTTTCGGCCCAATAAAGATGCCTCCTATATTGCCCGAAAAATCAATCAGGCGCGCATCAAACCATTTATTTGGTCGCACCCAATGGGCGGTGGCTTAGGCTCTACGGGTGATTGGGGTAAGAAGTTTTCGCCCGGTTCGTATTTATCGGGCTTTCCGCCAGATAGTGGCTATGTAAGGGTTACAGTAGAATCGGGGCCTATTGGCTTAGCCATTTTTTGTATTATGATGTTTACGATTTTGAAAACGGGCATTAATAATTATTACACCATTCGCGACCCGGAACTAAAATCATATTGTTTGGCAGCAACAATGGGAATATTGGTACTCAATGTTGGTAATTTTCCGCAAGAAGCATTGGTACAATATCCGTCCAATACCAATTTTTATCTACTCATTGCCGTATTGTGTGTAAGCAAGCGAATAGACCAAGAACAAAATAACGAAAAACATGCCTAATACGCCCTTAATACAAAACCGCGATATTATTGTGGTAGGCCAACAACCATGGGATGTGGAAATTGGTAGCAATTGTAAAAATATTGCTGAAGAATTTGCCAAGCACAATCGTGTTTTGTATGTAAATGCCCCTTTAGATCGAAATACATTGCGCAAACAAAAAACGGATCCTAAAATTGCCAAACGCTTATGCATCATCCAAGGCAAGGAACCGAGTTTGGTATTAATTAAAGAAAATCTATGGAATCTATATCCGGATAGAATGGTTGAATCCATTAATTGGATTGGCAGTCAAACACTTTTTGAATGGCTCAATAGATACAATAACCAAATTTTTGCCGGTTGTATCAAAAAGGCAGTGCAACAATTGGGTTTTAGCAACATTATTTTGTTCAACGACAACGACATGTTTCGCTCATTTCATTTGCCCGAATTGTTAAAAGCAACAACGAGCGTTTATTACTCCCGCGACTACATGTTAGCAGTAGATTACTGGAAAAAACATGGCGAAAAAATGGAACCGCAACTCATAGCCAAAAGCCATGTTTGTGTAGCCAATTCCACTTATTTGGCCAATTATTGCAAAAAATTCAATCCACACGCTTATTATGTTGGTCAAGGATGTGAACTCTCTATTTTCACCCATATAGAAGAAGGAACACCTAACGATATACAAGGCATTGCAACACCCATTATTGGTTACGTTGGAGCGCTCCAAAGCCTCCGTTTGAATATAGATACCATTGCTTACATTGCCGAAAGCCATCCAGAATGGAGCGTTGTATTGGTAGGACCGGAAGATGACGAATTTAAAGCTAGTCGCCTGCATCAAATCAGCAATATCCATTTTTTGGGCAGCAAACCAGCACAGGCACTCCCAGCTTATATACAAGCTTTTCAAGTTTGTATCAATCCGCAAATTGTCAATCAAGTTACTATAGGTAATTATCCCCGAAAAATTGATGAATACCTTGCCGTTGGTAAACCGGTAGTGGCTACCAAAACAGAGGCTATGCATATTTTTTCCGACTATACTTATTTGGCTGATAGTAAAGAAGAGTATGTATATTTAATTAACAAAGCATTGACCGAAAACAATGAAGTGCTAGCGCAACAAAGAAAACAATTTGCCCTATCACACACTTGGGAAAACAGCGTGGCCGATATTTACCAAGCAATACTATCCGTTCAAAAATAAATATCCATGGTATGGAAAACAAAAGCATGTTGGTGCAACGAAACGATTCCCTCGATTATCTTCGTGGCTTGGCGGCCTCGGGTGTAATGGCCTATCATTTAAGTTTATTGAGTTTTGGGGAAAGCGATGCAAGCAGTTTGATTGCGAAAGTGAAAATATTTGCAGTATCTATCTTTTACGTATTGAGTGGTTTAACGTTGTTTATTGCCAATAAAAAAATTACGCTCCAATCAAAAGAAAGCCTCATTCAGTTTTACATAAAGCGTTTTTTTAGAATCTTTCCGCTTATTTGGTTAGCCACTTTTTGTACCTATGTATTACATTTCAGTCCCGAAATGCTCAGTCCCAAATTTTTAGCTGTCAACATCACCATTTTACCGGGTATGCTAAGGCCCGATGCGTTTGTTGCAAACGGTGCATGGTCTATTGGCAACGAACTGTTTTTTTATGTATGCTTTCCATTGTTGTTTACGCTACACAAAAAAAACAAATGGTATTTGATAGCTGCCGTAGCCATCAGCTTTTTTGTTTTCTGTGTATTCAGCTACCGACTGATTACCCCTAGTATACAACTAGGCTTTCAATGGTCAAAGTACGTAAACCCACTGAATCAATTCTTTTATTTTGCCATTGGTATTTATCTAGCCACCCTTGCCAAACCCGCGGAATGGTTAACCAAGTGGGCAGTACCATTAATGCTGCTTGCGGCAGTTGGCATTGTTTGGTATCCCATAAGTGGTGAACCCGTAGTGTTGGTTACAGGACATAACCGCCTATTGTTATCAGCATTAGTGATTGCCATTTGTTACCTATTTTCCATTGCCAATTTCGATTTTTTGCCCAACGCCATTAAAACGTGCTTGAAGTTTTTGGGCGACACTAGTTTTTCTATTTATTTATTACATCCATTGCTTTTTGCCATCTTCGAATTGGTATCTTCCAAAGTAGTACACTTACATCCCTATACCATTATTGGTGCAACAGTGGTTAGCACTTTGATATTGAGCCATTTTGTGTATTTAAAGTTTGAAAAATATTTTATGCAACTGGGAAAAGTTTATATTGACAAACGCAAACAACAAATGATTCAATCACAAAATTAATTCGATATCCGTTGTTGTTTATTCTTGAATAATGGTTGCTCAAAAGTACTTGCTACTGTTTCAACACCTAGAAATAAGTATATCAACCAAATTTGAATATCTTTTGTAAACCCTTTCTATGGACAAACTCACTATTGTAGTATCTACCGACAACCATTTTATTGTACTGTTGGCTGCATTACTAAAATCGCTCGAAGGCAATCTTGCTAAGGGCAAGCAACTACACATCTACATCATTTCCGATAATGTTACCAATCGCAATAAGCAACGGTTACAGTCCTCCATATCGGCAGCTATTACCCAATTAAGTTGGGTAGAAATGAATGATGTAATTCCCAAAGGCATGCAGTTGCCCGTTGATGGCAGCTCGTACCCGCTCAACATTTACATGCGCTTGTTTATTCCCTATTTTGTACCTAATACAATTGACAAAGTACTTTACTTAGATGTAGACATGATAGTACAAAACGATGTGAGTATTTTATTTGATACCGACCTTAGCAACCATGTTTTGGCGGCTGTTTTGGACCCGCGTATTATTACTTTCAACAACAATTGGGGAGGTGTATTTAATTATGAAGCACTTGGCATTGCCGGAGATACCCGCTATTTCAACACGGGTATTTTATTAATGAACACTGCTAAATGGCGGGCAGAAAATGTAACGGAGCGAATTATTAGCTGCATAGAAAACAATAAAAAGTTTGCTAATTATCCCGACCAATATGGCTTAAATGTAGTATTGGCCAACCAATGGTTAGAATTAGACCCTCGATGGAACCATTTTAGTACTATTGATCCTACAGTCAAACCTTACTTAATCCATTTTGTGGAAAGAAAACCCATATACCAATCGTACAACTACAATGCCGATTTTAAAAACACTTTTTATGCCTACTTAAATCAAACCGCTTGGAAAAACTTCCAACCAATTGGCGAGTCATCGAGGTATATTAAGAAAATAAACAACTTATTGGAAAAATTCAAGAAAAAATTATTTCCTACACGCTAATAACGTGTTACCAATACCTACATGATGAAAAATGATTGCTGAAAAATACCCTATTTATAGCGCATCTTTTTCAGTAGTACTTGCCAATAGGTCTTATGTAGTTCAAAATTGAAAGCTTCATTTAATCTAGTAGCTTGGGAATACGGCAAGTATTTTGGATGATATTTTTACTTTAAACCTGCTATTTGGCTATGAAAATTGCATATATATATCCTGCATTAACCACTATGGGCGGTGCCGATAGAGTGGTTACCGAAAAAGCAAACTACTTTGCTGAAACCTGTGGCTACCAAGTGTTTATCATAACTGCCCACCAAATGGGTGCTCCTTTATCGTTTCCTTTATCGCCCAAAGTGCAGCATATTGATTTAGCAGTAGATTTTAACCAACAATACCAATACGGCTTTGTAAAACGCGGATTGGTGTACCTAAAGTTGATAAATCTCTATAAACAAAAATTGGCTACACTGTTGCACATGCTAAAACTAGATATTGTACTTACCACCATTAGCCGCGATGTGGATTTTTTAACCTCCATCCGTGATGGCAGCTACAAATTTGCAGAAGCACATGTGTCAAAAAAATATATTCGAAACAACCATCTTTTACAACAAAGGGGTGGTTTATACGCCTTGATTGGGAAAATTTGGGCATGGCGCTTAGAAAAGGCCATCAAACAATTTACCGGCTTGGTAGTACTTACCCACAACGATGCCTTGAAATGGGCAAATATTGTAAAAGCAACCATTATTCCCAATGCTTATCCTTTTTATCCGGCCGAAACGAGTAATTGCTTATCGAAAAAAGTAATTAGTGTTGGTAGATTGGAAGAACAAAAAGGGTACGACAAACTTGTAGATGTTTGGGCCTTAGTACATGCCAAACACCCCGATTGGACACTGACTGTTTATGGAGAGGGGTCGCTGCTGCCGATGCTGACCCAAAAAATTGCCGAAAAGCAACTTACACATTCCTTAATCATAGAAAAACCTGTTAGAAACATCATTGATAAGTACACAGAAAGTTCTATTTATGTTATGAGTTCTACATTTGAAGGCTTTGGAATGGTATTGGTAGAAGCCATGACTTGTGGCGTTCCGGTGGTATCGTTCAATTGTCCGGATGGCCCTTCGGAAATAATTAATGAGGGAGAAGATGGTTTTTTGATTGCACCGGGAGATATTCAATCAATGGCCGAAAAAATTATTTACTTAATAGAAAATGAACCCGCTCGCCAAACAATGGGTAGCAATGCACGGAAAAACATTCAACGATATTCGCCCGAAGTGGTGATGCAACAATGGGTACAATTGTTTGAAAATCATGTACGAAAATAGGATCTACACGCTAATTTCAAGCCTATCCCCTATGCTTAAATGCTCGTGTTTGAACAGCCTTTTAATCAACAATCTATACATTTAAAATACAATACCTTATGATAATAAATCATTTGCAAGTATTCGATTTTCGCGTTAGGGATTGAAGCGGTTACCCCACAGCCGGCATCCTGAAAGGTGACGGCGAGGAGTAAGAGCGCAAAGCCCGACCCGAAGGGGAACGCCCTAATCAACTACCAATTATTGTTTAAAACTCTATTGAGTTTTCGTTTCAATAGTTAGAGATGCTTCACAGATGCAACTAAATGGTTGTATGCTAAAATTAGCTATTTTAACACTATCATTTAGGCATAACTTGAACAAGCCTCTAATAATTGAGGAAATTTATTTTTTCTTATACGAAATCAATATTTTGATATACATTTTTAGTGCAGAAAGCAGTGTGTTTTTACCAACATGCAAACTCAAAGCACCATTTGTTTGAGCCAAAGCACCTTTTACGCTATACGAATGGTGCCATACTGTATGTGCCATACGAGCAAATTGTTCTGCTGCATTTTTTTTAGCTATTTTGGCTATTGTTTCGGCTTGTGCAGGTGGTAAATATTGCTTGAATGTATTAATTACTTGTACTATTTCGCGGATATTGCGACCGGAATGGTGGTTCACAGAAGTCAAATTGCTGTTGTGCACCCGATATTCGGTAAGTACCCTCGGCGAATGTGCAACAGGAAAATTAGCGGCTATGCGTACCCACATTTCCCAATCTTCGCCATAGGTAACCCCATAAAAACAGCCTAATTTTTCGTAGGTGCTGCGTTTTACAACAAGCGATACGGTTTGCAGCAATTGATTTTTGCCAATATGTATCACAAAATTATCGATGATACCACGTGGCGCATCAATGAGGGTATTGTTCCAGATTTTTTCGCTTTTTTCGTTGATGTAATGATAGCCGGTGAATGCTGCACCTATTTCGGGGAATTCTGTGTACAATTGTTCAATTTCGGCATAAAAGCCATTTTTCACAATGTCGTCGCCATGAAATAAGTGAACCAAATGCCCTTGCGCGCGATTGATACAGGTTTCAAAATTGCGGAGGCTACCTACATTTTGAGGTTGGCGGTAATACGTAATACGGCCATTGCCAATTTGCTGCACAAGTGCCTGCACATCGCCATCGGTACTGCCATCGTCCACTACTTCTATTTGCATTTTATCGGAGCCCATATCTTGCTGCAAAATGGAGCGCAAATTTTGCTCGATGTATTGATAACAATTGTACACCGGTACCATTACCGAAAATAAAGGTCTATGATCTGTTTTTTGAAGCGGAAGAATTTGCGGTGGTTGTTGCGGTATGCGTTCCAATTGGCTGCTCATAAACGGCATTTTTGTGTAAATCGAATATATAACTATTCTTCTTTAAAATAATGATTTAAAAACAATTTTGAATAGAATTATTAAAAAATAATCTATAAAAAAACTTGATTAACATAACTAAATCCGCAATATTCCACTTACGAACCGGTTGTTTTTTGGGCATGTCCCCTATTGCCCGTAAGTATTCCATAAAATTTGGGGCTGTAGCGAAAAGTTAACCAATCGAGCAAAATACAAAAAATGACTACTACAAATGGTAATGTAAAAAAAGCCACTAACTTACCTAAATACACTTCGTGAAACATTTGAGAAACGGGCTTAATGAGTTTCCAAATGATGGGTTCATGAAAAGCATATATGAAAAAAGACGTTTTGGTTAAGTTGAAAAAGAAGGGTTTACGCATAAAATAAAATACTACATTATCGGATTTGTACCAAAATGCAACAATTAGTAAGCAAACATGAATGGTACTAAGTGAAGTAAGAATGAACTCTGCATAATTGCCCAAATAGGTCGGATGCTTAAAGGCGATATAGGCTTTAAAATGGATACAAACAAGCGAAAAAAGGACCACCCAACGCAACCTCAAATACCTATCCAATTTATATTCAATCAATTCAAATTGTGTTTGTTGCAAATACATCCCTAGTGCAAAATAAAATATCAACGTATGCTTATCGTCCTCAAAAAACCATCGCAGAACAAACAAAACTATTAGAAACGTTTTAGGAATTTTATTGAGAAAAAAAAGCAAACCCGGCATACTAACGGTAAACATAAACAGCATTTTCAAATACCACAATTGAAATGCAAAGGGTTCCATAATCCATCGTCTCAATAATTGATAGGCAGAGTAATGAATTAGCTTTTTATCGCCTAAAAAACAGTCCGTAGGATTGCTACTGTAAAATACACTTTCTATTAAAAAAATATAGGCAAGTCCAATAGCACTAACAAGTAAATAAGGTATGGCCAAAGATTGTATTCTTTTAATTACCACTTCTACATAGGGCAAATGACTTTTGTATGCTAATAAATAACCCGAAATAAGCATTAAAAGGGGTATGCGAAAACGAAACAAGCCATTTACTAAAAAATATTGGATATAATTGTTGGTATCAAATGCAGCATGAATAAATGAATGAGAGCGGAGTTCATGATCCACAAAATTGTATCCATGTATATATACCAACAGCACCATGCTTACGAAACTAAAAAACCGGATACGTAAACTTATAACTTCGTCCATAGGAGATGGCAATTTGGATGGATTTTAAAACGACCGTCAGATAAAACAAAGATATTGTTTTTGTTCCATTGATAAAATGAAGATAATCATTTTTAAAACTACGAAAAAACTACTTTATTTAATTCAAAGTAGCTATATTCGGCTAGCCAACCCATTTTCAGCGGGTTGGTGTAGGTGGCAACGCCCACGATACCCTTTGTAAGCGCAAGGCTGTTAACCCTAATCTACATCCATGAAATTGCTATTTAAAAACAAATTTTTTCAAGTATCTAACCTCAAAAACAAACACTTTTTAGCATTAGTTGGCAATGGTATTATTTCGGTGTTTAGTGTGCTGACCATTTTTGTATTGTATCGCGCATTGGAAAAAACAGAAATAGGTACTTGGTTTTTTTTTATTACTTGTATTGGTTTAGCCGACTCTATACGTAATGGATTTTTAACTACTGCAACAGTTAAGTTTTACGCTGGCACAAGCCCTGAAAGAGGACGTGAAGTACTTGGTTCGGTATGGTTTTTAGCATCCGCTATTACAGCGGTAGCGTTGTTGGCCAATGCTATTGCCCTGCCATTTGTACAATACATTCACAAACCCGAAATGAAGATTGTAATACAATGGTTTGGCATTACCTACCTAAGCACTTTGCCTACCACTGTTGCCGCATGGATTTTAATTGCCGATGAAGACTATTTAAAAATGTTGTGGCTACGTTTTATCAACAGTGGCTCTATGATTGGATTAATTTTGGTATATATATTTTTACACAAAGGCTCTTTACAAAATATCTTAATCATCAACCTTTTCACTAATTGTTTAACGAGCGCCGTCATTGTGTTGCAGGGGCTTTCCAAATTTCAAACATTGCGCTATCGCAGCAAATCCACTATTCTAGAATTGGTTCAATTTGGCAAATACAGCCTTGCCACAAATGCAAGCACCAATTTACTTGGCAGTGCCAATACATTTATCATTACCTTTTTTTTAGGACCGGCAGCATTGGCCGTATACAACTTGCCTCAAAGATTAATGGAATTTATAGAAATACCTTTACGGAGTTTTGTGGGTACCGGTTTGTCGGCAATGGCCGCAGCACACAACAATAAACAAACACATATGGTAAGCTATATTTCAAAAAAATATGCGGGCATGCTCACTTTAGCATTTATTCCTATATCGCTAGTTGCATTTGTGGGAGCTGATTTGGCAACCCAATTATTGGGAGGAAGCAAATACATTGGCACGGAAGCACCCAATATTTTGCGCATATTTATGTTCATAGCCATCCTATACCCTATTGATCGGTTTAATGGAATTACTTTGGATGTTATCAATCATCCCAAGGTAAATTTTTACAAGGTGTTAATTATGATGGTAGTCAATATATCTACCGGTATCGGCGGCATTTTACTGCTACATAACTTGTATGGGGTAGCACTTGCTACGCCGTTTACTTTATTGGCCGGATTGCTATTTGGCTACCATCACCTCAAAAAACATTTGAAAGGCTATTCATTTAGAGGCATTATACGAACGGGCATTATCGAAACAAAACTGTTATTGAATAAGTTATTACACAAAAAATAGCGGATGTATGAACATTGCCCATTTAATATTGGCACACAACAATCCTCAACAATTACTACGCCTTGTAAACCGGTTACAACACAAGGATGCGGACTTTTACATTCACATTGACAAAAAAACCGACATAACGCCCTTTTTAAGCATTGGCCAACAAAAAAATGTGACCCTGCTTCGCAATCGGATTGCTATCAAATGGGGTGCGTATAGTATGATTGAAGCTACGCTGAGCGGTTTTGAAGCTATTTTACAAGCACATAAAAATTACGGATATATCAATTTGCTCAGTGGCAACGATTATCCTTTGGTAACCACACAAGCATTACATACTTTTTTTGCGAAGCATCCAAACAAGGCATTTACGGAGTTTTATGCTATTGATTCCGTTTGGACAGAGGCAGTTCCACGACTTACGAAGTATTATTTTACCAATTACAATTTCAAAGGCAGTGTATTGCTCGAAACAGTAGTGAATAAAGTGATGCCTCCACGAAAAATGCCCAACCAACTTGTTCCCGTAGGTCGTTCTCAATGGTTTACCATTACGCTGCAACATGTACAATACATTGTTGATTATTTAAACAAAAACAAACATGTGCAACGATTTTTTGCCCACACTTGGGGAAGCGATGAAATTGTTATTCAAACCATTCTATTCAATTCGCCTTACAAAAAAGATATGGTAAATAACAATTTAAGGTATATAGATTGGTCTGATGGTAATGCTAGCCCAAAAACCTTTACTTATACCGACGCAGCTACTTTGTTAAAAAGTCAAAAATTATTTGCCAGAAAATTTGACCTTAACACAGATGCACAAATACTGAATTTGCTAGACAAGGAAGCCAATCAATATGTAAACATTGTTATATAGCCACTATGCCATTACCTCTACTTTCAATAATATCCGTCAACTACAACCACAGCCATGTAACTGATGAACTGCTCGATTCTATTTATCGGCACAATACCTATAGCAATATTGAAATTATTGTTGTGGACAATGCAAGTACCATTAACCCTGTGCCTAACTGGCAACAAAAATATCCTGAAGTACTATTTATCCGTAGCGAAAAAAATTTAGGCTTTGCCGGTGGCAACAATCTTGGTTTGAGCTATGCTAACGGCACCTACTTTTTTCTCGTCAACAACGATACCGAATTCACCCCTTTACTCATCGAAACGTTGCTCCATACTTTAGAAACACACCCTCAGGTAGGCGTTGTTTGTCCAAAAATTAAATACTTTCAACTACCCGACACCTTGCAATACGTAGGATTTACACCTATGAATTATTACACCTGCCAAAACAAATGTGTAGGCCAGTTTGAAAAAGACAATGGCCAATACGACAATCGGGAGGCACCAACAGGATTTGCCCATGGAGCGGCCATGATGCTGAAAAAAGAAGCTGTAGCCAAAGCCGGCTTGATGCACGAAAACTATTTTTTATACTATGAAGAAGGCGATTGGTGCGATAGAATAAAAAAACAAGGATTTGAAATTTGGGTAAATACCAAAGCACTTATTTACCACAAAGAATCCGTTAGCGTTGGGCAAAAAAGTGCTTTAAAAGAATATTTCATGAATCGAAATCGTATTCTTTTTATCAGAAGAAATGCACCCTATCATTGCAAACTGTTTTTTCTTTTTTACTTCATTTTGATTGTGACACCCAAAAATATCGTCATCTATATCAAAGAAGGGAAATCGGTATTTATCAAACAACTAGTAAGAGCCATTTATTGGAATATTACCCAACCCACCAATAGTGTTCACCTCGGTTTTAAACCTTAATAACATAATGTATGCAATACTTGTTTTGGATTAGTTTAGCAATTGTAATTTATACCTATGTAGGTTACGGAGTTGTTTTGTATGCACTTGTGTTATTGAAGCGCCTACTTTACAAAAAAACACCTACAATAACCAATCAATACACCCCTTCTTTAACCTTAATTGTGGCTGCATACAATGAAGAAGATTTTATTGAAGCAAAAATTCGAAACACTTTACAACTCAACTATCCGAAAAATAAAATCAAGTACCTCTTTGTTACCGACGGCAGTACCTATGCCACCCCACTTTTGGCTGCACAATTCCCCGAAATTACCGTTATGCACCAACCTGAACGTAGCGGAAAAATTGTAGCCGTACACAGAGCTATGCAAACCGTTACATCCGAAATTGCTGTTTTTACCGATGCCAATACTTTTTTAAACCAAGATGCGCTGCTTAAAATTGCCCG
>JACCDS010015151.1_pt1 | contig 13329 bp, 7 predicted proteins | sample 7446441 | NCBI WGS metagenome assembly JACCDS01 (sample SAMN15323445, study PRJNA562643) | freshwater metagenome | isolation source: river surface water | place: USA:Blue River Watershed | collected 2017-08-17
ACCAAAGTTGGTACTGGTATCGCCATTGTAAAAGGCCTGAAAATTTTGCAGGGGAACATTGTTGATGATCCGGTTTTGCCAGGCAATTTGCAGCGTATCGTCGTGCGGAAAATAACTGTTGCGTTCCTGTACGCTGTGCCGCACCCCGGGGTCAATCCCAATCTTATACGACAGGCGGCCCGAACGCCCGGTCGCTTCCAGTGGCAGGGTCAGCGAGGCATAGCGCCGCGGACTGAAATAACCACCATGACCGAGCGTGAATTGCGACAGGTTGTTGGCGTAGCCGAACGCATTCAGATTCGCGCCGATCGTGATCCGGTGGTTCAGGTTTTGCCAGGCACGATAATAGCCACCGAGCAACAACTCCCATTGGCTATTCTGACGTACCTGGGTGCCGGTTAGTTCTGCCGTGCCTATGCCACCGAAAAAGCCAAACCGTTCGTCGCCGAGTACGGCATCAAGCCGGTAGCCGGTTTTGATTACGCCGCCCCATTCCTGACCCGTCTGTGGATCGACCGCACCGGCATAAGACAAAAGGCTGTCGGTAACGGCGCGCCGGTTGAACGAGGCTTTCAGGGTCAGCGCGTCCACGGTATGTGAATAACTGATGCCGCCGACCACGTTGCGAATCTTAAACCCAAGTGGGGTGGTACCGATATCGGCATGCAGGTTTTCATCATCAAATGCCACGCCAAGTGCCACACCCGAGGTATCTTGCACCGAATTGGGATGTGGGTTTGACAGGAACGGCCCGAGCGCCGCCGAACCAAAACGGGTGCTATTGTTCGGTACCGACAAGTTCAATTCACCGGCACTGAGCAATACCGGGGTTATGCGCAGTGTCAGGCGCTGGTCGTAATTGAGCGAGGTTTTCAGTTCGATTGGCAATTCAACTTCGGCTAACCGGTTGAAACCCGGGTCACCGGAACGATTGCGATAGCCGATTGCCACATCAATTGTGGTGCTAAATTTAAGCTCGATTTCGGCAATTTCTTCGGCCAGTGTTTTTTCCCGGTTGGCCGGGAGCAGGGCCGGGTTGGCTGCATTGGTTGCGCTGGTTGTGCTGGTGCTGCCAGTTGCACCAGTATTGGCTGCCGATAAGTTTGCCGCAGATAGGTTGACTGGCGCAACACCTTGCTGTGGCAGGGAACTGGCGGCACGGTAACCGGTGGCCGGGCTGCGCCAATCACCCGCACTATTCGCGCTGACGGCTGGCGGCAGGGCGGCAGCCTGTGGCACCGCGCTGGTGCCGCTTGGCGCGCGCCAATTCGGTGCCGCCAGTGCCGCCAGTGCCGCCGGGGTAGTCGCTGAAATTGGCTGGGGCGGCGCATCATGGCGTGCGGTAGTGGGGCGATAGTGCGTACTGCCAGCGCTGGCAACATTGCCAACATTGGGGGCCAGTGCGGCCAGTGCCTGCGCCAAGGCATCGCTGCTCTCGCGTGCTGCCTTGCGCCGACTGCGCTTGGAACGTGGAATCGGCTCGCTGCCACTGCGGTTGTCAAACACGGGTGCAGCAGGATAATTTGCCGGGCTGTTCAGATTGACCAAGGCATCCGCGCCATTCGCCGCGCCGAGGTTATACCCGGTATCGGCTTGTGGGGCAGGGCGGCTGCTGCGGCGGCTACTGCGTTTTTTGCGTTGCTTGCGGGTTGGCTGCGCCTCGCCAAAGCTGTCAAGTGCCGCTTGATAGGCGGCTTGGTAAATCGTGTCCAGCGGCGTGCCTGCCAGACTGCCAACAGGGGCGGCGGGAGCGGCGGGGGCAGTGGGTGTGGCATGGGCCGGATAAGCTGTCTGGGCCGTGGGAGCGGTATAGGTCGGATAAGCTGCCGGGCTGACAGTGTGCCTGCCGAATTGCTTATTTTGCTGGTTATTCTGCTGGTTATTAGGCTGACTATTGGGCTGACTATTGGGCTGATTATTTGGATGATTGAGCAGCGGATCGGCCCGATCACGCCCGATTGGCAACAATGTTCTGCCCGTTGGTGCTACCGGCAGGGCAGATGGTGCGCTGCTCGTACCGCGCACGACATTCGGCAGCGGCAACAGTTGATTGCGTGGCGCAGCCTGTGGCGTGATACGACTCGGCAATGTCGGATTGGCATCAACCAGTCGCAACGCCAAATTGCCCGGCACATTGGCAAACGCGCCCTTGTCGCGCTCCAGTGCCTGGGCATACTGGAAATATTCGAGCGCCCGGCTGACATTGCCGCGCAGCTTTTCCACCCGTCCGGCCGTGGCCAGCGCCCGAGGATGATCCGGTGCCAGTTCCAGCGCGGCATTGGCGTGTTCCTGTGCCTTGTTCAATTGTTTGGCCGCCATGGCAGTGCCAGCGGCAAACAGCCGGTGATCCAGATTATCCGGCTCCAGCGCAATCACGCCTTCGGCTAGCGGCAGCGCCTGTTCCGGTTCACCCGCCGTTTGATACAGCCGGGCCAGTGCCATCACCAGCCGTGGATCATTGGTTTGCGCCAAGGCAGGGGTGACCGTTTCCCATGCTTCGGCCAACCGCCCGGCTTCACGCAGCGCGTCGGTTTGGCGCAGCGTCCAGGCCAAAATGATTTTGTTTAAGTCGTCAAACTGCTTATTGCTCAGATTGCTCTGGCGCGACAAGTCACGCAGCAAGGTGGTCAATTCCACATCTTGTTGGGTATTGAGCAGCAAACTTGCGTATTGAATACGTGAGTTGACGTCCGATACCGCATGTTTGCTGTGCAGGTCACGCAAAATCTGTAGCGCATGGGTCGCCTGCCCGGTATCGGCATACCCGCCTGCAACACTGCCGAGCAAGCCCAGGTCGTTTCCGGCGGCCTGTTGCGCGGCCTGTAGCAGGGCCAAACTCGGGTTGCCCTGTCCGGCCCGATGCAACTGGCGCGCGCGCTCAACTTGCACTTGTACCCACAAGCGTTTTTGGTCGCGTGCCATGGCTACCGTGCGTTTGGCCGGAGCAATCTGTTCCAGTGCCAGCAAGGCTTCCGAAGGCCGCTCTTGCTCGGCAAACAGCAACGAGCGCGCATGCAGGGCTTCCGGCAAATCGGGAAAGGTATCAATCAAATTATCGATCAGGGCATTGGCACCGGCCACTTCGCCCAGCCTTTGGTACAGCCGGGCCAGAGACAGCCGAATCCATGGGCTGGTTGGGTCGAGCAACAGGGCATCTTCCAGTCGCTGCGCCGCCACGTCATACGCCCCGGCTGCTTCATCGGCCTGCGCCAGTTTTGACAACGCATTGGCCTTGGTTTGGTTCAGACCAACCATTTTCAATTCGCCCGAGGCATTTTGTGCCGCAATCAGCGCCAAGGCCTGTTGTTCGCGTCCGGTTTGTGAGAGCAGCGAAACCAAACCGAGAAATGCCCCGGCGTTTTGTGGCTGACGCTGCAATACCTGACGGTACAGTGGCTCGGCACGCGCAAAATCACGCTTTTCTGCTACCAAATCAGCCAATAACACCAGTCCAGCCGGTTCCTTGCCATCAATGGCCAATAACTGTTGCAACCTGAGTTCGATATTGGCATTCGGGTCGGTTTGCCGTATTTCATTGATTTCGCCCATCAGGGTCCAGTAACGCGCGCTTTGCCGGGCGTTTTTCCAGCGTTTGCCGCCACTGGCCACCACCTGATCGAGCAGCGCCGCCGCTTCCACCCACAGCCCGCGTCGCATCATCACCGCCGCCAGCCCACCCTGTGCATCCAAATCACCCGACTTTTTGGCCAAAATCGCCTTGAACCGGGCTTCCGCCTGATCCACATCCCCGGCTTCGAGCCAACGGAATCCGGCTTGCCGCTCCAGTTCGGCCAAATTTGGTTTCTGTGGCACCACATTCGGTCGATCCAGTTGCCGCACCCGTTCCCGAATCGCCTGATCACTGGCAAACGTTTGCAAATATTGCTGAAACAGTGCCCGATCCGCAACCCGTGCATTGAGCCACACCAGCGCTTGACGCCAGGCTTTTTGCGCATCTTGTGCCACGGTATCGTTTTGCGCCAGTGCCGCCAGTTGCCGAATCCCTTCGCGCCGCGTGCTTTCGCGATACGTCAGGTGCCGCCCCAGTGCCAGCAAATAGCGCGCATCACCCGGATGATTGCGCGCCAATTGTTCCATTCCCTTGCGTGCCTCATCCCAGCCTTCGCGAGTGCCGCCCAGGGTTTGATAGTATTCGAGTCCGAATTGTCCGCCCGGGCGGGTATCGCCCAAGATGGCTTGATAGGATTTCACCGCCTGCTCGGCCTGACCGCTTTGCGCCTGCTTGCGCGCCGCCGTCAATTCATTCGGGGCCGCCTTTTGCACCTTGAGTGCGGTTTCCAGCTCGCCAATGCCGGGTGGTATCGGATTTAAGGCCTTGGCGCGCTGATATAACTCCTCGGCTTCCTTGCTGCGCCCGGCCAAAGCTTCGAGTGAGCCGAGTTGAATCAGTGCCTGTGGATGATTCGGGTTGGTGCGCAACAGCTTGCGCCATGCGTCGGCAGCCAGATCATCGCGCTTTTTCTGTTGCCAGTAGCGCGCCTGATCAATCAGTTTTTGCACTGCGGCATCGTCCGCAGCGTAAGCCGTCGGAAACGCCGCAGCCAGTGCCAAGGCCAAAGAGAAACCAATGCAGGTTGGTAATCCGGTTTTGTTCGTCATCGTTTTCGTTTCAATCAACACACTGCCTGTTTTGCCAGCACCAATTTGCCATTGCGCGCAAAGCGAAAGCGCTGTTCCATAAAACCGTTGGCAAATAAACCCAACGCCTGCTCATAATAGATCGGGGGCAGACCCGGCGTGCCATTGTTGCCTGCGGCAATCCGGCGTTGCTGCTGTTCTTGCGCCTGTGACGCGCCACTTGCCTGTAAAAACGGCAACAGCGCGGCGGATATGCCAAGTGGCCCGGCACCTGCGACCTGAGCCCCGGTGGTACAATCGACCCGCTCCGGTGGCACCTGATTTTTCTCCACCAGTGCCAGCATCCCCTTCATGCGCGCCAGCAAGCGACCCCGCATCGGATCTTTGGCCGGTAACATACCGGCCCACAAATAACAGCGGATCGCATCATAGCCACCTAACACCCCAACTTCCCGATCAAGCACAAAACCCTGTTGCGCACGCAAAGCAATCCAGTCCGGCACTACCCCTTGCGGTGTGACCGCTTCAATCATTTTCAACGTGCTTTGTAGCAGGCCAGCCCATGGCCCACGCGGCGCTTCGTGCGCCAGTCCGGCCAGCAACTGGGGCGGCAAATAACTCGGGTTCAATTTCCAACCCCCTGATTTTAATGCAAATCCTTGTGGCCCCGGTAATAATACAGGGCCGATGCCGGGGTGTTTGATGATTAATTCCCGCTCGATCCGCGCCTGTAGCAATTCTGCCATAGCACGCAACTTCGCATCCTGCCAGATTGTACCAGCTTGGTATAAGGTATACGCCAACCAAAGATCGGCATCGCTGGCGGCATTCTCATCCAGTACACCCCAACTGCCATCGGGTTTCTTGCCCCACTGCCAAGCCATCAAACGCGCGCTCAAATCGCCCTTGGCCAGATTGGCCCGGGTCCAGTTCAGCATCAGATCAAATGCCGCACGGTCATTGGCCACCAGTGCGAAAAACAAGCCATATGCCTGACCTTCCGAGGTCGAATGACTGTTGGCATGAAAGTCGATGACCCTGCCGTCTTGCTGCATGAACCGGTTGCGAAACGCCTCCCAGTCACGCCAGTTGCAGCCGGGTTTGGCGCTGGCCACAGCACTGGGTGGCGAGGGCGCGCTGGCGGGAGAACTGCCAGCGCCCGCCTGACTAACGCAGGCAGTGACAAGCGGTGGAAGCAGAGCGATAAATTGGCGGCGGGTTGGCATTGGATTACGACAGGGGTGGCAGTTAGCCGCTATTGTACTGAGATTGAACCGGCTTGTACTGAGTTTGCACCGGCTTGTGAAACACCTAACAGTATCTTGGGGCGGGAACGGCGTGTTTTGCCAATAAAAACGAAATAGGCAACCGGTTATGGCCGGATTGAGGCGTTACTGCTGTTTTTTAAAGGCGTTACCTGCGATACGGTCGGCATTTTTGCAATGCCAGATTGCAAGATTACCGATTGCCACCGCGCGTGGTGGGCACTACAATCCCACTCATTCAAACGAGCCGGCGTCAGTTTTGTTCCGGTAGTGACAGGCAAACTTCAACTGGAGGGCGATACCATGCAATTTTCACACAAACCGGGAATGAAACGTCCGCTGATCGTTTTGTTGGGCGGCATGGCGCTGATGTTACTGGTGTTGGGCTTGGGCTTGGGAGGTGGCGGGTTGGCACTGGCCAAGCTGGGACAAGCGGAAGAACTGTTGCTGTTGATGCTCGGCGCGAGCGTTGTTATTGCTGTGTTGGGCTTTCGCAACTGGCGGCCCTACACCGTTTGAGCCTGGCTTTTTTCGGCTCCCTTTTTTGCCTCCTTTATGGCTTCCAATCGGCTTCCAATTGATTTGCAGGGAATAACGTAGGTCGGTTTGATCGGTATCGATCAGGCCGCTCAGTCTTTGTCTGCGCGGACCGTGCTTGCGGCTTAGCCCTGGGTCACCCATTGGCTGCTGCGTTGCCATAATTGTCGGGCCAGTTCCGGGTCACGTGCCAGCGCGGACGGCGTTTTGCTGGCGCACCGGTCATAATACAGGCCGCTTTGTTGCGCCAATTCCGCAGCGGTAGCGCAATAGAGCGTCGTTTGCGCGCCTTTTTCAGTCGACACCATAAACAACTTCATCAGGAAGCGCAGTGGACTCGGTACTTCGCGCCAGATTTCAGACGCAATCACACCCGGATGCAGCGCGTGGCAAGTGACCCCGCTGCCAGCGAGTTGCCGTGCCAGTTCGGCAGTAAACAAGACGTTGGCCAATTTCGAAACACAGTATTCAGGCAGGCCAGTGGTGCTTTGGGTCGGTTGCTGCAAAGCGGCCCAATCGAGGCCCGCTGCGCGGTAGTGGGCGCGTGAGGAAACGGTAATAATTCGTGCCGGGGCCGACGCTACAAGGCGTGCGCGCAGCAAGTCGGTCAGCAAAAAGTGGCCAATGTGGTTGGTGCCAAATGCCAGCTCAAAACCGGATGCGGTCAAGCCATGGCCACCGGCCACTCCGGCATTGTTGATCAAGATGTGGAGCGGTAACTGGCGCGCCAAAAACTGTTCCGCACACTGCCGTACCGATGCCAGATTAGTCAGATCCAGCGCCAGCCATTCGGCCTTGCCACCTTGTGCCGCAATCTCGGCCAGCACCTCGCGACAGCGTTCCTGCTGACGGCAGGCAATGAACACGTGCGCACCCTGCCGGGCCAGTTCGCGGGCGGTAACCCGTCCGATGCCGGTGTTGGCACCGGTAATCAAAACAACTTTGCCAGCGAGGGCGGGGTTATTCATGCTCGCTCCGCTTTTGGTGACAAGTTTGCCTCTGCGTTTGGCTCTACGTTTGGTTCTGCGTTTTGTCCTACATTGAGCCATGCTTTTGGTGTCGCTTCTGGCCCTGCTTCTGCTTGGTCGGCCCGTTTGGTAAACAGCAAATCCCACACCCCGTGTCCGAGCCGCAGTCCGCGCCGCTCGAACTTGGTTTCCGGTCGCCAGTCCGGCCGTTCGGCATAGCCGTTCACACTGCTGTTTTGCAAGAGTGGCTCATTGGAACACACCTCCAGCATTTGTTCGGCATAGTTTTCCCAGTCGGTAGCCAAATGCAAATAGCCTCCGGGCTGGAGGCGGCTACTCAATAATTGCACCAACGGGCTTTGGATCAGGCGTCGCTTGTGGTGGCGCGCCTTGTGCCATGGGTCAGGGAAATAAATGTGAATGCCTGCCAGTGATTGCGCTGCCAGCATGTGATTCAACACTTCCACTGCGTCGTGCTGGATCAGGCGCAGGTTGCCCAATTGTTGTTCACCAATCAGTTTGAGCAAGCTGCCTACCCCCGGCGTGTGTACTTCCACCCCGATGAAATTGCGCTCCGGCATGGCACCGGCGATTTGGGCGGTGGTATCGCCCATGCCAAAGCCAATTTCCAGCACGGTCGGGGCGCTGCGGCCAAACACGGTCGGCAAATCCACAACCTGTTTCTCATATGGCAGGCAAAACTGTGGCCCTAATTGCTCCAGCGCCCGGCCTTGTGCCGTAGAAGTGCGCCCGGCACGTGTGACAAAGCTTTTGATGCGGTGTTCGCTGGGGTCATAGAAGCGGGGCTGGGTGCGGGGACGGGGGGAATCGGTCATGGTGCGGGCCGGTAATAAGCCGGAAACAAGCTGAAAATCAGCTAAAAATAAGCTGGAGCGGGTGAAGGGAATCGAACCCTCGTATGAAGCTTGGGAAGCTGCCGTTCTACCATTGAACTACACCCGCGAAGAAGCGCTATTGTACGCAAACTCGACAGCCTTGGCAAATGCGCGCAGCGAATTTCATAAAAATAGGGATTAACTGTGGCAGCGCGGTAGCATGGTAGGGCCGGGGTGGATTGATTTGGATTGATTTGGATTGATTTGGATTGATTTGGATTGATTTGGATTGATTTGGATGGTTTGGATGGTTTGGATGGTTTGGATTGAATGGGTTGGGATCGGTTTAGCCCGGATCGTGCCCAAGCCGCTTGCGGCGCAACTTGTAGGCCAGCAGCCAGCACACCAGTCCGGCCACGGCAAAACCGAGTTGCCCGGCGGCCAGCCAAGTAATTTTGGCGTCCAACAACGGGGCCAGCACCCCGGCGGTTAGCGAAGCGAGCAGGGTGAGCAGGAAGGACTGGCACGATGCGGCGGTGCCGCGCAAATCCGGGAACAAATCGAGCACCAATAAGGTGGCAATCGGGCTGATGACCGACACCCCGGCTGCGTAGAAAAACAAGGGCAGCACGGTCCATGGCAAAGACGGGGGAAACACCAGATGAAAACCCAGATTGACCAGACTTGCGCCAATTAACAGGACAAAGCCAATGGCGATCTGGCGTGAAGGGGACATGTGCCCGGCGATCCGGTTGGCAAACAGCGCACCCAGAAACAAACCGGCCACCATGGGTATAAACTGCCAGCCAAATTGCTCGGGGCCTAGCCCGAGGTGTTGGGTAATGATGGCGGGCGAGGCCGCTACATACAAAAATATACCGGAGAAATTCAGCGCCAAAATTCCGGCCTTGAGCAAGAACGGGGCACTGGCCAGGATTTTGCAATAATTTTGATACAGCGCCTCCGGATTAAATGGCTGACGCTGTGCATACGGTAGTGATTCGGGCAGCGAGCGGTAAGTCCAGATCAACACCACCAGCGCATACACGAACAAAAACAGGAAGGTGGCCCGCCAGTCGAACCATTTGACGATGAAGCCGCCCAGAATCGGCGCAATACCCGGCCCAATCGAAAAAATCATCGTCACCAGCGACAGCAGGCGGGTTGCCTGTGGCCCGTGGTACAGGTCGCGCACAATGGCGCGGCCGATCACCGTGCCGGCCCCGGACGAGAGGCCCTGCAAAATCCGAAACGCCCACAGGTATTCAATGCTGTGTGAGGCAGCGCAGCCAAGCGTGGCAATGCCAAACACCACCAGACAGACCAAAATGATATTGCGCCTGCCAAACGCATCGGAAAACGCGCCATGCCATAGCGTCATGATCGAAAAAGCAAACATGTAGGCGGTCAGGGTTTGCTGTACCTGTAGCGCACTGGCATTGAGTGAGCTTTGGATTTGCGGGAACGCGGGCAGGTAGGTATCAATCGAGAACGGGCCGAGCATGGCCAAGGCAGCGAGCAGGGCGGCGAGCGAGGTGAAAGAAGGGGCAGGGCGATTCAAAGTGTCGGGCAAAGGTTGGGGGCGGGCAGTGACTTAAGTCGGTTTCCGATGGTAGCATGCGATGAGCCAGCAAAGCAAGCCAAGCATGCCAAAAGCCAGTTGGGCACCGGCCAGATGCACCATTTGGCCTGAAACCAGTGGTGCTACCACGCCGGCGGCAACTGCCGAGAGCATGGTTTGGGAAAATGCCTGACACGAGGCGGCAGTACCGCGCAACTCGGGAATCAGATCCATCAGTTTCAGCATGACGATAGGCGCGACCAGTGACAGGCCGAATGCATACAAAAACACCGGCAAAATCGACCACGGCAGCAGCGCCGGGAACGCCCAGTGATAGGCCAGGTTAAAACCGCCCGCGCTCAGCATGCAGGCAAAACCAAGGCTGATCTGATGCCGTGCCACACGGGTCTTGCCAAGTCGGGTTGACAGACCGGAGCCGAGAAACAGGCCCGCCACCATTGGGATGAATTGCCAGGCAAAATGCTGCGGCGTCAGATGCAAATGATTGATGACAAACACCGGTGCCGCGGCAACATATAAAAATAATCCGGCAAAGTTGAATGCCAGTGTGCCCGCTTTGAGCAGATACGGCCAGCTTGACAGAATTTTGCGGTAGCTGTGCAGCAGTACCATCGGGTGAAATGCCTTGCGTTCGCCAACCGGCAGCGATTCTGGCAAAAACCAGTAGCACAGCAGCGATAACACGGTGCTGTAGAACAAAATAAATACAAAAATGGCGCGCCAGTCAAACCATTGAATGATCCAGCCGCCAATAATCGGGGCAATCCCCGGGCCAATGGCAAACAGCATGCCCACCAGTGCCAGCAGCCGTGTCGCCTCCCGGTCCTGATACAGGTCGTGAATAATCGCCGGGCCAAGCACTGCACCGGCACCGGAAGACAGGCCCTGCAAAATCCGGAAAAACCACAATTGTTCAATGCTGGTGGCGAAGATACAGCCAATCGTGGCGAGCAGAAAAATCAGCATTCCGACCAAAATTACCCGGCGTCGGCCAAAGGCATCGGACAGGGCACCATGCCACAACATCATCAAGCCAAAAGAAAAGACGAAGGCGGTCAGGGTTTGCTGAACCGCAAGTTCGTCGGTATGGAGTGAGGTACGGATTTGTACAAAGGCGGGCAGGTAGGTATCGATTGAAAATGGCCCCAGCATGGCCAACCCGGCCAACAGGGATGCCAGCATCCCTGGATGAGTTGGCCGGGTTTTCAAGTTTTAGAACTCCTCCCAACCATCGTCCGCTGGTGGTGGGGTTTGGCGCTTCGGTGGCGATGCCGGTTTGGCTGCCGGTTTCGGCGCAGCAATGCGCGGGGCGGGCTTGGGTGCTGCCGGTCTTGGCGCTGGCTTCGGCGCTGGTGGCCTTGGGGCCGAACCGCTGGCGCCGCCCAGATTGTTCATTTCCATGATTTCGGCCATCTGGCTCGCATGATCTTGCATGCTCTCGGCAGCGGCCGCAGCCTCTTCCACCAGCGCTGCATTTTGCTGGGTCATTTCATCCATTTGCGAAATCGCGGCATTGACTTGTTCGATACTTTCGCTTTGTTCCTGGCTGGCTGCTGTGATTTCACTCATGATGTCGGCTACCTGTTTCACCGAGGTAACGATCAGAGTCATGGTTTCACCGGCTTCATCAACCAGCTTGCCACCGGCATCGACTTTTTCTACCGAATCACCAATCAGATGTTTGATTTCCTTGGCTGCCGAAGCCGAACGCTGGGCCAGATTGCGCACCTCGGTCGCCACCACCGCAAAGCCCCGGCCTTGCTCACCGGCCCGTGCCGCTTCCACCGCAGCATTCAAGGCCAGAATATTGGTCTGGAAGGCGATGCCATCAATCACGCTGATAATATCGACGATCTTGCGCGAGCTTTCCTTGATCGAACCCATGGTTTCGACCACCTGCGAGACCAGTTCGCCACCTTTTTCCGCCACCGATGAAGCTGACAGTACCAACTGGTTCGCCTGCCGTGCATTGTCGGCATTTTGTTTCACGGTCGAAGTCAATTCTTCCATGGTGGACGAGGTTTCTTCCAGACTGGATGCCTGCGATTCGGTACGGGACGACAAATCGGCATTGCCAGTGGCAATCTCGCGTGAAGCGGTGGTAATGCCTTCAATCCCGTTGCGGGCGCGTTCCAACGTGTTGCGCATGGTATCAAAACTCTTTTGCAGCTTGTCGTTGGAAACCGCCACTTCCACTGTTTCGTGGCTGAGCAAAATTGCCAGATAGCACAGCACCCCGGCTTCGGCCAGCACATACGCGCCATGGATGAACACCAAATTCCAGCCCGGCTTGGTAAAGCACATCGCATCATAGTTATTCAATTGCAGGTAATTGAACAGCACATGGTGTACCGCTACCACGACAGCGGCCACCACAATCACGCGCCAGTCTTCGTAAAACAGCAAAAACGCCATCAGTACGAAGATGCCAAAGTGGATTTCGGCCATGCCAGCGGCTTGATGGATGTGCAAGCCGCAAAAAATCATCAGTGCCGCGCCCACCGCCAGCCGGGTGGTGAGCGCTTGCGGTTGCATGGCAATTAACAGGGTTGGAATCAGCGCACACAACAGGCCAACCACCAGGGCAGGCACCCAGGTATTATTCAGACCGGCAAGGGCCAATGAAAACAAAAACAACACCCATAATAACGGTACAAAGAAACGGTGTACTTTCGTTATGTGTTGTTGCAAAAGTTGTTGATCGTCTTGATTCATTTGAGATACCCCTGACGTTGAATGTACAAAACTGGTGTGTAACAAGTGCGGATACGAATACAGGTACGAAAAGACAGATACGAATGCGGCGTTCAGATACGGTAGATAATGGCAAATTTGCTGCGTAGTAACATCGTTTGTGGCTTGCTCCGTGTGCCGTGCCCGACCGGCTGGTCAGGCAATTTGGCAGCAGGAGAGGCCGCATTTGTATAAAGGGTAGCAGAAAATTTTGCCAAGACTCTCAAGTGAGCATGAAAAAACCGTCTGGATGGCACACCCGGTGCCACCGGGTTGGTTGATGTGAGGTGGTTATTACCTGTTATTTTGATGCAGTCAGGCCGGGCGCAAGTGGGATGCCCGGCCTGCTGGTTTGGCTATTTGGGTGGGGTGTCGGTGGCGCTGCTACTGGCTGGCGGCAGGGCAGCTTCGCGCCGGTGGAAGCCAGCGACCATGTCAAAACGGAACAAACGGCATTCCAGCGCGCCATTGAAAAACGGGGTTTTGCGCGATTCTTTCAGGCGCAACATCTTTGGCAAGCTCAAATCAGCGGTAAACAGAAACACTTGCCATCCGGCAAAACGTTGTTTTAAGGTGGTACTCAATTCCCGGTAAAAGGTTTGGGCCAGTTCGTCTTCACCCTGGCTGTGTTCACCACGCACCCCAATCCGCTCGCCATACGGTGGGTTGGTTAGTACGATGCCGGGTATCTCGCACGGCGGTTTGATTTGCTGGGCATCGATTTGTTTGAGTGGAATATCGAACAAAATACCGGCATTTGCCAGATTATGACGGCTCATCTCGATCATATCGCCGGAAATGTCGCTGCC
>JACCDS011615181.1_pt1 | contig 13329 bp, 14 predicted proteins | sample 7446441 | NCBI WGS metagenome assembly JACCDS01 (sample SAMN15323445, study PRJNA562643) | freshwater metagenome | isolation source: river surface water | place: USA:Blue River Watershed | collected 2017-08-17
AGGGAACGGATGGTTTCGCCGTTTTGGATGGCGCGGGCAATGATCTTGTCGTCGATGTCGGTGACGTTGCGCACGTAGGTGACGCGGTAGCCGCTGGCCTTGAGCCAGCGCTGCACCACGTCGAACGCGACCATCGAACGGGCGTGGCCCAAGTGGCACAGGTCATACACCGTCATGCCGCACACGTACATGCGAACGTGGCCGGGCTCCAGGGGCGTGAACGCGTCTACACGGCGCGTCAGGGAGTTGTAAATGCGCAAAGTCATGAATCGACCGGGGAATAGGAACCCCTCAGATACAATCGAACGAGTATATCGGTGCCATGCCTGAAGGTCTCCGGCGCAGCGCGGGAGGCGTATTGTGCCTGTTCGCCAACGACCCATTCAAGTTGCCATGACGCCCTCTTTGCCCTCCCTCTCTGTCATCCCACACTGGCGACGCGGTTTTCGTTGGGCGCTGGTTGTGCTGCTGGCCGGCGCCATCCCACTGGCGTGGGCCCAGGGCTCGGGTTACGACCGGGTGCAGCAACTGATCGACGCGCAAGACTGGCCGCAGGCGTTGCAAGCCACCCAGCAGCAGCTCGCCGAGCGCCCGCAAGACCCGCAGTTGCGCTTCATGAAGGGCCTGATCGAAACCCGACAGGGCCAAACCGATGCGGCGTTAGACACTTTCACCGCCCTGACACGTGACTACCCGGAACTGCCCGAACCGCACAACAACCTCGCCGTGCTGCACGCCGCAGCCGGTCGCCTGGCCCAGGCCCGCGCCGCCCTCGAAACCGCGCTGCAACTGAACCCCCAGTACGCGGTGGCCCACCGCAACCTGGGCGATGTGTACCTGCAACTGGCCGCGCAGGCCTACCGCACCAGCCTCAACCTGCGTGCCGACGCGCCCGGCCTGGCACAACGCCTGCAGCGCGTCGAAGCACTGCAAGCGCCCGCCCGCTGAACCCGCTCACACCCCACACCCCATGCAAAGAAGACATTTGTTGCCCGCCACCCTCGTGGGCATTCTCGGCCTGGCCCTCACCCCTGCCTGGGCGCAAACGGCGCCCCGCGTCAAACTGGAAACCAGTGCCGGAGCCATCGTGCTCGAACTGGCCCCCGAAAAGGCGCCCAAAACGGTCGCCAACTTCCTCGCCTACGTCAAATCTGGCCACTACGAAGGCACCGTGTTCCACCGGGTGATTCCCGACTTCATGATCCAGGGCGGTGGCTTCACGGCTGACATGGCGCAAAAACCCACCCAGGCCCCCATTCCCCTGGAATCGCGCAACGGCCTGAGCAACCAGCGCGGCACCGTGGCCATGGCCCGCACCATGGTGCCCGATTCCGCCACGGCGCAGTTTTTCATCAACGTGAAAGACAACGGCTTCCTCGATGCCTCCCAGTCGCGTGACGGTCAAGGCTACGCGGTGTTCGGCAAAGTGGTCAGCGGCCTCGACGTGGTGGACAAGATCCGCACCGTGCCCACCGGCAACCGAGGCGGCCACCAGAACGTGCCCAGCACCCCCATCACCATCCTCAAAGCCACTCTGGAGAACTGAACATGGCTAACCCTCAAGTTGAACTGCACATCGCCGGTCACGGCGTCATCACCATCGAACTCGACGCCGAAAAGGCACCGAAATCGACCGAAAACTTCCTCGCCTACGTCAACAGCGGCCACTACGACAACACCGTGTTCCACCGCGTGATCGACGGCTTCATGATCCAGGGCGGCGGCTTCGAGCCCGGCATGAAGCAAAAACCCACCCGCGACCCGATCGAGAACGAAGCCAACAACGGCCTCAAAAACGACCGTTACACGCTGGCCATGGCACGCACCCAGGCGCCCCACTCCGCCTCGGCCCAGTTCTTCATCAACGTGGCCGACAACGGCTTCCTGAACCACACCGCGCCCTCGCTGCAAGGCTGGGGCTATGCGGTGTTCGGCAAAGTGGTAGCGGGCACCGAAGTGGTGGACGCCATCCGCGGCGTCAAAACCGGCCGCAAGGGCTTCCACGACGACGTGCCGCTGACGGACGTGGTCATTGAAAAGGCGGTCGCTCTCTGAAGCTGACCCCGGCCTGCCTGCCAGGCCAGCCGGCCTGGCGCTGGGTGGATGTGATCGCCGACATCCACCTGAATGAGCACGAGCCCGAAACCGCCCAGGCGTGGACCCGCTACCTGCACAGCGCGGAGTTTGACGCGCTGTTCATCCTGGGCGACCTGTTCGAAGTCTGGGTGGGCGACGACCTGCTGGACACCGCCCCACCTTGGTTGAACGACTGCATCGCAGCGCTGCGTGCCGCCAGCCAGCGCGCACCGGTGTACCTGATGCACGGCAACCGGGATTTCCTGATCGGCGAGGGCTTTCACGCGCAAGTGGGCACCACCGCCCTGCCCGATCCGTGCCTGCTGGACTGGCAAGTCCAGCGCTGGCTGCTGACCCACGGTGACGCCTGGTGCCTGGACGACCGCGACTACCAACGTTTTCGGGCTCAGGTGCGCACGGCCGACTGGCAGACCGATTTTCTGGCACGGCCACTGGCCGAACGCCTGGCGATTGCGCAGCAATTGCGGCAAGTCAGCAAAGACCGCAAAGCCCAACACCACGACGAACCCGAACGCCGTTTTGAAGGCTACGCCGATGTGGACAGCGCCACTGCGGCCGAATGGTTGCAGGCCTGCGATGCCCCCGTGCTGGTCCACGGCCACACCCACCGCCCGGCCGAACACCGCTTGCCCGGCGAGCGACTGCGCCTGGTATTGAGCGACTGGGATGCCCAAGCGCACCCCCCACGCGGCGAGGTGTTGCGGCTCTACCCCGATGGTCACTGGGAGCGCCGCCCCCTGCCATGGCGCTGAAACTGTTGCGACGGACATGGCGCTGGTGGCAACGCTGGCGGCGGCAGGTGCCGGACATTCCGACTCCCCTGTGGAATGCGGTGCTGGCGCAGCACCCCTTTGTGGCTTGTCGTCCGGCGGCCGAACTGATCACCTTGCGCTGGCTGTGCGCTCACTTTTTGGCTGACAAGGAGTTCCATGGCACCCGTGGCCTGGTGGTGAGCGACACCGTGGCGCTGACGGTGGCCATGCAAGCCTGCCTGCCGTTGGTGCACTGGGGCCGAGCCGGGCTGCGCTGGTACGACGACTTCGTGGGTATCGTCATCCACCCCGACACGGTGGTGGCCCGACGCGAGGTGGTGGACGAAGCCGGCGTGGTGCACCACTACAAAGACGCTCTGGCCGGCGAAGCCATGGCCGGCGGGCCGGTGATGCTGGTCTGGTCGCAGGTGATCGGTGACGGACAGGACGCCACCCAAGGGCACAACCTCGTCATTCACGAATTTGCCCACAAACTGGACATGCGCTACAAGCGCAGCCACGAAATGGCCAATGGCTGCCCTCGCCTGCCCGCAGGTTGGCTGGGCCTGACACCGCGACAAGCGCAGCGGCACTGGCAAACCCACTGGCAACAGAGCTACGACGCTTTTTGCGAAGCGGTGGAAATGGCGCAACGCTTTGGCGCGCCCACTCCGTGGCTGGACGCTTATGGCGCCCAAGCACCCGCAGAATTTTTCGCAGTTTGCTGCGAAGCCTACTTCGTCAATCGGCCCCGGTTCGGGCAGGAATTTCCTGCCCTGCTGCCACTGCTGGACGCCTTTTTCGGGCGCCCCGACGACATCAACGGCGCACCAGCACCTTGAGCGCGGCTTGCAAACGACGCGCCACCGCCTCGTCGTAGCCTGTGGCCAGCACCTTGGCGGCGTCTTGCGCCCAGGTGTCTGCGGGCGACGGGTCGTTGCGGCGGGTCAGCAACTGCAGTTGCAGGGCCCGGCGCTCGTTCAGGTGATCGGCCGGCGTGGGCACTTCGGCCGCCATTTCAAGGCGCAACAAGGCGACGCCAGCGGCTTCGGCTTTGGCGGGTGCCCCCAACGCCTGAGTCCACCCTGCGCGCGCCGCTGCAGCGGCACGACCGCCCAGTGCCTGGGCCGCAGGCACACCGGCCGGGTCGCGCTGCTGCCAAGCTTGCATCAACTGCGTCAAGGCTTCGCCATGGGCTTGGGAGGCCAGTTTTTTCAGGGCCAACTCGGCCTGGTCCATGGCCTGACGTTGGGCGCGGAAGGCGGCGTCACCCAGGCGCGGGCCCCGGGCCCAGGCGCCCTGGCGGTCATCGCCTCGCGCATCACGACCATCACGGGCATCACGTCCGTCACGGCGATCACCGGGGCGACCCTCACGACTGCCGGGGCGCTGCGACGCAGGCACGGCCTTGGTCATGCCGGGACGGTCATCGCCACGCATGGCCACCAGCTTGCGGGGCGCCGCTTCGGGTTTGGCGGAGGTGGCTGGTGCCTCATCGGCGACGGGTTCTTCGCTGGCAGCGGCCTCGGCCGGCACCGATGCGGATTCAGGCGCGGGTGCCACGGCTTGCGGCGCAGCGTCAGAACGCTCGCCCCGCGCGGCATCGCGCAGAGCGTCCATGGCAGCACGGATGCGTTGCACATCCCCGGCGGCACTGGCCTGTTCCAGCGCACGGGCGGCGTCCAGCACGCCCTTGTCCAGCGCCGAAATGGCCGACTGCTGCTTTTCACGCTCGGTGGACTTGCGGGCAAACGCCTCGTCGATCGGCTTGCGGAACGCCTCCCACAACTTCTGCTCCTGGCGACGGTCCAGCGGCACGCTGTGCGCCTCCTGCTGCCAACGCTGCTGCAGCGCCTTCACCGCATCAATGCGCAGCATCGGCGCGCTGCCCAGCGCCACGGCTTCTTCGATCAGGGCCTGGCGGCGCGCCTGGCTTTGGGCTTGCGCCGCTTCCAGGGGCTGGTGCGCGGCGGAAATCACGGCTTTCCACAGCGGCTGCATTTCGGCAAACACCTTTTCGCTCAGGTGGCCAGACTGGCGCCAACGCTCGGCGAAAGCGTGCAGATCACGCAACTGGGCTTTCCAGTCGGTGCTCTGGGCGTGAGCCTCGGTCCAGACCTTGACCTCGTCGATCAGCGCCAAACGTTGTGCCCGGTGCGCCTCGTTCTGCTCTTTGAGCTTGCCCAGCCACGCCTCCACCACTTTGTGGGCCTGGTTGCAGGCCTCGTCAAATTTCTTCCACAGCGCGTGGTTGGGCACGCCGCCCTGGTCGGTGGTTTTCCATTGTTCGCGCAACGTGCGCAGGGTCTCCTGCACCTTGCGCCCGCCCAGGCGCTGGCCTTCGGGCGACTGCGTCAAGGCCACGGCCTTGGCCAGCAGCTCTTCGCGCAACTGGTCGGCACGCCAGCGCTGCCAGCCCTCCAGCTCCCCGGCATTGGCCAGCGCGGCCTGCACCTGGGTGTCCAGTTCGTGGGGAATGTGGCGGCCATGGTCCTTCAGGGCCTGTCGCAGTTCGGCGGCGGCCTTGGGCGCGGTCTTGGCGTGCCCTTGGGCCACTTCCTGCGTCAAAGCATCCAGAGCGGCCTTGACCACCTGCACCGCCTGGGCTTGACGGGCGGCCAGTTCGGTCGCGTCTTCCACCGGGGTGGGCGCCACTTCACCACGGGCGGCGCGCAATTCGTCGGCCCACACGGGCACGGCGGGCAAAGGGGCGCTGGGGTCGGTCGATGCCGTGACCGCCTGCCCCACCGCCGCTTCAAACGCTTCCCACACCAAGCCCAACTGCTGGCGCGAAGTGTCCAATTGCTGGGCAAACTTGGGGTCCAGGCTGGACCAGCCGGCATCGTCCGCCAAATGCTGGGCCTGCTGATGCCAGGTGGCCACGTCGGCGCGCAACACATCGAGCGACGACACCGCCTCGGCCCAGGGTTTGGTGGACAGCACCTCAATGCGCTGGGCCAACAACACCGCTGCCTCCCGCTCCACCATCACCCGGTGTTGCAGGTCTTCGACCGCCTTCATCCGCTCTGCCAAAGCCAGCTTCAGTCCGGCCAGCGGTTCACGCGACAACGGCGCACCGGCTTTGGCCGCATCGCGCTGCCAGCCCATGGCGTCGGCCAGGTTCAGTCGCGGCTGCTCCAGCAAGGACTGGGCCTTGGCCGCCCATTCTTCGGCGATGGCGTCCTGCGCCTTGGCGCGCTTGATCTCGTCGAGCTTTTCCTTGAGCACCTTGGCAGCGCCCTTGTCGCGGATCGACAGCTCGCGGAACACATCGGCCATGGCGTCGTGCCCGGGCTCGGTGGCCAGCCACTCGCGCAGGCGGGCGGCCCGTTCACCCGAGGTGGGCGCACTGAAGGCGCCGCCGGTCAGCGCATCGAGCTGGGTCAGATCGGCGGGTTTGGACGTGGACTTGTCGGAAGGATTCACAGCGGGCAACTAAGCAATGGAACAAAAGGCCCGATTCGGGCCAAAAGCGTATTGTCGCCGGTTTCAACCGGCCCACAGGTCCAGGGGCGGATCGTGCACCACGGCCTTGAGAATGTCGCTGCGGGACACGAAGCCGCGCACCCCACCGTCATCGTCCACCACGGGCAGGCCGGGCAAGCCGGTGTCCAGCAGCAACAGCGCCAAACGCCGCAACTCGGTATCGGCCGACACACCGGGCACCGGCGTGACCATGACTTCGTGCACCGGTCGCGCAAACCAGGCACGCCACACCAGGGGATGGTCGTCGGGCTTGGGCAGGTGGTCAGGGCGCATCAACTCGGCACGGGTCAGCAACCCCACCAGCCGCCCTTGGTCGTCCACCACGGGCGCCTGGGCCACACCCTGCTGTGCCAACAGCTCCCAGCACACCTGCAGCGCAGCCCCCTGCGGCACTTGCACGACCTGGGTGGACATCACATCGGCCACCCGATGCAGTGGCCGGCGCGCTGCGGGCGGATGCTGCACGCCCGCGTAGGCCTGGGCCGCCTGGGCCGGCCCGGGACGCAACGGCGACCCACCCTGCGGCAGCTCGCCGCCACTGGGCTCCCGGTCCACGTCCACCTGCAGGGGTCGGATGCGCGCAGTCTGCAAGGTCGGCGCCACTTTGCGCAAGCTCTCGATCGGCCCCCGATACATCAGGCCGGACGTGCCAAAAATGGAAAACATGCCGCACCTCGCTGGTGGTTGAGCCCCCGGTCAATCAGTCGTCGTCGGGCAGGAACAAGGCCTGCAAGTCGCTCAAAAAGTCAAAGCCCTGCACCGTGGGGCGCACCGTGTGCAGGTCGCGCTCGATCCAGCCGCGCTGCTCGGCGGTCTGCAACGCAGCCGACAAAGTGTGTATCGGCAGCCCGGTGCGTTCACTGAACTGCGCCAGTGTGAAGCCCTGCCGCAGTCGCAAGGCGTTGAGCATGAATTCGAACGGCAGGTCGCGCGCAGGCACTTCGTTCTCGCTGGCCACCGGTTGACCTTGCAGCGCCTGCTCCATGTAGCGTTTGGGCTCGCGCCAGCGCACCTGGCGCAACACGCGGTGGGCAAAACTCAGTTTGCCGTGAGCGCCCGCGCCTATGCCCAGGTAGTCGCCAAATTGCCAGTAATTCCAGTTGTGGAAGCACCGGTGGCCGACTCGGGCGTAGGCCGACACCTCGTAGCGCTCCATGCCCTCGACAGCAGTGCGCTCGGTGATGCGGTCCAGCATCGCGTAGGCGTCGTCGTCGTCCGGCAAGGGCGGCGGGTGTTTGGCGAAGTAGGTGTTGGGCTCCAGCGTGAGGTGGTACACCGACAGGTGCGGCGGCCGGAACGACAACGCAACGTCCAGGTCGCGGTCCAGATCGGCCAGCGTCTGGCCGGGCAAGGCGTACATCAGGTCGAGGTTGAAGGTGTCGAAACACTCGGCCGCCTCGGTCACGGCGGCGCGGGCCTGGTCGGCGTTGTGGACCCGCCCCAATGCTTTCAGGAATCGGTCGTCAAAACTCTGCACGCCGATGCTCAGGCGCGTCACCCCGGCATCGCGAAAACCGCGAAAACGGTCCTTCTCGAAAGTACCCGGGTTGGCCTCCAGGGTGATTTCGGCATCGGCCTCCAGCCGCAGCAAGGCGCGCACGTCAGACAGCAGCTGATCGATCGCCTGGGGCGAGAACAGGCTGGGCGTGCCACCACCGATGAACACGCTGTGCACTGGCCGACCCCAGATCAACGGCAGGCTGGCTTCGAGGTCGGCGCGCAAGGCCCGCAGGTATTCGGCTTCCGGCAACTCGCCGCTTTGCCCCTGGGCCGCACCCCATTCGTGGGAATTGAAGTCGCAATACGGGCACTTTTTCAGACACCACGGCAAGTGGATGTAGAGCGTCAGCGGCGGCAGGCCCGGCAATTGCAACTGACCGGGCCGCTGCCACAGCACCGTGCTGGCATTGGTGCTGTTCATGCGGCGGCGGGCGGGTACCAGCGTTCCCGCATCAGGGCCAGCATGGCCCGCGCAGCGCGGCCACGGTGGCTGTGGGCATTTTTCACCTCCACCGGCAACTGGGCAAAGGTCTGGCCGAACTCGGGCAGCCACATGACGGGATCGAAACCAAAACCTTGATCCCCCACCGGCTCTTTCGCAATCAGGCCGTTCACGCGGCCGGTGGCGATGAGCGGCTCCGGGTCTTGCGAACTGCGCACCGCCACCAGGGTGCTGACCATCGCCGCGCGCCGGTTGTCGTGCCCGCTGAGTTGCTCCAGCAAGGCGCGCACGTTGTTGGCGTCGCTTTTTTCGTAACCGAACTGGGTGCAGTAGTAGGCGGTGTCCACCCCGGGCAAGCCACCAAAAACGTCCACGCACAAGCCGGCGTCGTCGGCCATGGCGGGCAGGCCGCTGAGCTGGCTGGCGTGGCGGGCCTTGGCCAAGGCGTTTTCGACAAAGGTGTGGTGCGGTTCGGGCGCTTCGGGTATGCCCAGATCGCCCTGGCGCACCAAGGTCACGCCCAGGGGCGCAAACATGGCCTGCAGTTCGGCCAGCTTGCCGGCGTTGTTGCTGGCCAGCACCAGCCGGTGGTTGGCGGCTTCCATGCGTCAGGCCACAGTGGCACCGGCCAGGGCCGCGCGCTGCATGGCAATCAGTTCGCCAATGCCGTGCTCGGCCAGCAGCAGCAACTGGTTCATCTCGTCGCGGCTGAAAGCCACACCCTCGGCCGTGCCCTGCACTTCCACATAGTGCCCGGCCCCGGTCATGACCACGTTCATGTCGGTGTCGCAGCCCGAATCTTCCACATAGTTCAGGTCCAGCACCGGCACACCCTGCACGATGCCGACCGAAATCGCCGCGACCGGGTGCAGCACCGGCGATTCGGTCAGCTTGCCTTCAGCCAGCAGGCGGTGCACCGCATCCTGCGCCGCCACGAAAGCGCCGGTGATGGCGGCCGTGCGGGTGCCGCCATCGGCCTGCAGCACGTCGCAATCCAGCGTGATGGTGCGTTCGCCCAGGCGCTTGAGGTCGAACACCGCCCGCAGGGAGCGGCCAATCAGGCGCTGAATTTCTTGGGTGCGCCCGCTTTGCTTGCCTTTGGCCGCCTCGCGCGGGCTGCGGGTGTGGGTGGCGCGGGGCAGCATGCCGTATTCGGCCGTGACCCAGCCTTCGCCCGTGCCCTTTTGGTGGGGCGGCACCCGCTCCTCCACCGAGGCGGTGCACAACACCTGCGTGTGGCCAAACTCGACGAGCACCGAGCCCTCGGCGTGCATGGTGAACTGGCGGGTGATGCGCACCGGGCGCAGCTGGTTGGGGCGGCGCCCGTCGTGACGTTGGAAATCCAAAGGTGTGCTCATGGTTCAGGAAGGTTTGCGCAACGCGGTGCGGCGGATGGCTTCGTTGATTTCGGCGATGGACCGCTCGATGGCGTCGTCGTCAAATTCGGCCAGATCGTCAGCCGTCGCGTCGGCGCTGTCGTTGGGGGCGGAGACGAAGGCTTCGCCCATGAGGGCTTGCGGCAGGATCACCTGGGTGGACTCGAAGTTGTCTTCGGTTTCCCACTCCAGCCCCAACAACGACACGTTGTCGCCATGGCGCCCGCCTTTGCGGAGCGCCTCATCGGCCAATTGTGACACGGCGTCCTGCAAGGGGATGCCGTGCAGGCCAGCCGCCACGTCGTCGTCCTGCATGACCGACCACAAGCCATCGGAGCACAACAGCAGGCGGTCGCCCTGGTGCAGGGGAAGCGGACCCAGCACGTCGTACAGGGGTGGATTGTCGGAGCCCAGGCAGGTGAACAGCACGCTGCGGTTGACCTCGGTGGTCAGGTGGCGGAACAGCTCGGGCTTGTCGTGGTAGGTGTGGTCCCGGGTGCGCTGCACCAGCCGCCCCTGGCGTGCCCAGTACAGGCGCGAATCACCAGAATGCAGCGCAGTAACGTTGCCCTCTTGCAGCACCGCCGCCACCAGCGTGGTGCGGGGGTTGTCTTCCATCTGCTGCGAACGGGCGTAGTCGACGATGGACTGGCTGGCGGCCAGCACGGTGGCCTCCAGAAACGCTTGTGGATCGGACAAGGTGGGCTGAGCCTGGGCGCGGAACGCATGGATGAAAGCCTGCACCGCGATTTCGGCCGCCTTTTCGCCCTCCGGGTGGCCACCCATGCCATCGGCGAGCACCAGCAGCACCGCTTCCCGGGTGTAGGTGTAGCCCAGGCGGTCCTCATTGATGGGTCGCCCGCCCTTGCGGCTGACCTGATAGACCGCGAATTTCATGGTTCAAGAAAGCTGGAACGCTCGGAGCCGGAAGCCGGTACGGTGGCCTTGGCGCCGACCAGCCCGCCCAGGCGCAAACGCACCTTGTCCAGCAGGCCGGGCGAGGAGAACTGGGGCTCGTCCTCGCGGCTGAGCTCTTTTTGCAGCGCAAACACCGACTGTGGACGGGTCAACGGGTCGAGTGCCATGCACCACTGCACCACCTCGATCAGGTTGTCGGAATACACGCCGCGCAGCCGCGCCATGGTCAGGGCCAGCCGGTCTTTGTCGAGCCGCTGGGGCGCATCGTGCGGCGGGTAACCCTGCATGCAGGAGTACATGCAGGCGCCCACGGCGTAAATGTCGGTCCACGGGCCCATGCCGGTGTTGCGCTTGTACATCTCAGGCGCGGCAAAGCCGGGGGTGTACATGGGCCGCACGAAGTTGCCCTCGGTGTTGAGCACCTCACGCGCGGCACCAAAATCGATCAGCACGGCCTTGTTGTCGTCGGTCACGAAAATGTTGGCGGGCTTGATGTCCAGGTGCAGCATCTTGTGCTGGTGCACGATGCGCAAGCCGCGCAGCACCTCGTCGAACAGGGAACGGATGGTGGCCTCGCGCAGCACCTTTTTCTTCTTTTGCCCACGCGCGGTGACGATGAAATCCTGCAGGGACGCGCCCTCCAGGTAGTTCATCACCATGTAGACGGTCTCGTTCTCGCGGAAAAAGTTGAGCACGCTGACCACCGAGGGGTGGGAGATTTGCGCCAGCGCGCGCCCTTCTTCAAAGAAGCTCTTGAGGCCCAGCCGGTACAGCGACAGCTTTTCGGGCGGCACCACCGGCAGCAGCTCGCCGGGCGAACGCACCGCCAACGCCGACGGCAAGTATTCCTTGAGGGCGACCCGCTGGCCGCTGCTGTCGATGGCCAGGTACACCAAACCGAACCCGCCTGCGGCAAGGAGGCGGATGACACGGTAGCCACCGATGAGGGTGTCTGGCGGCAATGGGGCTGGCTTGGTCTTTGACATAATCAGAGGATCTGCAACCCCAACAACGTTGCACTCACTGAAAGCACTGAATGCCAGTTTACAGCATGACCGGCTACGCCAGCGGACACAGCACCGTGTCCGAGGCCGCACCGGGCACCGCGCCGGCCATCGGCATGGAAATCCGATCGGTCAACAGCCGCTTCCTCGACCTGGGGTTTCGGCTCTCGGACGAGTTGCGCACCGCCGAACCCGCCCTGCGCGAGCTCATTGGCGCCCGCCTGAAGCGGGGTAAAGTCGAGGTTCGGGGCTGGATCGAAGGCCGCCAGGACAACGCGCTGCGAGCGCCATCGGTGGCCGAGCTGCAACGCCTGATCGGCGTGCAAGACCAGATCCGCGCCTGGCTGCCATCGGCCCGCGAACTGACGGTGGCCGAAGCCATGCACACCCTGGCACGCAGCAGCCCCACCCCCACCGGCCTCACCGACACGGTGCAGGCCCTGGCTCAGCAACTGCTGGACGACTTCACCGCCTCCCGCGAACGCGAAGGCGCCCGCCTGACCACCATGCTGCTGGACCGGGTGGAGCAACTGCGTGCCCTTGCCTTGCAGGCCCAGCCCATGGTGCCCGCCCTGGTGGAGCAACAACGGCTGCGCTTCCTGGAACGCTGGAATGACGCTCTGGGCGCCGCCCAGGCCGATGCCGCCGCCCAAGCCGCTCAGGAACGCGCGCTGACCGAAGCCACCGCCTTCGCCATCCGCATCGACGTGGCCGAGGAAATCACTCGGTTGCAATCGCACCTGGACGAGATTGCCCAACTGCTGCGCAAAGGCGGCGACGTGGGCAAGCGCCTGGACTTCACCATCCAGGAACTGCACCGCGAAGCCAACACCCTGGGCAGCAAGTCCTCCAGCCTGGAACTCACCCGCATCTCGGTTGACATGAAAGTGCTGATCGAGCAAATGCGCGAACAGGTCCAAAACCTCGAATGACCATGGATTACCCCGGAAACCTCTACGTCGTTGCGGCCCCCAGTGGCACGGGCAAATCCAGCCTGGTCAAAGCCTTGCTGGAAGTGGATTCGCGCATGGAATTGTCGGTGTCGCACACCACCCGTGCGCCGCGCGGGCAGGAAGTGCATGGCCGCGAATACTATTTCGTCAGCAACGAAGAATTTGACCGCATGGTCGTGGCCGACGGCTTTGTGGAATGGGCCAAAGTGCACGGCAACCGCTACGGCACCTCGCGCAAAGCGATCGAGGACAAGATCGCCGCCGGCGCCGACATCGTGCTCGAAATCGATTACCAAGGCGCAATCCAGATCAAACAGAAATTCCCGAACGCGGTGCTGATCTTCATCCTGCCGCCGAGCTGGCCCGAGCTGCGCGCCCGCCTGATGCGGCGTGCCGAAGACAGTGAAGAGGTGATCGAGCTGCGCATGCGCAACGCGGCACAGGAGGTGGCCCACGTTGCGCAGTTCGACTTCGTTATAATCAACGAGATGTTCGAGCGTGCGCTGTTCGACCTCAAAGCCATTGCGCACGCCCAGCGCCTCAAAGTGTCAGCCCAACGCCGCGCGCGTGCCGATACCTTTCGCGCTCTGCAAATCCCGTAAGCATCACGCCCCGACTGGAGTTCCCCGATGGCCCGCATCACCGTTGAAGATTGCCTGGAAAAGATCCCGAACCGTTTCCAGCTCGTGTTGGCTGCGACCTACCGCGCCCGCATGCTGAACCAGGGCCACACCCCCAAGATCGAAACCCGCAACAAGCCCGGCGTGACCGCCCTGCGCGAGATCGCCGAAGGCAAGGTGG
>JACCDS010539187.1_pt1 | contig 13328 bp, 8 predicted proteins | sample 7446441 | NCBI WGS metagenome assembly JACCDS01 (sample SAMN15323445, study PRJNA562643) | freshwater metagenome | isolation source: river surface water | place: USA:Blue River Watershed | collected 2017-08-17
GCATGGTCCCGCCAGCCGTCCGAGGTCTTGCGACCCGCGAAGAGATTCAGGCTGACACCGTCAGCCGACAGCGCTCCGGCATGCGCCAGCTCCACGCTGCGCTGACCGAACGAACCCACCCCCAGGCGAACCGTGCTGCCCTGGCCGCCTCGGCGAGTGCGCAGGTCGATGCTGCCGGCGATCGCGTGCAGGCCATGACGGGCATCGCTGGTGCCTCGCACCACCTCGACCGACTCCAGCTCGAGCGGGAAGACGCTGTCGATGTAGGGCATGTTGCCGTTGTGGCTGTTGGCCGGTACCCCATCGATCAGCAGCTTGACCGCATTGACCTCGCCTTCGCCGTTGAAGCCACGCAGCGAGACCTTGCCGGATGTGGTGCCCTGCTGGAAGGGGGTCAGCAGTGCCCCGGGCACCAGGCTGAACAGCTCCCAGGTGGTCTGCACCGGCTGGGGCTCGATCACGTCGCGGTGCAGCGTGTCGACCGAGGTCAGCAATTGTCGGGCCGACAGCGCAGGGCGGCGAGCCGAGCGCACGTCGATGCGGCCGATGTCGAAGCGCGGCGTGGCCTCCTCGGCCGCGGCGGGGTCCTGCGCCTGCGCTGCAGCCACTGGCGGCAGCAGCATCAGCGCGCACAGCCACGGCAGCGTTTTCTTCTGGAACGGCACCGGCGAGATGGTGAATGTGATGGCAGGCATGAACGGAAATTCGCAAGAAAAAGCGGCAGCCCGTCGCGACCGGAACGAAGGCCGGACGAGCGCAAGCCGGGCTACACCGTGCAGGTGCGGCCAGAGCAGGATTCAGGCGGGATGGGGAACGATCGACGGATGTGCAGCCGCCGCCGCGGGCGTGCTGCGGCCATGGCACGCTCGATGGCGGGCGCTGGCGTGAATGCGTCGGATCAGTTCGCGCTCAGACGAGCGCAGGCGGGGCCCGGGCGGGCAGAGGAGGGTGATGTGCCGCCGCATCCGGCACGAAGTCGATGCGCAGCACCGGCACAGGCAGGGGCTCGAGCAGGCGGTAGTCGGCGCGGCGGTCCGGCTCGGGGAGCAAGGCGCCCAGGGCCGGGCTCAGGCAGGCCGGGCAGTGGTTGCCGCCGGCAGCGTCCGTCATGCCGATCGCGCCGGCATCGGTGCGCGAGGATGCCGGCATCGTGGCCGAGCAGATCTCGGCCAGCATCGCCGCGCGCACCGGATCGGCGGCGGCCAGCAGGCGCGACAGCGTCGGCGCCAGCGCGACCATCATCAGCAGCGCGATGGCCGCGCTGACGAGACGGAAGCTGTGACGACGCCAGAAGATCATCCAGCGATGATAGTGAAATCGGACATGAAACTTCATGATCCCGTCACGATGTTGCCGGATGCCCACATTCAGGGAAAAGCCCGAGTCTTGGCGCACCCGTGCGCCATCGCGTCATGTCATGACACTTTCATGACCCGTGTTCACGATGTGCCGCATCACCCTGTCGCCCGGCGACGCTGACTGCGAGGACACGATGGCCAAGGACTTTTCGCGGATGGAAGACTCCAACCGCAGCACCAACCCCAGCATTCACGAGATGTCCAGTCCGACCCGCCGCCTGCTGCTGCGCGGCGGCCTGGGCGGCGTGGCCGCCGGCCTGCTCGGCGGTCTGGGGGGCTGCGCCAGCCTGGGTCTGGGCACGGCATCGGCCGGCCGCGGCATCGGCTTCGCCTCGGTGCCGATGCGCGCGGTCGACCAGGTGGTGGTGCCTGCGGGCTACACCGCCTCGGTGCTGTACCGCTGGGGCGATCCGGTCGGCGCGACCGCCGGCCAGCCCGCCTTCCGCCTGGACGCCGGCAACACCGCGGCCGAGCAGGCGCTGCAGGCCGGCATGCACCACGACGGCATCCACTATTTCCCGCTCGGCAGCGGCACCGACGGCTCGGCACGCGGCCTGCTGGCGATGAACCACGAGTATGTCGACGACGGTCTGCTGCACGCCGACGGCATGAAGACCTGGTCGGCCGAGAAGGTCGCCAAGTCGATCGCCGCGCACGGCGTGTCGGTGGTCGAGGTGCAGCGTCAGGGCGCGGCCTGGTCGGTGGTGTCGCCGTCGCGGTACGCACGTCGCATCACCGCGGCCACCCCGATGGCGCTGACCGGTCCGGCCGCCGGCCATGCGCTGATGCGCACCGCCGCCGATCCGGCCGGGCGCACCGTGCTGGGCACGCTCAACAACTGCGGCAACGGCGCCACGCCGTGGGGCACCTACCTGACCTGCGAGGAGAACTTCGTCAACTACTTCGAGGGCCCCGAGCAGCCCGACGCGCACCAGAAGCGCTGGGGCCTGAAGAAAGGCAATGGCGCCGCCTACCGCTGGCACGAGCATGAGGAGCGCTTCGACGCCAGCCGGCATCCGAACGAGTTCAACCGCTTCGGCTGGGTGGTCGAGATCGATCCGGCCGACCCGACATCAACGCCGATCAAGCGCACCGCGCTGGGCCGTGCCGCACACGAAGGCGCAGCGCTCGCGCTGACCGCCGACGGTCGCGCCGTCGTCTACATGGGCGAGGATGCGCGCTTCGAGTACCTCTACAAGTTCGTCAGCCGCGACGCGATGAAGCCGGGCGGCGCGGCCGCCAACCGCGAGCTGCTCGACCACGGCACGCTGTTCGTGGCCCGCTTCGATGCCGACGGCCGCGGCGAATGGCTGCCGCTGGTGCATGGCCAGGGTCCGCTCACCGCGGCTCAGGGCTTCGCCGACCAGGGCGAGGTGCTGATCAAGGCACGCCAGGCCAGCGACCGGCTCGGCGCGACGAAGATGGACCGCCCGGAATGGACTGCCGTCGACCCGGTGAGCAAGGAGGTCTACTGCACGCTGACCAACAACTCCAGCCGCGGCGGCAACAACCAGCCGGCGGTGGACGCGGCCAACCCGCGCGCCAACAACACGATGGGACACATCATCCGCTGGAAGGAAGACGGCGATCTCGACGCGCGCCGCTTCGCCTGGAACCACTTCGTGCTGGCAGGCGACGCCACGCTGGCGCGCGCCGACGCCCGGGGCAACATCCGCGGCGACACCTTCGGCAGCCCCGACGGCCTGTGGATCGACCCGCGCGGCACGATGTGGATCCAGACCGACGTGTCGACCTCGACGCTGGGCAAGGGCGACTATGCCAACCTGCCCAACAACCAGATGCTGGCCTGCGACCCCACCCAGGGCGAGATCCGCCGCTTCCTGCTCGGCCCGGCCGGCTGCGAGGTGACCGGTGTGGTGATGACACCCGACCTGCGCACGATGTTCGTCAACATCCAGCACCCGGGCGAGTCGCCCAGCGAGCGCAGCGATCCGGCCGAACCGATGAAGCTCTCGCGCTGGCCCGATGGCGCCGGCCGGCCGCGCTCGGCCACCGTGGTGATCCGCAAGGACGACGGCGGCGTGATCGGAAGCTGAGGCGATGCGGATTTCCGGACGGACTGAAGCGCAGCCGGCGGTGCGTCATCGCGCCGTCCCGCGGTCTTCACGCGCCTGTCACCGCCAGGGCCGATCGTGAGATCCTGTCACCGTGCCCCAGGAATCAGGAGTCCGCGATGTCCACGCTGCCTGTCACCGCCCGCCGCAACCGGCCAGCCCGTTCCGTGTTCGCGTTCCGGGGCTCGGTCCTGGGCCTGCAGCTGCTGGCCCTGGCCTGCACGCTGCTGTTCGGGCTGATGACCTGAGCCCCTGATGGCCCGGGCGCTCGGGCCGATCTGAAGTCTGCACGGATCACCGAAGCTCACGAACGCTGCCCAGCCTGAGCCCATCCGATTCTTGCCACAGGCTTCCACCAGGATGTGCGCATGAAACCGCTTGCTCGTTGTCTCGCGACCGGCCTGCGCCTGGCCTGGCCCGCGCTGCTGCTGTCGGCCGCCACGCTGCCGGCCGTGGCGCAGTCGGCCGCCTGCGCCTCCCCCTTCACCGCCGCACCGGCGATCCAGGGCCGGGGTGCCGCCACCGCTCTGGCCGGCGCGACCGTCACCGTCCAGGGCATCGTCGTCGGCGACTTCGAGGGACCGTCGCCGGCCCTGCGCGGCTTCTACCTGCAGGACGAGCAGGGCGACGGCGACGCCACCACCTCGGACGCGATCTTCGTCTTCAACGCCGACCGCGACGAGGTCAGCGTCGGCCAGCGAGTGCGGGTGACCGGCACGGTGTCGGAATTCCAGGGCCAGACCCAGCTCTCCGCGCCGGCCGGCACGCTGGTGGCCTGCGGCAGCGGCACGGTCGCGCCGACCGACCTGCGACTGCCCTTCGCCAGCGCCGACGAGGCCGAGCGCCTCGAGGGCATGCTGGTGCGGCTGCCCCAGACGCTGCAGGTCACCGAGCACTACCAGCTGGCCCGCTTCGGCCAGGTGCTGCTGAGCTCGGCCGGCCGCCAGATCCAGCCGACCCAGACCCATCCGCCCGGCGCGGCCGCACAGGCGCTGCTGCAGGCGCAGCAGCTCGACCGGCTGATCCTCGACGATGCGCGCAACGCCCAGAACGACGACCCGATCCTGTTCGCCCGCGGCGGCCTGCCGCTGTCGGCCGCCAACACCCTGCGCGGCGGCGACAGCGTCAGCGGCGTGGTCGGCGTCATGACCTGGACCTGGGCCGGTGCGAGCGCCAGCGGCAATGCCTGGCGCGTGCGCCCGATCGGCGCGCTCGGCGGCAGCCTGCCAGCCTTCCAGCCGACGAATCCGCGCCCGACCCATGCGCCATCGTCCCAGGGCACGCTGCGCGTGGCCTCGTTCAACGTGCTCAACTTCTTCGACAACGTCGCCGGCTGCACCGGCGGTGTCGGTGGCACGAGCATGGCCTGTCGCGGCGCGGGCTCCGATGTCAGCGGCGCGGCCGCCCAGGCCGCCCAGTTCGCGATCGAATACCCACGCCAGCGGGCCAAGACCGTGGCGGCGATCGGTCGCATGAATGCCGACGTGGTCGGCCTGATCGAGATCGAGAACGACGGGCACGGGCCGGGCAGCGCGCTGCGGGCACTGGTCGACGCGCTCGATGCCGCCAGCGCGCCCGGCACCTGGGCCGCGCTGGATGTCGATGCACGCCTGGGTACGCCCAACCGCCTCGGCAGCGACGCGATCAAGGTCGCGCTGATCTATCGCCCGGCCCGGGTGAAGCCGGTCGGCCGCACCGCGGTGCTCGACAGCGCCGAGTTCGTGCGCGGCGGCGATGCCAGCGAGCGCAACCGCCCGGCACTGGCGCAGGCCTTCGAGCAGGCCGACGGCGCGCGCTTCGTCGTCGCGGTCAATCACCTCAAGAGCAAGGGCAGCGCCTGCGACACGCCGGACGCCGGCGACGGCCAGGGCGAATGCGCCCAGGTGCGCCGTCGCGCCGCGGTCGCGCTGCGCCAGTGGCTGGCCACCGATCCGACCGCCACCGGCGAGGCCGACCTGCTGGTGATCGGCGACCTCAACGCCTATGCCCGCGAGGAGGCGGTCACCGCCTTCACCGCCAGCGGCTGGACCGATCTGATCGCTCGCGACGAGGGCGCCCAGGCCTCCAGCCATGCCTTCGACGGCCGCTGGGGCTATCTGGACCATGCGCTGGCCAGCGCTTCGATGGCGGCACAGGTGGTGCGGGCGCAGCACTGGGCGATCAACGCCGACGAGCCGGCCGCGCTGGACTACAACATCAACTTCAAGAGCGCCGGCCTGCAGGCCTCGCTGTACGCGGCCGACGAGTTCCGCAGCTCCGATCATGATCCGGTGCTGATCGATCTGCGGCTCAGGCGCTCGCGTCAGCCACCAGTGGCCGGGCCGACTGCGCCTCGAGCCAGCGGCCCATCGCCTCGGCGGGCATCGGCCGTGCGATCGCATGGCCCTGCACCGCATCGCAGCCCATCAGGGTCAGCCGCGCCAGCGTGGCGGGCGACTCCACCCCCTCGGCCACCGTCTCCAGCCCGAGCTGGCGGGCGATCTGCAGGATGGAGGCCACCAGCGCAGCCTCGCCCACAGGATCGACCGACTCCATCTGCCGCATGAAGCTGCGGTCGATCTTCAGCCGATGCACCGGAAAGCGGTGCAGGTAGGACAGGCTGGAATAGCCCGTGCCGAAGTCGTCGATCGCCAGGCGCACGCCCATGGCGCGCAGCTCGGTCAGCCAGCGCGGGGCCTCGTCCTCGTGGCCGATCAGCACCGACTCGGTCAGCTCCAGCTCCAGGCGCTGGGCCGGCAGGCCACTGCGGGCCAGGGTGCGGCGAACCTGCTGAGGAAAGTCCGCCATCCTGAACTGGACCGAGGACACATTGACCGACATCACCAGATCCGGCCAGGACAGCGCCTGACGACAGGCTTCGTTGAGCACCCACTCCCCCAAGGGCCCGATCAGGCCGCTTTCCTCGGCCACCGGGATGAATCGGTCCGGACCGATCTCCGACGCCTCGGCGCTCGGGCGCCAGCGCAGCAGCGCCTCCACCGCCACGATCCGACCACCGGCCAGGCAGCGCTGAGGCTGGTACAGCAGAGAGAACCCGCCCGGCAGCGCCTGGAGCGCCTGATGCAGGGCGGAGCGAATGCGCTCGTGCTCGGTCAGGCGCGCCAGCATCGGCGGAGAGAACAGGCAGGGCTGGCGCCGACCGGCACGCTTGGCTTCATAGAGCGCGGCGTCGGCATGGCGCATCAGCAGCTCGGCGCGGCGACCGTGCTGCGGCGAGCAGGCCACCCCGATCGACATGGCCGCAGGAATGACCCGCCCGTCCAGGTCGAAGGGCTGCTCGACATGCCGGGCCAGCTGGGCGGCCAGATGCAGCGCGTGCTCGCCCGCCGGACCCGCCTGCGTGATCACCACCATGAACTCGTCACCGGAGAGCCGGCACACCATGCCCCGGTGCCCGACCTGGTCCGCGAGCCGCCGGGCCACCGCGCACAGCAGCTGATCGCCCAGGGCATGACCGTAGGTGTCGTTGATCTGCTTGAAGCCATCGAGGTCCATGCAGAGCACGCCCACACCCGATCCGGATCGGCGCGCCTCGGCCGAGCGCAGGGCCTGCTGCAGCTGCTCGATGCCCTGCACCCGGTTGGGCAGGCCGGTCAGCGCATCGTTCAGGGCCAGGAACTCGAGCTCCAGATGGCGGCGACGGCGGTCGACCTGCCAGCTGACGGCACAGATGTGCACTGCACAGAGCATCGCCATGTAATCGATCCAAGCCAGGGTCTTGAGCAGGTCCGGTGTGACGGGCAGCCAGCTGTGGCTGTGCATCAGCAGCAGGTAGCTCTGCATGCCGACGAAGCACAGCGTCAGGCTGATCTGGATGGCACGCAGCTCGGGCCGCACGAGCGGACGACGCCAGATCGCCAGCGGCCAGAGCAGCACGCCGAGCATCACCAGCAGGTTGACGGCCCGGAGCGGCTGGGCATAGTTGTCGACCATCGGCACGGCCAGCGCGCACAGCACCGCCAGCATGCCGGTCAGCAGCAGCGCACCGCTCCAGCCTTCGCGGTGGCACAGCCTCAGCAGCCGCAGCGAGGCCAGGGAGAACAGCAGGCTGGTCAGCGCCCCCGACAAGGCGATCAGCGGAAGCAGCCAGTCACGGTGGTCACGCAGCAGATGAGCCCAGAGCTGCCCCCGGAACGCCGCGTCGAAGACAGCCACCGCCAGCACCCAGCCGCCCAGCAGGCAGAAGCGAGACCGTCTCGTCGACAGCATCAGCAGGCCCAGGACTGCCGCCGCGGTGACCGTGACCGTCTCGAGCAGCATCGAGCTGGCCTCGTGCTGCCTGTAGAGGGACTCCGGCCACGCCTTCACGACCGTCGGGGGCACATTGCGGTCCTGAAGCCGCAGAAGCAGGCGCACCGTCTCGCCGGGAGCCAGCGTCAGTGGCAGCACCAGATCGGTTCCGGCGAACGCGGCCAAAGGCTGAGGCCGCTCCAGCCCCCCCTTCTGCTGTTGCAGGATCTGGCCGGAGGCCGGATCGAGCACCTGCATCTGCAGATCCGCGATGCGCCAGCCTCGCATCACGATCAGCCGGTGCTGAGGCTGCGCCGACGCATTCGTGAGCAGGCCGGTCAGCCAGACGGTGGCGTTCTTCCAGAGCCCGTCACGCTGCGCCAGCGTGGCAGGACGCCACCCGGGCTGACCCAGCACGGCGGCATCTGCCGAAACCGCTGCAGCCGGCTGCTGCAGCACCTGCATCGACTCGGTCAGATCGAGGCTGCGGTCCGGCCAGGACGAAAGATCGACCGGGGTGGACGCCAGCGCAGGCACTGACGCCATCAGGCCCCCGAGCAGCCAGAGGAGCGAGGTGGCAAGCGCGTGAAAGAAAAGGCTGGGCAGACGGCGCATCATCCGGGACAAGCCCGGGGAAACAGCGATCCAGGCAGCAAAACAGATTGGTACCAACTATTTTGCCGGAGAAAGCACGGCCCGCCAGCGCGCTGTCAGCGCCACGTCATTTTTCTCACTTTTTGATCGGAAATTTCCGCTTCGTGCCGAACCGGCATGGGAATGCGCGGTTTCCGCAAGTGATTTCATGAGATGCAAAAAACCGTCATTCGGTCCAATCAGACACTCTGCCGCTTCGCAGCCGGCGTCGGTCGGACTGCTCCATGCCATGACCTTCCATCCTCATCGCCCGCCCCCCTCCGGCCTGCGTCTGTCCCACCGGCTGGCCCTGGGTTTTGCCGCGATGCTGCTGCTGTTGCTGGCCCTGAGCGGCCTGGCGCTGCAGCGCATCGAGATGCTTGATCGCACGCTGGTGCGTCTGGCCGGCGCCGAAGCCGAGCGCAGCCGCATGGTGCGCGACCTCGAGCGCTGCGCCCAGGCCTACGGCTCGACGCTGCGCAGCTTCGCCGCCGCGGACCCCACCTCGATCGAGGCGCTCTACCGCAATCTCGAAGGACAGGTGAAGACCTGCACTGCGGCCTTCGACCAGGCGCGCACGACCGTGAACGATCCGCAAGGGCGCAAGCTGCTGGACGCGGCGCGCGCCGCCCAGGACCAGGCCGTGATCAGCATCGCGCAGGCGCGCAAGGAGTACGCCAGCCGCGGCGAGGCGGCGGTGGCCTTCGGCATCCGGGTCGCGATGAGCTACGAGCAGGAAAAGCAGGAAGAGAAACTGGTCGCCTGGACGCAGGCGCTGCGCACGCTCAGCGACTGGGATGATGCCGCTCAGCGCCAGGTGGCCGAGGCGGCCGCACCGGTGGCCGCGCAGGCCCGCCAGGTGCTGCTCGGCGGTGCGGTGCTTGCGCTGCTGGTGGCGGCCGGACTGGGCACCTGGCTGACGCGCGACATCAGCCGCGGCCTGCGCCAGGCGGTCGATGCCGCCGCGCAGATGGCCTCGCACGACCTGTCGCGGCCGATCCCGCCGGGCCGCGCCGACGAGATCGGCGAGGTGCTGCAGGCACTCGAGGATCTGCGTCAGCAGATGAACCGCATGGTCAGCGGCGTGCACGAGGCCGCGGCATCGATCAGCCTGGCCGGCGGCGAGCTCGCCAGCGGCAGCCAGGACCTGAGCCAGCGCGCCGAGCAGGCCGCAGCGACGCTGCAGGTGACGCTGGGCACGCTCGACACGCTGAGCGGCTCGGTCACCGAGACCGGTGGCTCGGCCCGCCAGGCCGACGAGCTGGCGCGCTCGGCCAGCGAGGTGGCCACCCATGGCGGGCGCACCGTCTCGCAGGCGGTGTCGACGATGGGCGAGGTCGAGACGGCCGCGCGCAAGATCTCCGACATCATCGGCATCATCGACGGCATCGCCTTCCAGACCAACATCCTGGCGCTGAATGCCGCGGTGGAAGCGGCCCGGGCCGGCGAGCAGGGCCGCGGCTTCGCGGTGGTGGCCGGCGAGGTGCGCAGCCTGGCGCAGCGCAGCACCCAGGCCGCGCGCGAGATCAAGTCGCTGATCGGCGATTCGCTCGACAAGGTGGCCGCCGGCTCGCAGCAGGTGCGCCTGGCCGGCGACAGCACGCAGGCGCTGATGTGCTCGATCGAGCAGGTCTTCGGCTTGATCACGACCATCTCGCAGCAGGCCAGCGGCCAGATGGGCGGGCTGGAGCAGACGCGCGGGGCGCTGCAGCAGCTCGACGCGGTGGCGCAGCAGAACGCGGCGATGGCCGAGCAGACCGCCGCTGCGGTCAGCGCCCTGACCGAGCAGGCCGACCGGCTCGGCGAGCTGGTCGGCGACTTCCGGCTGCAGGCCGAGGCGGCCTGAGGCCGCTCGGATCAGGCCTTGGGCGGGGTCTGCAGCATCCACTCGTGCGCCGGGTCATTCTTGAAATGCCAGGCGCGGCCGGGACCGGCCATCACGTTGAGGTAGTACAGGTCGTAGCCGTGCGGCGCCACGCAGGGGTGGTAGCCGCGCGGCACCATCACCACGTCGTGGTCCTCGACCACGCAGGCCTCGTCGAGGCTGCGGTCGTCGGTGTAGACGCGCTGGAAGGCGAAGCCCTGCGGCGGGTTGAGGCGGTGGTAGTAGGTCTCCTCCAGCAGCGTCTCCTCCGGCGGCACGTCGCGGTCGTGCTTGTGCGGGGGATAGCTGCTCGAGTGGCCGCCCGGCGTGATGACCTCGGTCACCAGCAGGTGATCGGCGGTCGGGTCGTCGGCCATCAGCACGTCGCAGACATGGCGGGTGTTGCTGCCCTGGCCGCGCACGCTGCGGCGCATGGAGCTGCCGTCGATGCGGCGCACCGACTTGCCGCCCTCGTACGGGGCGGTGCACAGCGCCACCTCCGCCGCGCCGCGCGCGGTGATGACGACCGCCTCGCCGCCGGGCACGTAGAGCGCGTCAGGCGACTTCTCCTCGAAGACGCTCTCGCGCGAGCCCAGGCCCGCGTGCGTCGCGCCGCCGACCTGCACGTCGACGGTGCCGGTCAGCACGACCAGGCAGAGCTCGCGCGCACCGGTGTCGAGCGACTCGTGCTCGCCGGCCTGCAGGCGCAGCGCGCGAAAGCCCACGTGCGTCCAGCCGGCGCGCTCGGGCGTGATGTCGCAGATCTGGCGGCCGTCGGCGGCCTTGACCAGCAGGGGGGACTGGGGCATGTCGGCTCCTGCGGGCGGGGTCAGACCGCGGTGGCGTCGATGCGATCGACGATGGCGCGCAGCGTGTCGTAGCCCTTCTTGGCGTACTCGTAGCTCGGGGCCACGGCCGGATCCTGCTCGGCCTCGACCACCAGCCAGCCTTCGTAGCCGGCGTCGTGCAGCGTCGAGAGCACGGCGTCGTAGTCGATCACGCCATCGCCCGGCACGGTGAAGGTGCCGTTGATGACGCCGTTGAGGAAGCTCCAGCTCTCGTTGCGCGCCTTGGCGATGACCTGGGCGCGCACGTCCTTGCAGTGCACGTGCACCACGCGGCCGACATGCTTCTTCAGCACCGTGACCGGGTCGGCGGCGCCGCCGAAGTAGGCGTGGCCGGTGTCGAACAGCAGGAAGACCTTGGCCGGATCGGTCAGGGCCATCAGCTTGTCGACATCGGCCGGGCTCTCGACATAGGCGCCCATGTGGTGGTGGTAGGCCAGCTTGATGCCGTAGGTCTCGATCAGGTGCTGGCCGAAGGCGTTCAGGCGCTCGGCGTAGGTGGTCCAGGCCGCGTCGTCCTTGAACTTCGGGCGCTTGGCCACCGGCGTGTCGATCTGGCCCTGGATGGTGCCGGCGCACTCGCCGTAGACGACCACCTTGACGCCGTTGTACTGCAGCTTGCGCAGGTGGGCCTGAGCGCGCTCGATCTCGGCGGCGACGGCCTGCGCGTCGGTCTGGCCGGCGGGCACCTCGGCCAGGAAGCCGGAATACCAGCCCGAGACGCAGACCAGGCCGAACTCGTCGAGCTTGGCCTTCAGGCCGGGGCCGTCCTTGGGGAACTTGTTGCCCAGCTCGAAGCCGGCGTAGCCGATCTCGCGGCCTTCGGAGAGCGCCGTCTCCAGCGGGGTCTCGCCGCCCAGCGAGGGCAGGTCGTCGTTCATCCAGGACAGGGGATTGATGCCGATGCGGACGTTCCAGGACATGGTGGGGTTCCTAATCGAAAAGCAGTGAATGCGGTCTGCGAGGGGTCGGAAATCTTCGGGCGGGCAGCTCGGTGGTTCAGTTTCAGTTGAACTGCTTCTTCTTGGCGTCGAGGTAGCGCACGTGCGCGGCCTCGACCTCGGGGCGCTGCGAGACCTGCGGGATGGCGACCTCCCACCAGGCGCCGCCGTCGCCGGTGGTGCGGTGGTGCGTGGTGTCGATCACCAGCACCTGGCTGCGGGTGGCGCGGCGCGCGCGCGCCATCTCGCGGCGCAGCTCGGCGACGTCGCGCACATGCACGGCCTCGGCGCCCAGCGAGCGGCCGTTCATCGCGAAGTCGATCGCCGAGGGCACACCGCCCTCGGGGATGCAGTCGTCGAGCATGTTGTTGAAGCTCGCGCCGCCCGACTTGACCTGCAGCCGCTCGATGCAGCCGTAGCCGCGGTTGTCCAGCAGCACGACGATGATCTTGCGCCCGAGCATGACCGAGGTGGCCAGCTCGTTGTTGAGCATCATGTAGGAGCCGTCGCCCACCATGACGATCACCTCGCGCTCGGGGCGGGCCATCTTCGCGCCCAGGCCGCCGGCGACCTCGTAGCCCATGCACGAGTAGGCGTAGTCCATGTGGTAGTTGCCGGGCACGCCCGAGCGCCAGAGCTTGTGCAGCTCGGCGGGCAGCGTGCCGGCAGCGCAGACGACAATGTCGCTGGCGCCCGAATCGAGGCCGATGTCGGCGGCCGACTCGCGCACCGCGCCGATCACCTCGGCGTCATAGGGCAGGGTGCCGGCGGCGGGCGTGTTGAGCGTCAGCTCGGCGACGCGCGCCACCCAGCCGGCGGCCAGGTCGCGCGCCTGCGCGGTCCAGGCGGCGTCGGCCGTCCAGGCGCCCAGCGCGGCGCCGAGCTGGGCCAGGCCGTCGCGGGCGTCGGCCACCAGCCTGCGGCCGCGCTTCTTGCCGGCGTCGAAGGGCTGCACGTTCAGGCTCAGCAGCTTCGCGTGGGCGTAGAGCGCATGCGAGCCGGTGGTGAAGTCCTGCAGCCGCGTGCCGACGGCGAAGACGACATCGCAGTCCTCGGCCAGGCGGTTGGCCGCCGGCGAGCCGGTCACGCCGATCGAGCCCAGGTTGAGCGGATGGTTCCAGGCCAGGCTGCCCTTGCCGGCCTGCGACTCGGCCACCGGGATGCCGTGGGCCTCGGCGAAGTCGCGCAGCGCGTCCCAGGCCTGGCTGTAGAGCACGCCGCCCCCGGCGACGATCAACGGCTTCCTGGCCGACTTCAGCAGCTCGGCCGCGGCGGCCAGCTCGCGCGCCTCGGCCGGCGGGCGGCGCAAGAGGATCACCTCGGGCTGGAAGAAGTCCTCCGGCCAGTCGTGGGCGAAGGTCTGCACGTCCTGCGGCAGCGCC
>JACCDS012187250.1_pt1 | contig 13328 bp, 12 predicted proteins | sample 7446441 | NCBI WGS metagenome assembly JACCDS01 (sample SAMN15323445, study PRJNA562643) | freshwater metagenome | isolation source: river surface water | place: USA:Blue River Watershed | collected 2017-08-17
ACCCACAAGGCCGCAACAGCGCAGAATTGCTGGATTTCGCCGAAACCAAAGTATTCAAAATTGCCGAGCAGCGCGCCAATGCCAACGAAGGTCCGGAGCCGGTCAATAGCATTCTGGCCAAGACCATCGACAAAATAGACGCTTTGTTTCGTAATCCCAGCAATGGTGGTTTAACGGGCGTCTCGACTGGTTATATGGATCTCGACAAGATGACCAATGGGATGCAGCCATCGGATTTGATTATTGTCGCTGCCCGTCCTTCAATGGGTAAAACTACTTTTGCGATGAACCTCTGTGAACATGCAGCGATCAGCAGTGATAAACCAGTCCTGATATTCAGCTTAGAGATGCCTTCAGAACAAATCATGATGCGTATGCTGGCTTCTTTGGGGCGTATCGATCAGACCAAGGTCAGGACAGGCCAACTTGATGATGAAGACTGGGCACGTTTGTCATCGGCGATTGAGCTTTTAAACAGTAAAGGCAAGATGTATATCGATGATTCTTCCGGCCTGACTCCCACCGAAGTTCGCTCGCGGGCGCGCCGGGTGGCACGTGAACATGGTGGCTTGTCGATGATCATGGTCGACTATTTACAGCTGATGACGGTGCCGGGCTTGTCAGATAACAGAACTCTGGAAATTGCTGAGATTTCGCGCTCGCTAAAAGCGTTAGCCAAAGAGTTGAAAGTGCCGGTCATCGCGCTGTCGCAGCTGAACCGCTCGCTGGAGCAGCGGGCAGACAAAAGGCCGGTCAACTCGGACTTGCGTGAATCCGGCTCTATCGAGCAGGATGCTGACCTCATTATGTTTATCTATCGTGATGAGGTCTACCATGACGACAGTCCGGATAAAGGCACGGCAGAAGTGATTATCGGCAAACAGCGGAACGGGCCTATTGGCCGGATCCGACTGACTTTCCATGGCCGCTACTCCCGCTTTGACAATTACGCAGGGACTGCGCGTTTTGAGGATGAGTATTAATGAGTCGTCGTCCGATGGCGCAGATCGATACCAGCGCCTTGTTGCATAATTTTGCCCGTATCCGTCAAGTAGCTCCTCAAAGCAAGGTGCTGGCCGTATTGAAAGCCAACGCTTATGGCCACGGCTTATTAGAGGTTGCCGCAGTGTTAAAAGAAGCGGGCGCTTTTGGTGTCGCTCGAATCGATGAAGCTTTGTTGTTACGGGCAGGCGGTATTGTCAAACCTATTGTCTTGCTGGAAGGCTTTTTCCATGCCGATGAGTTGCCGCAGATAGTGGCGTCGAATCTACAGGTCGTGGTGCATCACCCTTCCCAGGTTGAGGCGTTATTGTCGGCAGAGCTGGATGCGCCTGTGCATGTCTGGCTTAAAATTGACAGCGGCATGCATCGTCTTGGTATTGAGCCTGACGAATTTTCGGAGACTTTTCAGCGTTTGTCGCAGTCGCCTAATGTTTTAAAGCCGATCCGGCTGATGACCCATTTTGCTTGTGCGGATGAACCGGATAATCCCGCTACTGTGGCGCAACTTGCGCTGTTCAACCGGACTATTGCTGGCTGCAGTGGTGAAATCAGTATCGCCAACTCCGCCGGCGTGCTGGCCTGGCCACATAGCCATGGTGACTGGATCCGGCCCGGCCTTGCGTTGTATGGCGTTTCTCCGATGGATAAAGGACGGGCAGAGCAACATCAGCTGAAAGCTGTGATGACATTTAGTAGTTCAGTCATTGCCGTGCGCAAGGTTCGACGTGGTGAAGCGGTCGGTTATGGCGGCAGCTGGATCGCGCCTGAAGATACTCGTCTTGCGGTGGTGGCTATTGGTTATGGCGATGGCTATCCGCGCAACGCACCTTGTGGCACGCCAGTGTTGATCAATGGCAGGCGATTTCCAATCGTGGGTCGAGTCTCGATGGATATGACCACAGTTGATATAGGCGATGCGGTCGTTGAACACGGAGCTCAGGTGACTTTGTGGGGGCCTGATTTACCCGTAGAAGAAATTGCCGAGCGGGTGCAGACGATTCCATATGAACTGCTTTGTAACATTACCAGTCGGGTTCAATTTAAGTATCTGAGTGGAAACTGACAGGCATAAAAAAACCGGTTTCTACCGGTTTTCTTCAGCTGACGCTGAGTAGTTTGCTTAGTTGTCAAAACTGACTTCGATATGGACCTTGCCAAAATCTGAATCAAAAGGCATCAGGATCTTGGGACCGTCGCACTTGTGCGTGATTGTATGGCCCTTGCCTGATACTACAACAGGTGTCGCCATACTGAACTCGTAACCTTTTTCACCCAGAATCCGTTTCGCACCGCCAGTCACCATGTTGGTGATTTCACCGACCATGTCAGTGACTTCCTCATTGATTGTCTTTGGGCGCTCGCCAAGCATGCGGAACATAATTTCCAGTGCCAGAGATTCTTCAAATGACACAGAAAACGAGCCCTTAGTCTGTGGACCTATCATCCCAATCAAACCTGAGACATCGCCACGGGCAACTTCATCTTTTTTAATTCGCGGCTGACCGGGTACTATTGTCGTATTGGCCATAGTGCTGAGCACATTTACTAAAGATGATAAGAATGGGTTTACATACTCGACATTCATTGAAAAGACCCGCTGCTTAGTTTCTTCACTTGGCTCTAAATCCTGCCGTTAAGGTTAGGCAGTTTTTTTAGAATAAACAAGTGTACCTCTTTGTTTTTGAGATAGTTTCGTGGTTTAAACTACAAAATAAACTGGCGCAGAGCAGTTTTTTCTGCGGCAAGCCAGGTTTCGGTTCAGTTATTGGTTTTCCTGCATTGATGGCACAAACCGCGTGCTTCGATGGTTTGTTGTTGAATGGTAAAGCCTTTGCCTTCTGCTAAAGCGCTGAATTCTTTGAACAGCAAATTTGAGTGCAGCTCTTCAACATGGCCACATTGCTGGCAAATCAGTAGCTGCGCAGGGTGATGATGATCGAAATGGTGACACAACAGAAACGCATTGCTGGATTCAATTTTGTGTATGAAACCCTGCTCGGTTAAAAACTCAAGCGCGCGGTAAATTGTCGCGGGTTTAGCTGCAGGCTCTGTTACTTTGAGTTGTTCGAGCAGCTCATAAGCACCCACACCACTTTGGGTACCGGCTAATAGACGGAAGACTTTTTCACGGATAGAAGTAAAGCGAGCACCGTTTTGTTCGCAAATTTGCTTGGCTCTTAACACCAGCGTTTCAACCGACATCTTGAGTTTCCTGTGGCTGTTTTTCGGCAGTGTAACATAGTTTCTAATGGGATAAATTCCGTCAGGCATCGGAATCAACGTGGTTTCAGGGTAAAATGGCGCCCCTTAAACGGAGGACGATGTGGATCATAAATTTTCTGTAGCCCCTATGCTTGATTGGACCGATAAACATTGTCGTTTCTTTCACCGTAAACTCAGCAGGCATGCGGTGTTATACACCGAAATGGTGACAACTGGTGCGATCTTGTTTGGTAAAGGCGATTATCTGGCATTTAACGAAGAAGAACATCCTGTTATTGTGCAGTTAGGTGGCTCTGATCCGGCTGCGATGGCCAAGAGTGCTGTTTTATGCCAACAGTATGGTTACGATGCCATTAACATCAATGTCGGTTGTCCTTCGGACCGGGTGCAAAATGGTATGTTCGGTGCCTGCTTAATGGCGAATCCGCAATTGGTGGCGGACTGTGTTGATGCGATGCGACAAGTCGTCGACATTCCCGTGACTGTCAAAAGCCGGATAGGTATTGATGATTCAGATGATATGCAATTTCTGACTGATTTCGTTGGGATTGTCAAAGAAGCAGGGTGTGAGCAATTCACTATTCATGCCCGCAAAGCATGGCTGCAAGGGTTAAGCCCGAAAGAGAATCGCGAGATCCCGCCGCTGAACTATCCGCGTGTATACCAGCTAAAACAACAGTTTCCAGAGCTCAATATTGCGATTAACGGCGGCGTGAAAACCGTTGCTGATTGCCTGCAGCATCTTGAAAATGTGGATGGTGTGATGGTCGGCCGTGAAGTTTATACCAACCCTCTGTTGCTCGCGCAGATTGATGCCGCAATTTACGGTGACAACAGAGCCATCCCAACACCGCACCAAGTCGTGCGGGAGATGTTGCCCTATATCGAAGCACAAATGCAGCAAGGGGCTCGTTTCTGGCATATCGCGCGTCATTTACTTGGTATTTTTCAAGGCGTCACTGGTGCACGTTTATGGCGTCGTCATTTGAGTGAAACAGGGCATTTAGCAGGCAGTGGGCCGGATGTGCTGGTCGCAGCGTTAGCACTGGTTCCGGAGGAATGCTAAAAAGTGGTTAATTACACTATTTTTTTGGTATTTGCTCTTTTTGAATTGATGCTGAAGACTCTTGGTTTGGTAGTTATTTTATTTTAAATCAGTTAGTTATTTTGATTTTCTGAGTTGGCACAAGGATTGTAATCCTCTGGTTGTAGTCCAGTAAAACCAACCAATGAGGAAATCAAAATGAAAACTTTAGCTACTTTCGCCATTGCTGCCAGCCTGTTGTTCGCTCACACTTCCGTTCAGGCTGCGGACCCGGTTAGTGAGTTAGCTTCTTTTGCGACTGAACAGTTAGCAATCCAAGCTGCTGAACTGAAAAAAGATATCTCTGAGCAGATCCGGCAATCGTTGACTGAGAGCTTGACTGAAGCAGTTGCCTATGACGTGGAGTCGACTCAAAACGCTGTCGTTGCCAGTCTGAAAACTGAGCAGGATAAAGTGCGGGAGCTGTAAATGATATTAGCTTCCTCAGCGCAACTACTCGCGCTTTTTATGATGCCCGTGCTCAGTGTGATGATAACCGCCCGGTTGTGGTGCTGGTTGTTACCCCCAACAGACATTCCTTCGCAAACCCGGTCCTAGCAGTACCGGGTTTTTCTTTTCCATCTTTGCTCTGACAATTCCTAAGATTGACTATTTTTTAGCTAAAATCGCCACTTCATTGTCTTTATATTGCCTCTTTAAATCCAATATCACTATATATCTATAATTATCAATGCCTTATGTTTGGCATGTCTTTTGATTGTCTTTGAATGAAGTTATTCAACAGGAGACAAATAATGAGAACTCACCGTAATAACCGTTGGTTTTGCAACAAAGCAAATGCAAAAATTGCAGGTGTTTGCAGCGGGTTGGCAGTGGTATATGACCATAATCCGACATTGATTCGCTTCGCTGCCATATTAGCATTTTTAGCGTTTCCCAGCGTATTTTTGCTGGCTTATATCGCTGCAGCGCTGATATTGCCGAACCGATATGTTGTCTGACAAACCAAAGGCTCCCGTGTAAGATGGAAGTTTCAGAAACCGGGAGTTTTTATGAAAGTTAAGTTGGCGGCAGCAGTCTTATTGAGTTCTATGGCAGCGCAGGCAGCTGATGTTGATGTCAGCAATGCCACAGTCCGATTACCGCTGCCAGGCAAAACGCTCAGTGCTGCTTATTTATCGATGAAGAACCAATCCGCTCAGCCTGTTGCTTTGCTGGCTGTGCGCAGTCCTTGGTTTGAAAGCATTGAGCTCCATCAGCATGCAATGGTCGATGGCATGATGAGAATGCAGCAGATTGACAACATTGAAGTACCTGCCGGAGAGACAGTTCATCTGCAACCCGGCGGTTTACATCTGATGCTGTTTGGGCCCAAACAGTCGCTTAGCCTTGAGCATCAGGTCCCGCTTGAGTTGCAGTGGTCGGATGGCACAATACAGCTATTGAAAGCAACTGTGACCAAAATCCCGAAACAATAGGAGTGCTCAATGCAAAGGTTGCTGATTGGATTTGTGTTGCTGTTCGCAGTCGCACTGACCGGCTGGGTGATGACACTGTATTACAGTGATGAGCCTGACACTTTTAATGTGCAGGAGCTGGCGACTGCGGCCGCGGCACCGCAAAAGCCTGCCGTCGGCTTTATCACGACGCACACATTGATCCACATTACAGAGACCTTGCTGTACAAACCTGGTGGTTTCATCTCCAATGACGTGATGCCGCCTTTTGTGCTGATGGATGATATGCCCGCCTGGGAAATGGGTGTGCTGGAAATGATTCGTGATATGGCGCTGGCGATGCGCACAGACTTCAGTCGCTCACAATCGCAGTCTGTTGAAGACGGTCTGCTCAGACAAGTACAGCCAAAGCTCAACATTGATCACCGGAGTTGGGCTGTCCCTGCGGCTGAAGAGGAATATACCCACGCGGTGCGGCTGCTCAGACAGTATCGGCAGGCGTTGATAGACCCCGCAAACCAACAGCATCAATTTTATGCCAGGGCCGATAATCTGCGGGACTGGCTGAAACTGGCAGAAAAGCGCCTGGGCAGTTACAGCCAGCGACTCAGTGCCAGTGTGGGCCAAGACAGGTTAAATACCGATTTGGCGGGTGATTCTTCTGCCCGTCAATCCGGCGTCACCCCAGATGATTTTCTGGTGAAAACTTCCTGGTGGCGAATTGACGATGAATTCTATGAAGCACGTGGCGGGTGCTGGGCGCTGTTGCATATACTCAAGGCCATTGAAGTTGATTTTGCTGACGTACTTCAGCGTAAAAATGCGACGGTCAGCTTGCAGCAGATTATTCGTGAACTGGAGTCTACTCAGCAGACTATCTGGACCCCCATGGTATTAAACGGCAGTGGTTTTGGCTTGTTGGCAAACCACAGCCTGGTGATGGCCAATTACATATCACGTGCCAATGCCGCGTTGATTGATTTGGCTGAGTTGTTAGCACAAGGGTAGTGAAGTTGAAGAAATTACGGAATGTCGTTGCATGGATGATATTGGGCAGTGGTGCGGCTCAGGCCGATATGTTGGGGTTGCGGCTGGGTGCTGATTACCTCGATCTTAATCCAGAGTATCAGGTTGGCGATAGCGGCTTTTCCGCTGATTTCGCTTTGAAAAATCAGCGGGATGTGCGACTTTTCGCAAGGCTTGAGCATCCAGTTCCTTTGCTGCCAGAACTGGCTGTGCGCTACCACCGCAGCAATCTGCGGGGACAGCAAAGATTGGCTCAGGCTGCCCGTTTAGGCGGAACTGAGTTTGTTGGTGGTCAACTGGTTGAACTGAGCAGTAAGGTGACGCAGTTGGATTTTGTTGCTTATTATGAGCTGCTGGGCAATCCGCTATTGAGTCTGGATGCAGGAGGAACAATCCGGCAACTGAATGCAGATATGAGCTGGCAGAGTTCGTCCCGCCAAGCCAGTGCTGATATGTCGGTGTTGATCCCAATGCTGTATCTGGATGCCGAACTGGCTGTGTGGGGAACCAGCACTTTTTTGTTTGCCGGGGGCAATTACAGTCGTTATCAGGGCGATTTGAACTATGACTGGCAAGCTGGAGTTGCATGGCAAGTGATCGATATTACGATGTTCCAGTTATTGCTCAAAGCCGGTTGGCAACAAGCTGAACAGCTGAGTAACAACCGGGACCAACTGGATTTTAGTGCCCGCTATAGTGGCGCATTCGTTGGACTTTCCGCTGACTTTTGATAGTTTGTTAATTTATTTTTGCTAAATGTGAGCTGGCAACCTGCGAAAGGTTGCTGCCTCATTTTTGTTGCCGCTATACTGACATCTCATTTAATCGGACATCATTCAGTCCTGCATTTCACCCGGATTAGCTGCATGCGATACCCCAAACTGATTTATTTGCTGATGCTCGGAAATATGTTGGCAGTGTTGGCATGTGTTTGCGGCTGGCAGTGGAACCAGCACGAAAGTCAGCTGGAACATACGCAGCAGTTTGGCGAGCATTTGGCGGCCCATCTCAACGAAGAACCTGCGGTTACCGTTGATTTACTGAGCATTTCAGGGCGTGCTGCTCCACCATCAGTCATTGGTCTTGAGGTTCGCAGTGCTGCCGGCAAATTAATTGCCTCGGACGGTAAGGTTATTGAGTTTGTGTCGGTCCCGGATGAAGGCTGGGGCACTTCGGGGCAATATCAAACCTGGCGCAGAGAACTCGTTGACGGGCGTAAGTTAACGCTTATTTTGTCAGGTGAGGTAACAGGCTGGTGGGTGTTGCTCGGATTGTTGCCATTGGCGCTGATCCCGGTATGGCTCACGGCGAAAATTATGCACCAGAGTCAACAACACTTGCTTGAACCGCTTGTAAAACTATTGCCGGGGAATGATAAATCTGGTCCGGCAGTCATCGCGGCAATGAGTGCACAATCGATCCAACAACTGCAAAAAGGCACAGCGGAAACAGCGTCTGAGTTGGGGCGTTTGCGTGACGCTTGCGATAAATTGGAGACAGAACATCAGCAGATGATGGTTGAACATAGCCAGCAGTTGCATGTTTCGCAGCACGTTATCGGGCAACTACAGCAACAGCAGAAAGACTGGCAATTGCTGAGCACGGTAGCCGAAGACCTGTCGTCTGAAGAGCTCAAACATTGGTTGCTGGTCCTCGCTTTTTTACAGCAAAATTCAGGGCCAGCCAGACAACAAGTTAAAGTGCATCAGGCTTTTGCCGGGCTTATCAGAACCATACAGCCGATGTGGTCGCCCGAAGTTTTAATTTTGCCAGATGAGGATCCGCAAGGTATCGCTTACCAGGCTGAACTGGACTTCTCTGCTTTGCAACTTGTGTTGCACAGTATGCTGCTGATTATCAGACCTTTGGTTGAGGGGCGAGAGGTTCTGCTGGGCTACCGTGTCCAACAAACCGGTCAACTGTGCTGCTCGCTGCAATACAATGGAAAGAGCTTGCCAGAGCGTGTTCGTGCCATCTTAATTGAGGGTGAAATTGAACACTCAGGCGAGTTCAAATGGCCGGATATTCGTATTGATTGGTGCCGACAATTGCTTGAGCGGTCAGGTTTGCAATGGAAATTGACGGAGTTAACAGATTTAGGAAGCAGGCTGGAATTTTCACTTCCGGTTGTCTGGCAACGTGTTAATCATGGCCGCCGCTGGCAGAACCTGGTGGTATGTGATCCACGGCCCTGCCGGCGGGATTTATGGCAACGCAGCCTGTTGGCTGTCAGCGAGCAGGTCGTTCTGGTTGAACAACTCAATCAATTGGAACAGGCGACCAGCAGTCGCCTCATTGATGCTGTTGTCGTGCATCTGGACAACGACGGGCTCAGTGAGAATGAACTCTCATTGCTACAAAACATCGGCAGGCGCTTCCCGCTTGCGCTCTTTACATCGAAAGCGATGCAGACCAAGCTGCCAGCGGCATTACAAAGCTACTGGCAACAGTCGCCGGTGCTTGTCGCCGATGTGGCTAAGCTGCATGAGCAAAAGCCGCAAGTGTTGGAAGAGAAGCAATTGCTCGTTGTCGACGACAATCTGACAAATCTTAGTTTTATTCGTGCGATGTTGTCGGGCAGAGGTATCAATATCGATATCGCGATGACAGGGGCTGAAGCTTTGCAGCTGGCCAGCCAGAGTCGCTATCAACTGATTCTTATGGATATTCAGTTGCCGGATATCAGTGGTGTCGAAGTCACGCGCCAGCTGCGACAACTACGCCATCATCAGAAGACAAACATTTTTGCCTTTACTGCCCATGCATTACCGGAGGAAGTAGCCAACTTCCGGCTCGCGGGTATGGATGATGTGATGATCAAGCCACTGGATGCCGGTAAAATAGCCCATATTATTGCCAGACTGACGCCTGTTACTGAAATGCTATCACCGGACTGAACAGTTGCTGCAGCGCTTGCAGGTAAAGAGGTTGAGCCGGGCTGTTGAGCAGCCCGAGCAGCTCGGCCCCGTTGTTGGTAAATTTGTAGTATTGCAAAACAATATGGTTGGTCTTTAGTTTTCCGTTCAGTTGTGCCTGCGAAAATTGCCACTGTAATAGCGCATGTTTTGACAATACGCCGCTCTCAATCTCAGCCGGATATAACAAGCCGAGATCAACCAGCCCCAATATTTGCGGGTAAGTCAGGCCAAATTGGCTCAGATTCAGCAATCCGCGGTTTCGTCCGCGTAGCCATTGCCATAAAGAACCGCGTTGACTGTAGCCAAAATAAATATGAGCGGGTTCTTGTGCAGAAATTCGACAGCACAGGCTACTGGCGAGCTGCAATGACTGCGCATCTTTGTAATGCATCTGACACAGAATATTCAGGGTTTTATATGAGAAACTACCGGGGGTGCGTATCTCCATCGCCAGAATACGGGCCCACAGCTTTTGCATGGTCAGTGCTGAGATATTCTGAACCAGCTCACAATAATGGCAGAACCAATCAGGATCAGGCTCCTGACTGACGGGTTGATCGGTACAAAACTCTTCAGCCAGCGAGAGGACTTTCTCCAGATTGTATTGTTGGCGCTCTATGGTCATCTGTCGTCTTTTGTCGGCTCTGCTGCTCAGGGTATCTGGCGGTAATGAGGTGTCGGTCAGGGCGCCGGCCCGGGCCGCTAGTTGTTGATGGATCTGACTTGAATTGCGCAATTGTTGGATTGATATTGTATTTTCCGCCACGTTGGCAGATTTTTGCTGCAAATCTTGCCCCAACTGGCGTTTTGCTAACTGGCGCAGTCGCTGCTGGCCAGACAAAATCTGAATTTTATTCATACAACAATGGTCTCCAGATGTCCCTGAATCCCAGTGTATCGGCATCTGTTCCTTTCATCCTAGTTGGATGTTAAAAATATCGCAGGAAAAGCAATCTTGCCCCTGCAACAGCCGGAGCGACCAGCTTAAAATTGATTGCATTTTTTAGTTAAGAGTATAGTGTAATAAACAATTCAGGCAGTCAGTGGTATAAGCTCACTCTAGAGGCAGATGGCTCTGTCTCCGGCGCAAAATAAGGGATTCTTCCACTGTGTCGCCAGGTGAGGCTCAAAGGATAAGGTCGTGCAATGGTGTCAAAAGTAACAGATGAAGATTTTCTGTTCCTCGCAGAAGACGATAACACCGCAGTGCCGGCACCAGCAGTGACTGGTGAGTGGCATCTACTAATTGTTGATGACGACGAAGAAATCCACACTGTCACCCGGTTAGCCCTCAGTGATTTGTTGGTGCAGGGCCGTAAACTGGTGTTTCACCACGCTTATTCCGGACGGGCTGCCATCGAATTTTTGCGAAAAAATCCACACATAGCGGTCATTTTGTTAGACGTCGTGATGGAGTCGGATGATGCTGGTCTGTTAGTGGTCCAGCAAATACGTGAGCAGCTCGGCATGGATGAAGTGCGCATTGTGCTGCGGACGGGGCAGCCGGGTTACGCGCCGGAAGAGAGTGTCATTAAAGAATACGATATCAACGATTACAAAACGAAGACCGAACTGACACGTAGCAAACTCGTCACCTCTATTATCTCGTCGATCCGCTCTTACCAACAAATTCGAACCATCAATCAAAACCGGCTGGGCCTGCAGAAAATCATTAATGCCGGCGCAAATCTGCTGGAACAACATTCATTGCACGAATTCTCCGAAGGGGTGGTTACACAGATTTCGTCCTTGATAGGGCTGCATGCCGAAGGGGTATTGTGTGCGCAGATTGAGGACGATGGTTCAACCAGCGAAAACGTCTACGTGCTGGGCGCTGCGGGTCACTACGCGCCTTTTATTAAATGCAAACTGGAACGATTAGGTAACGAGCGGATTATTCAGCAAATTTTGTTATGTCTTGCTGAGCGTCGGCATATTTTTACCGCTTTTGACACCGTACTTTACTTAGGCAATGCCGAGCACAGTGCCGCTGTTTACATTGAAACCAACAGACCAATTGAGGATTTTGACCGGCAACTGATTGAGGTTTTTCTCAGCAATATTTCAGTTGGTTATGAGAACGTTACACTGTTCCAGCAATTGAAACATGCCGCTTATATTGATCCACTGACGAAGACCCCAAATCGCAACGAATACAGCCAGTTATTGCAGGAAACCCGGCGTCTGGCGGCTAAAGATACCGTGGCTGTGTTGGTGGATATTGATCATTTTTCTGATGTAAACGATGGTTTAGGCCAGGAAATTGGCAATGAGGTGCTGGTCGCTGTCACCCGCAGACTGGTCAGTCGTTTTGGCGCTATTGCCCAAATCGCCCGTATTGGTGCCGACGTCTTTGGTTTAATTGGCCCTGAGTCTGAACTGACGCCGCAGCAGCTTAATGCGGTTTTCTCTGAGCCGTTTCAGGCTGCAGAGCACAGCCTTCAGCTCAATGCCACTTTTGGCCTGTGCCGTTTGGAAGACAGTGTCAAGCAAGGGCTCGGGATCCTGAAGCAGGTGTACATCGCACTGAACCGGGCTAAAAAGAGTCTCGCGCAGAATTTCGAGTACTACAACGCTGAGATGGAAGATCAACTGGCGGAACGGCTGGCGCTGTTGCGTCGTCTGCGGCAGGATTTCAGCGAGGATAAGCTGCAACTGTGGTATCAGCCGCAGTTGTCCTTCAGTGATAATAAGATCATTGGGATGGAGGCATTGCTGCGCTGGCCGGATGGCCAGGGCGGCTATATCTCCCCGGCCATTTTTATCCCGTTGGCAGAGTATTCCGGGTTGATTGTTGATATCGGTGCCTGGGTGATCCGGCAAGCCTGTCAACAAGTGTGCTTTTTGGCAGAGCAGGGCATGCCGGGCTTGCGTATTGCAGTGAATGTCTCGATGCCGCAGTTCCGAAGCCCACATTTCGTCCAGTCGGTGATTGATGCGTTGCAGGAATTTCGGATTGACCCGCAATTATTGGAACTGGAAATCACGGAGTCTGTGGTGATGGATGAACCGAAGATTGTGGTCGAGGCGCTCAATAAGCTCAAAGCTCATGGGATCAAGGTGGCGATTGATGACTTTGGTATTGGTTTCTCCAGCCTGAGTTATCTGCAACAACTGCCGCTTGACCGTATTAAAGTGGACCGCGCTTTTATCCGCGATTTCGCGAAACCCAATGGCTCGGTGATTGCCGAAACTATTGTCAGTTTGGGGCACAGACTTGGGCTGGCGACTATCGCGGAGGGCATTGAAACAGCTGAGCAGGCTGCCGCAGTGAAGGCGATGGGCTGCGACGAAGCACAAGGCTTTTTGTACGCCAAGCCGATGCCAAGTAGTGAGCTGCTGTTATTCCTGCAGCAGTGGAAAAGTTAAAAAAGACGGAATGGCCGATAAAAAATGCCGCTTGAAGCGGCATTTTTTATTGATGTTTTGCCATCAGACCCGGAACAGTCTGGCGATGTTCTCGAGGTTCTGGGCCAGATTGGCCAGTTCGCGGCTGGCTTTGGCAATGTGACCGGCGCTTTGTGAGGTATGTTCGGTATGTTTCACAATTTCGACCACGTGGCCAACAATTGTACAGGCCATTTGCTGTTGCTCTTCTGTCGCGGCGGCGATGTTCTGATTCATTTCCCGGATCCGCCGGATGCTGCTGGTGATGGC
>JACCDS011445855.1_pt1 | contig 13325 bp, 11 predicted proteins | sample 7446441 | NCBI WGS metagenome assembly JACCDS01 (sample SAMN15323445, study PRJNA562643) | freshwater metagenome | isolation source: river surface water | place: USA:Blue River Watershed | collected 2017-08-17
AGCAATTACAAGATCTTCAACAGATGTGGATGAAAAATTCTTAAATGCAGCTACTAATTTAAAAGCAATTATTAGGGCTGGTGTTGGTTATGATAATGTTGATATTGAGGGTTGTAGTAAAAGAGGAATAATCGCTATGAATGTTCCAACTGCAAACACAATAGCAGCGGTTGAATTAACAATGACACATATGTTATCTTGTATGAGAAAATTTCCTTATGCACACAATCAATTAAAAGTTGATAGAGTTTGGAAAAGAGAAGATTGGTATGGAAATGAACTATATGGTAAAAAACTAGGAGTAATTGGTTTTGGAAATATTGGTCATAGAGTAGCGCTTAGATCTAAATCATTTGAAATGGATGTAATCACTTACGATCCATATATTCCTTCAACAAAAGCAACTGATTTAGGGATAAAATATACAACAAATTTTGATGATATTTTAGCTTGTGATATTATTACTATTCATACTCCAAAAAATAAAGAAACTATCAACATGATTGGTTTTGAAGAAATTGCAAAAATGAAAGATGGTGTGGTTTTAATCAACTGCGCAAGAGGTGGATTATATAACGAAGATGCATTATATGAAAACCTAAAATCTGGGAAAATTGCAATGGCTGGTATCGATGTATTTATCAAAGAACCTGCAACAAATCATCCTTTATTAGATTTACCAAATGTAACTGTAACTGCACACCTAGGTGCAAATACTAAAGAGTCTCAAAAAGAAATTTCGATTCAAGCTGCAAATAATGCAATTGAGTCTGCAAGAGGAATTGCATATCCTAATGCTTTAAATTTACCAATTGATGAAAGTAAAATTCCTACTTTCGTAAAACCATATATTGAACTTACTCAAAAAATGGCATTTTTAATTGCACAATTAAGCAAAAGTGAAATTAGATCTATTAATATCTCAGCTGAAGGTGAAGTTGCTGAATATTTAGATTCATTACAAACATTTGCAACAGTTGGTGTTTTAGCTGTATCTACAGGAGATGAAGTTAATTATGTAAATGCTAACTTTATTGCAAAAGAAAAAGGTATAGAACTAACAACTTCTGGATTATCAAATCATAGTGGTTACCAAAATAAAGTATCAATCAAAATTACTACTCCAACAGGTGTAAAAACTATTTCTGGAACTGTATTTAATGATGATGTACAAAGAATTGTTGAAATTAATGGATTCCCTTTAGATATTGAACCAAAAGGTAAAATGATTGTAATGAGAAACAATGATGTACCAGGTGTTATTGGAGAAGTTGGGAAAATTTTAGGTGATAATAATATTAATATTGCTGACTTTAGATTATCAAGAGGTAAAGATGGAGCTTTAGCTGTTATTTTACTTGATGAAAAAGCAAATTCAGATATATTAAAAAAACTTGGAAGTTTAGAAGCAGCAATCGCTGTTGCTTATGCTGAAATATAAGGAGAAATTATGGCAATTGGAATGAGTGAATTAAAAAAGGGATTAAAAATCGAAGTAGATGGTATTCCTTATAAAATTACTGAATATCAACACGTAAAACCTGGAAAAGGTGCAGCATTTGTTAGATGTAAAATTAAATCATTTTTAAATGGAAAAGTTATTGAAAAAACTTTCCATGCTGGTGATAAATGTGAAGTTCCAAACTTACAACAAAAACAAATGCAATTTTTATATGATGATGGTGAATTATTACAATTTATGGATAATGCAACTTATGAGCAAGAAGGTTTAACTTATGAGCAAGTTGGTGATGCATTTGATTGGATAATTGATGGAATGACTTGTGATATGATGTACTTTAACGGTAAAGCTATCACAGTTGAGCCACCAATGGTTGTTGAATTAAAAATCGTAGAAACTCCACCAAACTTCAAAGGTGATTCTCAAGGTGGAAGAAAACCAGCTACTTTAGAATCAGGTGCTGTTGTACAAATTCCTTTCCATATTCTTGAGGGTGACATTATTAAATGTGACACTAGAACTGGTGAATACTTAGAAAAAGTAAAATAGTAGCTAAGCTACTATTTTCTTTTTAAAAAAACTATTTTATCTTCTCCTATATAATTTTCATGCATTATTTCAAAATCAATATCGATTTCATTTAAAGCATTATTTCCTTTTCTAATTTTAGGACTAATAATCAAAACAATAAAATCTATTTTTTCTTTTAACTTATCTAATAAATTATGTGTTCCCTCAATCATAACAAATTTGTAATCAAGAATCTTAAATAAATCATCTGAAATAAAGACTTTTCTATTAGGAATCTTAAATAAAGGTATATTTTTATCAAAAATTTTATTTTTACTATAAATAAATATATCTGGATTATTACCTTGAATGTATCTACTATCAAGGGTTGGTTTATCTACTCTTACAGTATTGCCACCAATAACCAGTAAATCAATTTTATCTCTTAATGTATGTACATATGCCAATGCTCTATTTGAAGATATTTTTCCATCAATAGAACCATTTAATGTTTGTGCCATTTTAAAAAATATTGATGTTTTATTTTGCCAAGAAATAAATGGTAATAATAGATTATATCCCTCTTTTTCTAGTATACCAACAGTTATATCAATATTTTCATTCTGAAGGGTTTCTATGCCGCCTGTTGCAATTTTATTTGGATCTTTTACACTAATAATTACTCTTTTAGGTTTTAACTCTTTTAAAAGATTAGCACAAGATGGAGTTTTACCTATATGATTACATGGCTCTAATGTGACAAATATCTCGCAATCATTAAAAAAACCATTGTGATTTTCTATTAAAAAATCATGTATATCATGTGATGAACTTTTTGTTTTTAAAACAGAATTAGGATTTTCAAATAAGTATGCTGTTTTTAATGCATTAACTTCAGCATGAGCCATTCCAGCTTCTTTATGGGCTTCAATAGCAATTAGCCTACCATTTTTTACAATTACACAACCAACAGCTGGATTTGGATAAGTTATAAGTTGATACTTCCAAGCTTCATCAATTGCTAATTTCATATAAAAATTATCATCTATTTTCATTAGTTTATTCACTTCTTTGTATAAATTTTGAAAGGAAGTATATATTAAGTATTTTTAATTGGCGTTAAAATAGATAGAAGAGTAAAATCTTCTTATCTATGATGTTTTACCATTCGAAGTATGTTGCAGCAGCTAAAATATTGTCGTAATTTATTGTCTCTTCACCAAATTCTGTTTTTACAACTATTTTTTCATCATCAGCTAAGATAAGTTCACCTTTATAAGTCTCTGTTCCAAAGTCTTTTATTTTAACTTTTTCCCCAACTGAACAAATAAAATGCTCTTTTTTCTTTAATCTTCTCTCAATTCCAGGAGAACTAACTTCTAATGTATATTCACCACTCATTGGCTCATCAACATCTAAAATAGGTGAAATCATTCTTGAAATTTCAGCACATTTGTCAAGACTTATTCCATTTTGAGCAGTTACTAACACTCTATAAATATTTCTATCATGTTCCCTTACACTAACAATATCATAAAGATTTGCACCTAAACTTTCAACTGCTAATTTTATTGATTCTTCTAAACTCATTCTTCTTCACTTTTTGGTTTTCTTATTTGAGCAAATAATGCTTCAATATTTTTTGATTTTTCTAATGATGTATCAACTAAAAATGTAAAATTTGGACACTTATACCAACCTGTACTTGCCAATATATGCGTTTTTAATCTTCCATTTGCTTTATTCAAAGAAGCAATTATCTCTTTTGTTTCAGCTTTATCATAATCTGAACCATCAAAATAGACTATTGCATCATATTTTCCATTTTTGCAATTAACAGCAGTTATAGGCAAAGAGTTAATTCTACTATCTGCTAATTCAGATAATGCTTCAGGAATTAACTCCATTAATAGAGATTCTGTTCTTTGTAAATTAATACTTTTCATTAATTATCTACAGATACTTTTTCTTCAATTTGAATAAATGTTTCGATAAAATCTCCAACTTTAATATCATTGAATTTATCAAACATAATTCCACACTCATAACCATTTGCAACTTCTTTAACATCATCTTTAAATCTTTTTAGTGATGAAATTTTACCTGTATAAGTAACAACACCATCTCTAATAATTCTTGCATGACCACCTCTGATTACTTTACCATCAGTTACTAAACATCCTGCAACTGTTCCAATTTTTGGAACAACGAACGTATCTCTAACTTCTGCTTGACCAGTATTCTCTTCTCTAATAACTGCACTCATCATTCCAGATAATGTATCTTTAATATCATCAATTAAATCATAAATAATTGAATATGTATTAATTGTTACACCATCAGCTTTTGCTTTTGCTTTAACTGAACCTGTAGGTCTTACGTTAAATCCTAAGATTACACATCCCTCACTAGCACCTGCTAAAACTATATCAGATTCTGTAATACCACCAACAGCTGCATGAATAACTTTTACTTTTACTTCATCATTTGCAATTTTTTCTAATGAACCTTTAATAGCTTCAAGTGAACCACCAACATCAGCTTTTACTATTACTGGTAATTGTTTGATTTTTCCTTCTGCAATCAATCCACTCATCTCTTCTAAAGAAACTTTAGTAGATTTTGATAACTCTTTAGCACGTGCGTGTTCTGCTCTAGTTGTTGCAATTTCTCTTACTTCTTTATCAGAATCCATTGCAACCATAAACGAACCAGTTGTTGGAACATCATTTAATCCCAAAACAGTTCCTGTTTCAGAAAGTCCTAATTCTTTTACTGGTTTTCCATTATCATCAGTAATTGCTTTTACTCTACCAAATGTAGTATCACAAACAATATTATCACCAATTTTTAAAGTACCATTTTGAACAATAATTGTTGCAACTGGTCCTCTTCCTTTTTCTAAAGAAGACTCAATAACTGTAGCTTTTGCTTTTGCAGTTGGATCTGCTTTTAATTCCAATAATTCTGATTGAATTAATATGTTTTCAAGTAATTCTTCAATTCCCTCACCACTTCTAGCAGACACACCTATAAACTCTGTATCTCCACCCCAATCAACAGGAGTCATTCCTCTTTCTGCCATTTGAGCTTTTACCATGTCTGGGTTTGCAGTCTCTTTATCCATTTTATTCATAGCAATGATTATTGGACAACCACTTGCTTTTGCATGTGAAATAACTTCTTCAGTTTGAGCTTTAACACCATCATCAGCTGCAACAACAATAATAATAATATCTGTAACATTTGCTCCTCTAGCTCTCATAGCTGAGAATGCAGCATGTCCTGGAGTATCAACAAAAGTAATTTTTTGTCCGTTTTTAGTTACTGTATAAGATGAAATATGTTGAGTAATTCCACCTGCTTCACCTGCAGCTATTTTTGAACTTCTAATTTTATCTAATAAAGAAGTTTTACCATGGTCAACATGTCCCATAATTGTAACAACAGGAGGTCTTGTAACAAAAACTGATTCATCAATATCTTCATCATGGTAATCATCTACATAATTTACATCTTCTAATGCATCTTTAACAGTAACTTCAATACCAAACTCTTCTCCAAGAATTTCTAACTCATCTTGTTTCAAAAAGTCATTTTTAGTAACCATCATTCCTAAACTAAATAAAACAGTAATTACTTCAGCAGGTGATTTCCCACAAGCTTCTGCAAATTCATAAACTCTAATATCTTCAGGAATTGTAACTTCAGTAATTTCTACTTCTTCTTGAGTTCTAGCTATTCTTTTCTTTCTTTTTCCTCTTTTTAAACCTTGAGGAGTATTTCCAAATGCTGCTGGTCTTGAACTTCTAGATTGTTTTGAAGGATTTTGTGGCTTTGGCTCATCAAATATTTTGAAAGTATCTCCTAAATCCATATCAAGTAAAACTACCTCTTCACCTAATAATGAATCATCTGAACTTACAAAATCATCTGTGTATTCCCTATCAACTTCAAGTCTTTTTCCATGGTCTTGAGCTTTTACAATAGTTTTCTTTTTCTCTTTTTTAGCTTTTGCTTTTCTTTGTTCTTCAATAAAATTAGAATTACCATTTGTTTTTTCATCTTCATCACTTGCACCTAAAATCTCACTTAATGATTTCATTTGCTTTTTATTTTGTGAATCTGAATCAAATGATTTAGAAACAAATAACTCTTCCTCTTCTCTTGGCTTGTTCTTTTTAACGATAACTAAGCCTCTTCTTTTAGGAACTATTTTACTAGCATTGTCTGGATTAACTTCAGGTTTATCAAATTCTTCTTGAGTTTTTATAGCAGGTTTTGAAATAGGTTTTGAAATCACTACTTTTTTTAGTTCAGTTTTTTTTGGAACTTCAACATTTCTTTTTTCAACGATTTCTTCTTTTTTTACTTCTGTAACAATTTCTTTTACTTCTTCAATAACTTCAACTGTTTTTTTCTCAATAACTTTTTTTGGTTTTGATACTGCTTTTTCTGGTAATCTTGAACTTTTACCAGTCATGATATATTTTGTTATCTCTTCAGCATCTTCGTATGACACTGCACTTTGTGGCGATTTAAGATCTATATTTAAATCCTTAGCTTTTGCAATTACTTCTGTGCTACTAGCTCCCGCTTCTTCTGCAATCTCATAAACTCTTACTTTATCTGACATCTGTTAGCATCTCCTTAAGTTGTGTAACATAGTTATCTTTGTTCTTACACTCTTTACAAAGTGATTTTTCAATTTTTTTATAATCTTTTCCTGATATATCTGCTTTCAATAACCCTTGGCAATCTCTACAAATATAAAAACTTCTTCCGAAATTATTGTAAAACAACAATTTTTTCTCTTCGCATTTTAATCTCAATAACTCTTTTTGTTCGAATTTACCTTTGCAAATGACGCAAGTTCTTAAGATGTTTTTTAAACTAGGCAATCATTATACCTAAAATATACTTAATTTCAAAGGTTATCAAATTTCAACCTTCACACCAACGTTATCAAAGTCAGCTGTAAAAACTTTGAAATGAGGAAATCTAACCTTTAAAGCTTTTTCTAAATTCTTACTGTCATCAGCATATGCCATTGAAAAAAGTGTAGAACCAGACCCTGAAAGTGTACTCATCAATGCACCTTCTTTTAATGAAGTTTTTTGAACGTCAAAAAGTTCTGGCATCTGTTTCATTCTATATTTTTGATGAACTTGGTCAAAAGATGCATGTTTTAACATTTCCCAATCTTCTGCCATAAAAGCTGCCGTCAATAAAGACGAATGTGAAATATTAAAAACTGTATCTTCTTTTGAATACTTAAAAGGTAGAGTTTTTCTTGAAAGTTGAGTTGAAATTGGTCTATTTGGAATAACAACAACAGCTTTTAAACTTTTAGGAATCTCTTTTCTAATATATTTTACTTCATTTTCTTGAACACAAGCAACATTAAATCCACCCATAACAGCCGGTGTTATATTATCAGGGTGACTCTCATAAGCTAAAGCAAGATTAAGCAATTTATCCTTTTCAAGTTTTATTCCCTCAATGGCATATGCACTTGCAATTGCTGAAACAATAACAGCTGATGAACTTCCTAAACCTCTTGAAAGTGGTATTTCATTTTGAAATTCAAATCTAAAATGTCTTTTTTTATATGATAAATTATGATAAAAATCATTGAATATTGATATAAACATATTGTTATCTTTTAAAGCAGGATTATTCGCACCCTCACCTTTTAAAGATACACTATGAAATTTCGATGGTCTAATTATTACTTGGTTTTTTATTGATATTGCTAAACCTAAACAATCAAAACCTGGTCCTAAATTTGCACTAGTAGCTGGAACGCTTACTTTCATCCATTTCCTTCTTAAACTTTAAACAGCTGGTAAATTGTATATTGGCAGTGTTTCTTCGTTAAAATTATATTTTTCTATACACTTAGGTAAGTTAAAGTCGTGGATTATACAATCTTTTTCTAAAAAATCCACTTTAAGCCCATTTTCATCCTTTATGAAATACTTCTTACCTAAAGCTTTAATTGGAGAATTTTCGTTAAATTCAAATCCATTACAAGCATTAAAAGTTATATTTTTTACAATACTTATTGTTTTTAAAAATATATATGCAACTTTTATTGCCATAAAAGAACCTGGAGAATTTACATAAACTATTCTTTTAATATCATATTCATTTAAAAGTTCTTCAAATAAACTTGGTAATAAATCTGATGTTTTTCCATCAAGTTTATGTTCCTTTATCAATTTTTTATTTTCATAAATTCCTATTAATAAAGGATTTGAAATAGTAATTACTAAAACTTCTATCAATTATAAAACTCTAATTTGCATTAGCATAAGCCATTTCAAATACAACAGCTTCACTACTTGCCTCTTCTAAATCAATAATTTCATAATTTTCACTACTTTCAAAAAGCTTCTTTGTAAGTAAATGATTTAAGTGATGACTTCCAGCAATTGCATCATATTCACCAACTAATGTGTATTCCAATAAAGCCATATCGCCAATAGCATCTAAGATTTTATGTCTTACAAACTCATCATCATATCTTAAACCCTCAGGATTTAAAACCTTTGATTGGTCAAGAACAATTGCATTTTCCATAGAACCACCTTGAGCTAATCCTATACTTCTTAAATACTGAACTTCATGTAAAAACCCAAATGTTCTAGCTCGACTAATATTCTCTTTATATTCAGCGATAGAATAGTCAAAATGAAATTTTTGTTTTCCAATTGCAGGATGTTCAAAATCAATTTCAAAATCATAAACAATTCTATTTGATGGTTTCAAACAAACTCTTTTACCCTCTGGAGTTGTAACTTCAACCATTTTTTTAATTTTGATTGCTTTTTTTGATTTTTCTAACTCTTTAATTCCAGCTTCTTCAATTAACATACAATATCCAGATGAACTTCCATCCAAAACTGGAACTTCATCATTATCTATTACAATTCTAAGATTATCAATTCCATAGGCATAAATTGCAGATAAAAGATGTTCAATTGTTGAAATAACAACTCCATCTTTTCCTATAACCGTAGCCATTTTTGTATCTACTACAAACTCTTTTTTAAGAGGAATTGTAACTCCAGCATCAACCCTATAAAAAACTATTCCCATATCACTTTCAAGTGGTTCTAGCTTCATTTTAACAGGAACACCTTTGTGTAAACCTATTCCTACAATCTCTACACTTTTTGCTAAGGTTCTTTGTTTCATTTAGTGCTTCCATTTATTATTTTTGTTGCGTCATTTATTGTTTTTGTTAAATTTACTTTTATCCATTCGTAATCAAGCCACTCATTAGGATTTACTTCAATTCCTTGAACTAATACACCAAAATGTAAATGATCACCAAAAACAGCCCCTGATGCACCTGTATTTCCTATTTTTTGACCAGTTTTAACTTCATCACCTACTTCCACATCAATATTACTTGTATGTGCGTATAAAGTTCCAAGTCCCCATCCATGGTCAATTATTGCTGTATCACCATAAATCCCTAGATAACCTTTGTAAATAACTTTTCCAGGATTTGTCACAACAATATCTGCTCTTTTAGAACTTGCCCAATCCATCCCTAAATGCCAAGCTTCATCAATTTTTTGTTCATTATAAAAATAGTGTCTTCTTTCACCAAACTGTGCAAATGTAGCTGCATTTGGCATTCTTATAAATGTTTTAACATCAAATGCCATTTTTCCACTATTTTCTAAATTCTTTCTAACAACTTCTCTTATTGTTTTAAGATTTTTTTCTCTTAGTTCTTTATTTGTTTTAACAAAAGCATCTACTATACCCTCAGGAACATTCATATTACTATTTTCTAAAACATGTTTACTAATATTATTTACAAAATCATCAGTAATTTTTATTTTGTCTGTTTTTTCTTTGAAAGGTTGAATATAGAATGGAACTTTTGTTACAGTTTTATTTCCAGCCATATCAACTGCAACTATATTTACTTTTTTAAACTCTTTGATATCAACAGGCCAAGTTATAATTGAAATATAAAAATTCTTTTTTAAAAAAGGGAACATTTCAAAAACTTCTTCGTCATTAAATGATACATAATAATCTTTTAGATTTTCATCATTTATTTCAGCAACTATAATCCCACATCCACCTTGTCTTAGTAAATAAGAGTTAGTAACCACATTTGCTATTGGACTTCTTTTATCAATAAATATTTTGCTATTTGTAATAGTTTGATTCCCATTAAAGAAATTCCATTTACTTGAATCATAAACATCAATTTTTAGAATTCCATCTTTTGGTCTATTATTCTCATCAAAAAGTGGAGGTAAAATATCCATTTGCATTAAACCATTTTCATATTTAGTAACTTTGGTTTCTAATTTTATTGGTTTTTGACCATCATCAAAAGTGATCTCATAAGATTTAATTTCACTTGCGTCTGAAATCTCAATTTTCAATGGTTTTTGTAAATTCCAATAAAGTTCCTTTTCGATATTTACTTTGGGAGGAATTCTTTCAAATGTTGGTGATAAAAACAAAAATGCAACTGCACCAATTATTACTGCTAAAATAACTGCAACAATTCCTAAAATTATTTGATCTTTACTATTTATAGGTTTCAAAAATTTCCTTTAATATAATTTCTTTTACTTGTTCAACATCTAAGTTCTCTATTGTACAACCAGCTGCATTAAAATGTCCACCACCATCAAAAACACCAGCTATTTTAGATACATCAATTTGTCCCTTTGATCTTAAAGACACCCTTGAAACACCGTTTACAACCCTTACAAAAATAGCTATTCTAACAATTGCTATACTCATAATCATATCAAGTGCATCTTCACAATCCCTATTATGGGCACCTGTTTGCTTAAACCACTCTTCTTTAGCAATTATAGATGCAACTTCACCCTCTTTATATAATTCTAAACTATCAAGAACTTTAGGAATAATTCTGTATTTTGCCAAAGAATCTCTTCTTAAAAGCTTATTTGCAATTTCAGAAGGACTTGCTCCACACTCAACTAAAAAATTGACCTTATCAAATGTAGTTTCATCACATCTTCCTAAAGAAAATGCCAATGTATCATCATAAATTCCAACATACAAAGCCGTAGCAGAACTTTTAGTAATATAAAGTCCATTATGTTTAAAAAAATCAAATATTAATTCTGAAGTAGAACTTTTCTGAGGATCTACAATATTTACTGTTCCAAAATTATTATTAGATTTATGATGATCAAAATTAATCAAAGGAATCGAACTATCAAGCTCAAATCCCAATCTTTTATATGTTCCACAATCAACACTAATAGCCAAATCAAAAAAAGCTGGCAATTGATTTGTAATTTTTTCAAATCTTGGGATAAAATCTAAACTTTGTGGTAAATCATCACTTATGTTAAATACTCTATGTTTGATTTTATTTTCAGAAAAAAGATTTGATAAAGCTAATGCTGAACCAATAGAATCTGGATCAGGATTTACATGTGTAATAATTAAGATATATCTACTTTTTTCAATAAGTTCTAAAGCCTTTGTATAACTAGACATATCTACCTTATTACATACTATAAAATCCTTTTTCACAACAATTCCTAATCAAATCTCATAGAGAAATCTAGCCAAGTAGCTTGATGAATTATACTTCCACTACTAATAGCATCAACACCTGTCATTGCATACTCTCTAATAGTTTTAAAATTTATATTCCCACTAGCCTCAAGTAAAATATGTGGATAGTTTTGATTTCTAAAAGCTACAACTTCTCTAATTTGTTCTGGATTCATATTATCACACATAATTATATCTCCACCCGCTGCCATCGCTTCTTGTACTTGTTCAAAAGTTTCACACTCAATTTCTATTTTTGTAACCCAAGAGATTCTTTTTCTAGCTTTTTTTACAAACTCTGCAAGATTATCAATAGTTCTTAAATGAGTATCTTTTAACATCAAACAATCATCAAGCCCCAGTCTATGATTTATTGCTCCACCTACTCTACTTGCATATTTCTCAAAATCTCTAAGTTGTGGTCTTGTTTTTCTAGTATCAAGTAAAACAACACCTGTATCTTCAATCATTTTTGCATATTTATTTGCACTAGTTGCAATGCCTGATGCGTGTTGAAGCATATTTAAAAATGTTCTCTCAGATGAAAGTAGAATAGAGGCTTTTCCCTCAAGTTCAGCTAATACATCACCTACTCTAATCACATCACCATCATTTTTTAAAAATTTACAATCAAATTTTTCTGTTCTTGCTAATACTTTTGCATATTGAACACCTGCAAGTATTCCATCTGATTTGCAAATAACTCTCGCTGTAAATCTTCCTTTTGGAGCAACATCAAAGAATAAATCCCCTCGACCATTATCTTCAATAATAGCATTTTTTACAAATTTTTTAATATTAATCATACTTCAAACATCCTTTCAAGGGCAACTTTAGCCCACTTTGCTGTATCTTCTGATACTAATATTTCATTTTCTCTCGATATCGTATTGTCTTTTATTGATTTCAAAGTATTATAAACATCTTGCAGTGTTGTTTCATTCATAGTTGGACACTCAGGTTTTGTAGAACTCAAAATATATGTATTTTTAGTTCTTAATCTATTTACCATATTAAACTCTGTTCCAACTGCAACCTTTTGATTTTCATCTAAACCTTTAATATATGTTATTAATTGTGAAGTTGAACCAACAAAATCAGCCTTATCACAAACACTAGGATCACATTCAGGATGAACAGCTATCAAAACATCAGGAAATTTTTCCCTGTAAAAATCAATATCATCAGCTGTAAACTGTTGATGAACCGAACAAAAACCGTTATAACAAATTATATCTGCCTCTTTCAAGTCTGTTCCATCCCCAACAACTGCTGATTTTAGATTTAGTGATTTTGCAAAATTTTGCCCTAAACATCTATCAGGTACAAAAAATATTTTTTTACCTGATTCTAAACCTTTTTCTATGATTTTATAGGCATTTGATGATGTACATACCATACCACCCATTTGACCAACTTTTGCTTTTACTGCTGCACTTGAGTTTATATAAGTAATTGGTAAGATATTTTCATTTGGAATTCCAGCTTCATTTATCTTTTTAAGATTCTGTTCAAAGTATCCCTCATCAATCATCCTTGCCATTGCACAACAAGCAATCTTTGGCATAAGTACAGTTTTTTGGGGACTCATAACCTTTACACTTTCCCCCATAAAACCAACACCACAAAAAACAACATATTTAGAATCAGTAAGCATTACTTTTTTCGCAAGTTCTAGTGAATCACCAGTTATATCAGCTAACTCAAATACTTCATCCCTTTGATAAAAATGAGCCACTAAAGTAACATCTAACTCATCTTTTAGTTTTATTAT
>JACCDS011666391.1_pt1 | contig 13324 bp, 13 predicted proteins | sample 7446441 | NCBI WGS metagenome assembly JACCDS01 (sample SAMN15323445, study PRJNA562643) | freshwater metagenome | isolation source: river surface water | place: USA:Blue River Watershed | collected 2017-08-17
CCGGTCAGCTTACGGGGCAGGATCTTGCCCGTCTCGGTGACGTAGCGCGACAGGGCCTCGGGTTCGGTGAAATCGAAGTCGAGGGGGTTGCGGGAACGCTTGAGCTTACCTTCGGTGGTCATGGGAGAGTTGGGAGTAGCGGTCGCAGGGCCGAGGGCAAGGAGAAATGGGGGAACCAAAGACCCCAAAGCCGGACGCATGGCAAGAAAAGGCCTAAATCTGCCGATTATCACTGTTTTGCGCCCGACCAGGCGACCCGAAGTCCTGGCATCGATCAAGCCCGCTTGATCGCGATCAGGAACTCCTTGTTGCCGTCGCCGCCCTCGATGGGGGACGGGATCACCCCGAGGACGTGGGCGCCGGGGAGGCCTTGGGCGGCGGCGGTCAGGGCATCGACCACCCGGGCGTGGATGGCCGGGTCCTTGATGATGCCCCGGCCTTTGTCCGCCTCGGCCTTGGTCGCTTCAAACTGCGGCTTGATGAGCGCGACGAGATGTCCGCCCCGCCCTACCCGCTGCCAGGCGATCGGCAGGATGAGCCCCAAGGAGATGAACGAGAGGTCCATGACCACGATGCCGTAGGTCGGGTGCGGGAGTTCGACGTTGTTGATCTCGCGCGCGTTGAACTTCTCGAGGTTCCTGATGCGCGGGTCGTTCCGCAGCTTCGAATGCAGCTGCGCCGTGCCGACGTCGACGCACGTCATGCTGACGACGCCGCGCTGCAGCAGGCAGTCGGTGAAACCGCCGGTGGAGGCGCCGACGTCGAGTCCGTGCAGGCCTTCGACCTGGATCCGGAAATGGTCGAGCGCGCCCTCGAGCTTCTCGCCGCCGCGGGAGACGAAGCGCGGCGGCTGGTCGACGGTGAGCACGGCGTCCTCGGGGAAGGACTGCGAGGGCTTCTGGACGACGGCGTCAGGGCCCGAGCGGACCTTGCCGGCGAGGATGAGGGCCTGCGCGACCGAGCGGGACGGCGCGAGCGAAAGCTTCAGCAGCAGCTCATCCGCGCGCATCCTGCCGGGCTTCGCGGCCATCGGTCAGTCGAGGAAACCCGTGAGGGGCGAGGTCGGCTCGGCCTTGTCGGAACCGGCGCCCAGGCCGGCCTGACGGGCGGCGCGGCCCGCTTCGACGGCGAGGCGGAAAGCGCGGGCCATCGCCACGGGGTCGCCCGACGAAGCGATGGCGGTGTTCACCAGGACCGCGTCGGCGCCGAGCTCGAGGGCCTCGGCGGCGTGCGAAGGCGCGCCCAGGCCGGCGTCGACGATCACCGGCACGCGGGCCTGCTCGATGATGATGCGGAGGAAGTCGCGGGACAGCAGCCCGCGGTTGGAACCGATCGGCGCGCCGAGCGGCATGACCGCGGCGGCGCCGACCTCTTCGAGTCGCTTGGCGAGGACGGGATCGGCGTGGATGTAAGGCAGGACCGTGAAGCCCTTCTTCACCAATTCGCGGCAGGCCTCGAGCGTCTCGACCGGATCGGGCATCAGGTACTTCGGGTCCGGATGGATCTCGAGCTTCAGCCACGAGGTGCCGAGCGCCTCGCGGGCGAGCTCGGCGGCGAAGACGGCCTCCTTGGCCGTGCGCACGCCGGACGTGTTGGGCAGGATGAGATGCTTCCGCGGATCGAGCGCGGACAGGATGCCGTCGTCGGCCGCGCCGAAACGCACGCGCTTGATGGCCATGGTGACGACCTCGGCGCCGCAGGCGTCGAGGACGGCGCGGAGCTGCGCGGCGGAAGCGTACTTGCCCGTGCCCGTGAGGAGGCGCGAGGCGAAGGTACGGTCGGCGATACGGAGCGGAGACATCTTTTCCCTGCACAATCCGAACGGAGGCGGACTTGTCCAGCCCTCGCCTCGGAAACCTACCCCGCGACCGCTTCGACCAACGTGCGGGCGGCCGAAACGGGGTCCGCCGCCAGGGCGATGGCGCCGCTGACCGCGATGCCATGGGCACCGAGGCCGCGGACGACGGGCCAGTCCGCCGCGGTCACGCCGCCGATCGCGTAGCACGGCAGCGGCGCGGCGGCCGCGATGAGTCCGGCCAAGGATCCGGCGGAGTGGATCGGCGCGAGCTTCTGCTTGCTGAGGGTGTGCCGGTAAGGCCCGACGCCGGCGTAATCGACCCGGACGCCGGCGTAGCGGGCGACATGGCCGGGCTCGTTGAGCGTCACGCCGACGATGGCGTGCTCGCCAAGCAAGGCGCGGGCGGCGGCGGGAGAGGCGTCGTCGCCGCCGAGATGGACGCCGTCGGCCCCGGCGCGCAGGGCCACCTGCGGCGAATCATTGACCACGAACAGCGCGCCGAAGTCGCAGCAGAGTTCGGCGATCGCGGCGGCCTCGTCGACCCAGACGTCTTCCGGCAGACGCTTCGCGCGCAGCTGGATCCAGCGCACGCCTCCTTCGAGCGCGGCGCGGGCCTGGTCGCGATGCGCGAGCGGGGAAGCGTCCAGCGTCAGGAACTGCAGGCGAGGGAACACGGCCTAGTAAGCGCGCTTCAGCTTGCGGGCTTCCTTGCCGTACCAGGCCCGCTCGAGGTCGAGGAAGGCGCGCACCGGGTCGGGCTGCTTCCAGACCGAGCCGATGAACGCGATGCCGTCGAAGCCCATCTCACGGGCCTTCGGGGCCGTCTGCGGGGTGATGCCGCCGAGCGCCATCACCGGGGCGCCGCCTTCGGCCTTCCAATGACGGAGGATGACTTCGAACTCCCGGAGGGTGCGGCGCGGACGGTGATCCTTCTTGGAGACGGACTCGAACAGCGGCGCGAGGAAGACGTAACCGCAACCCTTGTCGGTGGAACGCAGCTCGTCGTAATCATGGCACTTCGCGCTGACCGTGGCATGCTTGGGCCAGCGACGCGGGATGCGCTCGCCGGGGTGCATCTGGAAGCCGCCCAAGCCGCGCTCTTCGACCAAAGCCGGCTCTTCGGCCAGCACGAGGCGAGGCCAATAGGCTTCGGGAAGGCTGAGGATGAACTGCTCGTAGTGACGACGCTCCCAATCCTTGCGGACCTGGACATGCAGGCGGCCGAGGCCGGCGTCGAAGAGCCGCCGGACCATCTTGGGATCCCAGCCGCCGTCGTTGGGCGTGAGCAGGATGAGGTTGGCCGGAGCAGGCTGCTCGGGCTCGGTCACGAAGAGACCTTTGATGAATTTGAACATGAAACTGGAGATCAGCCGCCTTGGGCGGCGCGGATGACGAGGATGCGGGCGCCGTCGACCAGGACATGGGCGGACCAGCGGGAGCGCGGGATCACCTGCTCGTCGACGGCGGCGGCGACGGCCGGCTCCTGGGCCACGCCGAGTTGGGTGAGAAGTTCCGCCAGCGTCTGGGCGGCGGTCTCCCGGGGCTCATCGTTGATGGTCACGCGCATCGGAAAAGCGACCCTGCCCAGCGGGGGGCGGGCTGGCAAGCGGAGGTTTGAGGTTGCGGGCGGAGGCACGCAGGTTTGGCTGAAACCCATGAAAAACCTCCGCCTCTGCCTGCTCTCCGCCCTGGCCGTCGTGGCCGGACTCGCCCTTTCCTCCTGCTCCAACAACAAAGAATCCATGAAAGACACCCCCGCCCCCCGCGCCATCATCCACACCAACTACGGCGACATGACCGTGGAATTCTGGCCCGAGGTGGCCCCCCGCACCGTGGACAACTTCCTGAAGCTCTCGCGTGAGAATTTCTACAATGGCACGGCCTTCCACCGCATCATCAAGGGATTCATGATCCAGGGCGGCTGCCCGAACTCCAAGCTTGGCGCCCGAGGCATGCCCGGCACCGGCGGCCCCGGCTATCAGATCAAGGCGGAATTCAACCCCCGCTCCCACGTCAAGGGCGTCCTCTCGATGGCTCGTTCGGCCAACCCGGACAGCGCCGGCAGCCAGTTCTTCATCTGTCACGGCAAGGCCGAATTCCTCGACAACCAGTACACCGCCTTCGGCCAGCTGGTCGCCGGTGAAGAAGTGCTGAACAAGATCGCCGGCGTCGCCTGCGTGGGCCCGGAGCGCTCCACCCCGACCGAGCGGGTCGAGATCACCAGCGTCGAGATCGTCGAAGCCGCCAAATAAGCCTTCGGCCTTTACAGACCCGGTTTCCCCCATAAAAATGCCCTCCCCCATGAAATCCCTACGTTACCTCGCGGTCCTTCCTCTGATGGCCGCCGCCTCCCAGGCCCTCACCCTCGACGTCCAGCTCGGCTACGGCCAGCCCAACGCCCCGATCTCCGGCGGCGCTGACTCGGATGACACCTCCGTCGTCGGCCTCGGCATCGGCACCTACCTCACCGAGAACTCCCACCTCGGCCTGAATCTCAGCACCCGCGACATCGTCGATCGTCGCCCTACTAACCCGGTCGACTCCGCCGCCCGCACCGCGCTCATCGACTACACCTACGAGCTCAACAGCACCGGCGGCCTCAAGCCCTTCATCGGCGCCGGCGTCGGCTATGCTTGGATTAGCAAAGCAAGCTCATCGACGACCGCGAAGAGCACCACCGCCCTCGCCTCCAACGTCTTCGCGGGCATCCGCTTCGAAGTCACCGAGTCCGTCGACTTCACCCTCACTGGCCGCCTGGTCCAGCTCTACAACGTGGATTTCTACCCGGTCGCCGGCGAACAGAATCGCCAAATCAACGTCTTCGAAGGCATCGCCGGTCTCCGCTTCAAGTTCTAAGCGGTCTCCGCGATCGGTCAAAAGCCGCCCACCCGGGCGGCTTTTTTGTGCCCGGACGCCATGGAACTGTTCAGCGCGGCAGCAGCGCCTGCTCCCGCATCCAGACGCCGAGCAGGTCCGTCCAGGTCCGGGCGGCCTCGCAGCGCGCCGAGGCCCCCCAGCCATGGCCGCCCTTGGCCCAGACATGAACTTCGGCGGAACCGCCCAGCGCTTTCAACTTCGCGGCGAGGGCCATCGAGCCTTCGGCCGGATAGGGGTCGTCGGCGCTGTGGGCGAAGAACGCCGGCACGGGCTTCCGGCCGGCCGGAGGAATCACGCCGTCCGGGCCGTCGCGCAGCGTGCTGTCGGGCTTGTCCTTCACGAAGAGATAAGCGGGGTAGACCAGCACGGCGAAATCAGGCCGAGGGACATCGTCCGCCGCCGGCGCGTAAGCGACGCGGGCCGCGAGATTGCCGCCCGCGGAGAAGCCCAGGACGCCGACCTTCTTCGGATCGGCGTTCCATTCCGCGGCGCGCGCCCGCGCCGACCGCAGCGTCTCGCGCGCGTCGAGCAGCGGCACCACCCATGGGCGCTCGTTGTCGCGACGCGGCACCCGGTAGCGCAAGACCACGGCGGCGACGCCCAAGGCGTTGAGCCGTCGCGCGACTTCAGCGCCTTCATGCTGCTCGGCCAAGACGCCGTAACCGCCGCCGGGGCAGACGATGATGAGCGGAGCGCCCGGCTTGGCCGCCGGCCAGACGACGAATTCCGGCGTCATCACATCCGTCCGCTGGCCGCCCTTCAGGATGATCCCCTTGGGGTCCTGGCCGGGCTTCAAGGTCAAGGTCTCGGCTGGAGGCGCCCCGTCCCACACCGGGATGGGCGGCAGCGGTTCGGCGCCGAGCAAAGAAGCCGCGAGACAGGCGAGCAACGGGAGTTTCATGGGAAATCACTCATGGCGGAGCGCCTCGATCGGATCGAGCTTGGCGGCGCGCAGCGCGGGATAGACCCCGGCGACGAGGCCGATGGCCACGGAGAAGACGAGCCCCTCGGCCATGATGACCCAGTCCAAGGCCGCCACGGCCCCCGTCGGCAGCGCCGCGGTCAGGATATAATTCATCAGGCCGACGATGCCGACCGAGACCAGCAGGCCGATCAGGCCGCCGACCACGGAGACCACGGCGGCTTCGGCGAGGAACTGCAGGAAGAGGTCCGAACCGCGGGCGCCCAAGGCCTTGCGGACGCCGATCTCACGGATGCGCTCGTTGATCGAGGCCAGCATCACGTTCATGATGCCGATGCCGCCGACGAAGAGGGAGATCCCCGCCACGCCGCCGAGCGACAGCTTGAAGGCCGCCTCGGTCTTGCGGAAGTCCTCCAAGGTCTGCTCGTTCGTCGAGATGGCGAAGTCGCGCAGGCCCTTGTGCGAGGCGAGCATGGTCCGTTCGGTCTGCTCCACGGCGTCGCGTAGCCGGGACGGATCCTCGATCCGCAGGCCGAGGCCCGTCAGGCGGTCGTTGCCGTTGTATTTCGTCAGGGCCGTGCTCACCGGGATGAGCGCGCCGCTGTTGCGCCAGCGCCAGGCCCCGCCGGAATTCCGCGCGCTGGCGGAACGGATCTGCACGCCGCTGCCTTCGATGTTGTTGAGCACCCCGATGACCGTGAAACGCCGGCCGCGCACCTTGACGACCTTCCCCACCGGATCGATGTTGGGTCCGAAAAGCTCGGCGGCCACCGCCGACCCGATGACCATCACGTCGTTCATGTTGAGGACGTCGAGGTCGCTGATGAACCGGCCCTGGTCGGCGTCGACCCAGCGCTTGGCGACCGGCAGGTAATCGGCCGTCACGCCGGTGACGTAGGTGTTCGTCTCGCGGTCCTCGTGGACGATCTTCTCGAAACCCACGCGGACCTCGGGCGAGATGTTGCGCACGAGGGGCACCGTGCGGCGGATCCGGCCCACGTCGCGCAGGGTGAGCCCCTCGGAAAGCTCCGACAGATGCTCCTGCTCCTTCGGGAGCGGCTCGCGCGTGACGGTGATCTTCTCGATGCCGCCCATCGCGTCGACGAATTGGCGGAAGTTGCCCACCATGCCCTGCACGACCGTGACCATCGCCACCAGCGAAGCCACGCCGAGGATGATCCCGGACATCGAGAGCAGCGAGCGGACCTTATTGGCGCGGAGCTCACGGAGGCCGTTGACGACGGCGGGCCGCAGACGTTCGACGAAGCTCATCGGACCCGGTCCTCCTGCACGCGGCCGGCCCGCATGGAGATGACCCGCCGCGCCTTCTCGGCCACGCCCAGGTCATGGGTGACGAGCACCACCGTGATGCCCTCCTTGATCAGCGAACCCAGCAGGTCGAGCACGCGGTCGACGTTCCGGACGTCGAGGTTGCCCGTGGGTTCGTCGGCGAAGATGATCGCCGGGGAGCCCACGATGGCCCGCGCGATGGCCACCCGCTGGCGCTCGCCGCCGGAAAGCTGGCTGGGGCGATGGTCGAGGCGATGGGACATCCCCACGCGTTCGAGGGCGGCGGTGGCCGCCGCGGCGTTGGCGGCGGGATCCGAGCCGTCGCGGTAGATGAGCGGCAACGCGACGTTTTCGAGCACGGTCAGGCGCGGCAGCAGGTTGAAGGCCTGGAAGACGAAGCCCACCCGGTTGGAGCGATACCACGCCCGCCGGTCGGCGTCGAGCCGCGCGACCTCTTCGCCGTCGAACACGATGCTGCCCTCGGTCGGCGTGTCCATGAAGCCGAGGATGTGCATCAGCGTCGACTTGCCCGAACCGGACGGGCCGAGGATGGCGACGAACTCCCCTTTCTGGAAATCCAGGTCCACGCCGTCCAGGGCGTGGACGTTCTCATCCCCCATGCGGTAGGTCTTGCGCAGGCCGCGGATGGAGATGAGCGGGGACATCTCAGCGGGAAAGCGCGGGGCGCACGAGGCTGACGACGGCGCCGAGCTCGAGGCCCTCGCGGACCTGCGTCCAAGCGGCGTCGCTCAGCCCGAGCTTCACCTTGCGGGCCTCCCACTCGCCGTCGGCGGCCCGGACGTAGACGACCCGGTCGGCCCCGTCGACGAAGACGGCGGAGACCGGCACGGCGACGCAGCCTTTGACGCGGTCGACGGTGACGGTGACGTTGGCGCTGACGCCCGGCCGGACGCCGTCGCCCGCCTGGAAGGAGACCTGGGTCGGGAAGATGCGCAGGTCAGGCACCTTGGCGTCGGCCGTGCCGAAGGGGGTCATGAACGTGATCTTGCCCGACTTGCGCAGGCCGGGGATCGAGTCGAAGGTGACCTCGGCTTCCTTGCCCAGCTCGACGCGCGTGGCGGCGAACTCGTTGAGGTTCACGTCGACGCGGAGGACGGAGGTGTCCGAGATCGTCATCAGCGGCGTGCCGTTGTTGATGGACTGCGCCCCGATCACGATCTGCCCGGCCAGCACGGTGCAGTCCGAGACCTGGCCGTCGTGCGGCGCGCGGATGACCGTCCGGCGGACCATCTCCACGGCGGTGTCCAGCTTGGCCTGGGCGATATCGCGCTGGAGCTTGGCCACTTCGAAGGCGGTGCGGTGGTCGAGGACCTCGCGCTCGGAGACGAAATTCTGCTTCACGAGCACCTCCACCCGGCGGAGATCGCGTTCGAGCCGCTCCAGCGTCAAGGTCTGCAGCTGGACGGTGCGGCGGGCCTGCTCCTCGTCGGCGTTCGCCAACACGGGGTCGAGTTCGACGAGGATCTGGTCCTTCTTCACCATGTCGCCCGTCTGGACGTGGAGCCTGAGGATCGGGCCGCTGACCTGGGCGCGGATGGAACTGAAGATGACCGCCCGGACGAAGCCGGACGCCTCGACCGTCTCGCGGATGTCGCGTTTCTCGGCGCGGGCCTCGGAGACGGGACCCGTGGGGCGGAGCGTCGACTTCTTGGCCGGCCAGAAGATGAAGGCGAGTCCGCCGACGAGGGCGACGACGAGCAAGGGCTTGAGGAATTTCATGGCGAGGCGGTCAAGGGCGGAAGGGGATCTTCGGCGCCGAGGCCGGCGCCGGCTTTCTGCTCCACGGCGTCCATCGTGAAACCATGCCGTCCCAAGATGGAACCATCAAGCCGGGCGACCTTGGCGGACGCCGCGCGGGCGTCGAGGCTGGCCTGCACCCAGGCGAGCTGCGCCGCGTCGAGGGAAGCCTGGGCCTGGAGCACGCGGGGCAGGTCCGACTGCCCGGCGGAATAACGGGCCCGTTCGCCTTCGTAAGACTGCCGCTGGAGTTCGAGGGCCGAGGTCGCGGCGACGACGCGGGCCCGCGCGGCGTCGAGTTCGCGCCAGACGGCCCGGGCCGAGAACACGAGCCCCTGGCGGACGTCGGCCAGCCGGAGCTCGGCCTGACGGCGCGAACGGCTCGCGGCGCGGAGATTCGCCTCGGCTTCCCGGAAGCCCAGCGGGAACGAGAAACGGAGCTCCGCGAAATTCGTCCAGCCGGAGCGGCGACGGTAGTTTTCGAGACCGTCCGAGACGCCTGAACCCGCCTCGCCATAACGTCCGGAGCCCACCGAGAGATCCAGGCTGGGATGATTGTTCTGCTCCGCCTGCGCCACGAGCGCGTCGGCCTGGACGATGGCCGCCAGCTGGATGGCCGTGCCGAAATCGAAGTCGGCCACCGTGCGGATCCACGGCGCGAAAGGCTCCGCGGCCGGGACGGCCCCGGCCGGCAGCGGCTCGACGCCCAGCGGCTGCTCGACGTCTTCCGCCGTGCCTTGTCCGAGCAGCCGGCGCAGGCTCATCTCGGCGTTGTCCAGGGCCTGACGGGCGTTGAGCACCGCCACCCGCTGCGCGGCGACCTCGGCCTCGGCCTGCAGTTCTTCCAGGATGGTCGCGTCACCGAGCGCCCGACGGGCGCGGATCTGTTCGAGCAACGAGGAAGCCGAGCGGAGGCTCGTCTCGCGGAAAGCGATGAGCGCCCGGGCCGAGGAGAGCGTCCAGTAGGCGACCTCGGTGTCACGGATCAGGTCCAGCACGCCGGCGCGCAGGGCCAGCCGGCTCCGGAGCGCCGACTGCCGGGCGGAGATCAGGCCGCTGAGGTTCACCGCCCGCCAACCGCCGGCGAGCAGGGGCTGCGTGTAGGCGACGTTGGTGCCGATGCCGTAAGACGAAGGCAGGCCGAGGGAACCGGAGTCGGCCCACGTGCGCGTGAGGCTGGTCCCGATCGAAAGCTTGCCGCCCCACGAGAAGCGCTGGCTCAGGCTCAGGTCGGAATCATGGAGCCGGTCCGCCGGATCGCCCGCGAGGATCTCGGCCGGGGTGCGCTGGCCGCTCAGGCGGTTGTTCCACGCGAAGGTCGGGTCGAACGTGGCCAGGGAGACCTCGACCGCATCGAGGGAACGGAGGGCGTCGAGTCGCGTGACCGCCAGGCCGAGGTTGTACAGGAGAGTGCGGTCGACCGCCTGACGAAGCGTGAGGGCGGGCGCCGGAGAAACCGCGGCGGACGGAGGCACGCCCGGCGCCGGCACGACCGCGTCCGCGGCGAGCAAGGTCGCCGAAGACAGGAAAGCCATGGTGAGCGCGAGCCGCATCAGGTCAGGGGTAAGTACCTATTATGGAGGCGTTTGTTCCCTGCGTAAAGCAAAGCGGCGCGCCTTTCGGCGCGCCGCGGTGAGAGAACCTGCGGAGGGATTACTTGGCCTTGGCGATCTCGACGAGCTCGACCTCGAACTCGAGGACGGACTTGCCGGGGATCGGGCCCTGACCCTGGTCGCCGTAGGCGATGGAGGACGGGCAATAGAGGACGATCTTGCCGCCGACGCCGATGAGCTGGACGCCTTCGGTCCAAGCCGGGATGACGCCGCTGAGGGGGAACTCGGTCGGCTCGTTGTTGCGGGACTTGGTCGAGTCGAAGACCTTGCCGTCGACGAGCTTGCCTTCGTAGCGGCACTTCACGGTGGAAGCCGCGGTCGGCTTCACGTCGGAACCCGGGGCGAGGATCTTGTAACGCAGGCCGGAGGCCGTCTTGGTCACCGACTTGTCGGCGTCGATCTTGGCGAGGAAGTCGTCGTTCTGCTTGCCCCACCTGCCGGCCTTGGCGTTCATGCGGGCCTGGAAGAGCGCGTCGGCGCCTTCGCCGAGTTCTTCGGGGTTGAACTGGGGACGTTCCCCGTTGAGCACCTGGCGGACGCCGGCGAGGAAGAGTTCGATCTCTTCCGGGGTGAGCTCGAGCTGCGAGTTCACCTGCGGCATCGGCGATTGGCTGGCGATGGAGTAGCCAAGCATGGTCCAGGCCTGTTTGACCTGTTCGGGGGTGAGGGATTTCACGGTTTTTGCGGGGGGAGGAGTGACGGCGGGCGCGGCGGCCTTGGGCTCGTCGGCGGCTTGGAGAGAAGCGACGGCGACGGCCAGCGCGGCGAGGACGGGGTATTTCATGAGGAGATGGTCTTGTATCCCATTCAGGCCTGCGGGGGAAGCACCTTCGCGTGTTCCTGCAGGGAACAGACCGTGAGCGGGTGCGCGCGCATGGAGCGGATGCCCAGGATCGCCGCGTGCGCCGCGTTGAGGGTGGAGGCCATGTAGACGCCCCGGAGGACGGCTTCGGCGCGCATCGCGTTCTCATCCTTGCGGGGCAGCATGCCGGCCGCGGTGTTCACGATCATCTGGAGCTGGCCGTTCTTGAGGAGGTCGAGCGCGTTGGGGCGGGCGCCCTCCGAGATCTTGCCCAGCTTGGTGACCTTGATGCCGGCGGCCTCGATGGCCGCCGCGGTGCCGCTGGTGGAGTAAAGGTTGAAACCGAGGGCGGCCAGCTCGCGGGCGGCGGCCACGGCGCCCTCCTTGTCACGGTCCTTGACGGACAGGAACGCGTTGCCGGCGGACGGCAGGGCGGGCTGCGCGGCCATCTGGGCCTTCGCGTAGGCCATGCCGAGGTCGTCGTCGCAGCCCATCACTTCGCCCGTCGAACGCATCTCCGGCGAGAGCGCCACCGGCGCTCCCGGGAAGCGGCTGAACGGGAAGACGGATTCCTTGACGGACCAGTAAGGCGGCCGGATCTCGCGCGTGAAGCCGAGGTCCTTGAGCTTGGCGCCGAGCATGCAGAGCGAGGCGAGCTTCGCCAGCGGCACGCCGATGGCCTTCGAGACGAAGGGGATGGTGCGCGAGGCGCGCGGATTGACCTCGAGCATGAACACGATGCCGTCCTTGATCGCGAACTGGATGTTCATCAGGCCGACGACCTTCAGGCGCTTGGCGAGCGAGTGGGTGATGCGGCGGACTTCTTCGACCAGGGCGGGCGGGAGCGAGTGCGGCGGCAGGACCATGCCCGCGTCGCCGGAGTGCACGCCGGCGTGTTCGATGTGTTCCAACATCCCGCCGATGACGGTGGTCTCGCCGTCGGAGATGGCGTCGACGTCGAGTTCGATGGCGTCTTCGAGGAACTTGTCGAGCAGCACGGGCTTGCCCGGGGCGACGTCGAAGGCTTCGCGGACGACGGACTTCAGTTCGTCCATGCCGTAGACGATGAACATCCCGCGGCCGCCCAGGACGAACGAGGGGCGCAGCAGGACGGGGAAGCCGATCTCTTCGGCCGCGCGGCAGGCCTCCTCGGCGGAGAGCGCGGTCTTGTTCACCGGCTGGCGGATGCCCAGTTCGATGAGGATGTCCTTGAACTGCTGACGGTCCTCCGCGAGCGCGATGCTCGCGGGCGAGGTGCCGACCACCTTCACGCCGGCGGCCTCGAGGTCGGCGGCGAGGTTCAGCGGGGTCTGGCCGCCGAACTGCACGATGGCGCCGACGCACTGCTCGGTGCGGTAGATCTCAAGGATGTCCTCGAGGGTGAGCGGTTCGAAATAAAGACGGTCGGAGGTGTCGTAGTCCGTCGAGACGGTCTCCGGATTGGAATTCACCATCACGGTCTCGTAACCGGCCGCGCGGAGGGCGTAGGAGGCGTGCACGCAGCAGTAGTCGAACTCGATGCCCTGGCCGATGCGGTTCGGACCGCCGCCGAGGATCATCACCTTCTTCTTGGCCGAAGGCTTGACCTCGGATTCGTCGCCGTAGGTGGAGTAGAAGTACGGGGTGAAGGACTCGAATTCCGCGGCGCAGGTGTCGACGAGACGGAAGACCGTCCTGATGCCGGCGGCGTTGCGCCTGGCGTAGACGTCGGCGGGGGCCAGGCCGGTCGCGTGGGCGATCTGACGGTCGGCGAAGCCGGCTTCCTTGGCCTGGCGCAGGAGGTCGGGGCCGACGGACTTGCCGGCGGCCTTCAGCGCGAGCTCAAGGTCGACCAGGCCGCGGAGCTGGCGGAGGAACCACGGGTCGATCTTGGAGAGGTCGAAGATCTCCTGTTCGGTCAGGCCGGCGAGCATCGCGTAGCGCACGAAGAACGGGCGCTCCGGGTTCGGGCGGGCGAGGCGGGCGCGGATCTCGGTGAGGTCCGCGAACGCGGCGTCGCCGAACTTGCCGCCGCAGCCGAAGCCCCAGGCCCCGATCTCGAGGGAACGGAGCGCCTTCTGGAAGGATTCCTTGAACGTGCGGCCGATGGCCATCGCCTCGCCGACGGACTTCATGGCCGAGGTCAGCGTGGTGTCGGCGCCGACGAACTTCTCGAACGTGAAGCGCGGGATCTTGGTGACGACGTAGTCGATGGTCGGCTCGAAGCAGGCCGGGGTCGACTTCGTGATGTCGTTCTGGAGCTCGTCGAGCGTGTAGCCGACGGC
>JACCDS010002222.1_pt1 | contig 13318 bp, 15 predicted proteins | sample 7446441 | NCBI WGS metagenome assembly JACCDS01 (sample SAMN15323445, study PRJNA562643) | freshwater metagenome | isolation source: river surface water | place: USA:Blue River Watershed | collected 2017-08-17
GGCTATCGGCTGCTGGATTTTGCCTACAGTGGCGAGCAGGCACTGCAGCGCTGTCAGCAACAGCAGTATCAGATTGTTTTTATCGACTACAACCTCGGCTCAGGAAAAAACGGCCGGCAGTTGCTGGAGGATTTACATCAGTTTGAATTGTTGGCACCAGACAGCATTTGTATGTTGGTCACCGGTGAAAATACCGTCCCGATGGTGATCAGTGCCGTCGAGCTTGAGCCCGACGATTATCTGATCAAACCCTTTTCACAAAGTGTACTGCGCAGTCGTTTGCAGCGCATCCAACAGAAAAAGCAGCAACTGCTGCCACTTTATCAGGCGATGGCCGACAAAAACTGGCTGCAGGTCCGTCAGCAAGCCCAGCAACTCGCCGGTCGTTATCCCCGACACCAGAGCTATCTGCGCCGGACAGGGGTACAAGCACTGCTGCATCTGGGGCTTTTTGACGAGGCCGAACAGTGGTTGCAGCAGTTGTTACAAGACCGCAGACCTGCCTGGGCGATGCTACAGCACGCCCGCATCGCCATGGAAAGAGGTCAGCACCAAAGCTGCCAGTCTTTGTGTCAGGAAGCGCTGAGCCAAAACCGCTATCTGGTAGAAGCCTATGATTTACAGAGCGAAAGTCTGGCCCGAACCGGCAACTATGAAGAAGCGCAGCAGCTTATTAAAACCGCGCTCGAGATTTCGCCATATCAGTTGCAACGATTACAGAACTTTTTTCAGCTGAGTCTGAGCTGTCAGGCGTTCACTGATATGCTGCTGGCGACCCGGCAAATGTATGAGCTGACCAAACGTGCCGGTCAAAACGACCCCAAACACCTGCTCAATTATGTCCGCAGTCTGCTGAATGCCGTCAGTCAGTCGGAAGAAGCCAGCCAACGGAATCGCTTGCAGCAGGAATCTATTCTGTTGCTACACCGGGCCAAACGCGACGAGCATTTGCTGCGCAAAATCAACTACGAACTATTTGAGCAACTTTGTATGGCGAGGCTCGAATCTGCCGACGGCCGCGTCCAGCAAGCCTGGAAAAGTTGTCAGCAGCTGTCTGCCCAGCTTGACCCCGATGATCCGGTCTGTATCGACCTGGTGATGCTACTTAATCAATTGGGTGAATTTGAGGAAGCCCAAACACTTGCCAGTCAACTGCCGCCACAAAGCGGCGACGAGGTCCTGCAGTCCCTGCTGCGCCAACAGGCCGAGCAGCTGGCGCCGAAACAACAGTCTTTTAAAGCACTGAGCCGCCAGGGGCATGACAGCTATCAGCAGCAGGATTACCTGGCGGCAGTGCAGGCTTATGAGCAGGCTTTGCAGCTGGCGCCGATGAACAGCGCCACCTTACTGAACTTACTGCAATCCTTGCTGCAAGCGATCCCCGCCGCCGACAAACACCAGCAAAGCGAGCTGTGGTTTAAAACCCGGCAACTGGTCAAACAAATCGCCGCATTGCTGCTGACCGGTGTCCATCAGGAGCGTTTTCAGATGCTGACACAACAATATGACGAATTAAGAACCACCTACAAAATTCCCATCTGAACTCGTCTGCTGAAACCGTTGTTATCCGCGCCCAGGTGCGGACAACAACGCCAGCAACTCGGTCAGCAAAGCCGAAGCCCCGATCCGCATACCACTGGCCTGCGCCAGTTCACCGGTGATCTCTTCATACAATTGCACCAGTTCGAGGGCTTGTCCGACGGTCCGCACGCCGCCAGATGCTTTGAAACCGACAGGCCGGTTGGCGGCGGCGATCACGGTCAGCATCAGACGGGCGGCTTCGTTCGTGACGCCGACCGCGACTTTCCCCGTCGAAGTTTTGACAAAGTCGGCACCTGCCGCAATAGCCAGTTCGGTTGCTTTGACAATTTGCTGCGCTGTTCCTAACTCGCCGGATTCAATAATGATTTTCAGGCAGGCATCACCGCAGGCCTCACGTACACCTGCCAAAAACGCCTCAACTTGCTGATGTTCGCCACGCAGCAAGGCCTGGTAAGGCAATACCGCATCAATTTCGCCGGCGCCGGCGGCCAGCGCTTCCTGGATCTGCGCTTTGACAGCAGCCAGTGACATATCACCGGTGGGGAAATTCACCACAGTCGCGACTGGCAGCGCCATTTGCTGCTGTTGCAGCCAGGCCAGCGTTTGTCCAATAAATTGCGGGTAGACACAAAATGCGGCGGGCTGCGCATCTGATCTTGCCGTTGTCTGCAACCAGGCAGCCATTGCGCTCTCGCTGTCCTCTTCGGTTAATCGGGTTAAATCCAGCAACTTGAGCAGTTGCTGCAGGCGAAGTGGATTGATTGCTGACGGTTGCATGAGTAGGGTCCTTTCGATTCACAGCCGGTTGTTCACACGGCGATACTGGAGTGATGGCTGCGGATTAAAGCAGAAACACTGCTGCTTGCAAAGAGCCCAATCTACAGCGGGTGTCACGCCAGTACTTGCCTCTTTTTTACGCTGAATTCGCTCATCATCAATAACAAAAGGCCTGGATTCAACTCACTGGGTCTGTCGTCAGGCACAGTTGCTGCTGATGGTGTTTCAGGTAGGCTTTGGCTTGCTGCCAGTTGGGAAAATGGCTGGCGACCAGTTGCCAGAACGCTGGTGAGTGATTCATTTGCGCCAGATGTGCCAGCTCATGCACCACCACATAATCACCAATCCAGCCGGGCGCCAGCAGCAATCGCCAGTTCAGGCAAATCAGACCATCGCTGTGGCAACTGCCCCAACGGGTTTGCCAGCTTTTGATCTGAAGGCTGCGGTGAGACAATCCCATGCGCTGACCAAAGTGCTGCAGCCGGCTGCCAAACCAGACTTCAGCTTCCTGACTGTACCAGCTTTCCAGCAATTGCAGGATCTGACGGCCCCGATTTTGTGGCTTGACCCGGCGGGACAACTGCACCCAGAGCGTGTCCCCTTCCAGGGTGACGGCACTGACGCTGTCATCCACCACTTTTAACTTCAGCGGCTGACCAAACAATGCCAGACTGTCACCCAATACCGAGTAGCCCTGTTGGGGCCTGTTTTCTTGCTGATGCTGGTGCGTGCGCACCCAATCGGCTTTTTTGGCAATAAACTGGTCGATAGCCAGTTTTTCCAGATAGAGCGGCGCCTGAACCACCAGTCCCTGCGGCCCCATTTGCAGTGCCAGCGTGCGTCGCCGGCTGGAACGTTTCAGCTGATAAGGTATCGCGCTGAACTGACAGACTTCACTCACTGCCTGCTCCGGTAGAAAAGCTAAAAACGGCCCGAGCATACCTAAACGAGCCGAAGTGCTGCAAGCCGCCTTTAGACACAAAGCGCTCACCGGTGCTATGATGCAAACCGGTTCTGCCAGTGGAAAAGCCCCCAACTATGAAAATCATCTCTTTTAATATCAATGGACTACGTGCCCGCCCTCATCAACTGCAAGCGCTGGTGACACAACATCAGCCGGATTTTATCGGCTTGCAGGAAATTAAAGTACATGACGACGAGTTCCCGCTTGAGGATGTCAAAGCCCTGGGCTATCAGGTGTATTATTTCGGCCAGAAAGGCCACTACGGGGTCGCTGTTCTCAGTAAAACGCCGGCAGAACAGATGTTGTACGGATTTCCCGGTGATGCTCCTGACGCGCAGCGGCGGATGTTGATCGGCCGCTGGACTTTGCCAAACGGCAAACACTTTACGTTGCTCAATGGTTACTTCCCGCAGGGCGAAAGCCGTGACCATCCGGTGAAATTCCCGGCCAAACAGCAATTTTATGCCGATTTGCTGAATTACCTGGAGCAACATCATCAACCGGACGATTATGTCGCAGTGATTGGTGACATCAATATTTCGCCGATTGATCTTGATATTGGTATCGGCGAGCCGAACCGTAAGCGCTGGCTCAAAGATGGCAAATGCTCTTTCCTGCCGGAAGAACGTGAGATGCTGCAAAAGATTAAAGACTGGGGCCTGATCGATACTTTCCGTCAGTTGCACCCCGAGCGCACCGAGCGCTACAGCTGGTTTGACTACCGCTCGAAAGGCTTTGACGACAACCGGGGCCTGCGCATTGATGTGGTGATGGCCACAGCCCCATTAGCGGCGTTGTGTCGTGAATCAGACGTGGACTACGACATTCGCGCCATGGAGCGGCCATCCGACCACGCGCCAGTCTGGTCTGTATTTGCCATCGAATAACATGACGTTGTACCTCGGCGCGTTGGCCCTGCTCTATTATCTGGTGCTGGACCGCAAAGTGTTGCCGCTGCTGCAACAGCCGCTGGTACAGGCGCTGTTTATCGGCGCCATTCTGGTGCAGACCGTGCTGTGGCAACTGAAAGCGCAGTTGCCCGGTTTTCCGCCGCTGCATTTTCTCGGCGTCACCTGCGTCACGTTAATGCTGGGCTTGCGTCTGAGCCTGCTCAGCATTCCGCTGGCGTTGACACTGCCGCTGGTGGCAACCGCGGTTTATCAAAGCTGGCAAGGTATCGCTGCGCCCGGCTGGCCCGATAGCCCTTTTTATCTGCAGTGGCTCGCCCTGGCGTTGGTCGCAGTACAAAGCTATCTGAGCTACCTGCTGATCGCCCGCTATTTACCGGCACATCTGTTTGTGGCGATTTTTGTCAGTGGATTTCTCAACAGCCTGCTCTGTGGTGCGGCCTTTGTGCTGTGGCAGGGACTTGGACAATTTGTGTTGGCTGAGCAGGCAAGCACCACGCAACTGAGTGAATATTTGCTGATCATGCCACTGCTGGCGATGCCGGAAGCCCTGTTAAACGGGATGGCGCTGACCTTACTGCTGGTGTACCGGCCACACTGGGTGGCCGCATTTAAAACTGATTGAACCGCCGACTAAAACCACTGACGGAAAAAAGTTTTATCCAGTTGGCGAAAAGCCGCCTGTAAGGTATCAGCCAAATCCAGGTAACGGGGTTTGCCTGCGCCGGCCTTGGGCGTTTGCACCCCGGCCTGCTGCATCTGTTGACGGACTTCCTGATACCAGCGATGCAGTGAAGGCGGCAACGCACTTTGTGCACGTAGCCCAAGCCAGTAATAGCACTGCAGGGGTAAAGCGAGCAGAAACAGACCACAAGCGAGCGCAGTCCACAGATACTGCCAGCCAAAATACTGCAGCTGCACTGTCACCGACAGCACCGCCAGCGGCGGCATCCACTGTTTGAGTAATAAAGTCAGCCGAATCATCCGGTTTTCCGGGAAAACCGCGCCTAATTCCAGCTGGACAGGCCAGGTTTTACTGTACAGGACACCAGTCTGCAGTGTGTTACGAATCGCTGTGTTCATGGCCTGACTCCAAAACAAAGGCATTGTGGCAACACTAGCATAAATCCGCCATCCGGACGCGGTTGCTGCAGAAAATTCCGCTGAAGTCCTGTGTCAGCCGGGGCGGCTATCTGCATAAATATCTGCATAATTAACAAAGTTAGTCAGCACAACCTGACAAACTACCAAATTCAGCCATTTAAGCACATTCATCAGAATGTCATAAGGTAACAAAATTTGTGCCACCAGAATTTATTGATGAATTTCAAATAGATAAGCAAGATAAACACAATAACACACAAAGTTATCCACAGAATCTGTGGACAACCTCAATGCAGATAATCCGCAGTATCCAGCGCTTTCATCGCCAAACAAACCATGAAAAACAAGCTCTTTTCACTATTTTTCGGGCTAAATAGATTTTTTTGATATTTTCCTGCAATTTTGCGCGAACCATTGCCGGTTTTTTTTCAACATCCACACCGCTTGGCGGCAAGACTTTGTTACTATCAGCCTATCAACGCAGGTCTGGAGTTATCAGATGCCTTCAGTCTTCAGTAAATTGACACTGCATACCGACATTTTCCCGGTGCATGGCATGGAAATCAAAAGCCCGCTCAGCGGTTTAGTGAGCTTGCCCGATGCACAGGCGCCCGCGCCTTATCAGGCCGGATTGCTGCCAGACAGCGTGCAGATCCAGCTGCAGGACAATCAGGTACTCGCGCCTTTTCAGGGCAAGTTGCACCGGGCCGATGCCGGCGGCAGCCAGATCCTGCTGCTTCACCCGCAAGGGCTCAGGCTTGAGATCCGTTTCCCGCCCCAATGCCAGCAACTGACACAAGGTTTTCGCTGGCTGGTCGCCGACGGCGCCACGGTCAGGGCCGGTCAGCCGTTGCTGCAGCTGGATATTGCGCTGTTACAGCAATGGTTCAGCCCGTTGTGTTGCTGGCTGACGTTATTAGATCATCCGAAAATAGCCCGGCTGCACAGCCGGGCCGGTTACGTTGCAGCAGCGCGCGATACTTTGTTTTGGCTGGAATTGCACACTGCTGTTTCTCACTAGGAGTTTTACAATCTTATGTCTTTGGTTATCTACGGCATTAAAAACTGCGACACCATGAAAAAAGCCCGCAGCTGGCTCAGTGAACAGTCCGTTGACGTGCACTTTCATGATTATCGTGCCGATGGCGTCCCGCTGCATGTGCTGGCTCAGGCACTGAAGCAATTGGGCGTCGCGCAGCTGATTAATCAACGCGGTACTACCTGGCGTGCCCTGCCGGAAGCTGAGCGGCAAATCGACACCGAAGCCGCCGTGCTGGCGCTGATGCAGCAACATCCGGCGGTCATCAAACGCCCGTTGCTGCAAAAAGGCGAGCGCTTTTTAGCCGGCTTTTCGATTGCCAGTTATCAGCAATTTTGTGGAGTGACCGCATGAATCAGCACTCCGAAGTTTTAGCCCTGACCGAGGCCTTGATCCGTCGCCCGTCCGTGACGCCACTGGATGAAGGCTGCCAGCAACTGATGGCCGATCGGCTCAGCAAGCTTGGCTTTCATATCGAGTCGATGTTTTTTGAAGATACGCTTAATTTATGGGCGCGCCGTGGTCAGGGTAAACCGCTGTTTTGTTTTGCCGGTCACACCGACGTCGTACCGACAGGCCCAATCGACAAATGGCAGAGTGCGCCGTTTGAACCCCAAATCCGCGACGGTTTTCTGTATGGCCGCGGCGCTGCCGACATGAAAGGCAGCCTGGCGGCGATGATTGTCGCCACTGAACGTTTTCTGGCGAAAAATCCGGCGCTGACCGGTGATATCGCCTTTTTGATCACCAGCGATGAAGAAGGCCCTTTTATCAACGGCACCAAGCGGGTGATTGAAACGCTGGAAGCAAGGCAGGAAAAAATTCGCTGGTGTCTGGTCGGTGAACCTTCCAGCACTCGTCAGGTGGGGGATGTCATCAAAAATGGCCGACGCGGCAGCCTGACCGGCTACCTGAGTGTCAAAGGCATCCAGGGGCATGTCGCCTACCCGCATCTGGTCGACAATCCCATCCACAAAGCCGCGCCGGCACTGGCAGCACTCAGTCAGGAAGTCTGGGATCATGGTAATGCTTTCTTCCCGGCTACCAGCTTTCAAATCTCCAATATTCAGGCCGGGACAGGTGCCACCAATGTCGTCCCCGGCGAGTTGACGCTGACTTTTAATTTCCGTTACAGCACTGAAGTCAGCGCTGAACAGTTGCAACAACGCGTCATCACCATTTTGCAGCACCATCAGCTGGATTATCAGCTGGATTGGGTGTTAAACGGCTTGCCATTTTTAACCGACCGCGGCCCGCTGGTCGAAGCGGCAGTCGCCGCAGTTGCCAAAGTCCAAGGCTTTCAGACTTCGCTGGAAACATCCGGTGGCACTTCAGATGGCCGTTTTATCGCGCCGACCGGGGCACAAGTGGTTGAACTGGGTCCCTGCAACGGCAGTATTCATAAAATTGACGAGCATGTGCGGGTACAGGATCTGGAGCTGCTGACCGACATGTATGAGGCCATTTTGTGGCAACTGCTGACCTGAATGCGGCCCAGCTGACGGGGCGCCAGCCGCCGCCTTTATGCGAAACAGAGCCAGGTAAACAACTGCAGCCCACAGTCGCAGCGGCTTATCTGGCCATGCAGCAGGCAGCGCAACGCGAGGGCATTGAACTGCGCATTGCTTCCGGCTGGCGCGACTTTAGCCGCCAGCAGGCAATAGTCCGGGCCAAGTTACGTGGTGAACGACCGGTATTTGACCTGCAACAGCAGCAGGTGCCGCTGGCAGAGCTCGACTTCGCCGCCAGAATAACCGCCGTGATGCTGTATTCGGCGCTGCCCGGCGCCAGTCGCCATCACTGGGGCACCGATCTGGATGTCTGGGATGCGGCTGCTGTGCCGGCGGAATATCAGCTGAAGCTGGAACCGGCGGAATATGCAGCAGGCGGCCCCTTCTGCCATCTGAGCCAGTGGTTGGCTGAGCACGCGGCAGCCTTTGGCTTTTTCCGGCCTTACCAGCAGTATCGTGGCGGGGTCGCACCAGAGCCGTGGCACTTAAGCTACCGTCCGCTGGCGGCGCTTTATCTGCCGCAGCTGACTGCAGAAGTGCTGCAGGACGCCCTCAACACCAGCGACATTGCGGCTTCGGCGCAGTTAAGCCCGCTGCTGGACGGCTTGTTGACCCGTTTTGTTTACAACATTGATGACGTCGAATAATGGAGTGGAATACATGAATGATTTATGGCTGATGATTGTACTGGTGGTCGCCCTCATTGTGGGCAACCTCTGGCTGCTCAAGCGCAATAAAAATCAACAAATGCAACGCGAACAGCTGCGTAGCACACGCCGCAATGCTGCAAAGCCAACCACTGCCGGACAAAGCGCGGCGGCGGTGCAAACCAGCCCTGTGGTTACCAGTGCGGCTGCCAGTGCGGCCGACGATGTGGCGATGACAAAAGATACGGCCGGCGACACGCAAAGCACCTCAGCGGCCGATCAGAGCCAGTAAAACCGGATCCGCCGTGTTCGCCGCGCTCAGCATCACGCGATGGGATGCTGCGGCGGCGCAACGGGTTTACCGCTTTATTCGTCGCCCTTACGGTCAAAACTGGAATAACCGCGGATAAACTTCTGCAACTGGTCGCGTAAATTCGGCGGTGTGCCTTTGATAATGAGCACATCGCGTTCAGCATCGTACTGCACCCGCTCCCCCAGCAGTTTCTGTTCAAAGCTAAGCGACAGCCCGCCACCGGCACCAGAGAATTTCACTAAGGTTTTCAGCTCTTTGACGTCGACCGGGAACTCTTCCGCCACTTCAATCTGTTGCTCCTGACAATAACGCACAAAGGCATTGTCATCGGAGCTGTCGACTGTGGCTGACAGTTCTTCCAGCCGCACATCCTGGCCTTGTTTCGCCCGTTCTTCGCAGTACTGATAAACCTGCTTGCGCACTTCGTGTTTTTCGCTGGCATCGTAATCGGATGCACTTAAATATTCCTCGACCGACGCCAGCACGACTTTGCTGCTCGCTTTCGGGTCGACCCCTTCCGCCGCACCGAGAAAATCGAGGAAAAAGTCGGCCACTTTGCGACCAGCCCTCCCGCGGATAAAAGAGATATATTTGCCCTGCTCCGGACTACTGGCGAGCTCCGTCAAATCAATCCGGGCGGCCAGTTGCATACGGGCGATGTCCAGATGCGAGCTGCTCGCCAGTTGCAGATCTGAAGTCACACTGAAATGCTCTTTGCTGCCTAAAAGCGCCACAAATAAATACTCATTGGCCAGATAACGGTAATGACAGAGCATCAGATAGCCGGTTTCCGGGATCTGGTGTTTGGTCAGTTCTACCACCAGGGACGCCGTCGCATGTTCGGCCAGCGCCAAAAAGGACATCTCATCATGTTGCCACTGCCCGAGTGGCTGTAATAACTGCCCGGCCTTGTCAGCGCTGAAACTGGCATAGCCTTTGGCTGGTTTACCGTTGTAGGCCAGATGTAACTGTTCAAGCAATAACGAGACCGCAGGCGTGATGCCCAGTAACTCCTGACGAAAATGCGCCGTCAGCTGCTCAGAGGCATTCGCTTCAATAAAATTAATGGCCAGGCTGTGGACATCGACAGACATAACTTTTCCTGTAGCGTTGAATTCTGTTACCATTCTACCTGTTTCAATGCCTTCATTTCAGAGTAATTCATGCCAATTCAGTCCAAGTACAGCAATGCCCAAATCGAAACTATCGTCAATGCCCTGCTCGACACGCTGCGCCAGCAGCAGGCGACGACCGAACTGAGCCTGATGTGTCTTGGCAATACTGTCAGCCATATCCTGCAAACACAGGTGCCGGCGGCACAGCGGGCTGAAGTAGCCAAATCATTTGCGGCTGTGCTGGTTGACGCCGTCAGCGGACCTGCTCACTAAATTATGGTACTGGAGCAGGATCTCTCGCTCGTCAATAAGGTCAACCGGCTGCTGCGCTGGGGTCATTGGTTTACCTTTTTTAATGTCCTGCTGGCGCTGCCGGTCGGCCTGGCTTTTTTCCTCGCCGATCCGCTGCCGCACGACGCCGCTGGCTGGCTCTATCTGCTGCTGAACTGGCTGGGTCATACCGCGTTTCTGTGCTTTTTGTTTTTTATCCTGACCATTTTCCCGGTCAGTCTGCTGTTTCCATCGCAGCGCCATGTGCGTGGCGTCGCAGCGACTCTGGCCAGTCTTGGCCTGGTGCTGCTGATTTTTGACGCTTATGTCTATCACAGCCTCGGCTACCATGCCGGCGCGGCGTCGTGGGAGCAGACACTGGATTTGCTACAACAGCAAGTTGTCACCAACCTGCGCAACTTTGTGCTGATCACCGCGTCTGTGTTCGCGCTGCTACTTGCCATTGAACTGACGGTCAGTAATTTTTGCTGGAAAAAGATTGAACGGCTGAAGCGCTCCGGCGTCGGCAAACCGGCGCTGGTGCTGCTACTTGGCAGCTTCAGCCTCAGCCACCTGATGCATGTCTGGGCCGATGCGACCGAGCGCACCAGCATTACCCGCCAGGACAATACGCTGCCGCTGAGTTACCCCGCGACAGCACGCACCGTGCTGAACCGTTATCAGTTGCTGGTCAGGCCCGAACATCCGCAGGAAGGCAACTGGTTGCAGCAAGCCTTAGCCGCTCCCCAGCAAGTCCAGCTGTCATGCGGCGCTGCGCCACAAGCCGAACCGTTGGATGTCTGGCTGGTTGACGCGCTAAATGCCGAACAACGCCAGTTATTGCAACTACAAAACTTCCGCACCCTGCCCCAGCAGCTGGCCCCGCGCGAGCGTGCTTTGGCTATCAATAACTTGTTGCATGCGCAGGTCGCACCTGCTCAAGCTGCACAGCCGCCTGCCTGGTGGCAGCAGTTGCCTGCCGGTTACCTGCAGGTAGATGCTGACCCGCAGTGGCAACATGCTTATCCCTGGCTCACATCGGCACATCAGCAGCCGGCGGCAGTGCGCTTGCATCTGCAATCCAGCACTGAAAATCTGACTACACAGCTCAAGCAGCGCAGTGCCAATGCACAGCTGCTGATTATCGAAATTGCCGGCCAGGGCGAACGGCTGGCATTGGCCCCTGCGCAGGTTTGGTATTTTTGGCCACTGCTGCGTCAGCAACGCATCAGTCAGGTTAGCCAGCACCTGGATTTGATCCCCACGCTGCTTGCTTATCAGGGCTGCTACAACCAGCAGCGCTGGATTGGCGACAACTGGCTGCATGACAACGCCAGCGTCAAACTGAATGTGATTGGCAACGAGCTGTTTGCCTTTCGCAAAGACAAAATGCTGCTGGTCAAAGACGACGGCCAGTTCAGCGTCTGGTCGGCTGGCACCTTTGTGCCGCTGGAACAAAAACCAGATCTGCCGCTGCTGACTGACGCGCTGAACCGACTGTCTGTCCCCGGCAAAACACGCTGGTGAGCTGAGGCCAGGCTCTGTTTTGCTGGCCTCGCGTTAATATTCTGCAGCTCTCATCGTTTTTTCTGAACACAACCAATCAAATTAGTCATTTTTATTATTTTCATGCGCCCTTTAACATCAGCGTCATCCCCACTTGCCGGAGCGTTGCCATGTTAAAGACCATTAGTTTTGCCATCATGCATTTTAGTATTGCTTTTACTGTCGCCTATTTGCTGACCGGGGACTTACTGGTAGGCGGACTGGTAGCGCTGGTCGAGCCGGCCGTCAATACCGTTGGTTATGTGGTTCATGAAAAAGTCTGGCAACGTCTGCGCCCGGAAAAAAAGCCAGCAATGCTGCTGGCTTAAGCGCAAAAAACCGTTAAACTGCCCGCCTTTTGTTGGCGTCTGCTGAATAATCCGGCAGGCCAGGCAAACTCAGGTGGGGACCTTATGGCACTGAAAGCCACGATTTACAAAGCCGAGCTGGCGATCGCCGACATGACCCGGCACTATTATCAGACCCACAGTCTGACTCTGGCGCAACATCCGTCCGAAACGGTGGAGCGCATGATGCTGCGGCTGGTGGCTTTTGCGCTGTGTGCGCATGAACGGCTGCAGTTCGGCAAAGGCATCTCGGAAGATTCAGAGCCGGATCTGTGGCAGCACGATTACAGCGGGGATATTGCGCTGTGGATTGAACTCGGTCTGCCCGACGACAAACTGCTGCGCCGGGCCGCCCACCGCGCCAGACAAGGCATGGTGCTGGCGTATGGCGGCACCGTCGTCGATAAATGGTGGAAAGACGCCCAAAAAACCGCCCGTGAGCTGAAAAACCTGACCGTCGTCGCCATTGACGCGACAGAATCGGCGGCACTGGCGCAGTTGTGTCAGCGCACGATGCAACTACAATGTACGCTGCAAGAGGGCCAGTTGTGGTTCTCCAATGGCGCCGATTCAGCCGTGCTGAATCCGCGAGTCCTGCAATCCGGCGAACCGCCACTGTTTCAACTGGAGTCCTGATGTTTCTGGGTCAATTAAACCGGCTGGTCATTAAAAAACAAGTCGATTTCGGCGTCTATCTGGACGGTAAAGCCTGGGGTGACATTCTGCTGCCCAAACGCTATGTGCCGGCCGGTGTCGATATCGGCAGCAGCGTTGAAGTCTTTTTGTATCTGGATTCGGAAGATCAGCTGATAGCGACCACTGAAAAGCCAACCATCAAAGTGGGCGAAGTGGCTCAGCTGCGCTGCATTGCCACCACCAAAGTGGGTGCTTTCCTGCAATGGGGCTTAAAAAAAGATTTGCTGGTGCCTTTTGCCGAACAGGCAGTACCGATGCAGCAGGACTACAGCTATCTGGTGTACTGTTTTGTCGATAAAAGTAACCGGATCGTGGCGTCCAGTAAGCTCGATAAATTTATCGGCAAATCTGTGCCAACGCTCACGCCGGGCGCTGAAGTCGAGATCGTCGTCGCTGAACCGACTGACCTGGGTTACAAAGTGGTAGTGAATCACCAGCATTGGGGCCTGCTTTACAAAGATCAGGTGTTTAAAGTGCTGCGCCGCGGTTATCGCTGCAAAGCTTATGTCAGCAAGGTGCATGAAGACGGCAAAATCGACC
>JACCDS011007008.1_pt1 | contig 13317 bp, 6 predicted proteins | sample 7446441 | NCBI WGS metagenome assembly JACCDS01 (sample SAMN15323445, study PRJNA562643) | freshwater metagenome | isolation source: river surface water | place: USA:Blue River Watershed | collected 2017-08-17
CGCCCTCAACCGCTACGTCGCGCGCGTCCAATCCATCCTCCAACGCGGCGAACCCGACAGCGATGTCCTTCTCTATTGGCCCTTCGCCGATATCATCGACGATCCGAACGGCCTCATGAAGATGCTCGGCGTCCACGACGTGAAATGGCTCACCGAACAGCCCGTCGGCCAAATCGCCCGCACCCTCATGGCCCGCGGCCACACCTTCGACTACGTATCCGACAAACAACTTCACGCCACCCGCGTCGAAGCCGGCGCCCTCGTCACCCCGGGCTCCCGCTACCAAGTCCTCGTCGTTCCCGCCGTCCGCCGCATGCCCGTCGCCACCCTCGAGCGGCTCAACGCCCTCGCCGACGCCGGCGCCAAAATTGTCTTTGCGCAATTGCCCGACGACGTCCCCGGCCTCGGCCGCCTCGCCGAACGCCGCGCCGCCTTCCAAGCCGCGAAAGCCCGCCTCGCCCCCAAGGCCGCCGTCGCCGCCGATTTGCCCGCCGCCCTCGCCGCCCGCGGCGTCGTCGCCGAAGGCTTCGCGGCCCACGACCTCGCCTTTATCCGCCGCCGCCAACCCGCCGGCCACGATTACTTCGTCGCCAACCTCTCCGCCAACGCCCACGACGGCTGGGTCGCCCTCGCCCGCCCCGCCGCGTCCGTCCTCCAGCTCAATCCCCTCGACGGCACCCACGGCCGCGCCCTCACCCGCAGCACCGCCGGCCGCACCGAAGTTTACCTGCAACTCGCCCCCGGCGAATCGCTGCTGCTCCGCACGGCGACCGCCGCCCCGGCGAATTCCGCTCCGCTCTCTTCCCCTGTCGCCGCCGCCGGCCCCGCGGTCGCGCTCTCCGGCACGTGGCAGATTTCCTTCGTCAAAGGCGGCCCCGCCCTCCCGCCTGCCTTCACCGCCGCGACGCTCGCCTCCTGGACCGACCTCGGCGGCGACGAAGCCAAACGCTTCGGCGGCACCGCGCGCTACCGCCTCGAATTCGACGCCCCGACGTCCTCCGCCGACGACTGGCGCCTCGATCTTGGCGACGTCCGCGAAAGCGCCCGCGTCCGCCTCAACGGCAAGGATGCCGGCACTGCTTGGAGCGTGCCGTTCCGCCTGCGCGTCGGCCCCTTGCTCAAACCCGGCCGCAACGTGCTCGAAATCGACGTCACCAACCTCGCCGCCAACCGCATCCGCGACCTGGACCAGCGCAAGGAGCCGTGGAAAATCATGCGCGAAATCAATTTCGTTAACATCAACTACAAGCCCTTCGACGCCTCCGCCTGGCCGCTCACCCCCTCCGGCCTGCTCGGCCCCGTGACGCTCACGCCCCTCCGCTTCCGGCAACCCTAATACCGACGTCCCTTGGGTTTTGGACCCGGGGAAACAGACTTTTTGGCCACGGATTTCACGGCATCCCACGGATCACAAATACCTCATCCGTGCCCATCCGTGGAATCTGTGGTTCTGGTCCGAAAGCTTGGGGCGATTGATCCGAGAGATCGAACTCCCGAGCCCCCCGACTACCGTCCCTCCACTGGGCAACATACGCCGCCACACGGTTCCGCGCTCAGGATGGTTCGGTTCCGTCGCTCTCAACTCTCAACCCTCAACTCTCAACTCTTCCGTCCCTTCAATACGCCGTCTGCGGCGGCCGGAAAACCTGCACCAGCGTCCGCCCCGTGATCTGCAGGTCGAGCCAGACGGACCAGTGGGTGATGTAGTAAACATCCCAATACACGCGGCGGTTGAGCATTTCCGTTTCCAGGATTTCGCCCCGGTAACCCAGGCTCTGCGCCAGGCCCGTGATGCCCGGTTTCACGAGATGCCGCGTCCGGTAGCCGCGCGCCTGCCGCCGGAATTCCTCGTCGAGCAGCGGCATGTAGGGCCGCGGTCCCACCACGCTCATTTCGCCCACGAGCACGTTCCAGAACTGCGGAAACTCGTCGAGGCTCCGCCGCCGCAGAAACCGGCCGAAAGGAAAAATCCGCTCATCCTCTTCCCGCGCCTGCTTCGATTCCGCCACCGCATCCTCGGGCGCGACCTGCATCGAGCGGAATTTCAGCATCCGGAACGTCCGCCCGCTTTGCCCGCGCCGCTCCCGCGCATGGAACAACGGCCCCGGCGCCTGCCGCCGTTGCATCAGCGCCACCCACGCGCACAGCGGCGGCAGCACGCACAGCACCACCGGCAGCGCCACCGCCACGTCGAAGCCGCGCTTCACCAGCCGGTGCAGCGGATCCTCCAGCGGCTCCTCCTGCAAGGTGTAGAAATGCCGCCCGTCCTCGACCGTCGGCACCAGCGGATGCGTGTAGCGCTCCGCGAGATTGTTGTGGATCAGCAGGCGGCACCCGTGCTCCTGGCAAAGCTCGATCACCGCCCGGGCCTCCTCGTCCGTCGCCGGCAGCCCCAGCAAAATGACCTGCGCCACTTCCCGTTCCGCCAGCACGCGCGCCAGTTCCTCCGGCCGCCCCAGCCGCGGCACGACCGCCGGCGGCCCGCCCGCCGGTTCCTCGAAGCTCAGCACCCCCACGGGCTCCACGCCGAGACTCTCCTTGTTCGCGATCCAATCCCGCAACTGGACCATCGCCGCCGTCCGTCCGACAAACAGCGTCGGCAGCCGGTGCCCGCGCGAAAACATCACCCGCGCCAGCCACCGCGGCAGTTGCAGATTGGCAAACAGCAATCCCAGCCACGACCCGGCGAGAAACGTGCCGAGAAAAAGCCGGCTGATGCTCCGGTCCTGCGTCGCAAACATCATCGTGAACGTCAGCAGCGCCATCAGGCCCACCTGCCGCGCCGCCAACCCCGCCGCCTCCCCGAACTGCAACACATGCGCCCGCGCCCCCACGCGCACCACTTCACGCGCCGCCAAGGCCATGCCCCCGACCATGCAGAGGAAATAGGGAATCAGGTTCACCTCCCGGCTCAGCCGCACCACCGGCACATACCGCATGATGAATTCCGCATAGACCCAGAATACGATGCCGACGCCCAACATGGTCGCCCCCGCATGGAGGTTCGCCAGTCCGCGCGCCCGGGTTGAGATCATCGCGCGCGGTTATGTCCGCCGCTCCCCCCGCGCGCAAGGTTCCGAGAAGGATGAAGCGGTAAGCGGTAAGCTCTAAGCCGAAAGCTCGATGCGCCGAGCCATCGTCCGCCGCCCGATTCGTACTCGACCGCGGCACAAACCCATTCGTCGCCTACAAGTGCCGACCGCTTCCCACTTGGGGTGCCCCGGAAACAATCCCAATGCATTTCCCAATCATCGGCTTTCGGCCCTTCGGGTCGCCGCAAAGAAACTCAGAATCCACAAAACTGAGGCCTTGAGATTCCGCTCCTTCAATCGATGCGACTAAATTTCCGGAGTACACAGCGGGGACACCAAACTTCAGCCGCGACCGTCGCCTTATTGCGCCTTTTGCGCCTCTTTGCGGCAATCCCACCAACACCGAAGGATCAAGGAATCCAGCAGCGCTTTCCCCCAAGGCTCCTGGACCCATAACGCCTACAGCTTTCAGCTTATCGCTTAGAGCTTACAGCTTACCGCTTACCGCTTACCGCTTCTACTCCCACACCGGCATCGTCGCCGTGAGCTCCGCGTACACCGCCTGCAACTTCGCCTTCATCTCCTGCAAACGCTCCGGCTCCGTCGCCGCCAGGTCCCGCGTTTCCCCGGCATCGTCCGTCATCCGGTAAAGCGAGAAATCCGTCAGCTGCGCCGCCCGCAACCGCACCGCATTCGCCGCCGCCACATTCGCCGCCCGTGGCGCCTTCCCGCCGTCGAGCTTCGCCAGCAGCTTCCAGTTGCCGTCCCGCATCGCCACGCGCTGTTCGTTCAGCGCATTGTAATACACCCAAAACAGCGGCTGCGTCCGCGCCAACGCCCCGCCCGCCAGCAGCGGCCGCAGATCCGTCCCGTCGAGTTTCAATCCCGCCGGCACCGCCGCCCCGGCCAGCGCCGCCAAGGTCGGCAACAGGTCCAGCGAACTCACCGCGTCCGCCCGGACCTGCCCCGCCGCCACCTGCCGCGGCCAACGCAGAATCCCCGGCACGCGCACCCCCGCCTCCGTCGTCCACAGCTTCATGCCGCGGTGCGGTCCCGGCGTGCCGTAGGAACGCTTCGCCGCCGGATAGCGGTTCAGCGTTTCCGGGCCGTTGTCGCTGCTGAAGAAAACCACGGTGTCATCCGCCACCTTCAGGCGCTCGAGCGCCGCCAGCACGTCGCCCACCGCCCGGTCCATGTTCGCCACGTTGGCAAAATACTGCGCTTCGTCGTCGTTGCGCGCCCGCGGCCGGTACTGCGCCACCAGGTCCGCCGGCGAGGCCACCGGCTCGTGCGGTTCATGAAAGGCCACATACAGGAAAAACGGCTGCTCCGGCTTCGCCGCCCGCTGCTGCTCCAACCAGCCGACCGCCTCGCGCGCGACCACTTGGCAACTGAAGCCGGTCTGCGGTCCGGCCGCCTGCCCGTTGCGCACAAAGTTCACCGGATTCTCGTGCGTCGGCGCCGCGTTGTTCTGCGTCGCGAACCAGTGGTCGAAACCAAGGTCGCCCGGCTGCGGCTGCGCCGGATCGTTGAAACGGGAATTGGCGTGCCACTTGCCCGCCAGCGCCGTCGCGTAGCCCGCCCCGCGCAGCAATTTCGGCAACGTGGTTTCGTCCTTGCGCAAATGCACCAGATGCCGCGCTCCCTGCGCCGACGCCGCCGCAGTCGCTTCCGGAATCCAATCGTAGATTCCCGCGCGGTTCGGGCTGCGTCCGGTCAGGAGCCCGACGCGCGACGGCGAACACACCGGCGCGGCCGAATAGCAGCTCGTAAAACGCATCCCCGCCGCCGCCAAGCGGTCCAGATTCGGCGTCCGGATCTGCGGATGTCCGTAGCTCGCCAAGTCGCCCCAGCCAAGATCGTCGCACAAGATCACGACGAAATTCGGCCGCCGCGCCGCCGGCTCGGCCCCGCTCGCCATCGCCACCGCGGCCATCGCACCGACGCAGCCCATCGCCCAACGCAGCCAACCGGGGAAAAAGTTCATGGTCGGGAAAATTAAAACTGCGGAATCGCTTCGTCGCGCTTGATTGCCACGCCTTCCCAGACCGCCTCGCCGGTCTTGTCGTCGTAAGTGAGCACGCGGCTCGCGCTGCGCGGCGCGTGCGGTTGCTCGTGTTTCGGCATCCAGCGGGCCAGGTCTTTTTTCACCGCCGTCCAACGCGGATCCGCCGCCACGTTGGTCCACTCGTTCGGATCGTTGACCATGTCGTAAAGCTCCTCCGAACCGTCGGCATAGCGGATATAGCGCCACCGTTCGTCGCGCACGGCGTGGTTGCCCGGATTGTGCGTCGTCAGCGCCGGCCGCTCCCGCGGCGCCGCCGCGTTGCGCAACTGCGGCCCGAGGCTCAGCCCGTCGAGGTCGCTCCGCGCCGGCAAACCGGCGAGCTCCAGCAGCGTCGGGAAAAGATCCAGCAACTCCGCCGGCCGGCCGCTGCGCGCCCCGGCCGCGATCCCCGGTCCCGCCAAAATCAACGGCACCCGCGTGGAGCGTTCCCACAGCGTGTTCTTTCCCGTGATTTCCTTTTCGCCCAGATGGTAGCCGTGGTCGCTCCACAGCACGACGATCGTGTTCTTCGCGCGCCCGCTCGCTTCCAGCGCCGCCAGCACGCGGCCGATCTGCGAGTCCATGAAGCTCACGCTCGCGAGGTACGCGCGCACCAGCGGCCGCAATTCGCCGTGCTCCTGCAGCACCGCCGCCCGCGGCTCCGGCAATCGCCAATGCAAATACCACGAGAACCGCGGCGTATCCGCGCGGTCGTCCGCCTTCATCGGCGGCATCCGCAGGGTCGCGTCCGGATAAAGCTCGAACCATTTCTGCGGCGCAAAACACGGCACGTGCGGCAGCCGGAATCCCGTCGCCACAAAGAACGGCTTATCCGCCGGCGCCTTTTTCAACGCGTCGATCGCCGCGCTCGCGATCAGGTAGTCCGGCGCTTCCTCGTCCTTCGCCGGAAACGGACCCCAGTCCATCAGCGGATGCTGTTTCCCCGGCAATTTCGAAATCCGCGCCGCCGGCCGCGTCGCCGGTCCCCGCGCCCCCCAAAGATTGAATTCCGCCGCCTGCTCGGCCGGCTTGACCGAGCCGTCATGGTAGATCTTGCCGCTCGTCGCCGTGAAATATCCGGCCTGCGTGAAGGTCTGCGGCAACGTCACCGCCGTCTTCGTCCGCTCCACGTCGCGCACCCCCGGCTGCAAGCCGTAGATCCCCGTCGTCGTCGGCCGCAGTCCCGTCAGCAGGCTCGTCCGCGAGGGATTGCAGAGCGGCGCCTGGCAATGCGCATTCGTGAAGAGCGTGCCCCGCGCCGCCAGCGCGTCGAGGTGCGGCGTCTTCACCTGCGGATGTCCGCCGAGCACGCCGACCCAGTCGTTCTGGTCGTCGATCGCGATGAAGAGGACGTTGGGACGCGCCGGGCCGTCGGCCGCGCGCACCGGGACAGCCAGCAGGGCCAAAGCGAAAAACAGCGGGGACAATTTCATGGGGTAAAGCGGGGGAAGCCGCAGCCTGCGGAGCGGCCCCGCCCGGTGCACGCCGGAAATCCGCCGCCGCCGGGAAACAGCGTCGACACCGTCGCCCGCCGCGCCTCGTCTCCTCCCGTCCGCTCCCGCCCCGTTTTGCTTCACCCCGCCCCTTCCATGCGTCTCCTTGCCGTTTTCCTCAGCTGCTGCTGCGCCCTGGCCGCCGCCTTCGCCGCCCCCGCCTCCCGGCCCAATGTCGTCGTCATGCTCGCCGACGACCAGGGCTGGGGCGACCTCGGCCTCCACGGCAACACCGACGCCGTCACGCCGCACCTCGACGCCCTCGGCCGCAGCGGCGCGCGCTTCGCGCACTTCTACGTTTCCTCCGTCTGCGCCCCCACCCGCGCCGAATTCCTAACCGGCCGCTACCACCCGCGCACCGGCGTGCGCGGCGTCTCCACCGGCCAGGAACGCCTCAACCTCGACGAACGCACCGTCGCCGACGCCTTCAAGGCCGCCGGCTACGCCACCGGCGCCTTCGGCAAATGGCACAACGGCAGCCAGTGGCCCTACCATCCCAACGCCCGCGGCTTCGCCGAATACGAAGGTTTCACCTCCGGCCACTGGGCCGAGTACTTCGACCCCGCCCTCGAGCGCAACGGCCAACCCGTCCGCGGCCGCGGCTACATCGCCGACCACCTCACCGACCGCGCCCTCGACTTCATCGGCCGCCACCGCACGTCTCCGTTTTTCTGTTACATCCCCTACAACACGCCGCATTCCCCCTGGGCCGTGCCCGCCGCCGATTGGGAAAAATGGCGCGACCGCCCGATCGCCCTGCGCGGCTCCCTCGGCGACAAGGAGGACCTCGCCACCACGCGCATCGTCCACGCGATGAACGAAAACCTCGACCGCAACGTCGGCCGCGTGCTCGCCCGCCTCGACGAACTCGGCCTCCGCGAAAACACCGTCGTCGTCTATTTCTCCGACAACGGCCCCAATACCGCGCGTTGGAACGGCGGGATGAAAGGCCGCAAGGGCACCGTCGACGAAGGCGGCCTCCGCGCCCCGCTCCTCGTCCGCTGGCCCGGCAAAATCGCCCCCGGCACCGTCGTCGCGCCCATCGCCGGCGCCATCGACCTGCTCCCCACCCTCGCCGCCCTCGCCGGCGTCCCGCTGCCGACGGCCAAGCCGCTCGACGGCACCGATCTCTCGCCGCTCCTCCTCGGCCGCACCACCGTCGCCCCGGAGCGCCTGCTCTTCGCCCACCAGAACGGCCGCCTCAGCGTCCGTAGCCCCACGCACCGCCTCGACCCCGCCGGCGAACTTTTCGATCTGCGCACCGATCCCGGCCAATTGCGCAACGTCGCCGCCGACCAAGCCGACACCGCCCGCCGTCTCGGCGCCGCCCTCGCCGCCTGGAAAACCGAAGTCGTTCCCCATCTCGCCGCCCCGGCCGCCGGCCCCGCCCGCCGCAATCAAGTCGCCCCCGACGACCGACCCTTCCCCGTCGGCTACCGCGAAATGCCGCGCACCGTCCTGCCCGCCCGCGACGGCACCGCCGCCGGCGGCGTGCTCCGCAGTTCCAACGCGCCGAACTCTTCGTTCTTCCGGAATTGGACCACCGCCGAAGGCCGCATCGCCTGGGACGTCGAAGTCCGCACCTCCGGCACGTACGACGTCGAGATTCTGTACACCGTGCCCGCCGCCGATGTCGGCGCCACCGTCGAACTCGCCTTCGGGCAACAGACCCTTTCCGGCCGCGTCGGCCCCGCCTGGGATCCGCCCGTGCAAACCCATCAGGACACGCTCCCCCGTCCGCCCGCCGAGTCGCCCGCCAAAGATTTCCGTCCGCTCGCCCTCGGCTCCGTCCGCCTCGAAGCCGGCCGCGGCCCCCTCGTCCTGCGCGCCCTCGAAATCCCCGGCCGCAGCGTCATGGAAGTCCGCTCCCTCGTCCTCACCCTGCGCCCCTGATTCCCGTTTCCCAACTCCGGTATCCGGTTTCCGAATTCCGGTTTTGAAAAAATCCGCCTTCCGCAATCCGCGATCCGCAATTATCCCCCCATGCTCTCCCGCGCTTTCCTCACCCTTACCCTCGCCTTCGCCGTCGCCGCCGCCGTTGCCCCGGCCGCCTCCGCCGCCCCCTTTCTCGCCCAAGGGACGATGACCGGCGAGCCGCGCCACGACGCCGTCATTCTCCAGACCCGCCTCACCGCCACCGCCGCGCCCGTCGACCACGACATTCCCGGCGCCCCCGGCGAAGTGCGTTTCGAAGTTTCCGCTGCCGCCGATTTCTCGCGCCCGATCTTCACCGCCTGGCAAACCGCCCGGGCGGATTCCGATTTCATCATCCAGACCCGCGTCACCGGCCTGCAGCCGCATCAGCTTTACCACTACCGCGCCCACTACGGCACCGCGCGCAGTTCCGCCGTCGCCGGCCCCGCCGCCACCTTCCGCACCTTGCCCGCGCCGGACGCCGTCGCCCCCGTCCGCTTCGTGCTGCTGACCTGCATGCACTACGGTCGCTTCTTCGGTCTCATGCCGAAGGCGCCGCAACGCGACCTGCCGCCGGCCGAACGCGCCCTCGGCTACCCGGGCCTCGACGCCGTCCGCGACTTCAAACCCGATTTCTGGATCAGCAACGGCGACAACGTCTACTACGACCACCCGGACAATGCCCAGGCCCTGGAACTGCCCCAGCTCCGCCAGCGTTGGCACGAGCAGGGCGCCCTGCCGCGCCTCGTCCGCCTCAACGCCGCCGCGCCCGCCTTCTACCTGAAGGACGACCACGATTTCCGCTACGACGACGCCGACCTCACCGGCACCCGCCTGCCCGGCACCGCCCTCGGCATCCGGACCTTCCGCGAACAGGTTCCGCTCATCGACCCGGCCACCCCCGCCGCGCCGACCTACCGCACCGTCCGCGCCAGCCGCGATCTCCAGCTCTGGTTCCTCGAGGGCCGAGACTACCGCAGCCCCAACCGCGAACCCGACGGTCCCGCCAAATCCATCTGGGGCGCCGAACAGCGCGCCTGGCTCCAGCGCACGCTCAAAGCCAGCGACGCCGCCTTCAAGATCATCGTCTCGCCCACGCCGCTCGTCGGCCCGGACGACGCCCGCAAACGCGACAACCACACCAACCTCGGCGGCTTCCGCCACGAGGGCACCGCGTTTCTCGAATGGCTGAAAGCCGAACGCTTCGATCCCGCCGGCCTGCTGATTCTCACCGGCGACCGCCACTGGAAATACCGTTCCGTCCATCCCACCGGTTTCGAGGAATGGGCCGCCGGTTCGATCATCTTCGAAAACGCCCGCAGCGGCCGCCCGCCCGGCGACCCGCAATCCACCGATCCCGAGGCGCGTATCCGCCAATTGTACACGGACACCGGCCCGCTCGGCGGTTTCCTCACCGTCGAGGTCGCCCGCTCCGCCGCCGGCAAGCCGGAAGCCACCTTCGCGCTCCGCGACGAAACCGGCCGCCCGGTCCACACCCACGTCCACCGCCGCTGAGCCCAAAACGCATGCAGTTGAGAGAGCTTGGCTGAGAGTTGGGCGCCATCCCGTTCGGTTCGTCCGGCTGCCGGCTTCGCCGGATTTTCGGTGGCTTGGCGGATCGATCTCTCAACCCTCAGCATTCAAATCTCAACCGCATGATCCCGGCTGAGCCGGCGTGATCCCGCCTATTTCAGGGCCGTCAGTCCGGCCGCCGCGATCACTCCGTCCTGCTGGCTGGTCACGCCCGAGACGCCGATCGCCCCGATGATTTTGCCGCCGACCGTGATCGGCAGGCCGCCTTCGATCGGCAAGGCACCCGGCAAGGCAAGGATCCGGGAACCGGCACCGCCGCCCGCGACGAGATCCTCGAAAATTTTGGTCGAACGGCGGAAACCGGCGGCCGACTTGGCCTTCGCCAGCGCGACTTCGACGCTCGCGTACTGCGTGTCGTCCAGGCGCTGGAGCGCCACGGGGTGGCCGGCCGTATCGACGATCGCGATCACCACGTTCCAGTTGTTTTTCTTCGCCTCCACCGTCGCGGCGGCGAGGACTTTCTGGGCGGTTTCCAGATTGATCGAGATTCCGTAGGACGGAGCCGTCTGGGCACGAACAGCAGGCGTGCCGAAGCACACCGCGAGCAGGACAAGAACGAAGGGGAAGCGTTGCATGACGCGCCCGACCTTTGGCATTCCGGCAGCACCGGGCAAGAGCCCAAACACCCGCCGCGCAAAGCTCGGCCGCGGGTCGCCGGCGCGGCTCAGCCAAAGCTCATGCAGTTGAGTGAGGTTGGCCGGAAGTTGAGAGCAACACCGTTGGGTTCGTCCGGTTGCTGGCTTCGACTACATTTTCCGTGGCCCGCGGATCGAGCTCTCAACCCTCAAGGAGCCTCTGAAAAACGCGCCGCCGGCCAATCGATCGTAGCTGCGAGCGTGAGCGAGTAGAGCTCGGCCGAGGGCGAGAGGCGCCCCAGCCACCACTCGCTCACGCTCGCGGCCACGCCGCCTCCGTTTTTCAGAGGATCCTCAGCTCTCAACCCTCTACTCTCAGCTCTCAAATCTAAGCACTCAGCTCTCAACTGCCCCAATCCCGACTCAGAAATCGAAGCTGTTCGTCAGCAGAAACACGCGCGGCTCGGGATATTGGAAAACCACCGGCGCCCCCGCGGTCGAGAGGCCGCTTTGCGCGATGAGTTTGTCGTCGTTGAGCACGTTCCGGACGTTGAGGGAAACGTTCCAACGGATGCGCCGCTGGAACAGGGACGCGGTATAGCCGATCACCGCGTCCGTGCCGATCGACGATCCGCCCATGATCGGCCGGGCCACATCGGCGATCGTGATGCTGGAACCCGCCGGAAAAAGTCCCGGCGCACCGAGGATGGGATCGTTCGCGAGGTCGGCGGTGGCCACGGTCTTGTCGCGATAACCCAAAATGCGGTCGCCCCGGTAGCGCACGCTGCCGCCGAACCGCAGGCCCTTCAGCAGTCCGTTCTGGATGCGATACGAACTGGTCAGGTTGCCGCGCCACTCGACTTCCTGGTTGTTGGCCCGGCCCTCGCTCTCGCGCAGGAAGGCCCAGCCGAGCGCGGCGCTGCGCATGTAGGCGAGCAGCGTTTCGTTGGCGTTGGCGGCGGCGTTGAAGTGCAGCTGCGCCGGGCCGGTGCCGCCGGCGCGCTGCGGCGCGGCCGTGTCGTTGGCCGCGGCGAGCCAATCCTTCAGGCGATAGCCGATGACGCCGAACCACTCGGCGGCGATGTTTTCGCTCCGCGTGTTGTTCTTCGCCAAACTCGCGCTGACGCTCCAGCCGCGCACGGGATTGGCGATGATCCGGTATTCGACGCCCTTCGCGACGCGGTCCGACGAGGTATTGTATTTGAGCGAGAAGGCCGTGCCGGCGGCGCCTTCGCTCGGCCAAGCGAGCACATCGTCCTGCAGGAAACGGAACGGGCTGGCCGGATCGATGCCGTTGCGGGTCCCGCCGACCACCGGCGCGCCCGTCGCGGCGGATTCGTAGCGGCCGCCGGATTTGGCGAGATTGTAGTTCTGCACCGACTTCTCGATGTGGATCGTCGTCCAGCGGATGTCGGCGCGGTCCATGCCGGAGTTGCCCCCGACGGCCGGCGGATTCGGCACGGTGACGCCGCCGCCGGAGACACCGAGATAAACGGATTCGTACGCGTTGACGCGCAGCACGATCTTGTCCTCGAGAAAACGCAGGGAGAGGCCGTACTCGCGCGTCGTGCCGTCGTCGAGCTGGGCCTCGGCCCCCGTCGGCGACTTGCGCGTGAAGTCCGCGACAAAGGCCGACGACGACTCCGTGTAATGCAGGCTCGGGATCGCGTTGCGGCCGAGCGGATGCAGCACCACGCCCTTCATTCGCGAGGTGACGCTGTACTTCGTCGCGGCCTCGAGCGAATCGAACTCGCCGCCGCGGCTCAGCATCGCATCCCAGGGTTCGAAACCGGCGTTGCCCACCGCCCGGCCGTTGCTCGGAAACACGATCGCGGCGCCGTTGCGGACGGGCTCCTCGTACTGGCCGGTCGCGGCGTTGTAGCGGCGCGGCAGGCGGCTGTTCGTCCCGCCCTGCCCGACCCACGGCGCAAACGAAGCGTCCGAGAACCGCTCGCCGAAAGTGAGATTGAGGCGGCCCTGGAAGAAACTGCTCTGCAGGCCGTATTGCAGCGCGTCTTCCTGCTTCTTGCCGTTCGAAGTCATGACCTGGGCCCCGTAGGGACTGCTCATGCCCGAATTGATCACGACGTCGCGCCCGGCCGAGTCCTTGCCGATGACGCGCGTCTCGGCGTCCCAGAGGTTGAAGGGCGCCCGCACCTCGAATTGGCCGCGGCCGCTGTTGTTCTGCGGCGTATCCAGATAGAAGCGCGCGCGGAGCCGGCGCGTGTTGCGGGTCGTATCGTTGGCGGCGTTGGTGCCGGCGGGGTACGTGATGCCGTCGAACGTGTTGTCCGAGATGATGCGCGCGTTGTTGTTGTTCTGCTGCACGCGCATGTTGGTGCCGCCGGTGTACATCACGGCGCCCTGGTGCGTGCCGAGCCAGCGCCAGAGGCCGCCGCGTTTCGCGAGGTCCTGCGCAAACGCCACCTGCAGCCGGCGCTCCGTGCGGTGGTTGCGCCACATGCTGCCGGTGATGTCGTCCTCGACGTAGTAGCGGCCGAGATTGGGATTCGGGGTCACGCCGTCCGGGAGAAACCGATTCAGATCCACGCGCAGATCGGTGTTGTTGCCGGAAAGGAAACTGAGGGAGCGGGTGTCGAAGACCTCCCGGTTGTAGCCGCCCTCGACGTAGATGTCGCGCCACGGATTCGCTTCGAAAACGA
>JACCDS012007236.1_pt1 | contig 13317 bp, 7 predicted proteins | sample 7446441 | NCBI WGS metagenome assembly JACCDS01 (sample SAMN15323445, study PRJNA562643) | freshwater metagenome | isolation source: river surface water | place: USA:Blue River Watershed | collected 2017-08-17
CATCCACCCCCACCATTTCAGGGCGGAACTGGGCGTTGTGCTCGATCTGTTCGCGCGGCACGATGCCCGCTTTCAAGATTTCCTGGTCGTGGTAGATGTCGTGGATGAAGCGGTTGAGCGCATTGACTCGCTGGGTGAGGCCCTTTTCCATGCTGCGCCACTCGTGCGCCGGGATCACTCGCGGGATCAAGTCAAAGGGAATCAGACGCTCGGTTCCCGCACCGTCCTCGTCCTTGTCACCATACACCGCGAAGGTGATACCAACCCGGCGGAAGATCATTTCCGCCTCTTCGCGGCGTGCAGCCATCACGTCGGCAGGTTGCTGGGCCAGCCAGCTCGCGTAACGCAGGTAATGGTCACGCACCTTTTCAGGCGCCGCGTACATTTCGTCAAAGGTATGTTTGCTCATGTATAGCTCTTCGTTAGGCGCCGCATTCAGCAAGCACAATGCCCTTAGCAAATAACAGGCCAACCCGCGTTCCACGGCATCAGCGCTGGCCTCAATATGCGTCAGTTTTCAGGTCGTTCGTGCCAGTAGCGCCGCACCTTTTCGCGGTGGCAAGTCAGCGTCTGTGGCGCCTGGCTCTGCCAGTGTGCAGCGCCGCAATCCGCCGTGTTCACCCAGGGAATCTGGCGGTCATCGAAACGGCGAACCACCTCGGGCGACGGGTGTCCGTATCGGTTTCGGTGCCCTGCTTGCACGATCACCCAGCGCGGCTGCACCGTGTTCAACCATACAGGGCCGCTGGATGTCTTGCTGCCATGGTGTGCTGCCATCAGCACGGTAGTTCTAAGCTCTGGCTGGTCCAGTGCCAGTCGCGTTTCCTCGGCGGTGGTGATGTCGCCGGTCAGCAAGGCCGACACCTCATCGCCCACCCGCAGCACACACGACATTGCGTTGTCCGACAAGCCCAGATGTTCATCACCCGGACGGGGGTGCAGCACTTCGAACGCAACGTCATCCCACTCCCAGCGCTGGCCCGCGATACAGGGCTCGACCCGAGACTGGATTGGCAAGGTCGTCGATGACGACCACCAGTGAACGCCAGGAAACGCTGCCTCAAGGGTGGCAGCGCCAGCCGCATGATCGCTGTCGCCGTGGCTGATCATGATGGCATCGGGGCGCTCGCCCGACGCCCGAAAGAGGGGCAACAACACCCGCTGTGCCGCGTCACTTGCACGCCCCATCGGTGGGCCGGTGTCAAACAGCAAGGTGTGCTGGCTGGTGCGAACCACCACGGCGGTACCCTGCCCGATATCGGCGGCCAGCAACTCAAACTGGCCATACACGGGCCGGGGTGGCTGGTAGGCCAAGGCCGGCCAAAGCAACAGCGCGCCCCACATGCGCCATACGCTGGGCCAAGGCAACACCAGCACCACCCCGCCCAGTATGGCCAGTAAAGCCAATGCGAAAGGCAACGCTGGTCGCTCTACCGCCGCCAAAGGCCACTGAGCGAACCATTCCAGACCCCAGAGCAAAGCATCCACGGCCACACTGGCGACCCACCATAGACTGGGTACCACCGCGCCCAGCATGGTCAGCGGTGTGACGAGCAGCGTGACCCAGGGAATGGCCAGCAAGTTGGCCAGCAAGCCCACCAATGAGAACTGACCAAACAAGAGCAAAGTCATAGGCGCCAGGGACACAGTGACCACTGTTTGTGTCCTCAGCATGTCGCGCAAAGCCTGCAGCAAACGCGGCGCGATGCGACCGGGTGCAGCCCCCATAGGCCCGTCGCCAACTGCAAACAACACCCCCACAGCCACAAAGCTCAACCAGAACCCGGCCTGCAGCAAAGCCCAAGGGTCGAGCCAGATCACCGAATTCATGGCCGCCAACCACACCACGGGCCAGGGCCACTGTCGCCCTGTCATTCGCAACGCCACCACGGTGGCCAGCATCAATACGGTGCGTTGAGATGGCACCCCCCAGCCTGAAAAGGCGGCATACGCAGCCGCCATTGCAACCCCACCAACGGCTGCCGCGACCGGTGCAGGTACCGCCCACAACAATCCAGGCGCATGGCGGCCGGCGCTGCGCCAAAGCACCCTAAGCGCGATCATCGCCACCCAGGCAAACATCGTCACATGCAGCCCAGAGACCGAAATCAAGTGCGCGATGCCAGTGACGCGAAACACCGCCCAATCGGAGTCGTTGATCGCCGCTTGATCGCCAGCCAACAAAGCGACCATGACCCCCGACGCCCGCGGACTCGCGATGTCAGCACGCAGCCGTTCTCGCATCCGGTCTCGCGCCTGTTGCACCGGGTACTGCCAGGTGTCCTCCAAAAGGCGGGCGCTGGCTGTACCGCGCACGTGGCCGGTGGCGCGAATGCCCTGCGACCATAGCCACAGCTCTGCATCAAAACCCGCCGGATTGGACAGGCTGTGAGGCCGGTATAGCCGAGCCGTGAACTGCCAGCGCTCGCCAGGACGCACCCGCGGCGGCGTAGCCGTACCCGCCGCCCGAGACACATCGCCAAAAGCGCCTGGACTGCGCCAGCTCAGACGCACCATCGGGGGAACCACCACCTCAGCGCCATCGTACGTCGCCTCGTCCACTCTGAATTCAAAGCTGCTGCCCGCTTCATCGTCGCGTGGCAAGCCGGCGACCACGCCCACCAACTGCAGATCACGCCCTTGCAAGGCGGCCGGCAACGATTGGTCGAGCAGCACCTGGGCACGCCAGTCTGTCACCGCCCAAGCGGTGGCGACCATGGCCAAAAAAGCACAAAAGCTTGCCCGCCAACCCGCAGGCATGCCGTGGACCCGTTGACGCCATACCCACGCCGATAAGCCGACAGCCAGACCCAGCCCCGCCATGCGCCACCAATGCGGTGCCAGCACCACCTGCTGCAACTGGATGCCCACACCGAGCACGCCGCCCAACAAGCCGGCAACCCAGACACCTGGGCCAGCCGAGCGGCTCATCAAAACCGGCTCCGCCTTGACACGAAGGTTGGCTCAATCCTTGCTACGATGACAATAGCCCACCTAGCGCATTGGTGCAACTGCATTTATTTCTCCCTGTACCGAAAGACCCCATGGCCATACACGTCGCATTGAATCACATCACACACTACCAATACGACCGTCTGGTGAACCTCGCCCCACACGTGGTGCGCTTACGCCCTGCTCCGCACAGCCGCACGAAAGTGCTGTCTTATTCGCAGCGCGTCGAGCCCGCCAACCATTTCATCAACTGGCAACAAGACCCGTTCGCCAATTACCAGGCCCGGCTGGTGTTCCCGGAGCCCATGCGCGCATTCAAGGTCACGGTGGATCTGGTGGTCGAAATGGCGGTGTACAACCCGTTCGACTTTTTCCTGGAGCCCTACGCCGAAACAGTGCCTTTTGCCTATCCTGGCGCTCTACAGGCGGAGCTGGCGCCTTACATGGTGCTGGACAAACTCACGCCCGCGCTGGACACCTACCTTGAATCTGCCCGAGCACTGCTGGCAAAAGGCGACTTGCGCACGATCGACTTTCTGGTCACGCTCAACCAGCAACTGCAGCAGGACATTGCCTACACCATCCGCCTGGAGCCAGGCGTTCAAACCCCGGAAGAAACCCTGACCAAACGCAGCGGCTCCTGCCGCGACAGCGGATGGTTGCTGGTGCAAATGCTGCGCCATCTGGGGCTGGCGGCGCGATTTGTGTCCGGCTATCTGATCCAGCTGACGCCAGACGTCAAATCGGTGGACGGCCCGAGCGGCCCGGAAGCCGATTTCACAGACTTGCACGCCTGGTGCGAAGTGTTCCTGCCCGGGGCTGGCTGGATCGGGCTGGACCCCACCTCTGGCTTGATGGCCGGTGAAGGTCACATCCCCCTGGCTTGTACGCCACAGCCTTCCAGCGCCGCTCCCATCGATGGTGCGCTTGACGAGTGCGAGGTGACGTTCGAGCACCACATGCAGGTGACCCGCATCTACGAAAGCCCGCGCGTCACCAAGCCGTACACCGACGACCAATGGGATGCCATCCAGGCCCTGGGCGAACAAGTGGACCAAGACCTGATGGCTGGCGATGTTCGCCTGACCATGGGCGGCGAGCCCACCTACGTCGCCACCCGCGACCGCGACGCCGCCGAATGGAACACCGACGCGTTGGGCCCGACCAAGCGCAACTACGCCACCGAGCTGCTGCACCGCTTGCGCCAACAATACGGGGCCGGTGGTTTTGTACACCTGGGGCAAGGCAAGTGGTACCCCGGCGAACAGTTGCCGCGTTGGGCGCTGTCCCTGTTCTGGCGCGCAGATGGTGAGACCATCTGGAACAACCCTGCCCTGTTTGCCGACGAACGCGACCAGGCGAACTACACCGCCGACGATGCGCAACGTTTCATTCAGGCCTTGTCCCGCAAGCTCGGCCTGAGCACCCAATACATCACCCCCGGCTTTGAAGACACCTGGTATTACCTGTGGCGCGAACGAAAGCTGCCCGTCAACGTGGATCCGTTCGACGCCAAACTCAGCGATGAACTGGAGCGCGTGCGGCTGCGCCGTGTTTTCGGCCAAGGGCTGGACGCTACCGTGGGCTATGTGCTGCCGCTGCAGGCACACGCCGTACACGATGGCAACCAGAAAGGTGCGCGCAACGGTCTGCGGTTGAGTGGTACCCGCTGGACCACCGGCCCCTGGTTCTTCCGCGATGAACGCATGTACCTCGTGCCTGGCGATTCACCCATGGGCTACCGCCTGCCGCTGGACTCGCTGCCCTGGGTGTCGGCCACCGACTACCCGTACCACATCGAACAAGACCCGAGCGCCCAGCGCGACGCCTTGCCCGACGGCGCCACATTCAAGCGGCAGTACGCGCCACACCAGATCGGCGGCGGTTTTGCCGAAGGCGGCGTTGTATCAATGCAAAGCAGTCCGTACCTGTCAGACACGGGGCTGCCGGGGGATGACACCCCTGTCTGGCAGGGCGATCCGGCTGGACTGGGTGTGCCGGGCGCTGCGCCTGCGCAGCCCATGAGCGCTCGCTACCCGCAACGCGGTGAATCTGCCGCCTGGCTCACACGTACCGCACTTTGTGTGGAAGCACGCGACCCGCAGCGCGCCAACGGGCCCAAAGCGGAAACGACGATCGGCGGCCAGAGCAGCCACCTGTACGTGTTCATGCCACCACTCCAGCGTCTGGAAGATTACCTGGACCTGCTCGCTGCGATTGAAGCCACCGCCGAAAAGCTGGGGGTCAAGATCGTGCTGGAAGGCTACCCGCCGCCGCGCGATCCGCGCCTGAAGATGCTGCAAGTGACGCCAGACCCCGGCGTGATCGAGGTCAACATCCACCCCGCCCACAACTGGGGTGAACTGGTGGAGCACACCGAATTCCTGTACGAAGCGGCCCACCAGACCCACCTGTGCGCCGAAAAGTTCATGACCGATGGGCGCCACACCGGCACCGGCGGCGGCAACCACTTCGTCATGGGCGGTGCCACGCCGGCCGATTCGCCTTTCCTGCGCAAGCCCGAGCTGCTGGCCAGCCTGATCGCTTACTGGCACAACCATCCGTCCTTGAGTTACCTGTTCAGCGGACTGTTCATCGGCCCCACCAGCCAGGCACCCCGTGTGGACGAAGCTCGCAACGATCAGCTGTACGAGCTGGAAATCGCGCTCAACCAGATCGAGAAAAACCGGCAGGTCTACGGGCAGGACATGCCGCCCTGGATGGTGGACCGCACGCTGCGCAACATTTTGGTGGATGTGACCGGCAACACCCACCGCAGCGAGTTCTGCATTGACAAGCTGTACAGCCCAGACAGCAGCACCGGTCGTCTGGGTCTGCTGGAACTGCGCGCGTTCGAGATGCCACCGCACGCCCGCATGAGCATTGCCCAGCAGCTGCTGTTGCGCGCCTTGGTGGCCCGATTCTGGCAAAAACCTTGGCACGGCAAGCTGACCCGCTGGGGCACCGAGCTGCACGACCGATTCCTGTTGCCGACCTTTGTGCGCATGGACTTCGACGATGTGCTTGAAGACCTGGCTCTGTGTGGCTACAAGTTCGAGAAAAGCTGGTTTGATCCGCACTTCGAGTTCCGCTTCCCGCTGATTGGCCAGGTGGCCGCCAAAGGAATCGAGTTGACGCTGCGCAACGCACTAGAGCCTTGGCACGTGATGGGCGAAGAAGGCGCAGCGGGTGGAACAGTGCGTTTTGTGGACTCGTCCCTGGAACGGCTGGAAGTGCGCGTCACTGGCTACAACGACAGTCGCTACGTGATCACGGTCAACGGCCGCGCCTTGCCACTGCAAAACACCGGCACTGTCGGCGACTATGTGGCCGGCGTGCGTTACAAAGCATGGAACCCGCCTTCCAGCCTGCATCCCAGCATCGGCGTGCACGCGCCCCTGACCTTCGACATCGTGGACACCTGGATGAAGCGCTCTCTCGGTGGCTGTCAGTACCACGTCACCCATCCGGGAGGACGCAATTACGACACCTTCCCGGTCAACGCCTACGAGGCCGAAAGCCGCCGACTCGCCCGCTTTTTCCAGATGGGCCACACGCCTGGTCAGATGGTGGCCACACCGGTTTCATCCAGCCGTGAGTTCCCGTTCACCCTCGACCTGCGGCAATAACCCAGCAACGACGGGACTGAGGCATACTGCCGCTTGTGACCGAACGCGCCGTGCCTCTGTTTGACGACGAACCACACGCTGCCAGTGCCTCTGCATTGGCAGCGTCGCTGTCTGCCACGGTATCCCCGGGTCATCTGGACGAACTCCGGCATGGCGCAAGCGAAAGCGCTGAATTGGCCCCCCACTGGGCTCAGTTCTTTGACCACCTGGGCTTTGATGGGTTTGGCGATCTGAACAGGCGTCAGCAAAGTCTGGCTCAGCAGCTCCGGGACAACGGCGTCACCTACAACGTCTACGCCGACGAGCACAGCCAGCAGCGCCCCTGGGCACTCGATCTGTTCCCCATGATCGTCAGTCCGGAGGACTGGGCGCAGATTGAAGCGGGCGTGTTGCAACGCACCCGGCTGCTCAACGCCATCATGGCTGACATGTACGGCACACGGAGTCTGGTGCAGAAGACGCTCCTGCCCGCTGCGCTGGTACAGGGACATCCAGGTTACTTGCGGGCCATGCACGGCGTACGCCCTCCAGGAGACACCTGGCTGCACATAGCCGCATTCGACCTGGCCAGAGGCCCCGACGGGCGCTGGTGGGTGGTGTCGCACCGCACCCAGGCGCCCTCTGGGCTGGGGTACCTGCTGGAAAACCGGATAGCCATCGCGCGCCAGTTCCCGAAGGCTTTTGCCGAAATGCGGGTGCAGCGCCTGGCCGCCAGCTACAAGGCGTTGATGCAGGGGTTGATGCGCCTGAGCCCGAAAGGCAACGACGCCCGCATTGCCCTTCTGACACCAGGGCCCTACAACGAAACCTATTTCGAGCATGCTTACCTCGCGCGGTACCTTGGCCTCAACCTGGTCGAAGGCAGCGACCTGACGGTGCGTGACCGCCGCCTGTTCCTGAAAACCCTGCAAGGGCTGGAGCCGGTGGATGTGCTCATCAAGCGGCTGGATGACCAATGGCTCGACCCGCTGGAGTTGCGCAGCGACTCGGCCCTCGGCGTTCCAGGGCTGATGCAAGCGGTCCGGTCGGGCAATTTGCTGCTGGCCAACGCCCCTGGCTCTGCCCCCCTGGAATCCAGCGCCATGCTGGGTTTTTTGCCAGCCATCTCCGAGCATCTGCTGGGCGAGTCGCTTGCCCTGCCCTCGCTGGCCACTTGGTGGTGCGGCGAGGCGGCCAGTTTGCCCAACGCGCTGCCCATGCTCAAGCACAGCGTGGTCAAAAATACCTACACCAGCCGTGGAAGCGAAACCGTCATCGGTCCCAGCCTCACATCCTCGGGCATAGACCAGCTGATTGGGCGCATCGTTCGCCAGCCGGACGAATACACGTTGCAAGCCTATCTGCCCTTGTCGCAGAGTCCCACGTGGCGTGGCGGTGACATTGCCCCACGGCCCGCCATGTTGCGTGTGTTTGCGTTGGCCGACGGCCCTCAATCTTGGCGAGTGTTGCCAGGTGGCATGGTTCGGCTGGCTCCTCAAGGACAGCAAATCGCGTCGATGCAGCGCGGTGGCAGCAGTGCCGATTGCTGGGTATTGACCCATGGTGAGGTGGATAGGACCAGCCTGTTACAAAGTGCGCCCAGCACCCTGAGCGTCGCGTTGCAAAAGCGCCCCATCACCAGCCGCTCGGCAGAAAACCTGTTCTGGCTGGGTCGATACACCGAGCGCGCCGAAAATACGGTGCGTCTGGCACGCATCACCCTGCGTTGCCTGCAGGGTGAAGAAGCGGGTTCCACTGAATTGCTGGCCTGGCTGTCAGCCTGCGCCAAATACAACGGCCTGGTTCTGGGCGACGTGCCGAACGCCCAGCAGGCGTCGCGCGTGTTCGAGCGCAGCCTGATCGCGCAGCTGGGTGCGGACAGTGGCGCTACCAGCGTGGGTTACAACCTGCGCAGCTTGCGACAGGCCGCAGGCAATGTGCGCGAACGTCTTTCAAAGGAACAGCGCAACCTGATAGAGCGCGTGGACGAAGAGTTCACTGCGCAGCACCAAAGCCTGAGCGCAGACGCTGACTTCGCCAGTGAAGAAGCCGTTGAAGCGCTGGAAGAAGCCAGCGAACTGCTGTCGGCGATCACTGGCGCCCAAACCGACCGGATGATGCGCGACGACGGCTGGCGCATGCTGAGCATTGGTCGCCATATCGAACGATTGAGCATGTTGTCCAGCGCGCTGTCCATCGCACTGGACACTGGCTGTGTATTTGACGACAGCGGCTACGAAGCGGTGCTCGCACTGTTCGACAGCACCATCACCTTCCATGCCCACTACCAACAGCGGCGCGATTTGGTGGCTCTGCTCGACATGCTGGTCACACACCGTGACAATCCTCGCTCGCTGGCATGGGTGCTTTCAACCTTGCGCAGTCGGGTGGCGAAACTGCCCACCGCCCATGGTCGGGACGCCAGCGCCCTGCTGGATGGTGTTCCAAACCCGTCAGGCTGGGAGCTCATCGCACTCAGCGGGGCCATGGCAGGGCCAGCCGGACAACAAAGCGCGCACCTGGGCTTGCTGGAATTGCTGCAAAGCTGCGAGCAAGGCGCATACCGCTTGTCAGATCAGCTGGGGCATGCCTATTTCAGCCATGCAGACCGGGTCAACCAAAGCATTGTGAGCTGAAGCCATCCATGCGACTTCACGTCCGGCACCACACCCAATACCTGTATCAAACCCCGGTGGTGCTCGCCCAGCACATGGCCTACCTGCGTCCGCGTGAGTTGCCAGGCCAACGCGTGGAGCGACATGCCCTGCTGATCCATCCCGAACCCGTGCTGCGCGATGAAGGTCCGGACGCCTTTGGCAATTCACGGACGTTTTTTTCGCTGCAAAGCCCGCACAGCGCTTTGGACGTGACGGCAGACAGCGTGGTCACCACCGAGGCGCCAGCCCCCCTTCCAGACAGCCCACCCTGGACAGAAGTCCGCGAAGCACTGGAATACCATGCCAACGCGGTTTACCAACCGGCCGCTGAGTTTTTGTTTCCATCACCCTACATCCCCCGCGACGAACAGCTGGCCGATTACGCCAGAAGCGCCTTCGCACCCAAGCGCCCGTTTCTGCAGGCCTGCCGTGAGCTGATGTCGCAGATTCACGACGACTTCACGTATGAAACAGCCAGCACCGACATCCATACCCCTGTGCTGGACGCGTTGGAACAACGCAAGGGTGTGTGTCAGGACTTCGCGCACATCATGATCGGATGTCTGCGCAGCCTCGGCTTGCCGGCCCGCTACGTCAGCGGCTACATGCTGACGCAGCCACCACCTGGCAAACCACGGCTGATTGGCGCGGATGCGTCTCACGCCTGGGTGTCCGTGCCTTGCGGCGAGACGTGGTACGACTTCGATCCGACCAACGATCGCAGTGGCACCCACCGCCCGGGTGAGGACTACGTGACCCTGGCACTGGGGCGTGACTTTGGCGATGTGTCCCCGCTGCGTGGTGTCATACACGGCGGGGGTGGCCATGCCTTGAACGTTGCAGTCACTGTCGCACCCGAAGACGAATTCAAAGCGTTGATGGGGTGATGAATCTGTCTGATACCGCCGGCCGCGAACAACACCCAGGCTGTTTGACGGTAGCTGCTGCATAGAATCGCCGCTGCTGATCACGATCGCCTGAACGGCATCTTCTGGAGAACACCATGTCCAATGTTTATGACACCCTCAAATCGCTCAACATCGAGTTGCCCCCTGTGGCTGTGCCCGCCGCTGCCTACGTACCGTTCGTCCAAACCGGTCAGCTGGTGTTGCTGAGCGGCCACATCGCCAAACAGGATGGCAAACCATGGGTCGGCCAAGTGGGCTTGACCATGACCACCGATGAAGCCAAAGCAGCCGCCCGCGCCGTGGCCATCGACCTGATGGGCACGCTGCACGCTGCCTGCGTGGCCGCTGGAACCGACCTGAACGGTGTCAAACGCATCGTCAAGGTGCTCAGCTTGGTCAATTCCACCAACACGTACACCGAACAGCATCTCATCACCAACGGCTGCTCGGAGCTGCTGGGCCAAGTGTTCGGCCCCCAGGTTGGTGCGCACGCACGCAGTGCATTTGGTGTGGCGCAGCTGCCTATGGGCGCTTGTGTGGAAATTGAACTGATGGCAGAGCTGGCCTGAACACACGATATTCCAATATTGGTGCGCTACGCATCGTATTGGCGCGATTCCTGCTTGTCTTTGGTGCAAGGGTGAGTCCCACCCTTCGATGCATCAAAAACGTACATTACTCACCAAAAACAAGCATGGAAGCACTGAAACAGGGCACGGATGCCCTATTTATCCTTCTGGGTGGCATCATGGTCCTCGCCATGCATGCCGGTTTCGCGTTTCTGGAGCTCGGTACCGTGCGCCAGAAAAACCAGGTCAATGCCCTGGTCAAGATCTTGGTGGATTTCTCGGTGTCCACCGTGGTTTATTTTGCGGTCGGCTACAGCGTGGCTTACGGCACCCACTTTTTCGTCGGCGCGGAGTTCCTGGCACAGCGCAATGGCTACGAACTGGTCAAGTTCTTCTTCCTGCTGACATTCGCCGCCGCCATCCCGGCCATCATCTCGGGCGGCATCGCGGAGCGATCCAAGTTCTGGCCGCAGTTGCTGGCTACGGCGGTGATTGTGGGTTTCGTCTACCCCTTCTTCGAGGGCATCGTCTGGAACAGCCATTTCGGCGTACAGGCCTGGATTGAGTCACTCACGGGCGCCACTTTCCACGACTTTGCAGGCTCGGTGGTGGTGCATGCGGTCGGCGGCTGGCTGGCTTTGGGAGCCGTGGTCCTGCTTGGCCCCCGCTCCACCCGCTACCGCAAGGATGGCGCCATGAGTGCACATCCTCCGTCCAACATTCCCTTTCTGGCCTTGGGGGCCTGGGTTCTCACGGTCGGCTGGTTCGGCTTCAATGTGATGAGCGCACAGACGGTGGACAAAATCTCCGGTTTGGTGGCCGTCAATTCGCTCATGGCCATGGTCGGCGGTACCCTGGCCGCTCTCGCAATGGGAAAAAACGATCCTGGCTTTGTGCACAACGGGCCTCTGGCGGGCTTGGTCGCCGTGTGCGCTGGTTCCGACCTGATGCATCCGGTGGGCGCACTGGTGGTCGGCGCCGTGGCGGGGGGGCTGTTCGTTTCGCTGTTCACTCTGACGCAGAACCGCTGGAAGATCGATGACGTGCTTGGCGTCTGGCCCCTGCACGGCCTGTGCGGTGCCTGGGGAGGAATCGCCGCGGGCATCTTCGGTCAACAGGCCTTTGGCGGCTTGGGTGGCGTCAGTTTCAGTGCCCAGATGATTGGCACAACAATGGGTGTGGTTTGGGCGCTGGTCTGCGGCTTCGTCGTTTATGGCGTGATCAAACTCGTGTGGGGGCTGCGCCTCACCCAGGAGGAGGAGTTTGACGGCGCCGACCTCACGATCCACCGCATTCGCGCCACGCCAGAGCGCGAAGCGAATTGGTAAGTCACACAGTAAGGTAAGGCGGGTGAAGTCGTCGGGGCTCACCCCGCCAACCGCGATTGTTCACCTTTCAACTTTCAGCGGCGCCAGTTTGTACAGCCGCACCGCGTTGCCCGAAGCCACTGCCTCCGCCACGGCCGGTGGCAGCGCGTTGACCAGCGCGCGCAGGCCCCTCAAGCCCTGATTCGACCCTTGCTCACCGCCCCCACGGGCCACACCGGCAGCGTCGTAGAACGAATCGCTGCCCAGCAAAAAGCGGTTAGGGAACGCACTGATCAGGTTCACCCAGTTGGGCTTGAGCCGTCCGTCGGGTGAAAGCGCTGCGGCCGGACTGGGCGCTCCACGGTTGACCCGAAAACTCATATGCAGCGTGGGAAACTCTTGCAACCAGGCACGCACCACTTCGGGGCTTCGGGTCAGCAAGGGCTCAAATCCCACATGCGACCAAACAAAACGGGTTTTCGGGTTGTGGCGCAACAGGCGCTTGAACGCTTCTGCGTTGGCAGGCAGCGTGTCCGGGTTCAGCGGGTTGGGCCGCAGCACTGCGGGCAAGGGCATGTCCTCGGGCACCAGGTCCATGTGCAGGTCGATAGGCACATCCCGTTCCGCGGCCAGGTCGGCCAACAACAGCAACAGCGGGTGGTCTGCGGCAATCAGCTCGTAGGCGTGCTGCGGCCCCATGGCTGGAATGGAGACATGGTGGATGGCAATCTCGCCCAGGCCCACCGCTCCCTGGTCCAGAATAGCATTTGCCCGAGCGATGAAACGGGCTTTCACTGCCTCCGTCACGTCCTGAGGCGCCACGTTGTGGATCATCACGTTCAGCGAGCTGCCACCCAGCAACGCCACCCGGCCCTGCGCTTCTCGCGCTGCAAACTGCAGGTCCTCAATGTCGTAGTACATCGGGCCCTGGTCCTTGGGCAGCGGCGGCGGCATCAGCAGCGTGCGGGCAATACCCACCTGATCCATTTCCTGTAGGGCACGGGTCAGCGCCTCAGGAAAGTTCCGTCCCTTGCCAGCCTGAAAATGGCTGTGGGTATCGATCATGGGCAGGTTCTGTGACGCTGCTCCCGTGCACGCCGCACTCAGAACAATACACAAGGCACCAAGCCTGCCCCATCGAAACTCGGTGCCCAACATGTCTTGCTCCTGAATGTTCAAACCAGCCGTACCACGCGCGCGGGCTTGAAGCCGAACGTCGCGTCCTTGCCCTTGCGCCCACGGGCCCCACGAGCATTGTTCAGGCTGCGAATTTCCAGCGTCTCGTCGCGCAGCTTGCCGCCACGGCCAATGCCTTC
>JACCDS010017761.1_pt1 | contig 13315 bp, 15 predicted proteins | sample 7446441 | NCBI WGS metagenome assembly JACCDS01 (sample SAMN15323445, study PRJNA562643) | freshwater metagenome | isolation source: river surface water | place: USA:Blue River Watershed | collected 2017-08-17
GTCCCAGTTGGAACGGAAGCGGCCATGTCCGACCAGCGGCAGCGCATCGGTATGGCCTTCGATGGTGATGCGCCCGCCCGTCTTCGCAATCGCCTCGCCGATCTTTCTCAGCATCGGCAGCGATTCGGGCGCAAGGTCGGCGCTGGCGGGGAAGAAACTGCCCTGCACTGCCATGCGGATCACGATGCGTTCGCCGTCGCGCTCGACCTGCGCGTCACCGCGCTCGATCTCTTTGGCCAGCGTCTCCCGCAGCTGGCGGATTTGCTGCGCCAGCTCAAGCGTGCGGTCCTCCGCGCCGCCTTCGCGCACCTCGACCGGCGTCTCGACCTGCGACTGCAGCTCGGCGATCTGCGCATACAGGTCGATCAGTTCCTGCGGCAGCAGGCCTTCGCTGCGCGCGGGCAGCTGGATCAGCAGCCGGCCGTTGTCGGCGCGCAGCTGAACACGGCCGCCGGCAATGTCGGTCGACAGCTCGCGCTGCAGGTGACCGAGATCCTTTGCAAGCTGTTCGGGCACGGGCAGCGCCTGCGCGCTCTGGCCGCCGGCCAGCTGCGAATCGGCATTCGGCACCTGCACCACGCCGCCGCCGTCGGCCGGGCCGAGCGATTTTTGCAGCGAGCCGCTGACATCACGGAATCGTTCGGGACTGAGTTCGGCGAAGGACAGCACCAGCAGGAAGAAGGCCAGCAGCAGCGTGACCATGTCGGCAAAGGTGACCACCCACAGCGGCGCCCCGGCCCGCGGCTGCGCCTCGTCTTCGGCGGTCGCGCTGGCGGTGTCGAACAGCGACTGCGCCTGCCGCGCGGCTTCGTCGTCTGCTTCGAACTCGCGGTGCCTCATCGCCGCTCCGCTCAGGCTTTGCCGGTGGCGGCGTCGCTGTCCGGCTTCGGCGGCGGCAGGGCTTCGGCCGCATCGGCTTCCTGCTGGTCGGGCAGGCGGCCCAGCAGCAGGTCTGGCAGCAGGCGCGGGTCGCCGCCCTTGTGCACGAACAGCACGCCGGCCATGGCCATTTCATAGTTGCGGCGCACGCGCTTGCCGTGGCCGGAAATTTTCTGCACCAGCGGGCCGAGCACGACGTTGGCCAGCACCGCACCGTACAGCGTGGTCAGCAGCGCCACCGCCATCCCGGGACCAATGGTGCGCGGATCGTTGACGCTGCCCATCATCAGCACCAGGCCGACCAGCGTGCCGATCATGCCCATGCCCGGCGCCAGTTCCTGCGCATAGCCGAAGAAGTCGCGCGCCTGTTCGTAGCGAATCTTCATTTCGGTGATTTCACGCAGCAATGCATCTTTCAGCAACGCATGGTCAATGCCGTCGACCCACATGCGCACGGCCTTCGCGATGAACGCATCCTTGTACTGACGGTCCTCGAGCGTGACCATCCAGCGGTCGTCATAGCGGGCGACGCGGCCGACTTCCATCAGTTCGTCGATCAGGTCGGGCAGCGGCGTCGGCTGTGCGCGCAGCACTTCGCGCGCGGTCGTCCATGCGCCGCGGAACTCGGCCACGGAGCTCTTGGCGAGCACGCACAGGAAGGTGCCGCCGAAGACGATCATCACCGCTGGCAGGTCAATGAATTGGGCGAACTTGCCGCCGGTTGCCACCGCGATCAGCGCAAGCGCCCCCACCACCCCGGTCAGACTGACGATATCCATCGCGTGAGTTCCCTGGCTGCGGCGCGATCAGACTGATCGCAACCGGTATTTGTCGATCTTCTCGATCAGGGTCGTGCGCTGCAGGTTCAGCAGGCGCGCGGTCTTGGAGACATTGCCCTCGGAGCGGTTGAGAGCCTGCTCGATGTAGGCACGCTCGATCTGGGCCAGCTTTTCTTTCAGCGACACGCCTTCCGGCGGCAGGATCGCGCCGCCCTGTGCGAGCAGGATGATGTCCTCGACCTCGTTGCGGGCCTCGGCGGCGGGTGCGACCATCGCGGCGACGGCCGCATCCTGCTGTGCGACCTGCGCGTTGTCCTGCATCGCGAACATCTGCAGCACGTCAGCGCTGTTCGCCTCTTCCGGCTCGGGGCCTGCGGCGCAGCGTTCCTCGCGAATCTTCTGCAGCCCGCGCGGCAGCATGGCCGCCGGCACCGCGCGCAGCGCCAGCTTCTGTCCGGAGAACAGCGTCGAGAAGCGGTGGATCAGGTTCGACAGTTCGCGCACGTTGCCCGGCCATTCATAGGCTTTCAGCGCGTCGGTAAAATCGGGCGCGAAGCTGATCGGCGTGCCCTTGTGCGCGAATTTTTCCGCATAGTGGCGGGCCAGCAGCATGATGTCGTCGCCGCGCTCGCGCAGCGGCGGCGTGCGCAACGGCAGCACGTTCAGCCGGTAGTACAAGTCTTCGCGGAAGCGCCCGGCGGCGATCTCGGCCTCGAGGTCGCGGTGCGTCGCCGCCACCACGCGCACATCCACCTCGACCGGGCGCGACGAGCCGATCGGATCGACCGTCTTTTCCTGCAGCACCCGCAGCAGCTTGACCTGCATGTCGAGCGACAGGTCGCCGATTTCATCGAGGAACAGCGTGCCGCCATGCGCCAGCTCGAAGCGACCGACGCGGTCGGCCAGCGCGCCGGTAAATGCGCCCTTGCGGTGCCCGAACAGTTCGGACTCCATCAGTTCCTTCGGAATGGCCGCGCAATTCAGCGGAACGAAATTGGCGTCTGTGCGCGGCGACTGGTAATGCAGCGCCTGCGCAACCAGTTCCTTGCCCGTGCCCGACTCGCCGGTAACCAGCACGGTGGCGGTCGAATCAGCGATGGTTTCGATCAGCTTGCGAATTTCCCGGACAGGCGGGCTGTTGCCGATGATGGGATTGACCGGACGCATGGGTATGGGGGAGGAAAACCGGACTCAGCGCGACAATTGCCCAGTAGAAATTATAATTAAACAGGCAAATTGGCGTGCCGTAAGCTTTCTGAATTGGAACATATTGCAGTCCCGACTGTCAATTCGCCGGGCAGCGAACAGGAAATCACAAATACGCGAAAATTCAGGGATTTCCGGGCCCGGACGGCCGCTCGCCCCCTTTTAAACAGCCAAATCCGGGGCCTGCTCCGACCGTTACAATTGTCAGACCGTGTGCCGCCCCCGCGGCCCATGTCAGCTTTTGCGCAATTACGAGGAGACAGCCGTGAGCACGATCGCGCAACTGCGGCGCATACTGAAGGAGAACCACACCATCGCGGTCGTCGGCCTGTCGGCCGACTGGTTCCGTCCGTCCTATTTCGCCGCGAAATACATGCAGGAGCACGGCTTCCGCATCATCCCGGTCAATCCGAAGTACGACGAGATACTTGGCGAGAAATGCTATCCGGACCTGAAGTCGATCCCGGAACAGGTCGACATCGTTGATGTGTTCCGCAAACCGCAGGATTGCGTGCCGATCGCGCGAGAAGCCGTCGATATCGGCGCCAAAGTGCTGTGGATGCAGATCGGCGTGATCAATGACGAGGCCGCGCGCATCGCCGCAGACGCCGGGCTCGAGGTGGTGATGGACCGCTGCGTGAAGATCGAATACGCACGGCTGTTCGGCGGCCTCGGCTGGTTTGGCGTGAACACGAAAGTGATTTCCGCGCGCCGCCCTGTCTGACCCCTCCTACTGTCCCACCCGGAACGACCATGGCAAAAGACCACGTCTACGACTTCGACACGCTGTGCCTGCATGCGGGCCAGATTCCCGATGCGGCCACCGGCTCGCGCGCGGTGCCGATCTACCAGACCACCTCCTACGTTTTCGACAGCGCTGAACATGCAGCCAGCCTGTTCAACCTGCAGACCTTCGGCAATGTCTATTCGCGGCTGTCGAACCCGACGGTGGCGGTGCTGGAGGAACGCATCGCCGCGCTCGAAAACGGCCGCGCGGCGCTGGCAACCGGCAGCGGCATGGCCGCGCAGATGATCGCCATGCTGAACCTCTGCCAGGCCGGCGACGAGATCGTCGCCGCGCGCACGCTGTACGGCGGCACGCACACGCAGCTGTCGGTGAATTTCCGCAAGCTCGGCATCAACACCATCTTCGTCGACAGCGAAGACCCGGAGAATTTCGCCCGCGCGATCACGCCGAAGACGAAGCTGCTCTACGCCGAAACCATCGGCAACCCGTCGATGAACGTGCTTGACATCGAAAAAGTCGCGGCGATCGCCAATGCGCATGACCTGCCGCTCTTCGTCGACAATACCTTCGCCAGCCCCTACCTGTGCCGTCCGTTTGAATGGGGTGCGGCGGTCGTGATGCATTCGGCGACCAAGTTCATCGGCGGCCACGGCACGACGATGGGCGGCGTCATCGTCGAGTCCGGCAAGTTCAACTGGGGCAATGGCAAATTCCCGACGATGACCGAGCCGTCCGAGGGCTACCACGGCGTGCGCTTCTACGAGACTTTCGGCGACTTCGGCTTCACGATGAAATGCCGGATGGAAGGCATGCGCACCTTCGGCCCGGTGCTGTCGCCAATGAGCGCCTTCATGCTGCTGCAGGGCGTGGAGACGCTGCACCTGCGGATGGAGCGCCACTGCAGCAATGCGCTGAAGATTGCGCAGTTCCTCAGCGAACATCCGAAAGTCTCGTGGGTAAATTACCCGGGGCTGGCCAACAACAAGTACCACGAGCTTGCGAAAAAATACCTGCCGAAGGGCGCCGGCGCGGTGCTGTCGTTCGGCATCAAGGGCGGTGCTGCAGCCGGACAGAAATTCATCGAGAATGTCGAGTTCCTGTCGCACCTGGCCAACATTGGCGATGCGAAGACGCTGGTGATTCATCCGGCGTCGACCACGCACCGGCAATTGTCGGAGGAGCAGCAGCTGGCGGCCGGCGTGCCGCCGGACCTGATCCGGCTCGCGGTCGGCATCGAGTCGGTGGACGATATCCTGTGGGACATCGACCAGGCGCTGTCGAAAACCTGATTTTTGTTTAACCCAGCAACAAGAGTGAGAAGCAACATGAAAAAACTGTCCACTTCCCTGATCGCCCTGCTGATGTCGGCAGCGATCGCCCCCGCATCGGTCGCAGGCGCCCCGCCGAAAACCGATCCGAACGCGCCGCCGCCGGTCTATTGGGAACCGGAGCCGGAACAGGCTGAGGCGGTGAAGAAGGAAAAGAAAGTGAAGGTCAAAAAAGAAAAGAAGGAAGCGTCTGAAAAGCAGTAATCCCGACGAAGCCGCCAGTCGTCCTGGCGCTGCCTTGCCGTTGAACCCGCGCCTGCGGCCCGGGTTCAACGAACGCAATCCCCCACCGCACCGCCCGCCCCTCCCTCCCCCAGCCTTGCCCTCTTCGCCCCCGGGCTTGTTGCGCCGAACACTTTACTGAAATATATTTTGTTTTGGTATATAGTGTTGGTATTCGAAGCAACCTGAGCTGATCGTGAACGCCGCAACCGAATTTGACCTGCCCGCGCTGCGCGCGGCTTCCAACCAGGCCTGCGCGCTGATGCGCGTGATGTCGAACCCCGACCGGCTGCTGTTGCTCTGCCAGCTGTCGCAGGGCGAACGGCGAGTCGGCGAGCTCGAGGAGCTGCTGGACATCCAGCAACCGACGCTGTCGCAGCAGCTCGCGGTGCTGCGCGAGGAAGCGCTGGTCGAGACCCGCCGCGAAGGCAAGCAGATTTACTACCGGATCGCCAGCAGCAAGGTGCTGACCATCCTTGATGTGCTGTACGGCTTGTATTGCAACCCCAACGCAGGAAACTGACATGAACATTGACCCGAACTTCACCCCCGGACTGTCGCTGCTCGGCGGCATATTGATCGGCGTCGCGTCGGCGCTGTTTGTCCTGGCCAACGGCCGCATTGCCGGCATCAGCGGCATCCTCGGCGGACTGTTGCGTCCGGCGGCCGGCGACGTGCGCTGGCGCCTTGCCTTCCTGCTCGGGCTGATCGTCGCGCCCGCGCTGGTGTACCAGTTCATGCCCTACCAGGCGCCGACCATAGACGCCGACACCGGCACCCTGCTCGCTGCCGGGCTGCTGGTCGGCGTTGGCACCCGTTACGGCGGCGGCTGCACCAGCGGCCACGGCGTCTGCGGTCTGTCGCGGCTGTCGCAGCGCTCGCTGGTGGCCACGCTGGCCTTCATGGCCGCCGGCGTCGGCATCGTGTTCGTGATGCGCCACCTGTCCTGATTCGGAGAAAACCATGCGTCAGCATTTCGACACCATTTCCTCTTTCATCATCGGCCTGATTTTTGGCGTCGGCCTGATCCTCGCCGGCATGACCGACCCGTCGAAGGTGATCGGCTTCCTCGACATCGCCGGCAGCTGGGATCCGTCGCTGGCCTTCGTGATGGGCGGCGCAATCCTGGTCGGCGTCGTCGCCTTCCGCTTTGCGCACAAGCGCAGCGCGAATTTCTTTGGCGGCGCGATGCGCCTGCCGACGAAGCGCGACATCGACCTGCGCCTCATCGGCGGCAGCCTGCTGTTCGGCATCGGCTGGGGCATGGCGGGCTTCTGCCCGGGTCCCGGACTGACCACGCTCGGCACCGGCAATCCGAAGGCAGCGATTTTCGTGGCCGCAATGATTGCTGGCATGGCAATATTCGAAATTGCAGACCGGTTCTGGCATGCGCCACGCCGCGACGGCAAGCAGCAGTCACCCCACTGATCCCACCAAGGAGGCCTCATGAAAGCCAATGTCGGAAATCTTGACCGTGCACTTCGCATCATCGTCGGCGTGGTCCTGATCGCCCTTACCCTCGCAGGCTCGATCGGCCCGTGGGGCTGGATCGGCATCGTTCCGATCCTGACCGGCGTCTTCCGCTTCTGCCCCGCGTACACGCTGCTGGGCGTCCGTACCTGCCAGGTCGACAGCACGAACCCGAACTGAGCATGGGCAAAGGCTTCTCGAACCCGCGCGAGACCTGGGACGGGCGTTTCTCGACCGACGGCTACATCTTCGGCACCGAGCCAAACGCCTGGCTGGCCGCGCATGCGAATCTGCTGCAACCCGGCATGCGCGTGCTGGCCGTCGCCGACGGCGAAGGCCGCAACAGCGTCTGGATGGCGAAACGCGGGCTGACCGTCGATGCCTTCGATATTTCGCCGGTCGGCGTGGCGAAGGCAGAGAAACTCGCGCAGCAGGCTGGCGTGCAGGTGAATTTCCAGATCGCCGGGGTCGAGGACTTCGCGTGGAAAGTCGGCGAATATGATGCGGTCGTCGCGATCTTCATCCAGTTCGCCGATCCCGACACGCGTGCTGCCCTGTTCAGGCGAATGAAGTCGGCGCTGAAGCCCGACGGCCTGCTGCTGCTGCAGGGCTACACGCCCAAACAGCTGGAGTACAAGACCGGCGGGCCGCCGAACGTCGATCACCTGTACACCGAGGACCTGATGCAGGAAGCCTTCGGCGATATGGACATCAGCGAACTGCGGTCCTACGACGACGTGCTCAACGAAGGCACGCAGCACCGCGGGCAGTCCGCCCTGATCGGCGTGGTCGCACGCAAACCCTTCGGCTGCAACTTCCGCTGACCTGCGCCCTCCCTCCCCCGACATGGCCGGACACCTGTCCGGCTTTTTTTTCGCCAGCGAAAAGCCGGCAGCGCGCTTCCCTGCATCCGTCAACCGATGGGATCGCGCGCGCTTCCTCGCCGCCAGCCCGACGGACGACCCGGATACAGGGCATCGGATTTTGTACGCATGAGCGTCCGTACAAGCCCACTCCACATCCCGCACGACAAGGATCGATCCGATGCATTCCACGAACTCCAACCTGCCGACCACCTTGACCACGGTCGTCATGCCCCTGGCCGCGCCGGCACTTGCGCCAGTGCCGGCACAGACGCCGACCGAAACACCGATCACCGCCACGCCGTCGATTGCGAACCGGCTTGCGCCGCCCGATCCGCGCGGCGATGGCGATTCCATCAGCGAGCTGGCCAACTCGGCACACCGGACCGAAGTACGCCACTTCTCGGACGAAAGCGACTCCGATGATGAGATTGTCATTATCGATGGCGATTCGGCGACCACGAATCCGGTTACTCGCGCACTTCAGGATGCGCTGGTCGATGGCAGCCTTGAACGCCTGAAAAAAATCCTCGCCGACCAGCCGTCGCTGGTCAATCAGCCGATACAGGCGCTGAGTTGCACCCCCCTGGTCGCTGCGGTCGAAATGAAGCGTCCGGATATCGTTGACTTCCTGCTGAGCGTCCGTGGCATTGCCATTGACGCGCGTGGCAAGTCCGGACGAACGGCATTACATGCTGCCTGTGTCATTGGCGATGTCACGACGGCGCGGCAGCTGATCCATTGCGGCGCCCGGGTCAACACCTGCGACGGCTACGGCACCCCGCTCATTGCCGCCTGCACGCTGGGCGATCAGGCGCTGGTGAAAATGATCCTGAAGAGGACAGGCAAGATACTCGTCGATTTCCGGCCCACGGGCGGATTTGCCGCCATGAAGGCCGCCATCGAGGCCGGTCATCCGGGGGTCGTGAAGCAACTGCTGCGAAAAGGCTCCGACCCGAACCAGCGCGGACAGTATGGGATGACGCCGCTGCACCATGCAGCGCAGCACAAGCGGACGCACATTGCCAAACTGCTGCTCAGGCATGGCGCAGTACAAGTGTCCATCGCCATCGGCTTGCCGGCCGAACTGGCCTGCATGCACGACGATGTGCAGACGCTGGGCGTTTTGCTGAAGAAGATGCCCGACGGCCAGTGGTGGAAACGCCCGTTGATGCAGACCGCAGTGCGGCGCGACGCCGCCGCCTGCCTCGAATGCCTGCTGGCGGCTGGCTTCTCGGTCACGGAGCCGGCGTTCGGTGAATTCACGCCACTGATGGAAGCGGTCGCTCTGAACCGCGTCGAAGTGATTCGGGTATTGCTCAGTCACGGCGCCGATCCGAACCAACACACTTCTTCATGCGAGTCGGCACTGTCGGTAGCGATCGAGCGCAATTCTCCGATGGGGCTGATCCTGATGCTGCTGTCAGCGATGGGCAGCAGGCTGGTCCTGCCTCACGACGTCGCGCAACGTCTGGTCAAGCGGGCGCGCAAGGAGCAGGACTTCCGCATCCTGAACGAGCTCGCGGCAAGACAGATCGAGAACTGGCGTGGCCAGCCCTTCGACCTGCAAAAGGCGCTGAGTTAGACCTGCTTGCCGCGCATGCCGAGGCGGCCCAGCAATGCGCGATCCTCTTCCACTTCCGGGTTGCCGGTGACGAGCAGCTTGTCACCGTAGAAGATCGAGTTCGCGCCCGCTAGGTAGCACAGCGCCTGCACGCCGTCGCCCAGCTGGCGGCGGCCTGCCGACAGGCGCACGCGCGCCTTCGGCATCGTGATGCGCGCCACCGCGATGGTGCGCACGAATTCCAGCGGATCGAGCGGCGCCTGATCAGCCAGCGGCGTGCCTTCGACCGCGACCAGGTGATTGATCGGCACCGAATCCGGATACGGGTTCAGGTTGGCCAGCTGCGCGATCAGGCCGGCGCGCTGCAGGCGCGATTCGCCCATGCCGACGATGCCGCCGCAGCAGACCTTCAGGCCCGCCTCGCGCACATGGCCGAGCGTGTCCAGCCGGTCCTGATAGTCGCGCGTGGTGATGATCTCGCCGTAGAACTCGGGCGCGGTGTCGAGGTTGTGGTTGTAGTAGTCGAGACCGGCCGACGCCAGACGCTGCGCCTGCTCTTCCTTCAGCATGCCGAGCGTTGCGCAGGTCTCGAGACCGAGCGCCTTGACCGCCTTGACCATCTCCTCGACCGCGTCGATGTCGCGATCCTTCGGCGCGCGCCATGCGGCGCCCATGCAGAAACGCGTCGCGCCGCCGTCCTTCGCGGCCTGCGCGGCAGCGACCACCTCGTCGACCGCCATCATCTTCTCGGCCTTCACGCCGGTGTCATGGTGCGCCGACTGCGGGCAGTAGCCGCAGTTTTCCGGACAGCCGCCGGTCTTGATCGACAGCAGCGTGGCCAGCTCGACCTCGTTCGCGTCCCAGTTCGCGCGGTGCACCTGCTGGGCCTTCCACAGCAGGTCATTGAACGGCAGCTCGAACAGCGCGGCAACCTCGGCCACCGGCCAGGTCTCGTTCGCCTTCGCCAGGTCGGCGACCTTCTTGGAGGCGGCAAAAAATTCGACGGTTTGCGACGACATGCGGGAATCCCAATACAAGAAACAAAAGACTAGCGCGCCGGCTTCGGCCAGCGATCCAGCAAGGAAAAATCGATTGCGCCGGCGGCCTGCGCCGGCGACGGCACCGCCATCCAGGGCACCACGCCCAGCAGCGGCGCGGACAGCCTGTCCTGCAAGGCCAGCACATTGTCGGCCTGATGCGGCATCGCCGGGTCGATCTGGTTCGCGACCCAGCCGGCCAGCCGCAGGCCGCGTGCCGCAATGGCTTCGGCGGTCAGCAATGCATGGCTGAGGCAACCGAGCCGCAGGCCGACCACGAGGATAACATCAAGTTGCAGTGCAGCAGAAAAATCGGCCGTATCAAAGTCGTCGGTCAGCGGCACCCGAAAGCCGCCGACGCCCTCCACCACCACCGCCGGCGCCTGCGCGGCGACCTGCCGGTAAGCGTCGACCAGCACCGCCGGATCGATCTGCACGTTCTCAAGCTTCGCCGCCACATGCGGCGCACAGGCTTCGCGCAACAGATAGGAAGTGGTCATCGACTGCGGCAGCGCCAGCGTCGATTCGGACGCCAGCAGCGCCACATCCTCGTTCCACAGCACGCCGTCGCGCAGTTCCGCGCCGGCCGCAAGGGGCTTCATGCCGACCGCCGGCAGCCCGGCCTGGCCGAGCGCGTGCAGCAAGGCGGCCGACACCAGCGACTTGCCGACGCCGGTATCGGTGCCGGCAATGAAGCAGGCGAACTGCGGATTGCTGCCCGTGCTCTGCAGTGTCGTCATCATGCGCCCTCGCTCTGCATGGCGGCGGCTTCGATCCCGAGCAAGGCATCGGCCAGCGCATCCACCTGCGCGAGCGTATGCGCGGCCGACAGCGTGATGCGCAGCCGCGAAGTGCCCTGCGGCACGGTCGGCGGACGGATTGCGCCGACCCAGAAGCCGCGCGCAAGCAGCGCGGCACCGGCAGCCATCGTCTGCGCGTTGTCGCCGATGACGACCGGCTGTATCGGCGTCTCCGACGGCAACAGCGTCCAGCGCTTCAGCGCCAGCCGCTCGCGCAGCCGGCTGATCAGCTGTTGCAGCCGGGCGCGCCGCTGCCGGCCTTCATCGCCGCTGATGATGTCAAGGCTCGCCAGCAGCGCATGCGCGACCGCCGGCGGCGCGGCGGTCGTGTAGATGTACGGGCGGGCGCGCTGCACCAGCCATTCGACCACGGTCGCATGGGCGGCGACAAACGCGCCGGCCACGCCGGCGGCCTTGCCGAGCGTGCCGACGTAGACCAGCTGCTGCGACGACAGCGCCAGCTGCTCGAGCACGCCGCGGCCGCTTTCGCCGAGCACGCCGAAGCCGTGCGCATCGTCAACTACCAGCCACGCGCCGTGGCGCTCGCACAGCGCCAGCAGTTCATGCAGCGGGGCGATGTCGCCGTCCATGCTGAACACGCTGTCGGTCACGACCAGCCTGTCCGCGGCCGTGCTTTGCCGCAGCAGCGTTTCAAGCTGCGCCAGGTCCTTGTGCGGATAGACGCGCAGCGTCGCGCGCGCCAGCCGCGCGCCGTCAATCAGCGACGCATGGTTGAGCTCTTCGGAAAAGATCTCGGCATCCTTGCCGGCCAGCGCAGACAGCACCGCGAGGTTGGCCATGTAACCGGTGGAGAAATACAGCGCGCGCGCGGACGGCACATGCGGCGACAGGAAATCCGCCAGCCTGTCCTCCAGCGCTGCATGCGCGGCCGAGTGCCCGGAGATCAGGTGCGACGCACCGCTGCCGGCGCCATAGCGCAGCGCGCCTTCGCGCAAGGCTTCGACCACGCGCGCATCGGCGGCCAGGCCGAGATAATCATTGCTGCAGAACGCCAGCATCGCGCGACCGTCGACCGTCATCGCCGGCGCATGCGGCGTCTCGACCAGCCGGCGCTGCCGGATCAGGTGCTGCTGCCCGAGTGCGTCCAGCCTGGCTTGCAGGCCGGACAACAGCGGGGATGTTTCAGACATTCAAAAGCCTTAGTCAGTCAGCCACGAGGGCTTGCGTTTCTCGAGGAAGGACTGGATGCCTTCGCGGCCCTGCGGCGACACGCGGATCTCGCCGATGCGGCGCGCTGTGTCGGCGATCAGCGCTGCATCGATGGTCTCGCCGCCGATGTCGCGCAGCAGACGCTTGCATTCGTCATGCGCATGCGGGCTGCCGGCCGCCAGGTGATGGGTCAGGCGCGCAACCGCGGCGTCGAGCTCGTCGCCCGGCACAAGTTCATGGACGAAACCGATGCGCAGCGCATCCGATGCGGGAAAGCGTTCGGCGGTCAGGAAATAGCGGTGCGCGGCTCGCTCGCCCATCGCGCGCATCACATACGGCGCAATCGTGGCCGGGATCAGCCCCAGCTTCACCTCGGACAGGCAGAATTCGACGCCGTCGGCCGCCACCGCGATGTCGCACGCGGCCACCAGCCCCATGCCGCCCGCATAGCAGTCGCCCTGCACGCGCGCGACCGTCGGCTTGCCGCACGCATAGATGACATGCAGCATGTCGGCCAGCGCCTGCGCGTCGGCGCGGTTCTCCTCTTCGGAGTAGCCGGCCATCTTCTTCATCCAGTTCAGGTCGGCGCCTGCGCAAAACGCGGTGCCGCGCGCGCCCAGAACGATCGCGCGCACCGCGCGCTCACGCTCGAGCGTGCGGAATGCGTGCGTCAGCTCGGCGATCGACTGCTCATTGAAAGCGTTGCGAACGTCGGGGCGGTTCAACCAGACCGTGGCGACATGGCCGTCGCGCACGATCTCGAGGGTCTGGTAATCCATGGTTCTTCAGTCAGCTCCGTCGGTTTTCGGTTTGGCCATGTCCTGCGGATTGTCGATGCGCAAGCGACGGCGGTCCGGTTCGACTTCCGTCAGCGGCGCCACTTCCTCCATCTCGCGCAGGCATTGCACGGCCAGCTTCTGGTACTCCAGTGTCCCCTTGCGCTTCCACGCTATTTCTTTGTCGGTCAATTCTCTCACCACCCTCGCCGGCGCGCCCACGACCAGGCTCTTCGGCGGCACCTGCATGCCGGTCTTCACGAAGGCCATCGCTGCGACGATCGAGGACTCGCCGATCACCGCGGTGTCCATCACCACCGCATTCATGCCGACCAGCGCATTGCGACCGATGCGGGCGCCGTGGATCACCGCGCCGTGGCCGATATGACCGTCGACCTCGATCACGGTGTCGCTGCCGGGAAAGCCATGCACCACGCAGGTATCCTGCAGGTTCGCGCCCTCTTCCATGATCA
>JACCDS010444761.1_pt1 | contig 13315 bp, 1 predicted proteins | sample 7446441 | NCBI WGS metagenome assembly JACCDS01 (sample SAMN15323445, study PRJNA562643) | freshwater metagenome | isolation source: river surface water | place: USA:Blue River Watershed | collected 2017-08-17
TCTGCGAGCACTTCTTCGAAGGCCGCGACAGCAAGACCGGCCAGGTGAAGTGGACCGCCACCTCGGTGGACCTCGTCTTCGGCTCCAACTCGCAGCTCCGCGCCCTGTCCGAGGTCTACGCGAGCGCCGACGGCAAGGAGAAGTTCGTGCGCGACTTCGTCGCCGCCTGGACGAAGGTGATGAACCTCGACCGCTTCGACGTGGCGAAGAAGTAAATCCCGCGGCTCCCTCGGCGGCCTGCCCTCCGGGCAGGCCGCTTTCGCACCCCTCCATGTCCACCGCTCCGACCGACCCTGCCGACCTCGCCCGCCACGGCGACGTGGCCGCGTTGGCGACGCGGCTGGACGCCGGGTTGCCCGTGGATCAGCAGGACGACAAGGGGAACACGTTCCTCATGCTCGCCGCCTACCACGGGCACGCTGAAACGGTCGCGCTCCTGCTGCAGGCCGGCGCCGCCGTCGACCTCCGCAACGCCAAGGGCCAGACGCCCTTGGGCGGCGTCGCCTTCAAGGGCTATGCGGATATCGCCACGCTCTTACTGGACGCAGGCGCGGACCCGCTCGCAGACCAAGGTGGGTCGACCCCCGTCGACTACGCCACGATGTTCGGCCGCCACGAAATCCTCACCCTCCTCCGTGAACGCCGCGGCGCTGCCGCCCAGCCCACCCGCTGGTTCAGCAAACTCATCGGCTGGATGCGCAACAGGTAGGGACAGCACCACGTGCTGTCCTAAACAAAGGGGCCCCGGGGACAAGGGGTTGTGTAACGGCTACGCATCCGTCTTGAGGTAGGGACGCAACGGCGTCGCGTCCGTCCGCCGACAGACGTGCGAAGCGCAACGCGGGCATCGCCCGCGGGTAGGGGCAAGGCTATGCCTTGCACTCCTGATCTAAGGAGGGCGCGGCGAAGCCACGCCCCTACCTTCGCGCGTCAGGGCCGCGCGAGGAGACAAGGGGCATTTCCAGAAGAGTACGGAGTTCGGAGTACAGATTGCAGAAAGGAAAGGCGCCAACATCACGGTCCGCGGTCCCCCTTTTCATGCTGTGTCGGGTAGGGACGCGACGGCGTCTCGTCCGTTCGCCAAGCAACGTGCGCACCTCCACACGTCGGCTATGCTCCCTTCATCGGGTCAACGAACGCCACGCAGTGGCGTCCCTACCTTGAAAGGCAAGGAGGACAGCACGTGGTGCTGTCCCTACCTTTAAAGCGGTCGCCCAGCCCATACCCCAACACTCGTCCCCTATGCCTTCCTCGTAGCCAAAGAGACTCCAGCCTACGAGTCCGCTCCCTCACTTTACCTCGACATTATCGGCGGTCTCACCGCCAGCGGCCCTCGCTTCATCGCTACGGAGAGCACCGACATAGTAGGCCTTGCCGAGATTGACCTTGGGGTAGACGTAGCGGAAGGAAGACGTACCCGACGGATGATCTTCCGAAGTGTAATAGCCAGTGACCGGGCGGGCGCCGATCTCGCCGGTGGTCAGCGTCACGGGTTCGCCCTCCTTCACCGCGCCGGCGGAACCGAGGAGGAAGGTCTTGGGCAACGGATACTTAAAGTCAGACGAATCCATCGACTTGAAGCCGCCAATGCCGGCGATCTTGGAGGCGCCGAGGAGGAAGCTGCCGGTCGCGTCATCCTTACGGGTGATCGAGGCCGTGGTGGTCTGGCCAGGCGTGATACGGTAGTTGGCAGCATCCGCGCCGGTCAACACGCCCGTCGTGATGGTCACGGTCTTACCCGTACCGATCTCGGCATCGGCGAACGTGCCGGCGAGCGAGCTCACCTGGGCGGTATCGCCGGCAAGCACGCCCACGAGGGCGCCGGTCGCCTTGGCGGCGGTGCTACCGTCGTAGGTCTTATCGGAAGCGGACAGGCCGGTGAGCGCGACATAGAGCGGCGTGATATCCGCGGTGACACCCGTCGGCTGGAGGAGCGAGTAGTTCGCCGCATCCGCGCCGCTGATGACATAGCCCGTGGCGGTGACCGACTTGCCCGTGGCCGCGTTCTTATCCGCAAAGGCACCCGCCGCGCCCGAAACGTCCAGATTGACGGCATCCGCACCCAGGACGCTGATCGTGCCACCCGAGATCGTCGCCGCGGTGAGTCGGTCATAGACCTTGTTTGCGGCGGTGACGCCGGTAACAGCCAGCGAGAGCGTCGAGATGTTCGCCGAGGCCGTCGTCGAGGTCGCGACCGTATAGTTGCCCGCGTCGGCACCGGTGAGGGCGATGCCGGTGAGGTTGACGGTCTTGGCCGTACCGACGTTCTTATCGATAAAGCGTGCGTTCGGCGTCGTGACGCCGACGGCATCGCCCGAGATCACGCCGGAAAGCGCGACGGAACCCGTGGTGAGAGTCGCGGCATCGTAGACCTTGGAGGCCGCGGCCTGGCTGACGAGGGTCAAAGCCAGCGGAGTGATATCAGCCGTGGCGGTCGCCGTGGAGACGATGACGTAGTTACCGGCATCGGTGCCCGAGAGCGTGATCCCCGTCAGGTTGACGGTCTTGCCGGTGCCCACGTTCTTGTCGACGAAGGCGGCGGCGCCTACGTCGGCCAGGACGGACTCGCTGCCGACGATGCCGACGAGCGAGAGCGAACCGGTCGTGGCCGTGGTGCGGTCGTAGACCTTGGAGACAGCGGCGACGTTGCTGAAGCTCAGCTGACGACGCGTGATGTCGGCCGAGAAGCCCGTCGGCTGGACCAGGACGTAGTTCGTGGCATCGGCGCCGCTGAGCACGAAGCCCGAGGCCGTGACCGACTTGCCGTTGGCGACCGTGGCGTCGGCGAAGGCGCCGACGACCCCGGAAGTGACGAGCGAAACCGCCTCGCCGGCGGCGAGGGTGAGCGCACCGCCGCTGATGGTGGCCACGGAGGTGCCATCGTAAGCCTTGTTAAGGGCCGTCGCGCCAGTCACCGTGAGGGTGATCGGCGTGATGTCGGCCGTCACGGCCGCCGGCTGGACGAGCTGGTAGTTGGACGCATCGGCGCCGCTGAGCGCGTAGCCGGAAGCGGCGACGCTCTTGCCATTGGCGGCCATCTTGTCCGCGAAGCTGGCGACGACGCCGGCCGTGGAGACGGCGACCGCATCGCCCGTCAGGGAGGCGATGACGCCGCCGGAGACGGTGGCAGCGTTGTTACGATCGTAGGCCTTGTTGGCGGCCGTGATGCCGGTCACCTGGACGGAGAGCGGCGTCACGTTCAGCGTGCCGGCGACGACCGGCGTGCCGGTGAAGTTCGTGCCGGTGATGACGAGCGAAGCCGTGTCGACCCCGAGACCGTAGGTGCCGACGCGGAGGTTGCCGCCGGTGCTCAGCAGCTGATTGGCCGCGACGACCGAGAAGGTCACCGTGCCGTTGCCGCCGACGACGCCGTCGTCGAAGGTATTCGTCGCCCCCACGCGGGTGAGCGAGACGAGTCCGGTGCTGCCGTTGAAATACTGGACGCTCTGGACGCTGGGGTTCGTAGCGGTGCCGTAGGTCACGGTCTCATTAGCGACTCGAACCAGGATACGGTCGGCCGGGACGACGGTGAAGTCGCCCGGGATGTAGTTCATGACGTAGTTCTGAGCCGAGAGACCCGTGGCGGTCAGGACGCCGGCGTAGGTACCCGCTCCGTTGACGCCTGCATTCGTTCGCGTGATGGTCGCGCTGCCGGATACATCGGCCAGAGAATCAGCGCCCAGGAAGCCGCTGAGACTGACGCCGTTAAAGTTAGCCGGATCCAGGGTGGTCACGAACTTAGCGTCGCTGTTCACGGCGACCCGGAGCGTCGCGGGGGTGATATCAGCCGTGAGCCCGGCGGGAGGCAGCAGGCTGTAGTTGCTGGCACCGACGCCGCTGAGGGAGTAACCACCAACCGTGACGGCCTTAGTGTTGCCGACGTTCTTATCGGCGAAGCTCGCGCTCGCGGTGCCGATGACGACCGGACTATCGCCTGCGCCCGAGAGCGGGGTGACAATCGCCGTGCCCGCGAGGGTGGCGATATCGGTCGCGTCATAGACCTTGTTCACCGCGGAGACGCCGGTGACGGCGACCGCCAGCGGCGTGATGTGCGCCCGAGCGGTCTGACCGGAGGCCAGGACATAGTTACTGGCGAGACCCGTGCCATCGGCCAGCGTGACCGATGAGGCGGTCACGGTGTCGGCCGTGTTCACGTTCTTGCTGTTGAAGGCGTAGCTAGCGGAGACGCCGAGGGTCTCGGAGCCGACGAGGCCGACCAGCGTCAGGCTGCCGGTCGCGGTGGCATTGCCATCGTAGACCTTATCGCTCGAAACCAGCGTGGCAGTGAGGACCGCCGGATTCACGGTCAGACTGCCAGGGGCATAGCTGATCGTATAATTGGCGCTCGAGAGGCCGCCCGGCGTGAGCACGTAGCTGCCCACATTGGTCGCACCCTGGCTGGTGCCGGCATAGGTCGCCGTGCCCGCGAGGCTGGCGGCCGAATCGGCGTTACGGAAGCCGCTGAACGTCAGACCGGCCCCGCCGGCATAGGCGACGCCGTCGTAGGACTTCGACGCGGAGACAGCGGTCGCGGTCAGCGGAGCCGGGGTCACGGTCAGCGCCGTCGCATTGGCGGCATCCTGGACGAAGACGTAGTTCCCATGCTTGGCGAGCAGGTCGATACCCGTCAGCGCATAGCTGCCGACGTTGCTGGTGACCGTAGCGGCGCTCGTGAAGAGCAACGTGCCGGTGGTGGCCGAAGCCAGGGACTCGCCGTTGACGAAGCCGCTTACCGTGCCCGAGAAGGCCGGATCGGCGGCTCCGTAGAGGCGCGTCGCCGCATTGGCGGTGACCGTCAACGTGACCGGAGCGACCGTCAGCGAACCATTGACGAAGCCATCGAATGCGTAGTTGGCGGCGGCGAGGGTGCCGGCGGCCGGCACGGTCGCGTAATTACCGACGTTGCTGGCCGAAGTGGCGACGGTCGTGACCGTGGCGAACCCGGTGACGCCGGCGCTCACGAAGGACTCGCCGTTGACGAAGCCGCTCACGGTGCTGGTGAGGGTCGGATTGGCCGCGCCGTAGAGGCGGGTGCCATTGCCCGCGGTGACCGTCAAGGAAGCCTTGGCGACCGTCAGGGCGCCATCCACGAAGGTGAGCGCGTAGTTCGAGGCGGACAGGCCCGCCGGGGTGAGCGCGTAGGTTCCGGCGTTGATCGCTCCCTGGCTGGTGCCGGCAAAGGCAAGCGTGCCGGTGAGACCGCTGGCGACGTCTCCATTGCGGAAGCCGGCGTAGGTGACGCCGTTGCCCCCCGCATAGGCGAGGCCGTCATAGGTCTTGGCGGCGGAGACCGCCGTGACCGTCAGGGGAGCCGGGGTCACCGTGAAGGCGGTGCCGTTCGCCGGAGCCTCGACGAAGAGGTAGTTTCCATGGCTGGCCGTGAGGCCGGAGGCGGAGAGCGCATAGCTACCGACATTGCTGGCCTGGGTGGCGGTCGTCGCGAAAGCGAGCGTGCCCGTGGTCGCATTGCCGAGGGTGTCCCCGTTGACGAAGCCGGTGACCGTGCCGGTGAAGGCCGGGTTGACCAAGCCATACTGGCGGGTCGCGGCGTTCGCGGCGATCGTCAGCGTGGCCGGCGTGACCGTGAGGACGCCGTCGATGGCATTGGGGAAGACGTAGTTCGCGGCGGCCAGGGAACCCGCCGTCGGCGTGAGCGCGTAGTTGCCGACGTTGCTCGCGGCGGTCGCGGCGGTGGTCACGCCGGCGCTGCCGGTGACTCCCGCGCTGGTCGCAGTCTCGCCGTTCACGAAACCGAGCAGGTTCACGCCGAAGGTCGGGTTGGCCGAACCATAGACGCGGTTGGCATCCGCAGCCTGGAGCGTCAGGGAGGCCTTGCCGATGGTCAGGGCGCCGTTGACGAAGCTGAGCGTATAGTTGCCCGAGGAAAGACCACCCGGGGTGAGCACATAGGAGCCGGCGTTGGTCGCGCCCTGGCTCGTTCCGGTGAAGGCGAGCGTGCCCGTAAGGTCGGCGGTCGAGTCGGCATTGCGGAAGCCGGCGTAGCTGACGCCATTGCCCCCCGCATAGGCGAGGCCGTCGTAGGTCTTGGTGACGGCGACGGCCGTGACCGTCAGAGAAGCCGGGGTCACCGCGAGGGCCGTGGCGTTACCGGCGGCCTGGGCGAAGACGTAGTTGCCGTTGTTGGCGACGAGGCCGTAGCCGGTCACGTCGTAGCTGCCGACATTGCTGGCGATGGTGGCCGGCGTGGAGAAGGCCAACGTGCCCGTCGTGGCGGTGGCGAGGCTCTGGCCGTTGACGAAGCCGGTGACCGTGCCCGCGAAGGCCGGATTGGCCAAGCCATACTGACGGGTCGCGGCGTTCGCCGTGACGGTCAGCGTGGCCGGGGTGACCGTGAGGCGGCCGTTGGCGACGCCAGTGAAGTCGTAGTTGTCCGATGCATAACCGGAAGCGCTCGGGACGATCGCGTAGTTGCCGACGTTGCTCGTCGCGGTCGCGACCGAGGTCGCGCTGCCGGAACCGGTGACACCGGAGGTCGCCAAGATCTCGCCGTTCACGAAGCCGGTGAGGGTCGTCGTGAAGGTCGGGTTGGAGGCGCCATAGGTGCGCGTCGCATCCGCGGCGACCACCGTCAAGGCGGCCTTGTTCACCGTGAGGGTGGCCGGAGCATAGGAAATCGCGTAGTTCGTGCTGGTGAAGCCCGAGCCGGAGATCGCATAGCTGCCCGCGTTGACGGCGTTCTGGGAACTGCCGCCGAAGACGAGCGAGCCGCCGAGGACGGAGGCGTCCTCGCCATTGACGAAACCGGCGAAGGTCGCGCCCTTCCCGCCTACGTAAGCCAGACCATCGTAGGTCTTGCTGTCCGACAATAGGGTGACCGTCAGAGCCTTAGTCGCGACCACTCCGTTGGTGGCGTTCGCGGTAGCGTCGACGAAGTAGTTGCCCGCCTGGGTGCCGGCGAGGCTCAGGCCGGTGAGGTCATAACTCTTGCCCGAGGCTACGCCCGCGGTGGCAAGCTCAGCCGAACCGGTGGCGCTCACGGTATCGCCCGCGAGGACGCCGTTCAGTCCGACCTGCGCGGAGGTATAGACCGTGGTGCCGTCGTAGACCTTGCTGGCGGTGGTCGTCAGGGCCTTCGGGGTGATCGTCTGGACGCCGACGATCGTCGGGGTGCCGGTGAAGTTGGTGCCCGTCTGGCCGATGTTCGATCCCGTGATGGCATAGTTACCCACCGGCAGGAAGCCGGCCGGGGTGAGCGTGCCGTTCGCGCCGAGCGTGAACGTGAGGCTGCCGTTGATTCCGTCGACGAAGGTGTAGGTCGATCCGCTAACCGTACCGAGCGTCAGCGACGAGAGGACGTTGCCTCCGACGGTCATGTACTGGACGCTGCTGACGGCGTAGTTCGCAGCGGATCCGTAAATGTTGGTCGTATTCGCGACCTTCACGAGCACCTGACCCGCCGGGATGATCTCGTAATTACCGGCGACGTTGTTGATGGCGTAGTTGCCCGCCGACAGACCGGAGGGCACGAGCACTCCGGCATAGGTGCCGGCCGAACCGGAAGAAGCATTGCTACGGGTGATGGCCAACGTTCCCGTCAGTCCGGCGGTGGAGGCATCCTGACCGGCCACGAAACCGGCATAGCTGACGCCATTGAAGCCTGCCGCGTCGTTCTGGCCGACGAAACGAGCGTCCGCATTCGCCGTGACGGTGAGCGTCGCCGGCGTGATGGTCGCGGCGGCCGGAGCCTGCTGGGTCAGGACATAGTTGGAGGAAGCTGCGCCCGAGAGCACGGCGCCCGCGAAGGCCACCTGGCTGGCGGTGGCGACATCCGGGCTGTCGAAAGCCCCGACGACCGTGCCGCCAAGCGAGACCGCATCGGCGCCGATGACGCCCGAGAGGAGGCCCGTGCCCGAGACCATGGCGGCGGTGGTGCCGTCGTAGGTCTTCGTGCCCGGAGTGGTCAGACCGCTCATCGTGAGCGTCTTCGGGGTGATCGTCGCCGCGACCGGCGGCTGGATCGCGAAGGTATAGTTCGCAGCGTCCGCGCCGCCCAAGGTCAGCCCGGAGAAGGCGACCTCGGAGGCCGAGACGACGTTCTTGCTGTTGTAGGTGCCGACCGCGGCGCCGTTGAGGGCGACCGCATCGGATCCGAAGACGCCGACGAGCACGCCGGCACCGCCGACGACGGCGGACGAATCGCCATCATAGACCTTGCTGGCGGCGACGGTGAGCCCCGTCATCGTCAGCGCAGCCGGGGTGATGGTCGCCGGAAGGCTGTACGAGGAGGAGATGACGTAATTGCCGGCGTCGGCGCCAGAGACGGTGAGGCCGTTGAAACTCACGGTGTTCGCAGTGGCGACGTTCTTGCTGTTATAGACACCCTGCGCGGAACCCGTGAGGCTGACGCTGTCGGCACCGAGCAGACCCACGAAGGTCGGCGTACCGGTGACGACCGCGGCGGTCGTGCCGTCATAGACCTTGCTGGCCGGCACGGAAAGGCCGCCGATCGAAAGCTGGGCCGGCGTGATCGTACCGGTGAGGCCGGTCACCGCCTGGAGGGCATAGTTGCCCGCATCCGCGCCCGAAAGGACGACCGCGGCGGTCGAGACGACGAGGGTCTTGCCGGAGCCGACGTTCTTGTCGGCGAAGGTGGCGGTGGCCGCCGAGGTATTCGCGGTGACCGCGTCTCCGGAGATCACGCCCGAGAGCGTGACGGAACCGGCGCCCAAGGGAGCGGCGACGGTCGCATCATAGACCTTGGTGACGGTGCCGAAGCCGGCGAGGGTCAACGGAGCCGGAGTGATCTCACCCACGAAGCCCGTGCCGACGGTCAGGTTATAGTTGCCCGCATCGGCGCCGCTCAGGGCGGAGTTGCCGGCGGCCACGACGAGCGCCTTGCCGGCGCCGACGTTCTTGTTCGGGAAGGTCGCGGAGACCTGGGTCGAATCAAGGGTGACGTCATCGCCCGAGACCACTCCGGTGAAGGCATAGGCCCCGACCCCGAGGGTCGCGGCGGTGGTGCGGTCGTAGACCTTCGTGACGGAGCCGGTCGCGGTGAGCGTCGCGGCGGCGCGGGTGATCGAACCGGTGAAGGCGCCGAGGTTGGCGATGACGTAATTACCCCCATCCGGGCCGGTGAGCGCGGTGGCGCCAGCGGTGAGGGCGATCGCCTTGCCCGTACCGACGTTCTTGTCGGCGTAGGCCGCGGTCAGCCCGGCGGAGCTGAAGCTGACGGTATCGCCGGCGAGCACGCCGGTAACCGAGGAAGAGCCGAGGCCGAGGGGCGCATCGACGGCGCCATCGTAGACCTTCGTCGCGGAGCCGACGCCGGTGAGCGTCAGCGAAGCCGGGGTGATCGAACCGGTGAAGCTCGCCAGATTGGCGAAGGCATAGTTACCCGCATCCGCTCCCGTGAGAGCCGCGGCGCCCGCGGTGACGGTGAGCGCCTTGCCCGTGCCGACGTTCTTGTCGGCGAAGACGGCGGTGAGAGCGGCCGGATCGAAGACGACCACGTCGCCCGAGATGAGGCCGGCGACAGCCGAGCCCGAGGCGTTGAGGCTGGCGGCGGTCGTACGGTCATAGACCTTGGTGGTGTTGCCTACGCCGATGAGGGCCAAGGGAGCCGGGGTGATCGTGCCCGTGAAGGCGTTGAGTCCGGTCAAAGCATAATCGCCGGCGGAAGCGCCCGTGAGGGCGGCGGCGCCGCCGGAGATGACGAGGGGACGCGTACCGACGTTCTTGCTCGGGTAGACGGCCGTGAGGGCCGTGGCATCGAAGCCGACGGCGTCGCCGGCGAACACGCCGCTCAGGGTGGCGCCGTTGAAGGCGAGCGTCGCGTTGGTCGTCGCATCGTAGACCTTGGTCACCGTACCGGCGCCGGTCAGCGTGAGCGGCGCGGGCGCGATGGTGAGGTTCGCGTTCGTGAGGGTGACGTTATAATTCTGGAGGTCGGCGTTGGCGTTGTCGCTCGCGACCGTGATCGCGGAGGCATAGGTACCGGCGTGGGTGCCGGTCGCCTGCGTGCCGGCGATCGTCAGGACGTCGCCCGGGAGGAAGCCGGTGGTCGTGGCCGCGGCCTGCGTACGGACGGTCGAGTCATAGACCAGCGTGGTCGCCGTGGCCGTGATGCTGGCGTTGGCCGGGGTGACATTGAGGTTACCCGCGACCAGCAGCGTGTTGGTCAGGCTCGGGATCGTGGTCGTGAGGGTACCGGAACCGACGAGGGCATAGGCGCCTACGATCAGTTTGCCAGCCGAAGAAAGCGCCGGGCCCGTCGGAACGAGGGTGAAGGTGACGTTGCCGTTGGCTCCGTCCGCATAGACGTAGGAACCCGACGTGGCGGTCCCGCTGCCACTGGCGTAGGTCAGGGTATGGAGGACGCTGCCGCCGTCCTTATAGACCACGGAAGACAGGGCCGAGACCCCGCCCGTCGTACCATAGGTCGCGTAAGTGTCCGCGATGACCGCCAGGGTGTTCGGGGGCAGCACCTTGACCTCGAAATCGCCCGGCTCGTAGGTGATCGCATAGTTGCCGCGGGTGGCCGGGCCGGCCGCGATGAGCACGCCGGGGTAGGCGCCGATCGCGTTGACGGAGCTGTTGTTCCGGGTGACGGTGATGCCCGTCGTGCCGCCGGAAAGAAGGACCGCCGAGGTCTCGCCGTTGGCGAAACCGGCATAGCTCACGCCGAGGAAACCGGCCGTGTCGGGCATGCCTTCGAACTTCACCGCGTTCTTCGCCGTGACGACGAGCGACGCGCGATTGACCGTCACGTTGGCGGCGCTGGCCGAGACGGCATAGTTGGAGGCGGAGCCGGTCGAGAAGCTGAGGCTACCGGGAGCGATGGCATAGGTGCCGATGTTCGCCGTGGGAGCGAAGCCGGCCGAAGTCATCGTGAAGCTGTCAAGGACGTCGTTGATCGTGACGCCGTCGACGGTGACGCCGTTGATGACGCCGGAGGCTTGGGCGCCGGTGCCGACCGGAGCCAAGGTCTGGCCATAGGTCTTCGTCTGCGCGGTCTGCGTAAGGCTGAGCGGGGCGGCCGTGATCTCGAGCCCGAGGTAGGGGGCCTTGGCGCTATTGCCGACCAAGGTGACGTCGACGCCGGCGGCCATGAGCACGCCGTGACGGCTGGTCAGCGCATAGGCATAGGGCGCGCTGCCGGGGGTCACCTGCTCTCCCGCCAGCGTGCCATACTGGGCGCGCGTGCCGGTGACGGAATTCATGAAATCGGCCATCGGCAGGCGGAACTGCACGCCGTTGGCGACCACATTGAAGTATTCGACGCCGCCGACGACGGTGAAGCCCGGGTTCTTGACCGAGTTGCGGATCAGGCGGGCGTTCAGGAGGTTCTCCAAGGAGCCGGCGACGGCGACGGAGTCGTAGGCCGCGCTCGGGTCGTTGGTGCCGTAGACCTTCGTGAAGTTATCCGAGAGCAGCAGGTTGGCCTGCGCGACGAAACGGAACTGGATGGCCGGACCGACGGCGGAACCGGTGGCGGTATTGTTGCTGCCGAGGGCGTTGAAGATCTCGGAAGTGTTGAGGCCTGAGGCGGTAGTGATCGGCGACCCCGCCGCGACGTTGCCGGCGGCATAGGCCTTGCCGAAGAGCGTGTTGCCGAAATCCAGGGCGCCGAGCACCGGGTCGAGATAGGCGAGCGTGTTCTGCGAAGTGGCCGTCGTCGAATTTGAGGCGACCGTCGGCATGCCCGAATAGAGATAGACGTTGCCGTTCGGCGAGGTGATCGAGTTGCCGCTGAGGCCCACGATCTGACCGCCAGTGGCCACGCCGACCGGCAGGTAGGCGCCGGCGGCGATGGCCACGGGGCCGGTGCCGTTGTTGACGATCCTGGGCGGGGTGACGTTGCCGTTGTTGGACGAAAGGACGAAGACGCCGGCGTTGGAGTTCTGGGTCACCGTGGTGGCCATCGTGGTGACGACCGCGGCCGTGTCGCCGATCGCGCTGATGGCGATGGCGCCCGCCGTGGCGGCGTTGGTGATCGTGACGGGGTTGTAGTAACGGCCGCCGAGCGCAAGGAGGCTCGTGTTGCCGTTCGTCGAGTTGTTGATGAGCGCGACCGTGCCCGTGAGGCTGACGGCGGACTGGTTGGCCGTGACGCCGGCGGAGACGCCGGTGATATTGATGGCATCCTGTCCGACAGCGAAAGTGCCCGTGGCGGTGAAGGTGCCGGCCGTGACGCTCACGCCCTTGTAGGTCGTGGAAGCCGAGCCCGTGACGCCCTTGAGCGTGATCCCGCCCGTCGCGGTCAGGTTCGTGGAGACGAGCAAGCCGTTGACGGAGGTGCCATAGGTCGAAGCGTTCGCCGCCGTGATGCCGCCGGAAGCGCCGTTGAGCCAGGTGTTGTCCAGGAAGATCGAGCCGGGGACGTTCAACGCGCTGTTGACGATGATCTCGGCGCCGCTCGCGAGGTTCTTGTAATGGATGTCGCTCGTCGACCCGGCAGTGAAGGCGATCACGCCGGGGTTGATGACCGAGAGCTTGTTGCCCGCGGTGGTGTCATACGTGACCTCGGCCGCATGGCCCGAAGTGTTAGCCGTGACGGAGACCGCTCCGTTCTGGGTGATCACGTTGTTCGAGGAGAAGAACAGGCTGCCCCCGTTCGAGAGGCTCGTGATCGTGCCGTTCTGGATGATGCCGGCGGCGCCGCCCGCGCTGGTCTTGTTGCCCGCGACGCTCAGGCTGCCGCCGCCCGCGAGGAGGTTCAGCTTGCCGATGGAGACCGGGGCGATGGTCGTCGTGCCGAGGTTGTTGCCGATGACCGTGACCGACTGGCCGCTGAGGCCATAGGTGGCGCTCGGGTAATAGACGCCATAACCAGAGCCCGCCACGCCATCGAGCACGACCGCGCCTGAAACGCTGGTGATGTTGTCATTGATGAGGATGGCCTTGGAGGCGGTGGTGCCGTTCGTCGCGCCGCGCAGGGTGACGCCGTACTGGCCGACCAGGGGCTGGCCGACGTTGATGACGATGGCGTTGCTCGTGGTCGCGAGGGCGATGTTGCCCGTCGTCAGGAAGCCGCTGACCGGCGTCGCGCCGGCCGTGGCCGCGCCATACGTGTTGTCGATCGTGATGATGCCCGGGATCGTCGGCAGGGAGCCGGCGTTGAGCACCGCGCCGCTCGCGAACATGTTGTAGTCGATCCGCGAGGTCGAACCCGCGGCGATGGTGAGCGGCGTGTTGATGACGACCGTCGAAGCCTTGTCGCCGCGCGAGACGTCGTAAGTCACCGCGCTGGCATGGCCGCTCGTGTTCGCGACCACGCTGATCAACCCGTTCTGGGTAATGTTGTTGTTCGACCGGAAGGTGGCGCTGCTGCCGTTGCCGGCGATCGTGACCA
>JACCDS010058584.1_pt1 | contig 13302 bp, 15 predicted proteins | sample 7446441 | NCBI WGS metagenome assembly JACCDS01 (sample SAMN15323445, study PRJNA562643) | freshwater metagenome | isolation source: river surface water | place: USA:Blue River Watershed | collected 2017-08-17
GCGTGGCGTCGTTGTCCGGGAAGTCGGGTGCGCTGCCGTAGCTCACGATGCCGGCGCGCGCCCAATCGTTCTTCAGCGGGTGGCGCAGAAGGCCCGCACTGTTGGACAGGCTGCGCTCGCCCGGCAGGTCCTGCGTCACGGCCTCGAAGGCGGCCACCTGGTGGGCCACGCCGCGCGGGCCGTCGGCGTCGCTGAAGTGGGTCATCAGCGAGATCTCGTCCACCTGCGGCAGCGCGTCCAGGCGTGCGTAGGCGCTGCGGTAGGCCGCGGGCTTGAAGCCCAGGCGGTTCATGCCGCTGTTCATCTTCAGGAACACGCGGTGCGGCAGCTGCGTCTTGTGGGCGGCCAGCCAGTCGATCTGCTCGCTGCAGTGCACGGCGTGCCACAGGCCCAGGCGCGAGCAGAGTTCCAGGTCGCGCGGCTCGAAGCAGCCTTCCAGCAGCAGGATGGGGCCGCGCCAGCCCAGGGCGCGCACACGTTCGGCTTCGGCCAGGTCCAGCAGGGCAAAGCCGTCGGCGCCGCGCAGGCCTTCAAAGGCCCGCTCGATGCCGTGCCCGTAGGCGTTGGCCTTGACCACCGCCCACACCCGCGCGCCGGCCGCGCTGGCGCGCGCGCGGGCCAGGTTGTGGGCCAGCGCCTCGGTGTGGATGAGGGCCAGGATGGGACGCGGCATGGGGTGTGGGCTCCTGCAGATGCGGGGCCGGGCTGAGCCCGGGTGGGGCCTTTGCGGCCCGGAGCCCCATGCTATAACCCGGCCGCCCTTGGAGACGGGGCCCACGACAGACATCAGCACAAGGCGCCCACCGGCTGCGGCACCCAGGCCGCGCCTGACACGATGAAAAAAGGTTTCTCGACCATCATGTCGGCGCAGTTCTTCAGCTCGCTGGCTGACAACGCGCTTCTTGTGGCCGCCGTGGAACTGCTGCGCACCAGCAACGCCCCGGCCTGGCAGGTGCCCGCCCTGGCGCCGATGTTCGCGCTGTTCTATGTGGTGCTGGCGCCCTTCGTGGGCGCGTTTGCCGACAGCATCCCCAAGGGCCGGGTGATGTTCATCTCCAACAGCATCAAGATCGTCGGCTGCCTGATGATGCTGTTCGGCAGCCACCCGCTGCTGTCCTACGCGGTGGTGGGCCTGGGCGCCGCCGCCTACTCGCCGGCCAAGTACGGCATCCTCACCGAACTGCTGCCGCCGTCGCAGCTGGTCAAGGGCAATGGCTGGATCGAAGGCCTCACGGTGGCGTCCATCGTGCTGGGCATCGTGCTGGGCGGGCAGTTGATCGGCCCCAAGATTTCCACCTCGCTGATGGGCTTTGACCTGCCCATGCTGGACACCGGCGTGGACACGCCGCCAGAGGCCGCCATCTCGGTGATCGTCTTCCTGTACCTGGCGGCCACGGTCTTCAACCTGTTCATCCCGCGCACCAATGCGCCGCTGCAGCCCATGGACGGCCTGGCCGACCTGGTGCGCGACTTCGCACGCTGCAATTCGCGCCTGTGGGGCGACAAGCTGGGGCAGATCTCGCTGGCCTCCACCACGCTGCTGTGGGGCATCTTCGGCAACCTGCGGCTCATCGTGTTTGCCTGGGCCGCCGCGGCCATGGGCTACACCACGGCGCAGGCCTCCAACCTGGCGGGCGTGGTGGTCATCGGCTCGGTGCTGGGCGCGGTGGCGGCGTCGGTCATCATGAAGCTGGACCGCGCCACCAGCGTCATCCCGGTGGCGGTGAGCGTGGGCTTCCTGATGATCGGGCTGAACTTCATCACCAGCCTGTGGACCGCCGTGCCCTTCCTGGTGATCATGGGTGCGGTGTGCGGTTTCCTGATCGTGCCCATGAACGCGCTGCTGCAGCACCGCGGCCACAACCTCATGGGTGCGGGCCGCTCCATTGCCGTGCAGAACTTCAACGAGCAGGCCTGCATCCTGGGCGTGGGCGCGCTGTACAGCGGCCTCACGAAGTTCGGCCTGTCGGCCTTTGTCGCCATCGCCATCTTCGGGCTGCTGACCGCGGGCATCATGGAAGTCATCCGCCGCTGGCACCGCCACAACACCGTGGTGCACCGCGAAGAAGTCGAGCGCTTGCTGGACATCGCGCGCAGCGACCACGGGCATCATTGAGCCCCCAAGCTCGCTCTCGCTCGCTACCCCCCGAGGGGGCCGCCCGCCAGCGGCCCGGCAAAGCCGGTTCCGCGGCGTCAGCTCGGACAATACAGTGACTTCTTCGCCACGCTGGCTGCCTGCGGCAGCCCTGATGCTCAACGCCTTCACCTGGGGCGTGTCCTGGTGGCCGTTCCGGCAGCTGCAAGCACTGGGGCTGCACCCGCTGTGGGCCACGGTGCTGATCTACGCGGTGGCGGTGGTGGCCATCACGCTGTGGCGGCCTTCGGCCTGGCGCGACCTGCTGTCGGCGCCTTCGCTGTGGCTGCTGGTGCTGGCGTCGGGCACCACCAACGCCACCTTCAACTGGGGCGTGACGGTGGGCGACGTGGTGCGCGTGGTGCTGCTGTTCTACCTGATGCCCGTGTGGGCGGTGCTGCTGGCGCGGGCGCTGCTGGGCGAACGCTTCAGCGGCGGCGCGGGCCTGCGTGTGGGCCTTGCGCTGCTGGGTGCGGGCATCGTGCTGTGGCCAGCGGGCGGCGGCTGGCCCTTGCCGCAGTCGCTGGCCGAGTGGCTGGGCGTGCTGGGCGGCTTCACCTTCGCGCTGAACAACGTGATGCTGCGGCGTGAGGCCCACCGGCCCGAAACCGCGCGCGCCCTGGCCATGTTCCTGGGCGGCGCGGTGGTGTCGGCGGTGCTGGCGCTGAGCTTGTCCCAAGGTGGCGGCGTGCCGCTGCCACCGCCACCCGCCGCGGGCTGGATGCTGGGCGGGCTGGTGATGGGCGCGCTGTTCCTCATGAGCAACATCGCCCTGCAGTACGGCGCCGCGCGCCTGCCGGCCAACGTGACCGCCGTGGTCATGATCACCGAGGTGCTGTTTGCCAGCGTGTCCGCCGTGCTGCTGGGGGCCGGCACCGTCACGCCCACGCTGCTGGTGGGCGGGGCGCTGATCGTGGGCGCGACGCTGCTGTCAACGCGCAGCTGAGGCCGCGGGCTTCAGGCCCTGGCGCAGCAGCAGGCGCTGCAGCTCCACCTCGTCCAGCGGCTTGCCCAGGTAGCCGTCGGCGCCGGCCAGGCTGCCGCGCGCGCGGTCGCTCTCCGTGGCGTGCGCCGACACCATCACCACGGCCGAAGGTGCACCGGGGCGGTCCTGCGTGCGCTTGATGTGCTGGCACAGGGCCAGGCCGTCCAGGTCGCTGCCCGGGCCCAGTTCCACGTCCAGGAAGACGATGTCGTAGCGCCGCTGCGCCAGCAGTTCGATGGCGCGGCCGCTGCTCAGCGCGCGGTCCATCACCAGGCCGAAGCGCTGCAGGCGGGTTTCCAGGAAGCGCAGCGCGATTTCGCTGTCATCCACCAGCAGCGCGGTGGGTGTGGGCTTCTCCGTGGGCGGAGCGGGAGCCTCGCGTCGGCGGTCGGAGCCGTCCCAGCCAAGCGGCTGCGGCGCGGTGCCCACGGCGCGCGGCTGCACGCGGCCCTGGGCCACCAGCGCGTCCAGTTCGCGCAGCAGCTGGCGGGCGTCCAGCGGGCGGTCCACCACGGCCACCGAGCCCATGGGCGGCGGCGTGCCCACCCACAGGGCAAAGCGCAGCCGCTCCGTGGCCAGCACCAGCTTCACGGAGGGCGTGTGCTCGGCGTCGGCGATGACAAAGTCGGCGTCGTCGAACACCGGCGTCAGCACGTAGCCCGGCGTGCGGTCTTCGGGCAGCAGCCGCAGCGTGGCGGTGAGGGTGGCACGCTCAGCGTCGCTGAGGCCGACAAAGGCGACTTGGTAGGGTGCGGTCATGGGCGCATGATGCTGCGTTTGAGCGCAGGGCCTGTCAACGAGCGCCCGGCTAACATCGCCGGCCTCCATTCAGGAGTACCGCAGGAGCACCGCCTTGGCCACCAGCATCTACGACTTCGAAGCCCTGTCCATCGACGGCAAGCCGGCCCAGCTGGCCAGCCAGCGCGGCAAGGTGATGCTCATCGTCAACACCGCCAGCGCCTGCGGCTTCACGCCGCAGTTCGAAGGCCTGGAAAAGCTCTGGGCCGACCACCGCGACCAGGGCCTGGTGATCATCGGCTTCCCCAGCAACGAATTCGGCGGCCAGGACCCGGGCAGCAACGAGCAGATCGCGTCCTTCTGCCAGCTGAACTACGGCGTGAGCTTCCCCATGATGCAGAAGGTGAAGGTCAACGGCGCCGAGGCCCACCCGCTGTGGCAGTGGCTCAAGGCGCAGAAGCCGGGGCTGCTGGGCACCGAGGGCATCAAGTGGAACTTCACCAAGTTCCTGGTGGGCCGCGACGGCACGGTGCTCAAGCGCTATGCACCCAACGACACACCCGCCTCCATCCGCAAGGACATCGAAGCCGCCCTGAAGGCCTGAGTACGACCATGAGCATGTTTGCCCACCTCGACCCCTACGCGGGCGACCCCATCCTGAGCCTCAACGACGCGTTCCAGAAGGACCCGCGCGCCGACAAGGTCAACCTGTCCATCGGCATCTACTTCGACGACGCCGGCCGCATCCCCGTGCTGGGCTGCGTGAAGGACGCCGAGGCACAGATGCTGGCCGAAAGCGGCCCCAAGCCCTACCTGCCCATCGAGGGCTCGGCCGCCATGCGCGGCGCGGTGCAGCAGCTGCTGTTCGGTGCGGACCATGAAGCCGTGGCCAGCGGCCGCATCGCCACGCTGCAGACCGTGGGCAGCAGCGGCGGCCTCAAGGTGGGCGCGGACTTCATCAAGCGCTGGCTGCCCGGCAGCGGCGTGTGGGTGAGCGACCCCACCTGGGACAACCACCGCGCCATGTTTGAAGGCGCGGGCGTCACGGTGAACACCTACCCGTACTACGACCCGGCCACCGGCGGCGTGCGGTTTGCCGAGATGCTGGCCGCCATCAGCGCCCTGCCGGCCAGGAGCGTGGTGCTGCTGCACGCCTGCTGCCACAACCCCACCGGCGTGGACCTGAGCCGCGCGCAGTGGGAACAGCTCATTCCCGTGCTGAAGCAGCGTGAGCTGCTGCCCTACCTGGACCTGGCCTACCAGGGCTATGGCGACGGCATTGCCGAAGACGCCTTCGCGGTGCGCGCGCTGGCCTCTTCCGGCCTGAGCTTCTTCATCGCCAACAGCTTCAGCAAGAGCATGAGCGTGTACGGCGAACGTGCCGGCGCGCTGAGCGTGGTGTGCGAGAGCGCCGCCGAGGCGCAACTGGTGCTGGGCCAGATGCAGGCCACCGTGCGCCGCAACTACTCCAGCCCCGCCATCCACGCCGCCGGCATCGTGAGCCGCGTGCTCACCGACCCGAAGCTGCGCGCCAACTGGGAAGCCGACGTGGCCGGCATGCGCACGCGCATCCAGGCCATGCGCAAGAGCCTGCACGGCGTGCTGTCGGCCAAGCAGCCGGGTCGTGACTTCAACTACTTCCTGACGCAACGCGGCATGTTCAGCTACACCGGCCTGAGCGCCGCGCAGGTGGACCGGCTGCGCGAGGAGTTCGGCGTGTACCTGGTGCGCTCGGGCCGCATCTGCATCGCGGGCCTGAACACCGGCAACGTGGAGCGCACGGCCGTCGCGATAGCAGCCGTGCTGTAAGCCTCAGGCCGCCGACGCGGCCTGCACCTGGTCGCGCAGCCAGCGGTGCGCCGGGTCGGCGTCGTGGCGCAGGTGCCAGATCATCTCCACGTGCACCGTGCCCACGGTCATGGGCAGGTCGCGCGTCACCAGGCCGTCGGTGTTGCCGGTGGCCGCCAGGAAACGCTCGGGCAGCACCGTCAGCAGGTCGGACTGCGCCACCACGCGGCCGGCGGTGAAGAACTGGTTCACCGTCAGCACCACACGCCGCTGGCGGCCCAGCGCGGCCAGCGCCTGGTCCACGAAACCCTGGGCGCGGCCTGAAAAGCTCACCAGCAGGTGGTGGGCATCGCAGAAGCCCTCCAGCGTCAGCGGCTGCCGCGCCAGCGGGTGGCCACGGCGCATGACGCACACGTAGCGCGTGTCGTACAGGCGCGTGTGGTGCAGGTGGCTGTCCGCGCCCTGGGCCAGGATGGTGGTGATGAGTTCCGGGAAATAGCCCACCGCCATGTCGGCGTCGCCACCCTCCAGCAGGCGGCGTGGGTCACGCGTGGTGAGTGGCAGCACGCGCAGGTTGACCTGGGCGGACTCCGCCTCGATGCGCGCCACCAGCGGCGGCGCCAGCAGCGCGGCCGTGGCGTCGGCCATGGCCAGGCGCATCTGCACGGCGTCGCGCCGGGGATCAAAGTCACCCGGCGCCAGGGCCTGGCGCAGCGTGCCCAGCGCGCCGCGTACCTGCGGCCACAGCGCTTCGGCCCGCTGCGTGGGCTGCACACCGTGGGCCACGCGCACGAACAGGTCTTCGCCCACCGTGTCGCGCAGGCGCTTCAGGGCATGGCTCACGGCCGGCTGCGTCATGGCCAGGCCCCCTGCGGCCCGGGTGAGGTTGCCTTCGGCCATCACGGCATCGAAGACCCGCAACAGGTTCAGGTCCAGCGTGCGGAAGTTCATGGACACGGGCAGCTCCGCTGTTCATATGCACTGCGTTTATACCTTACGTGCAAATCATTCAGTAGTGCGCACTGGTATTAACCCGTACAGTCTCTCCATCGCCGGTGAACAACCCGGCAACGAAAGGGAACACCATGACCACGATCACCGTCCACGCCCCCGCCCAGATTGCCGCCCCCCGCGGCGCGCGCATCGCCGCCATCTGGTTTGGCCGCCTCCTGACCCGCCTGGGTGACCTGGCCGAGCAGCGTGCCGAGAACCGCGCCCAGGCCAGCCGGGTTCGGGAGGCATCCGAAGTGCGCGCTTACGCGCAAGCCGTGATGGCCGAAGACCCGCGCTTCGCCGCCGACCTGTTTGCCGCGGCCGACCGCCACGAAGGCAACTGAGCCCCGCAGCGGCTGCCGCGAAGCAAGGGCCACCTGGGGTGGCCCTTTTTCATGGGCTCATGGAGGTGGGCACCGCGCCGGCCCGGGCGTGTGGGGGACCGAGCGCCCGCACAATGCCCGCGTGCCAGCCCCGCGACCGCCCATGCCCCCACCCGAACGCTGGACGCTGTCCGCCGGCGACGCCGCCACCGCCACCCTGACCATCCCGGCTGACGCCAAGCGCGAGCGTCGCTTCGAGATCGCCTGCGCCATGACGGTGGGCGTGCCCGAAGACAGCAGCGGCGGCTGGCTGCAGCTCACCGTGCAGGCCAACGGCGCCAAGGAGTGGCAGCGCCGCGTGCCCGCCCACAACCCCGGCGCCTGGGACGGGCTGGACTACCGCTTCAGCCGCAGCGTGCCGGTGGCGCAGGCGCTGCGCATCACCGTCACGGTGGCCGGGGCCGGCGTACGCCGCCGCACGCTGGTGGTGGAGGCCGACGAACTGGTCTGAGCGCCGCGCACAATCGGCGCCTTCACTGCAGCGCGCGCACCGCCCCTGCGCGGCCGAACCGCCATGAATTACATGCTCCTCATCGTCGAACCCCTGGGCCAGCGCGCCGAGCGCGGCATGCCGGCGGGCGAGCAGGTCTACCAGCGCATGCTGGACTTCACGGCCAGCCTGCAAAGCCGCGGCCTGTTGGAAGCCAGCAACTCGCTGGCCACCACGGCGCGGCGGCTGACCAAGCGGGACGGCCAGGTGCAGGTGGTGGACGGCCCCTTTGCCGAGGCCAAGGAAATGATCGGCGGCTTCTTCCTGCTGAACGTTGCCACGCGGGCCGAGGCGCTGGCCATCGCCGCCACCTGCCCGGCCGCCGAATGGGCCACGGTGGAGGTGCGCGGCGTCGGCCCCTGCTACGACGACCAGGACCCGGCCTGAACCCGCCGCCGGGCGCGTGTCGATCCCGCCCGCGCTGAACCGTCGTGGCCACATGGGCGCCCCACCGGGCGCTGCCGCAAGGAGCGACACGATGCGATTCATGATCATGGTCCTGGCCACGCCGCAGAGCGAAGCCGGTGCCCGGCCCGACGCCGCGCTGATCCAGGAGATGGGCGACTTCCACCAGGAACTGGCCCGCGCCGGTGTGTTGCTGGACGGCGCCGGCCTGCGGCCCACGGCACAAGGCTGGCGGCAGCACTACAGCCGCACCGGCCAGCGCCAGCTCGTCGATGGCCCCTTCACCGAGACCAAGGAACTGCTGGCGGGCTACACGCTGATCCAGGTGCGCTCGCGCGACGAGGCGCTGGAATGGGCACGCCGTTTCCCGCAGCCTTTCCGCGACGCGGATTGCACGATCGAAGTGCGCCAACTCTACGAAGAAGCCGACTTCGCCCCCGGTGGCGACATGGCCCCCGCCTGAAACACCCAGGAGCGCAAGATGCTGAAACTCATCGGTTATGTGGTGCTGGCCCTGGTGCTGGCCGTGGCGGCGCTGGCCGCCTTTGCGGCGTTCACCAAGCCCGACACCTTCCAGGTGGAGCGGCGCCTGGTCATCAAGGCCCCCGCCGACAAGCTCTGGCCCCTGGTCAGCGACCTCAAGGGCTTCCACCAGTGGAACCCCTTCGGCGCCAAGGACCCCAGCGCCAGGATCACCTTCAGCGCCAGCACCAGCGGGCCCGGCGCGCGCTACGCGTGGGAGAGCGCCGTCATCGGCGTCGGCAGCATGGAAGTGGCCGAGGTGCAGGACCAGCGCCTGGCGCGCTACAAGCTGGACTTCCTGAAGCCCTTCGAGGCCCACAACCAGGCCGAGTTCGCGCTCAGCCCCGCGGCGGGCGGCACCGAGGTGCGCTGGACCATGAAAGGCCCGGCCCCGCTGGTGTCCAAGATCATGGACGTGGTCTTCAACATGGACCGCATGGTGGGCACCGACTTCGAAGCCGGCCTGGCCAAGCTGAAGACCCTGGCCGAACAACCTTGAGCGGCGGCCCCGCAGCGGCGGTGACGCACGCGGCCGTGGCCGCCGTCTGGCGCCTGGAGTCGGGCGTGGTCATCGGCGCGCTGACGCGCATGCTGCATGACATCGCGCTGGCCGAAGAGATCGCCCAGGACGCGCTGATGGCTGCGCTGGACCACTGGCCACGCGAAGGCTTGCCCAACAAACCCGGGGCCTGGCTCATGACCACCGCCAAGCACAAGGCGCTGGACTACCTGCGCCGCCAGGCCATGCTGGCACGCGAGCACGAGGCACTGGCCCAGGACCTGGCCGCCGCGCAGGCCGACGTGCAGCCCGACTTCGTGGACGCGCTGGACGCGGCGCGGCAGGACGAGATCGGCGACGACCTGCTGCGCCTGATCTTCACCGCCTGCCACCCGGTGCTGCCACGCGACGCGCAGGTGGCGCTGACGCTGCGGCTGCTGGGCGGGCTGAGCACGGCGGAAATCGCACGCGCCCACCTGCTGCCCGAAGCCACCATTGCGCAGCGCATCGTGCGCGCCAAGAAGGCGCTGAACGGCCAGAGCTACGAACTGCCCCATGGCGCGGCGCGCAGCGAGCGGCTGCAGGCGGTGCGTGCCGTCATCTACCTGATCTTCAACGAAGGCTATGCCGCCAGCAGCGGCACGGACTGGACCCGCCCCGACCTCTGCGCCGAGGCACTGCGCTTGGCGCGTGTGCTGGCCGCGCTGCTGCCCGCCGACGCCGAGGTGCTGGGCCTGGTGGCGCTGCTGGAGATCCAGTCCTCGCGGCTGGCTGCACGCGAGGACGAGCAAGGCCAGCCCGTGCTGCTGATGGACCAGGACCGGCGGCGCTGGGACAGCTTGCTCATCCGCCGCGGCCTGGCTGCCCTGGCGCAGGCCACGGCGCTGGGCGAGCCGGGGCCCTACACGCTGCAGGCGGCCATCGCGGCCTGCCACGCGCGCGCCACGCAGGCGCAGGACACCGACTGGGCGGCCATCGTGGGCCTGTACGACCAGCTGCTGGCGCTGTCGCCCTCACCCGTGGTGGCGCTCAACCGCGCCGCCGCGCTCAGCATGGCGCCGCCACCGCTGGGCGGCCCGGCGGCCGCACTTCCCGTGGTGGATGTGCTGACCGCCGACGCGGCACTGGCCAGCTACCCCTGGCTGTACAGCGTGCAGGGCGACCTGCTGCAGCGCCTGGGCCGCCATGCCGATGCAGTGACTGCGTTTGAACGCGCCGCCGCCCTCAGCGGCAACGGACGCGACCGCGCACTGCTGCTGCAGCGCGCCCAGGTGTCGCGCGACGCAGCCCGCGACCACTGAGCCGCAACACTGCGGGTCCGCTCAGATGCAGCGCCCGCCGTCCACTTCCATGCACACGCCGGTGATCATGGACGCCTCGTCGCTGCACAGGAAGCAGGCCGCGTTGCCCAGGTCTTCCGGCGTGCTGAAGCGGCCGATGGGGATGGTGCTCAAGAACTTGGCGCGCATCTCCGGCGTGTCCTGCCCCATGAAGGACTTGAGCAGCGGCGTTTCGCCCGCCACCGGGTTCAGCGCGCAGACGCGGATGCCAAAGGGCGCCAGCTCCACCGCGTTGGCGCGCGTGGCGGTGATGACCCAGCCCTTGCTGGCGTTGTACCAACCCAGCCGCGGGCGCGGGCTCACGCCGGCCGTGCTGGCCATGTTCAGCACCACGCCGCGGATGCCGCTCTTTCCCTGCGCGTTGGCCTTGAAGCGCGGCACCACTTCTTTCATGGCCAGGTAGATGGCCTTCATGTTGACGGCCACCACGCGGTCGAAGTCGGCTTCGCTCACGTCTTCCAGCGGCGAAGGCAGGTGGGTGACACCGGCGTTGTTGACCAGGATGTCCAGCCGGCCGAAGTGCAGCTCGGCGGTTTCCATCATCAGGCGCACGTCGGTGGCGTTGGTGACGTCCACGCGCAGCGCACGCGCCGCCGGGCCCAACTGGGCCGCCACGTCCATGGCGGCTTCCAGGTTGATGTCGGCCACCACCACCTGCGCCCCTTCGGCCACGAACTTTGCACAGATGCCGGCACCGAAGCCGGAACCGCCACCGGTGACCACGGCCACCTTGCCTTGCAACCTGCCAGGGTGGAGCACTTGCGTCATGGTTTCATCTCCTGCAGAACGTTCTTGAAAGGCTTGCGGCTCTTCCAGCGGTAGGCGCCGAAGTCCCGCGTGTCGGTGGTGAGGATACGGCCGTGGCCCAGGTGCTCAGCCAGCAGCACCAGGCTGGCGTCGGCCAGGTCCATGGGGAGGTTGGCGTACTTCTTCATGAGCGCCGGCACCTGTGCCCACTGTGCGGCTTCCGGGTTCCAGACCGCGATGCCCTGGCTCAACACATCCTCCATCAAGGCGATGGCAAAGGTCGGCCCCAGGCGCCCGGCCAGCAGATGGCACGCTTCCGTCAGCACAGGCCAGGTGGTCACCAGCGTCTCGTCGCCCTGGCTCAGCGCAAAGGCCAGCGCCCGGCCGTGCCAGGCGTCCCGCTTGTCCAGCAGGGCGTGAAAGTAGCCCGCGTCGGCCGCAATCACTTGCGAAGTGCCGGGCGGCGCTTGCCACTGGGCGCCGGCACCGCGGGAGACAAAGGCTCCACCTGGTGGCCATGCTTGCGCTGGATGATGTCGGCCACGTGGGCCTTGTAGTTGGACGCAATGTCGGTGCGCCCGCTGTCACCCTGCCCCGCCAATTCCAGCAAGCGGCTGGGCGGCCGCTTCTGGCGCACCTGCGCATAGTAGGCCGCCACGCTTTCGCGCACCACATGGCTCACGCTCTGGCCTGTGGCCTGGGTGAGGTATTCCAGCTGCTGTTGCGTGGTTTCGTCGAAGCGGGCGTTGACGCGCATGGCGGTCCTCGGGCGGTGGACGGGTGTTGTCAGACAGTGTATGACAGAGAGCCCAACGCTTCAATCGTGCTTGATGGCCACGGTTTTCAGCGCTGAAAATCCATACAGCGCCTCGAACCCCTTCTCGCGTCCGTGACCCGAGTGCTTGACGCCGCCAAACGGAAGCTCGATGCCACCCCCCGCGCCGTAGTTGTTGATGAAGACCTGCCCGCATTGCAGCTTGCGCGCCAGCCGCAGCGCGCGGCTGCCGTCGCGTGTCCACACACCGGCCACCAGGCCGAAGGCCGTGCCGTTGGCGATCTTCAAGGCCTCGGCTTCGTCCTCAAAAGGAATCACCGCCTGCACCGGGCCGAAGACTTCTTCCTGCGCCAGGCGGTGCGCCGGGTTCACGTCGGCCACCAAGGTGGGCGGCACGTAGCAGCCGCCAGCGGGCAGGTCGGCCGGCAGCGGCGCCTGCGCGGCAATGACCAGGCCGCTGTCGCGCACCAGCGAAAGGTAGCCGTTGACGATGTCCTGCTGCCGCTTGCTGATCAGCGGCCCCACGTCCCCGTCGGCCAGCGCCGGGGCCACGCGCAAGGCGCGGTAGCGCTCGCTCATGCGCGCGACGACGGTGTCGAACACACCGCGCTGCACCAGGATGCGCGACGCGGCCGAGCAGGTCTGCCCCGCGTTCTGGATGCCGGCGTTCACCAGGAAGGGCAGCGCAGCGTCCAGGTCGGCGTCGTCAAAGACCAGCTGCGGGCTCTTGCCGCCCAGTTCCAGCGTCACCGGAATGGCGTTCTTCGCCGCGGCGGCCTGGATCAGCTGCCCCACCTGCACCGAGCCCGTGAACGAGATGTGCCGCACGCCCGGGTGCGCCGACAGCGCCGCGCCGGCTTCTTCGCCCAGGCCCGGCACCACATTCAGCGCACCGGCGGGCATGCCGGCCTCTTGGGCAATGCGCGCAAAGACCAGGGCCGTGAGGCAGGCCTCTTCTGCCGGCTTCAGCACGCAGGCGTTGCCCATGGCCAGCGCCGCGCCCACGCTGCGGCCGATGATCTGCATGGGGTAGTTCCAGGGCACGATGTGCGCCGTCACACCATGCGGCTCGCGGATGGAAAACGCGGTGTAGCCGTTGGCAAAGGGGATGGTCTCGCCCATCACCTTGTCGGCCGCGCCGCCGTAGAACTCCAGGTAGCGTGCCAGCGCCACGGCGTCGGCGCGGCCCTGCTTGACGGGCTTGCCCACGTCCAGCGCCTCCAGCCGCGCCAGCTCGTCGGCCTGCTGCAGCACCAGGGCACCCATCTTCAGCAGGATGCGCCCGCGCTCGGCGGCGGTGAGCTGGCCCCAGGCCCCGTCCAGCGCGGCCTGCGCGGCGCCCACGGCGGCGTCCACATCGGCCGCCGTGCCGCGTGCGATGTGCGTCAGCAGTTCACCGTCCGACGGGTCCAGCAGCGGCAGCGTCTGCCCCGAAGCCCCGGCGCGCCACTGCCCGGCGATGAAGACCTGAGACGCGTCGAACCCGATGTGCTTGCCCATGAC
>JACCDS011717096.1_pt1 | contig 13302 bp, 11 predicted proteins | sample 7446441 | NCBI WGS metagenome assembly JACCDS01 (sample SAMN15323445, study PRJNA562643) | freshwater metagenome | isolation source: river surface water | place: USA:Blue River Watershed | collected 2017-08-17
GGTGTGATAACCGTTCGCCGATACCGGCCCTAACCGAGGCCTGACGCGAATGGGCCAGCGCCTGTTCCACCCGATCCATCAGGCTATTGTCGTTAAACGGCTTTTCAAAAAAGTCAAACGCGCCCTTTTTCAGGCTATCCACCGCCATCGGCACATCCCCATGCCCAGTCAAAAAAATCACCGGCAAGCGGTCAATCAAACGGCGCTGGCACAATTGCTCAAACAGCGCAGTACCGGCCATGCCGCCCATGCGCACATCGAGCAACAGGCAGTCGCCAATCTCGGCAAACACCCAACCGGCATCAAGCCGGGCCAAAAACGGCTCGGCACCGGCGTAACTGGTGCAATCAATATTACGCGAGCTGGCCAACCAAGAGAGGGCATCGCGCAGCACGGCTTCGTCGTCAATAATATGCAACATGATAGGGCACCGGGCAAGAAAAAGTGATCAAAGAAACAATATTAAACTAACATACTTAAAGCCACATCCACCGCGCCAGTGTACACCAGCCGCCTCAGCGCAAACACGCATCAGACATTGTGGATTTCCACGATTGCGCATTGGCCCGAACCTGAAAATAATCGGCATTGATGTTATGATACCGGCCACCCGATCCACTCCCCTATATTCCTCCCATGCTGCGCATCTGGTTCAACAAAACATTTTCCTCCGTCGCCAACGCCCTCGAATTGATTCGCCGTGACGATAGCGCCCAGCGTTACCACATATTGGCCAGCAACACCCATCCGCATGCACTGGTGGCGCAGGCCGCGCACCAGTATCTGCAAGAACCGACCAAGCTGACCGGCACCGCCTATCTGGACTGGTGTTTGCACACTTGCCGCGAACAGCGGATTGATATTTTTCTTCCCGGCAAGGAAGCGGCGCTGATCAGTGCCGAGCGTGAACGGTTTGCCGCACAGGGCACCCGGGTGTTGGCGGTGGCCAAGCCTGAGGTGTTGCACTTGTTGCATGACAAGGCGGCGTTTTACCAGCAAGTGGTGTTGCCACAGGCTCCGCCGCCCGAATTTGTCGCGGTGGAAAACATTGAACAATTCGAGCAAGCATGGCAACACTTGCGCGCACGCCATGAACGGCTGTGCCTGAAACCGGCCAGTTCGGTGTATGGCCTGGGTTTTGCCATGATTGATGAAACCCGAGACAGCGCCCAGTTACTGCTCTCTGGCGCGCAATACCAGATTGGCTATGCCGATTTGCGCCGTGGTCTGGCAGCCCAGCCGAGTTTTCGCACCATGTTGCTGATGCAATATCTGGCTGGTTGGGAATACAGCGTTGATTGCGTGGCCGACCATGGCAAACTGATCTGCGCCGTAGCACGGCAAAAAAGCCCGCATGCCGGGCATGGCCAACTGATTTACCAGCGGCCCGACATCATCGAAGCCTGCGCCGCCCTGTGTGAACAATATCAACTGAACGGCAACCTGAACGTCCAGTTCCGCGAAAGCCACGCCCACAAAGATGGTGAGAGCGCGCCGGACAATCGCTTGCAATTACTGGAAATCAACCCGCGCATGTCGGGAGGCATCGGCATGGCCTGTCTGGCCGGGCCAAACCTGCCGTATCTGGCACTGGCCGGGTTTGATGAAGGCTATGACAAGCTTGAGATACCCGCGATTGCCGATGGCATACGGGTGGGAGAATGGGCGCGCGCCACGAGGCTGCCATGATGGCTGGCGATTTGGCTGACAATCTGGCTGACGGCATAGCCAGCGTGCAGCACATTGCCCTGCCAACCGGCCAGCTTCAATTACAGGTGAAGCAAAGCCGCTGGCCGCAAGACGAATTACTCGGCTTTGGCGCGCGTGACAATCTAAAACGCGGTTTTTTGTTTGTCTCAAAGGTGTTGGGCAAGCATTGGCCAGTCACGCCACAGCAAATGGCAGCGCTGCACCATGATTTGGCGCAGAACATTCCAGCCACCCTGCCCGGCCCAATCTTGTTCATTGCGCTGGCCGAAACCGCAATTGGCCTTGGGCAAGGTGTGTTTGAAGCGTTTTTGCAATTGCAGGCCGATGCTGCCCCCGCCGCCATGTTTCTGCACAGCACGCGCTACCGGGCCAATAGCGGCGAATTAATTGAATTTTCCGAACCGCACAGCCACGCGCCGCGCCAGTTTTTACACCTGCCCGAAACCAGCGCACTGCGCCAGTTAATGCAACAGGCGCGCACGCTGGTGTTGATCGATGACGAAGCGAGCACCGGCAATACCTTCGTCAATCTGGTACAGACGCTGCGCCCATACTGCCCGCATCTGGCCCAGGTACACATTACCCTGATTACCGATTTTTCCGGCCCCGAAGCCAGGCTGGCCGAGCGCATCGGCCTGCCAACCACGGTCGATGCCACGCTGGCCGGGCAATACCAGTTTATCGCCGACAGCAGTGCAGCATCAGGTGCCAACTCAGTTGCCAACTCAGTTGCCAACTCAACCTCACCCGGCCACACAACCGTCTCGGCCAACCCCAGACCCGCCCAGCGCTTTGCCGACCAGCCCAACCCGGCCGCCTCCAGCGCATTTGGCCGCACCGGGCTAGCACGTGCCCTGCACCCAAGCGCGATCAGGCAACTGGCCGCCAGCCTGGCCGAACAAATTGCCCCGGATGAGACCGTATTGCTGCTAGGCACCGGCGAATTCATGCACCCGGCATTTTTGCTGGCCCAAGCCTTGGCCAACCACGCGCGGCAGGTGTCGGTGCAAGCCACCACCCGCTCGCCGATTTTGCAATGGGGCGCGATTGGCCACCGGTTTTGCTTTGATGACAACTACGGTGAAGGCATCGCCAATTACCTGTACAATGCCGTACCCGGCCAATACCGGCATGTCTTGATTTGCCATGAAACCCCGCCTGGCCCCGGTTTGCTGCAACTGGCACAGCAATTACAGGCACGATTGTTTCAATTTCACAGCGAGGATCGGATTGAAGAAGTTTTTGTTCGTTGACCTGGATGACACCCTGTTCCAGACCATGCCCAAATGGATCAGCCAGGGCGGCAATCCCGACCCGCAGGCCTCAGGCTTGCGTCCGGTGGCGTTTTTGATCGATGGCGCGCCGATTTCCTGGGCCAGCCCCGGTCAACAAGTGTTTGTGCAAAGCATGATGCGTGAAATGCAACTCATTCCCGCCACCGCACGCAACTTCAATGCCTTTTCCCGGGTCGATATACCGTTTAACGATTATGCGATCATCGATTACGGCGGCGTGATCCTGCGCCCGGATCGCACCCCCGACCCAATCTGGCACGCACGCATGCAAGCGCCGATGCAGGCCGCCATCGCTGGTCTAACGCTGGCGCAGCAAGTGATTGACGCCTATGCCGAGCGCACCGGCTGGGTCGCCCGCAGCCGCATGGTGACCGATTTTGATACCCCGTTTTACCTGATGATCAAAGACCCCAATGGGCAAGCTGAAAAGCTGGCGCAACTGGAACAGGACTGCCTGCTGCCATGGCTGGCCAACAATTCGTTGCTGGCCGCTGATTATTATCTGCACCGCAACAGCAACAATCTGGCCCTGTTGCCGCGCACCCTGAACAAGGCACATGCCGTAGCGTATTTGCGCGCTCAGTTGGAAGCCGAACACGGCCCGATTCTGGCCATTGGCATGGGCGACAGCCATTCCGACGCCAGCTTCATGGCAACCTGCGACTTTGCGATTATTCCCAAGCACAGCCAACTGGCAGCACTGGCACTGACCCCGGTGCTGGCCGCGCATGCACCGACCAATCCGGCCCAAACGGCGCTACTCAATCCCACGCAAACCGAGCCGACGCAAACCCAGCCGGTGTTGCAGGAGCAGTCATGATCAACAGCATGACCCACGGTTCGCACCTGCACGGCAGCTATCGCCCGGACGAGGTGCAATTTTTATTAAAACCGATTTCACTGGCACCGATGCACGATTTGGCCTTGCGCGAGCAGCAAATCCAGTCCGGCCAGTCCCACTACAGCGAAACGCTGCTGGCAGAAAAGCTGCCCAGCCCGGCCTATTTGGCAGTGTTTGATACCGCCTGCCGCGCCAATGCCCGGCAAATGGCCAGTGATTGCCTGCGTCTGGCGCAATTAATCGCCGAGCGCCGCAGCGGCCCAATTACCGTGGTGTCGCTGATGCGGGCTGGCACCCCGATAGGCGTGATCGTATGCCAATTGCTGCGCACCCTTCTCGGTCGCGAAGCAGTGCACTATTCGGTGTCGATCATCCGCGACCGAGGCATCGATCAGGTCGCGCTGCGCCACATTCTGGCCGCAGGCCATGCGCCCGAATCGCTGGTGTTTGTCGATGGCTGGACTGGCAAGGGCGTAATTTCGCGTGAATTGCAAGCAGCCGTGGCGCAATTTAACCAAACCGAGCGCGTTACGCTCGACCCCGGCCTGTATGTGCTGTCCGATCTGGCCGGTAGCGCCGCCTGCGCCGCCTCGTGCGAAGATTATTTGATTCCATCCTCGATCCTGAACGCCACCGTATCGGGCTTGCTCAGCCGCTCGGTACTGAACCAACAAATCGGCCCGAACGACTTTCACGGCTGTGTGCTATACCCGGAACTGGCGCGGCACGACCGTTCGCGCCACTTTGTCGATACCATTTTGAGCTATGCCCGGCAACTGGCACCGGAAGTCGGCGCGACACCACAAGCGCCCGCTGCGCCAGCGGTCGATGCGGCCCGGGTCGCTGCCATCTCGCGCCAGTTCATCGGCCAGATACAACAGCAATACCACATTACCGATGTCAACCTGATCAAGCCCGGCATAGGCGAAGCAACCCGGGTCTTGCTGCGCCGCGCACCGCTCGTGCTGCTGCTGCGCAATCCAAATGCAGCGGCTACCACACACCTAAAATTGCTGGCACAGGAAAAACAGGTGCCACTACGGATTGAGGCCGATTTGCCATATCAAGCCTGCGCCCTGATCCACGCTGCCCAAGGAGACTAACCATGTCCGCCACGATTGCCCTCTGTGCCACAAGTACCCTGAGTGTCTCGAATGTCTCGAATGTCACGGATGTCACGGATGCGACAGATGCCACGAGTGCCATGCTTGCCGCCACCGCGTCCACCCATCAAACTACCCCGATTCCGGTGGTCAGCCTGTACATTCCGGCGACCCACCCGGATTTGCCCGCGATTGCCAATGGCGACAAGCTACCCAACCTGCGTTCGGTGATTTTTTGCACCGAAGATGCGGTGGCCGAGCGCGAATTGAGCTATGCCCTGTTTAACCTGTCACTCACTTTGCAACACATGCAACCCGAACGCCCGACCCGGCGCTTTGTGCGGGTGCGCAACCCGGAAGTATTGGCCCGGGTATTGGCCATGCCCGGGGTGGACAAGCTGCATGGCTTTGTCCTGCCCAAGGTGACGCGCGAGAATTTTCATGCCTATTTTGATCAAGTGGCCGAACGCCACTTCATGCTGATGCCGACGCTGGAAACCGCCGAAGTGTTTGACGACGCCGAAATGCGGCAACTGCGCCAGTTACTGCAACAGCCGCAGATTCGCCCGAAAATTCTGACCCTGCGCATTGGCGGCAACGATTTATTGGCCCTGCTAGGGCTGCGCCGTCCACGCCATGCCACGCTGTACCAGACCCCGATCGGTGCCTTGATCGCGCGCTTGGTCGGCATTTTCCGCCCGCACGGCTTTGCCCTGTCGGCCCCGGTCTGTGAACATCTGGATCAAAGCACGCTGCTCGAAGAAGAAGTGCGGCAAGATCTGGCGCATGGGCTGGTTGGCAAGAGCGCGATACACCCGGAACAAATTGCGATTATTGAAAAGCAATACCGGGTCAGCCCGGCTGATGTGGAAGTGGCGCACAAGATTCTTGACCCAAACAGCCCGGCGGTATTCCGGCTGCACGATTCGATGTGTGAAGTGGCCACCCTGCGCGGCTGGGCCCAGGTGACACTGGCGCAGGCGCATGCCTATGGCCAGACCGGTGAAGTGGCGGGCCGGGCACCCCAGCCAGTGTCGGCTGGGGGCAATCCGCTAGTCGGCCAGCATGCCTGATTTAAATATTGATGCTGTTTGGAATATTCTGCGGCAACAAAAACGTATAGCTGATGCGCAGCGTATTGCGTGCGTTAATGATTTTTTCAACCTGTTTTAACGCATCCTGAAACTGATCCAGCGGGCCATCCTTACCGGTAATGGCCCGATCTTCAAACCAGTGCAGGTAGGGGAACTGGTTGCTGCGGTAGTCGCCGAGTTTGCGGTAGTGTACTGAACCGAGCAAATACAAAATATTCAGTTGTTCCAGCGCATACTTAACCGGTGGCATGGCCGCCAACCATTGTTTTTCGGTGTGTTTGTCTTGCTGTTTCGGGGCTGGCTGCCAGCTCGCGCCACTGATGGCCGGGGCATAGGTCATCAAAGGGCGCTGCGGGAAGTTGACTGCGGCATGCTGGGCGCTGGCAGTAAAAATCACCATGGTGATCACCTGCACCAGTTGCGCGATGGTCTTGATCGGCTTAAACCCTTTCATCTTGCCATCGGCTATCAGGGCATTGACCCAGGCCGCCAATTCATAATCATCCTGCACCGCCGCATCATCCGGGTAATACACGGCCAAATAGCTCGCCACCCAGTTTTCAATCGTGTGCCACAACAGCAGCGCATCATCCCGGTACGGGTAATCGGGCAGCGTGGCCGGGTTATCGACCCGGCGCCGTTTCAAATCGGCAGGCAGCATGCGGGCATAAAAATCAAACGCCAGCCGGTCAGCCCCTGCCGCCTGTTGCGAACGATCAATCGGCGCACCAAAAAAGTCATCAATCGGGCCACCGGGCGCAATCAAAAAGTCGGCGGCGGCATTGTTGATGAACAGCGTGCCGATAAAATGCGGCACCAGCAAAATATTGACCGGGTGGGTTTCCGCCAGTTCGCGGTGGGTCGCCACCACAAACGCCTCAAGTACCAGATGGGTGCGCGCCAGATGCACAAACAGTTCGTGGTAATTGCATTCAGCCACCTGCACCACCCACTTGGCCATTTGCCAGCCCCACCACTGCGGTGTTTTTTCCTTGGCCGGGAAGAATAGCGGTGCCTGTTTCGGGTCTTGCCCGCACTGGATCGCCAGTGGTTTCAGTTCGCTGCCCCCCAGCGGCAAGAAAAACAGCGCCAGCGGCGCAAACACGTATTTGGTATGGCCATCGGTTTCGCCGGTTTGGGCCGCCAAAAAGTTCAGTTCGGCATAATCGAGCATATACAGCCGCTGTTCGTCCAGCGCAGCGGCCAGCGTATCGTAGCTGCCTGCCACCGCCTGATACTGGGCTTCGGTCAGCGGGAAGTTTTTCGGCAACTTGCGGATGCCTTCAATCAACATCGGGTTCGGCCCGGCCACCCGGTAGCGCGCAAAACTTTTATCCTCCATAAAATTTTGCGCAATCGATGGCAATTCCAGGATGCGAAACAGGCCTTCATAATCGGCCAGCGTGCGCGGCTCGCCCGCCGCTGCCAGTGCGACCAGGTCATTGGCAACCGAATCGGCCTCCTCGCGAAAGCGGGTCAGCATATCGGCGAACGACAAATTATTCTTGGTCAATAGCTGGCGGGTATTGGTGATGACTTTCTTGATCAGGTCGGTATCCGGGTTGTCGGCTGCGCACTGCTGCAATTCCTGTACCTCGCGCAACTGCTGGCGCACTTCTGCCAGTTTGGTATGGGAACGGCGATCCGAGCCATCGTCTGCCTTGCGCCGTGCCAGACCCACCGCGAGCAGGTTTTCCGCCAGTTGCAAGCCCACTTCTCCGACCTGCAACAACCAGGGCAGGCTCGGGTCATCAAAATACGGCACATCCTTGGCCATCGGCACGCCAACCACATTCGGCAACTGGTCGGTCCACTGGTATTTTTTCTGGCTGCCCTGCAATTGTTTGACACGCTGCTTTTGCTTGCGTGCAGAATCGTTTTGCGGCAGACTGGGGTTGGCACGGGGAAACAGATTCAGGCTAATTGACATGGTGGTTCCTTTAAAAAGTCAATGCACGGAGACGAGGTGTGGTTGATTTTGCCAGATTTTTTTACTGGTTTTATGGGAATTCGGCTTTTTTGTGGCGAGCGTGGTTTTTTTGATGCATTGCACCATTTTTGGGCGTTGCGCCCTATTCTGCACCAAATTCATCGTACATTAATCACATTTTTTTGATATGGTACGATACTTTATTTTTATTACAATTGGTAAAGACAGGAACAGGATTTAGCTAGCTTGTTGCAATCCAGCCCGCCCGGTGAAATAGCGTTCAGGCTTGGTTTGCGGCCCTTGCTGTGCGTTGAACGATTGTTTCACCTAACCCGAACACTTGCAGAACGAATGGAAACACGTTAGAATCACGCCCAGGTCGGGAGTGCTGCCCTCGCGGTGCGTTGAACGATTGTTTCACCTGGCCCACCGCTACACCACAGGCTGCCTTTGGCGGCCTGTTTCATTTTTGAGGCGACATTCATGTATTTGCTCTATGTCGATGAATCCGGTTCCCCGCAAGACCCAAATCAACAATACTTTGTGTTGGCCGGTGTCGCCGTCTTTGAGCGTAAAACCCATTGGCTGGAGCAGGCATTGGATAATCTGGCCAGCCGCATTGATCCCAATGAACCGGAAAGAAAGTTCTTGAATAGCACGGCTTTTATTTTCTTTGTCACTCCGGTGCTGGTTCCGGCTTGTGCGTGGGTAAAATCGCTGGTAATTCCAGCGGCTCTTCACTGTCCCCGGTTTGCTGCCCATTGCGCAAGACCGGCTTGATGCGTTTGGCAAAAGGAGCCAGATCGACCACCGCTTCTTCATGGCAATACGGGCAGGCGGGCAATTCAACCGCTGCGCCATTTGCAAAAAGTCGCCATAGTTGGCCCGGTTAAGCGAATGATGCGCCCCCGGCCAATCCGGCAATTGCCAGCGCGAGGTGGCCAACACCAGCACGCCCGGCGTGGCAAGCGCCGCCGCGCCCGCCATGCCAACCCCGCCCAAGCTACCGCCCTGCCCCGCATCCGGCACCAGCGTTTGCATGGCAATTCGTGCCGCCTGCAAGGCATAATCGATGCGCTCGCCCTGAGCCAGCGCGTCACACAAGGCGCGGGCAAACGGTATGCCCGCCGCATCCTGCACCGATTCGCGCATGCCAACCACAAACGGCACCCCTTGCGCGCTAATGCGCTGCGCCAGCCCATTGACCAAGGCATCCGACAGCGCAGCGTTTTTCGCACTTTCGCAAGCGGACAACACCACCGCCTGCCCCCCCGGAACCGATCAAGGCCATCGCCAGCGCCTCTTCGCGCACCGCCACCCCGGCCCCGTTTTCATCTTCAAACAAAAATTCGCCATACGGTGCTGCATTCTCATGCGGCGCATAGTGAAACTGGCCATGCCCGGACAAAAACAGCACATGCGGCTGAAACTCCTGCATCAACTGTTGCAAGCTGGCAAACCGGCCATCGTCAGGCATCTCCAGTTGCACCACGCCTTTGGCAATCCAACGCAACAAGGCTTCCTGCACCTGCGCCTGCTCTTCTTCCACCTTCAGGCGGCTCCGTTCGGCATCCACATCATCGGGCAGCGAGGTAAACAACAACACGCGCAACGGGCCTTGTGCCAGTGGTCGCGCTTTAGTCACGTCAGCCACAATTTGCCGACTCAGGGTAAACGCCGGATGTTTGCCCAAAAACCCCTGCACCGGGTGATACAGGGTTTCCCACGGCAGGGCTTGCACGGCGGGCACCGTACTTTGAATCATCAACGGCAAAATCGCCATGCCCGCCTGTTGCATTGCTGCATCAAAATCGGCAACCGACACATTGGCCGCATCCCACAAGGCGCTGCCAATGGCTTGCAAGTAAGCATCGGAAACCGGCCTGCCCTCAGCATAGTGGTGCGCCAATTCACTGGCCATGCGCCTTAAATCGGGCCGTTGTTCGAGCAAATCGGCGGGTGGATGCAGCACAAATGGGCTGGGATGAATGTGGCGCGGCATGGTTGATCCTTAATCCGGTTTGGACAAGGAAAACGCCCCGCCGCATGCCGTCATGGCCAAAACGTGGAACTTTCCTTGCTGCATGATATGTTACCGTAAATTCCAATGTAGGCGCAGACCCAATCCACTTCAGGGGGCAATTTTCGGCACGTATTTCGGGAAGAAGAACTGAAGGAAAGTTGAGTATGTGCAAATTTTGCACGTACTGCCGGGGATGGCAAGGCTTGCCAAACGCCCCATTACAACTTTGATACGGGACGATCAACCCATCATCAACGACATTGGCCTGGCCGCCTTGGCACTGCTGGTTTCCGAATCGGCACCGCAGCAAAAAGAAACGATGATCCGCTTGATTGAGCACATGCTGACAGGCGCACGCTAACCCGAACTAGCACGATCCACATCCGCCAGTAAGGCGTGGTCTGAAGCTGCTCTTCGACAACCGGCAAAGAGATTTGATTTTCTTTGACAAATTTCATTTCACACCAAACAAATGAATTTTGGAAACATATATAAAATTAAGTGCCATATTCACAAATCACAATACTTAATGATAAAATTCTCTCCCCTAATACCTTGAAGACTTAATTTTTATTACCATCATGGAAACCATACGAAAAAAGCAATCTTACACGAAAAAGGAAAGCCTCCCTAAAAACGACGATGACAAAGGGTTGACCAATGTCGATTTCGGGCGCATATCTGCCACAATGGCTACCAAACTAAAAGTGGATTACCCACCATCCGGATTAGTGACCTTTGTCGAGGTGGAAATCGAATGAAGATCAGACTTTTCACCCATGACTTATTGCAGAACGCTTGTACCAAGGAGGAGTTGTCTGCCCTCGTGAGGGCATTTCGCGACTACAAAGAGGGCAAAAGCCAACCTGCAAACTTTGGCCGGGATGTTCCCTATGTTGCCTACCCAGCTCGGCTCGATTCAGGACTACACCACCTTCATTTGCGGGACGCAGCAAGCAAAAAATGGGACTTGAAGTTCATTCGGGTCCACGACAAAACCAGTGACACCTGCTTGGTGTATTGCACTGGTTTCTGGGACGAAAACTGTTATATGTTAATCGACATCATGGTCAATGCCCATGCCGAGTACACCGGTTCACAGCAACGAATTCGAAAATTATTGAAAATGGCAGAATTATTTCGCGAAGAATATTAACACAAAGGAATAATATGATTGCACTTAACTGGAAAAAGGATGAGCCTGTTACACCAGGCGCTTATTTTGTTGCAATAACGCTGGGGCAACATCTTGGGGAATACGGTGTGGCTCAATGGGCCAATTCGCAATGGGAGCACGCTGCACCAGAAACCATTTTGGCATGGGTGCCGATTGAAACCATGGTGGCGACCCTGCCACCCGCCTTGCCACTGAAATGGCGGCAGACCAACCCGCTTGCGCCCGACTGGGGATTTTTGTTGACCGAATCCGGGATATTGTTTGCCGATTGGGATGGTTCATGCTGGCAACCAACACCGCAAACCACGGTGCTGGGATCGGCAACACTGGGGGATTTACTGGCGAAGTGTCAATTCAATTGGCCCGGTACGCTTGTTCCATTGCCGACAACATCGGCACCGGATGACGCCGATTTGGCCAACTGGGAAGAAGTACCCGAGTAAGCCCAGAGTAAGCCCAATATGGCAAAGGGGCGGTGCCTGACTCTTGCACTACCGCCCCTCATTTCCTCCGGCATCTCCCAGCGGCAAAACAAAGCTAAAAATCGTCCCGCCCGCCAGATTCGGTTCATGCCACAGCCTGCCGCCATGAAACTCCAGCGCACTTCTGCACAGCGCCAAGCCCATGCCCATGCCGGTTTCCTTGGTCGAAAAAAACGGCGTGAACAATTGCGCCGCCACCTCTTCCGACAAGCCACTGCCCCGATCAATCACCCAAACCTGCACCTGCGCCACCGGTTCGGCCTGCCATTTTACGCGCAACTGCAACACGCGCTGCGCGGGCGGGCTATCAGCCATGGCTTCGATGGCGTTCTTCGCCAGATTGAGCAATACCTGTTCCAGCAGCACCGGGTCAGCGGTAACAAGCGGCAAGCCAGACGCGATCTCGGTCGCGACCTTGACTTGATGCGGCTTGGCGCGCAATTCGATTAACGGCAACAAACCGGCAATCAGATCGGCCAGCGCGACCTGGCTGCGGCTGGCCGGGCGTTTTTTGGCCAGTGCGTACACGCTTTTGATGACTTGCCCGGCCCGCGAGGCTTGTTGCTGGACTTTTTCCAGTGCACCGATGACGGCAACCAGCGGGCCAACCGGGGTTGGCGGTACGGCTGCTGCTGGTGCTGCTGGTGCCAGTGTGTTTTTCACGGTATTTGTCGTCTTGTTTGCGTCGGCGCTTGCCACCTCGTTTGCCACCTCGTTTGCCACATCGCTTGCCGCGCTTTTTGCTGCTGTGGCCCCCGCTTCAGCATCCCGTGTCATCTGCGCCGTCAGCAAATTGATCGCCCCGGTGGCATAGCTGGAAATCGCCGCCAGTGGCTGATTCAATTCATGCGCCAGCGTCGAACCGATTTCGCCCAGCGTCGCCAATCTGGCCGCACTCTCCAGCTTTTCCTGTTGCAGCCGCGCCAGTTCCTGGGTTCGACGCAATTCGGAGATATCGAGAATCGAACTCATGTAACCCGTATGCCGCCCGTTTTCATCAACCAGCGGCGCATCATGCACCAGCACCGGAAAACGGCTGCCATCGGCCCGTTGGTACATCAATTCAACCCCGACCGGGCTAACCTGCCCGGCCAGCATGGCGGCATAGCGCGCGCCGTGAGCGGCTTGCAATTCGGGTGGCCAATACGGCATCGGTGCATTTTTGCCTTTGAGTCGCCGGGCAGGTAAGCCCACCATCTGGCAAAACGCTGGATTAACGAACGTGACCACACCCGCCAAATCGCAAGCACGCAACCCAGTCAACACCGAGTTTTCCATCGCAGCGCGAAAACTCACCTCTGCCGCCAGCCGCCGCTTGATGTCGCGCCACAGCGCAATCAAACTCCACAGCAAGCCAAGTGAAAGTGCAGCCAGTGCCAGCGTCAACAGGGCCGACCACAGTTTGGGCAGGCTTTTGGCGCTGTCGGTGCGCAGCCACAACACCAGTCCGGGCAATTCCAGCGTGCGCTGGTGGACGTACACGTGCTGCCCTTCCCCGGCAGCGGTGCGGGTGGCCAGAAGCTGTTCTTCGGAATCGAGCAGCGAAATTTGATTGTCCTTGGCAAACCACCACGGCACGTATTTTTCCAGCAGTGTCGCCAGCCGGTAGGCCAGCACCAGACTGCCGCCCGCCCCGGCCTGAGCCAA
>JACCDS010105637.1_pt1 | contig 13300 bp, 9 predicted proteins | sample 7446441 | NCBI WGS metagenome assembly JACCDS01 (sample SAMN15323445, study PRJNA562643) | freshwater metagenome | isolation source: river surface water | place: USA:Blue River Watershed | collected 2017-08-17
GCACGCAGGCCTTGTCGCCCCGCAGCAGAAGGATGGCCGGCAGCAGGGCGTCGTTCAGGCGCGGCAACGGGGAGCGGACCAGCTCGCAGCCCAGGTGCGCCCGGCCGGCCGCACGCGCCATCAGCATCGGCGACAGCCGCTGGCGCTGCACGGGCAGGCCGGCCAGGATGGCCTCGCGCGTCACGGCCTGGCCGTGCGAGCGGGCCACGACGAGCAGGCAATCGAGCAGGTCGTCGGGCTCGGGCATGTCCGGCGCCGCAGCGCCGGATTGGCTGATCGGAGCGAACATCGGGCCCCCCAGGTCACTCCCCTGCAAATTGCAAGGAAAAGTTATTAATGCCACCCGAGTGTAGCCAATACCCTAAAAAGATTAAGCAAATTCCTGAGGCCGATGCAGTTATGCACCTTTATAGTTTTATTTGGGGTGTTTTATATAAAACTATTAAACTAGTTTTTAAGCAAGCAAGCCTCCGGCCAGGACTCGTTCTTTCTTACGAAACATGCAATAGTAGGTAAGCATGAGAGGAGCAGCAGATGGGCCGGACTTCGGTCGACAATCCGCGCGGTTTCCAGCGGCGGGTCCTGGCGATCTTCATGGTCGTCGCGCTGATCATCGTGGGCCTGGCCCTGGCGACGGGCAAGGTGTCGCACGACGCCTCCCGGTCCTCACGCTGGGTGAGCGAAGCCTACGAGGCGCTGGACGCCCTGGCCCGGATCAAGTTTGAAACGCTGCGCGTGGAATTCGCCACGCAGAACTTCCGCCTGACCGGCGATCCCATGCGCCTGACCGAGCGCGACCAGTCCATCCTGGCCCGTGAGGATGCCCTGGCGCGCCTCGCCTCGCTGACCGCCGGGCATCCGGACCAGGCCCGGCGCCTGGCCGGCCTGCGGCAGGTCATCGACGAGCGCCTGGCCATCAGCCGACAGGTGGAGAGGCTTCGCAAGACGCAAGGCGAGCAAGCCGCCACGGCCTTCGCCAGCCAGGCCCCCCTGGCCGAGACGCGTGCGCGCACCACCCGCCTGCTCTCCGAGATGGAAGCCAGCGAGCGCGCCCTGCTGGCCAGCCGGCTGGCGCAACGCCTGTCCACGGAGCAGTGGCTGGTTGCCGGCGGCACGGGGTTCGCGGCGATCGTGCTGTTGCTGCTGTCGGGAGCCTACCTGTTCATACGCCACCAGAACGCGACGCTGGAGACGCGCGTGGCCCAGCGGACGCGGGAGCTGGAGGACAGCCAGACGCAGCTCCTGGCCTACCGCCGGGAGCTGGAAACGCAGGTGGGCGAGCGCACCGCCGAACTGGCCCAGGCCCACCGTGAGCTCAAGGCCATCTTCGACAACGCGCCGGTGGGCATCATCCTCACACGCCACCGCCAGGTGGTCAGCTGCAACCGGCGCATGGAGGAACTCCTGGGGTGGGACCCGGGCGAGCTCACGGGCAACTCCACACGCTGGTGGTTCGAAAGTGACGAGCAGTACCGCGCCTATGGCGAGGCGCTCTACCCCGTGCTGGCCGAGGGTCGCGTGGTGCAGGAGGAGATGCAGTTCCGGCGCAAGGACGGCACCCCGGGCTGGTACCGCTATGCCGCCCAGGCGCTCAACCCCGGGGACACGGACGGCCTGGTGCTGGGCATCGTCGAGGACGCCAGCCGCGAGCGGCAGGCGATGGAACTGCTGGAGCAGCAAAAGCGCCTGGCCGAGGCCCACAACGAGGCCAAGGGTTATTTCCTGGCGAACATGAGCCACGAGATCCGCACGCCGCTGCACGCGATCACGGGCATGGCGCAGCTGATGCGGCGCCGGGGAATGCCCGAGGAACAGGCGCAGCGGCTGGACACCATCGAGGCCGCCGCCGACCACCTGCTGTCCGTCGTCAACGACATCCTGGACCTGTCCAAGATCGTGGCCGGCAAGTTCGCACTGGACGAACAACCCCTCGACGTGGGCCAGGTGGTGGGCAACGTGGCCACCATGCTGCTGGGCCGCGCACAGGCCAAGCAGATCACGCTGCGCACCGAGGTGCCGCCCCTGCCCTCGGGGCTGGTGGGCGATGCCACGCGGGTGCAGCAGTGCCTGCTCAATTACGGTGGCAATGCGCTGAAGTTCACGCCCGCCGGCCAGGTCACGATCAGCGCCGCCATCGAGGCCGAGGACGAAGCCTGCGCCACCGTGCGCTTCACGGTGAGCGACACCGGCGTGGGCATTCCCGCGCCGGCCCTGGAGCGCCTGTTCACCGCCTTCGAGCAGGCCGACAACTCGACGACGCGCGAGTACGGTGGCACCGGCCTGGGCCTGGCCATCACCCGCAAGCTGGCCCGGCTGATGGGGGGCGATGCGGGCGCGGCCAGCACGCCGGCCGAGGGAAGCCGGTTCTGGTTCACGGTCAAGCTGCGCAAGGGCCAGGCGCAGGACAGCCCGGCGCCCTCGATGCCCGGCGAGGAGATCGAGCGGCGCCTGCGCACCCAGCATGCGGGTGCGCGGGTCCTGCTGGTGGACGACGACCCCATCAACCGCGAGCTGACCGGCCTGCGGCTGGTGGAGGCTGGGTTGGCGGTCGACCGCGCGCAGGACGGCGCGCAGGCCATCGCCATGGCCCGCCAGCAGCGCTACGACCTGATCCTGATGGACATGCAGATGCCGCACATGGACGGCCTGGAGGCCACGCGGCGGATCCGGTCACGCCCGGGCTTCCCCGGCACCCCCATCGTGGCCATGACGGCCAATGCCTTCGCCGAGGACCGCGCGCGTTGCCTGGAGGCGGGCATGAGCGATTTCATCCCCAAGCCCTGCAAGCCGGAGCACTTCTACGGCATCGTGCTGACATGGCTGGACCGGTCGGCGGCGCGGCGCGGCGGGTGAGCGCCATGCCACGAATTGCGCGGTCGAAAGGGCAGCAGCGCCAGCCCGGTTAATATTCGGCCCGCAGTACCGGCGATCATCGCCGGGTAATCCACAACAAACGACCCGGAGAGATCCATGACCGAAGCCAAGCCCAAGCGCGCCGCCAACCCCGCCTTCATGAAGGCCATGAAGCCCAGCGCCGCCCTGGCTGCCGTGATCGGCGCCGAGCCCCTGCCCCGCACCGAAGTGACCAAGAAGATCTGGGAATACATCAAGAAGCACAACCTGCAGGACTCCGCCAACAAGCGCAACATCAACGCCGACGCCAAGCTCCAGCCGATCTTCGGCAAGGCCCAGGTGACGATGTTCGAAATGACCAAGCTGGTCAACGCGCACCTGTCCTGATTCCCGGGATCCCCGGAAGGAGCCGCCCGTACGGCGGCTTCATCGCAAAGGCCGCCTCACAGGCGGCCTTTGTGCTTTGGGCTCAGGGTTGGCGCAGCCGCGCCTGGATCTCCCGGGCGCGCGTGGCAGCAGCCCCCGCCCCCACCAGCACGGTAGCCGCCGGGTGCGCCAGCATCCCCTCGAAGGCCTGGCGCACCCGCGCGCCGTCGATGGCCTCCACCGCCGCCACGGCCTCCTGCACGCTGAACACCTCGCCCCGTGCCCACAGCAGGTCCACGCACCGCTGCAGCATGCGCAGCGGCCGCTCCGCGGTGCGCACCAGGGAAACGACCAGCTGGTTGCGTGCGCGCTCCAGGTCCGTGGCCGAGACGGCCTGCGCGTGCTGCGCCATCAGGCGGGCCAGTTCCTGGGTGAAGGCGGGCAACTTGTCGGGGGTGGTGGTGGCGTCCACCATGAAGGCGCCGTGCGCGTCGCCCACGTCGGCCGTGGCCCCCACGGAGTAGGCCAGCCCCAGCCGCTCGCGCACCGCATCGACCAGCGGCGCGCTCATGCCGCCGCCGAACAGGGTGGCGACGAAGCTGGCCAGGTGCGCGTGCTCGCTGCGGGTGGCAATGGGCCAGGCGATGGTGACGTAGGCCTGCGACAGCCCGGGCAGCCGCCGGGCCTGGGCCTGGCCGAGGTGGGGCGGTGTCTGCGGCACCACGGGCGCGCGGGCGCTGTCACCCCGGGGCACGCCGCCGAACAGCGCCTGCGCCTGGGCCAGGAAGGCCTCCACGTCGAAGTTGCCGGCGCAGGCCACGACCATGCGCTCGCCCACGTAATGGGCCTTCACATGGGCGACCAGGTCGTCGCGCGTGATGGCGCCGATGGTTTCCGGCGTGCCGATGATCGGCCGGCCCATGGGATGGTCGCCCCACAGGGCCCGGTCCAGCAACAGGTAGGACAGCTGCTGCGGGTCCTCGTCGTACTCGGTGGCCTCCTGCAGGATCACGTCGCGCTCGCGCTCCAGCTCGGCGGGCGGGAAGGTGCTGGCCAGCACGATGTCCGCCAGCAGCTGCGTCATCTGCGGCACATGCCGGCCCAGGCCCTCCAGGTGGTAGCAGGTGGCGTCCTTGTCGGTGTAGGCGTTCATGTCCGCGCCCAGCGACTCGGCCGCCAGGTTGACCGCCTGCACCGAGCGCGTGGCCGTGCCCTTGAAGGCCATGTGCTCCAGGAAATGGCTGACCCCGGCCTGCGCGTCGGGCTCGTCGCGCGAGCCGGCCCGGATGAAGACGGCCACGCTGGCGCTGGCCAGCTGCGGCATGGGCACGGCCAACAGCGTCAGCCCGTTGGGCAAGGTGGAAATCAGCGGCTGGGGATCGGGCATCAGGGAGGACAAGGCGGTGTCGGCAACGGCAGCAGATGGAGGCCATTGTCATGCATGGGCCACCCCGGCCCCCAGGATGCAATTTGCAGCAGTTGTTACCTCATCCAGTCGACGGGCCGGCCAGGCTGAGCCTAGGATCGTTTCCCCCCTTGCTGGAAGGAACAACCATGAACAACAAGATCCGCACCCACCTCTCCCGCGCCCTGGCCCTGAGCCTCGCCCTGTCGCTGTCGGCGCAGGCCCCCTTCGCACAAGCCGAGATCGTCGATACCGATGCGCTGGCAACCCCCAGCCAGGTCGAGCTGGACCGCGCCAAGGTCCAGTCCTTCGTGGACCGGGCCAATGCCGCGCAGCGGCTGCAGGCCATGGGCCTGAGCGGGCTGGTGGCCCGCGACCGCGTGGCCTCGCTGAGCGAGGCCGAGGTCCACGCCCTGGCCCAGCGCGTCGACACCCTGCCCGCAGGGGGTGACCTCAGCAACCAGGACCTGGTCCTGATCCTGCTGGTGGCCATCCTCGTCGCCATCGCGCTCTGAGGGGCGATGCGACGGCCGATGCGCGCGGCCGGTGCCGCGATGCCGCCGCGATGGCGGGCGGGACTGGCCGCCCTCCTGCTGGCCACGCTGGCGGGATGCGCCTCACTGGGCCCGCCGGACTACCGCCAGGGCCTGCCGCCCACCCAGGCGGCGCAGGTGGAACTGGCGGACGTGCCTTTCCATCCCCAGGAGGACTTCCAGTGCGGACCTGCCGCCCTGGCAACGGTGCTGCAAAGCGCCGGGATCGACCGCACGCCTGCGCAGTTGGTGGAGCAGGTGTACCTGCCCGCGCGGCAAGGCAGCCTGCAGGTCGAACTGCTCGGGGCTTCCCGCCGGGCGGGCGCCGTGCCCTATGTGCTGCGCAAGCAGCCCGATGCGCTGCTGCGCGAGGTGGCCGCCGGGCACCCGGTGGTCGTCCTGCAGGATGTGGGCGGGCTGCTGCGCACCCAGTGGCATTACGCCGTGGTGGTGGGCTATGACCTGGCCGCCCAGACCCTGACCCTGCGCTCGGGCCCGCACCGCCGATTGGTGATGCCGCTGCACGAGTTCGACCGCACCTGGGCCCGGTCCGAGCGCTGGGCCTTCGTGGCGCTGCCGCCGGGCCGGCTGCCGGCCACGGCCAACGAACCAGACTACATCGCCGCCGCAGCCGCCTTCGAGCGCGTGATGCCGGCGCTGGGCCCGCGCGCCTACGAGTCGGCGCTGACGGCCTGGCCGGGCAACCTGTTCGCCCGGCTGGCGCTGGGCAACGCGGCCTACCGGCAGGGGCAGCTGGCACAGGCACAGGACCACTACCGCCAGGCCACGCAGCGCCATCCCGAGGCGGCGGACGCGTGGAACAACCTCGCGCAGGCGCTGCTGGAAATCGGACGCGCGGGCGAGGCGCAGGAGGCCGCACGGCGCGCCGTATCCCTGGGCGGTCCGCGTGCCGCCACTTATGCGGCCACACTGGGGAAGATCGAGGCCGTGCTGGGAACGGCTGAAACGGCGGGGACAGCGGGTGCCGCGGGCACGGCCGCCCCGGCTCAGGTACCGCAGAACGTCCGGTAGGACGCCGTCACCGAGGCGGCGGCGGGCTGGGCATAGGCCGCGAAGGCCGGCCGCTCCTCGAAGGGCTCGCGCAGGGCGGCCAGCAGGCGCTCGAAGGGCGCGAGGTCGCCCTCCTGCGACGCCGCGTCCAGCGCCAGTTCCACCTGGTGGTTGCGCGCGATGATCCAGGGACTGGCCTGGCGCATCTGCCGGGCGCGGTCGGCCGGGTTGGCACCGCTGTCACGGGCGCAGCGGGCCTGCCACCGGGCCATCCAGGCCTGCAGCGCCTGCGTGTCGGTGAACAGGTCCCGCAACGGGGCCTCGTGGCCCGCGGCCGCATCGGCCAGGCGGCGCCAGCCGAGGGTGAAGTCCACACGCTGGGCGTGCAGCAGGCCGAGCCAGTCAGCGGCCAGGGTGGCGTCCGCCTCGGCGTCGGCATCGGTCGCTGCCCGGACCCCGCCCAGGCCGCCGCCTTGTGCGGGGGCCCGTGCCAGCCCCAGCTTGGCGCGCCGACCCTGGAGCAGGCAGGCCTGGTAGTGCGCGGGGAAGGCATCGATCACCGCCGTGGCATCGGCCACCAGGCGCTCGGCCGCGGCGTCCTCGTCCGCCCCGGCCGCGACCTCGTCTTCCACCGCCAGCGGCAGCAGGGCCTCGGCCAGCCGCGCGAGGTTCCAGCGCGCGATGGCGGGCTGGTTGCCATAGGCGTAGCGGCCCTGGTGGTCGATGGAGCTGAAGACCGCCTGCGGGTCGAAGGCCTCCATGAAAGCGCAGGGCCCGTAGTCGATGGTCTCGCCGGACACCGTCATGTTGTCGGTGTTCATGACGCCGTGGATGAAGCCCACGTTCATCCAATGCGCCACCAGCGCTGCCTGCCGCTGGGCCACGCGCGCCAGCAGCCCCATGTACCGGGCCGGGGTACCAGCCAGGTCGGGGTCATGCCGGGCAATCGTGTAGTCCGTCAGCTGGCGCAGCCGCGGCCCGTCGCCGCGGGCCGCGACGAACTGGAAGGTGCCCACCCGCAGGTGGCTGGCGGCCACGCGCGTGAGCACGGCGCCGGGCAGGGGCCGCTCACGGTACACGGACTCGCCGGTGGCGGCCACGGCCAGGGCCCGCGTGGTGGGAATGCCCAGGGCGTGCATGGCCTCGCCGATCAGGACTTCGCGCAGCATGGGACCGACGGCAGCCTTGCCGTCGCCGCCACGGGAGAAAGGGGTGCGGCCCGAGCCCTTGAAGGCGATATCGCGCCGCCGGCCGGCGGTGTCGATCACCTCCCCCAGCAGGAGGGCCCGACCATCCCCCAGTTGAGGAGAGAAGCCACCGAACTGGTGGCCCGCATAGGCCTGCGCGATCGGCTCGGCGCCCGGGGGCAACGCATTGCCCGCGAACAAGGCCGCACCCTCGGGCCCGGACAGGGCGGCAAGGTCCAGCCCCAGTTCCGCCGCCAGCGGCTGGTTCAGGAACAGCAGGCGCGGCTGCGGTACGCGGGCAGGCTGCCAGGGCGCGTGGAGGCCCGCCAGCTCCCGCGCATAGGTGTTGTCGAACCGCCAGGCGGCCGGGGAAGAGGACTGCATCACCGCCAGTTTGCCAAGTTGCGCCGGCCGTGTCCGCACCAAGGTTGTTGGGGCGGGTCCTCAGCCGACCGTCGCCTCGGCCGCCTGCGCATGCCGGCGCGCATACTCCGCGAAATCCACGGCAGGCAGCGGCCGGCTGAACAGGTAGCCCTGGAAGCACTCGCAGCCGATGCCGGCCAGCACGCTGCGCTGGGCCTCGGTCTCCACCCCCTCGGCCACCACGGCCAGGCCCAGGCTGCGGCCCAACGCCACGATCATGCGGGCAATGGCCAGGTCGTTGGCGTCGACGTCGATGGCGCGCACGAAGCCCTGGTCGATCTTGAGCTCGTTGAACGGCAGGCGCTTGAGGTAGGACAGCGAGGAGAAGCCCGTGCCGAAATCGTCCAGCGCGAAGCCGATGCCCCGCAGGCCCAGGGCAGACATCTTGGCGGTGACGTCCTCGATGTTGTCGATCAGCAGGCTCTCGGTGAGCTCCAGGTTCAGGCAGGACGGCTCGATGCCACTGGTGGCCACCTGGTCCAGAACGAGGGAGACGAAGTCGGCCTGCTCGAACTGGCGTGAGCTCACGTTCACCGACACCTTCAGCCCGGCCAGCCGGGGATCGGCGCGCCACTGCGCCAGCTGGCGGCAAGCCTCGCCCAGGATCCAGCGGCCCAGGTCCACGATGAGGCCGCTGTCCTCGGCCACGGGGATGAACTCGCCCGGCGACACCATGCCGCGTACCGGGTGCTGCCAGCGCACCAGCGCCTCGGCGCCCAGGAGGCGGCCATCCACACCCAGCTGGGGCTGGTAGTACAGGCGGAACTGGCCCGCCTTCAGGGCTTCGCGCAGGTCACCCTCCAGCGCGACGCGGGCATTGAGTGTGTCCTGCATGGCCACGTCGAAGCACACCACCCGGTCGCCGCCCGCCGCCTTGGCGTTGTACATGGCCAGGTCGGCGCAGCTCAGGAGCGCGGAGGCCGTGCTGGCGCCGGGACCCAGCATGGCCAGGCCGATGCTCGCGCTGCCGTGGTAGTCGGCACCCGCGATGACCGCCACTTCCCGCACGCGCAGCAGCAGGGCCTCGCCCACGGCACGGGCCTGGGACAGGGCAAAGGCGGGGTCCGGGTCCAGGTCCTTGAGCAGGACCACGAATTCATCCCCGGCCAGTCGCGCCACGGTATCGCCGGGCGGCACGGCGGCGAGCAGGCGGGTGGCCATCAGGCGCAGCAGCTGGTCGCCCTGCTCGTGGCCCAGCCGGTCGTTCAGGGACTTGAAGTCGTCGAGGTCGACATACAGCAGCCCCGCGCCGCGGGCCTCGCGCTGGCATTCGACGACGACCTGGTGCAGGCGGTCCATGAACAGGCGGCGATTGGCCAGGCCCGTGACCGGGTCGCTGAAGGCCAGTTGCTCGATCTGGACCTGGGCCTGCTTGCGCGCCGTGATGTCATGGCACACGGCCAGGATGCAGGGCTGGCCGTCGAGTTCGATCATCGAGGCGGACATCTGCAGCAGCACCGGGCGGCCGTCACGGGTGCCGAACTCGGTCTCGAAGCTCTCGCACCGCCCGCGCTTGCGCAGGGTGTCCACCAGGAACACCCGGTCCTGCGGGCGTCGCCACAGGCCCAGGGCCGAGGACGGACGTCCCCGGACTTCCAGGCTGTCCCAGCCGAACATGCGGGTGAAGCTCTCGTTGACGGCGATGAACAGGCCGTCCTCCATCCGGCTGATGCTGATCGCATCGGGGCTGGTACGGAAGGCCGTGCTGTAAAGCACCTCGCTGCGGGCCAGGTCGCGGCGCTGGCGTGTGAGCTCGTCCACCAGCCCGTTGAAGGACTGGATCAGGATGCCGATCTCGTCCAGTCGCTGCACGGCCAGTTGCGGCACGTCGCCCGCCGCCAGTTGCTCGGGCGTCAGCCGTCCCAGGCGGTTCGCAGCCTCGCCCAGGGGCGCCAGCTGGCGCCGCATGACCAGCCAGGTCAGGGCCGCCGCGAACAGCGCCAGCAGCGCGATGCCCACCAGCGCGTGGCGCAGCGTCTCGTGCGCGGGTTCGAAGGCCTCGTCGGTGGGCAGGGACACGGCCAGGTACCAGGGGGCCGTGGTCAGGCGCTTGACGGAGGCCAGGACCTCGATGCCCCGTGGGTCCACGAAGATCGTCGAGCCCTCGAAGCCACCCAGGAAGCTGTCCAGGACGGGGCTGTTGCCCGGCGGGGGAAGCTGCGCCAGCATGCGCTCGCGGTCGGAGGACGTGACCACCATACGGTCCCGTGCCGAGACGAGCAGCAGCGAGCCGGTCTCGCCAAAGGTCTTGCCCCGGAACGCATTGAGGAAGCCCGGCTGGTCCAGGTCCAGCACGCCCGCCACCACGCCGACCACTTCGCCGCGCGCGTCGCGAATGGGATTGGCCATCACCACCACCGGCGCCTTGGTGACCCGGCCCATCACCGGACGGCCGATGTACGGGCGGCCCGTGGCCAGCGCCTGGTTCACGTAGTCACGATCGGCGAAGCTCACGCCCAGGCGCGGCAGCGACACCGGGTAGGAGGCGATCGCGACGCCACGGACGTCGATGACGAAGGTGCCGCCACTGAACAGGTTCTGGAACACCGGCAGGTCGTCCAGCAGCCGCTGCATCGCGATCGGGGTCTGCTCGCGCAGGCCGGCCATCAGCGCGATCTGCTCCAGCGCCAGCTGCCGTTCCTTGAGCTGGCGGTCGATCAGGTCGGCCAGGGCCACGGTGGCATCCCGCTGCTGCGCCGTCAGCACACGCTCGATGCTGGTGTTCAGCAGCCGCTCGACATAGAGTGCCAGCCCCGCCGCCGCGCCCAGGAAAACCAGCAGCGTCAACAAGGTCAGGCGAACCTTCAGGGACCGGGTCGGGGACAGGAGGGACGGCAGGCGCAAGGGATCGGCTCCGGCTCAGGAATTGTCAGCGGGGGCCGCGGCGGACGCAGCCGCCTGCCCCTTGCGCTGGTACATCTCGCGGTCGGCGTGCCCCAGCAGCGCATCGGCCGAGTCGCCATGGTCGGGGTAGACCGCCAGTCCGATGCTGGCCCCCACGCGCACCTCCACACCGGCCACGGCGATGGGGGTGGACAGCGACCAGGCGATCCGGCTGCGCAGGTTGGCCAGCGCCTCGTCACCGGCCAGGGGCTCGAGTACCACGACGAACTCGTCGCCGCCGATGCGGGCCACGATATCGTCGTTGCGCACGCAACTGCGGATGCGGCCGCCCACCACCTTGAGCACCTCGTCCCCTGCCGCGTGGCCGTGCAGGTCGTTCACGGGCTTGAAGCCGTTGAGGTCCATGTACAGCACACCGATCCGGTCGCCCGTCGTGGCGGCGCGCGCAATCGCCCGGGACAGGTGGTGCAGCAGCGCGTGGCGGCTTTGCAAGCCTGTCAGCGTGTCGTTCATCGCCACGTACTCCAGTTGGCGGCGGTGGCGGCCCTGCACGTTCGCGCGCCGCGCCAGCCCGGCCAGGCCGATGCCGGTGACCCACAGCACCCCCAGGCCGACGCCGGTCTTGAGCCGGTCCTCGGCGATGGCCCGCTCCACGGGGCGGAAGGCGGCTTGCGTGCTCAATCCGATGGTGACGATCACGGGGTACTGCTCCAGCCGCTGCCAGTGAAGCAACCGCTCGACCTGGTCGATCTGTGACCGCCCGAGCAGGCTGCCCGTGGGCGCCGCGTCAGGCGCCAGGAAGGGCCGGCCCGGATCGGCACTTCTGCCGAGCGTGGCCTCCATGTCCCGGCTGCGCGCCAGGTACTCGCCCGACTGCCGCAGCACCGTGACGGCATCGTCGGAATCCAGCGCGACATCGGCCAGGGCCTCCTGCAGGTAGGCAGGCGAGACAGACAACACCAGCACGCCAGCCAGCACGCCGTCCTGGAGGATGGGGCGGCTGAACTGGATGGACCACTGCCTGGAGACTCGGCCCATGACCGGCTGGCTGATGAACAACTGGTCGCGACCGCTTTCGACGTGCACCTTGAAGTGCTCCCGGTCTCCGAGGAACACCCGCTCCGAGATGCCGAGGTTGGAATAGGCCAGGTATCCCTGCGCGTCGATCACCGCGACCTGCAGGATCACGCCGGGCGGCAGCCGCTCGATCGCCTGGTTCGCCCGCTCGTCGAAGTCCTTGCCGCGGGTTTGCGCATACCGAGCGGCCAGTTCACGCGAGGCGACATCCACGGCGCGGAACAGGATGGACACCGCCGTCGACACGGCGCTGGTGACCTGCGCGGCGCGCAGCCGGGCCTGCGCCGTAGTTTCCGCGCGAAGCCGTTCGGTGGACTGGACATGCTGCCCCCACAGGGCGACCGACACCAGGGCCAGCAGCAGGACCACGGCAGTACCGAAGGTTCGCGATTCGCTCCAGTGCTTCTTGGAGGCAGACCCGGGAGGGCCACCAGCCTGGTGCGAAGAATTTTCCTTGACCATGGCTTATCGTAGCCGAGCCTCAGGCCTGCGCCCGGATGAATCGCCCCTGAATCACCAGGCTGGCGCCACGTCACCCAGGGGCCGCTGTCACCGGTAGGTCGCCAGCAGGATGCTGGTCTCGGTGCTGCGGATGCCGTTGATCAGGCGCACCCGTTCGAGGATCTCGGACAACTCGCCCATGGAGCGCGCCTCGAGTTCGGCCAGCAGGTCCCAGCGGCCATTGGTGTCATGCAGCGCCACGACCCCGGGCTCCCCCAGCAGGCCGGCCACCACGCGGCGTGTGCGGTTGCCCTCCACCATCACCCCCATCCAGGCGCGGATCCGCTCGGGGGTCGCATCCGGCCGCAACCTGACCGTGTAGCCCACGATGACCTGCTGGTCCTCCAGCTTGCGGATGCGGTTGGTAACCGTGCCGCGCGACACGCCGAGCCGGGCGGCCAGGGCAGCCACCGTCATGCGGGCATCCTGCCGCAACAGGGCGATCAGGTCATGGTCGGTCTGGTCCATGGACGTTCTGGCAACCAGGGCTGCCGAAATGGCAGCCAATCGGTCATTTCAGGACATTCTTGCCGATTTTCATTGACGCCGCATCCCTGGAGACTGGAAGTACCGAATCCCCACTGGAACCCCACCGGAACCCATTTCCCCAGGAGTTGCCATGAGCCCCTCACCTACCCTGTTCCTCAGCGTCGCAGATGTGGCCGCCCTCGTACGCCGGCGGGGCCTGGCCGCCTGCCTCTGCGGCATGGCCGACTGCATCCATGTGGACTTCCTGCGCTGGCGCGATTTCGACAAGTGCGCCCGGCTGGCCCACCACTCGCCGGGTGGCGTGATCGAGCTGATGCCGATCTCGGACGGCGTGACCTACAGCGTCAAGTACGTCAACGGCCACCCGGGCAACCCCGCCGCGGGGCTGCCCACGGTGATGGCCTTCGGCGTGCTGGCCGACGTGGCGACCGGCGTGCCGGTGCTGGTCAGCGAGCTCACGCTGACCACTGCCCTGCGCACGGCCGCCACCTCGGCCCTGGCGGCGCGTTGGCTGGCCCGGCCGGACAGCCGGGTCATGGCGCTGGTGGGCAACGGCGCGCAAAGCGAATTCCAGGCCATCGCCTTCCAGCACCTGGTGGGCATCGAGGCGC
>JACCDS010857293.1_pt1 | contig 13294 bp, 13 predicted proteins | sample 7446441 | NCBI WGS metagenome assembly JACCDS01 (sample SAMN15323445, study PRJNA562643) | freshwater metagenome | isolation source: river surface water | place: USA:Blue River Watershed | collected 2017-08-17
AAGCCGCCATTGACAGTGACGCTACAGCCAAACAAATGCTGGCGAGCGTAGGACAAATCAGTGAGCGCGTCATGGCCACACTGCAAGCTGCAACGCAAGCCTCTCCAGAACTGGCACACTTTCTGCACGTACAGGGACTGAGTAACTGACGGACCCTGGTTATCAGTCATGTCAGCATGAATGCGCCTTGAGTGGCACTTATCAAACCCGTTGTCTCGCAAGAGGCAGCGGGTTTTTGCTTGATACGACGGCGAGCTGCGCCTGACGTTCCTCAATATCGTGAGCCGGTTGGCACTGCGTCTGAAAACCTATTGGGCAAGCTGAAAAGAAGCCCTGCAATCGCCTCTGGAACCGCGGCAATGGGGCCGGGCAGTCACCGCGCAAGCATGTCAACCGACCAGTGGCAAAACGAGGGCCATGCCAACTGCGTTACCGAAAGTAGAAAACCCCAGGAACATTGCTGTTGCTGGGGTTTGATTTGGTGGCCTGGGGCGGAATCGAACCACCGACACGCGGATTTTCAACGCACCTCTCCAAACTGCTAACCGTGCTTTTTCAAGCACTCGCAGCGTTCTAAAAGTGGGGTGTGCGTGTCTTTGCTGTGTTTTACAAAACGCTGTTCGCAAAGTGCGTTTCACCATTCTAACTATGCCTCTCATCCGTGTCGCCGAGATTTTTTTAGACACTACATTTCGACGCAAGAACCAGCGTTTTCACGCCGTTTTGCAACATTTCAGCGAGTCTCTACGCTGCAGCAGCACAGCATCACGCAAGCGTTGAGCGTTGTTGAAGTTGCTTGCGTCGCCGTTCTGCTTCACGCTGCTGTCGTTGTCGCTCGCGTTCTGCGTGTAGTTGTTCTCTACTACGCTCAACGCCTTGCTTGAGAGCGTTGATACGGGCTTGGGCTGGCGTCATTGGGGGCTTGGGATTGATGGTGCTGTCAAGCAATGTGCTGTCATCTTCTGCTTCATCTACACGCACAGGACCGACAGCAATGCTGTTCATCCCATACTTGTATTGACACAGCAGTCTTGCGTGGATGGTGCTGTCGGCAAACACTACCGTTTTCACCAACTGCCCACCTATGCGTAGGGATACCAAATATTTGTTCATCAAGTATTTAGTGCCCATCCAGTGCTGCAGCAAGAGCCCCAGTTTTCGTAAAAGCACGGTTTTTCACCCTACCCATACAGCGTGGCAAAAACCGTGCTTTTCAAAAAACATACCCTCTACCCCCAATCCTTACCCCCTAAAGCCCTCACGCAGTTTGTCCGATGCAGCGTCAATCTGTGCATCCAACTCACCAGCCAATACCGCACCCTTCAGCAGTTCAAGCGTGGGCACCAAATCCTTCTCACCAGCAAGTTCTACAGCCCACTTGCCGCGTGCCAACTCAAGCACTCGTGTCCCGTACCGAATGGACAGAACGAGTTTTCCGTTGTCAGCAACGAACCACCAAGCCTTGATGCGTTTGGCAACTTCTACCTGCGTTCGTTGTCCAGTGTCGTTTTGAACGACAGAGCGAAAGCGTTTGGGTGCAAAGGTAGTGCCGTTCTGCTCTGCCTTTGCCAGTTCAATCTGTTCCCACAGCCGTTTTGCCAACTTGTTGCGGCGTTGTTGAACGGGCGACATATGCGTGGGCTTATGTGTTGCCGTGAGTTTCAGTCCAGTCAGTGCTGACATTTCTGTTCCTTTCTGTGTTGCACTGAACTAACTTTATTTTCGGACTGCTGGCGAGGACAACCAGATTTCTGCCGTTGAGTGTCAATCTGCCACACGCTCCAAACAATCAGTCAGTTTTTTACTGGGATTGTTTGGTCGCTGCTAAATACTTGTATGAGAAGCAAGAAAAACACATTGACCGACAAGCAGTTCCAAATCCTTCAGCGTTCTGCTGCCGACACACTGGCAGCAAAGGAATGGTTGGAACAGACAGGTTTCAACTCAACGACATTTGGCACTACGCACATCCGATTACTACAGGCACAGCAGCAGGCACACGCTCTACTCACTCAGCACAGCAACCTACTCTCCCACTCGCAACGCACCACACTTGAGAACTTCCAGCAACTTATGGCATACAAACGCACCAGAGACCATCTTAAACCCTCAGCAGCAAATTCCATCCTCAACATCAGCAGCAAGATCAACAGGCAACTTTTCAAACAGCACAGGTCTTTGACACAGGCACAACACTGAACATTTAGGCACTTCTACAGCAGATACTCCACTGCTTGAACAAAGGGAAAAAACGCGGGTTGTAATATGACGGCTAATGACCCCGCACTCGCAGCAAGTTGGATTGGAGGCTTGCTGCACTGAGTGAGCCGCAGAGTTGCTGCCAGGCAAACCAATGCCGAAGCAGTTTGCGAGTTTCAATACATTCGTCTCGCGTCAAACTCTTCCAGTCTCGTCCTGCGACGGGCTTTTTACGGACCAGAGACGACACGGCGGCGATGTTCATCTTGCGATGACATTGCCGTCGTTTGCTCAAAACATTCCCAAACCAGTCATCTCTCAAACACAAAGAGAAGAAAACTGCGTGAGCGACGAGCGATACGCAAGCGAGCATCGCTCGCTCTTATCACTTACCCCACATCGGTCAAACTTTCGTATGACCAATTGCTTGTTCAGCACCAGTGTTAGAGCAAATCACCAGCACCCGAGATCTCCGCATCACGCGAAAACTACAGCCCTATTTTTTTGTTGCTACAGGTGAGATTCGGGCACAAATACGCAGCAACACCTCAAATCAGCCCTACACGCTGTCGTTTTGATTGAGTAGTCCGCTACGACTATGACGCTGGCACGCACACGCTTGTAGGGCGTTTTAAGCGTTCTTGTGCGTTTTGTAGCCCGCAGCCCACGCAGCAGCGTAAATACTTGCGAGATAACAGAATACACAAACTACTTGGACGGCGACGCAACCTATTGATTTTCAACAGATCACTATCAACCCGCCAATGTTTCGGGTTTCTCTTGCTCACATCGCCGATAAGAACGCACACTTATTTCACGCACATTATTTGGAGAACAAAATGGCAACAGCAAAATCACTTACAGCAGCAGAACTTGATAAGGTGCTTGCTTACACAGCAACACAGCCCTACGCACAACGCAACAGGGCTATGCTGATGATGACGGTGGCTGCGGGCTTGCGTGTCAGCGAAGTTGCTGGGCTGACACTGGGTGATGTGTTGGACAGCACTGGTGCTGTGCGTGGCGAGGTTTATTTGGCAGCACATCGCGTCAAACACCAACACGCACGAACCATTTACATCAACAGTCGTTTGCAGCAAGAGTTGGCAGACTACATTGCTACACGCACCAACAAGTCACCAGACTTGCCCTTGTTCCCAACACATCGCGGACCACGCTGCTCGTTTTCACCCAACACACTCGCCCAGCATTTCTATTGGCTGTATCGCAAGGCTGGCGTTAGTGGTGCCAGCAGCCATTCAGGCAGGAAGACATTTCTATCATCTTTAGCCGCTCAGGGCATCAATGTTTTTGTGCTCGCGAAGTTGGCTGGGCACCGTGACATAAAGACAACCATGAGGTATGTGACAACTGGAGATGATGTTCTGCGCAAGGCTGTGGAATTGGTTTAAGACGCCGGTTTAGCAAAAAGCACGGTTCTTCACTGCACCAATCTTGCTCTGGCAAAAACCGTGCGTTTCAAAAAACTATACTCTCTCACCCCACCCAACCCTTGCCAAGCCCCTATCCAACAGGCTTCCAGCAGACCCTCACCGTTTTTTCCTGCTCTCAGCCACTGCCTTTTCGTGCTCTCGTAGCAAATCAAGTTGCTCACGCTCGTCGTCATCCATCTCACTCTCTGCCTTCTGCAGTATCGCGTCTTCCATCGCTCTAATCTCACGGTCTCTTGGCGAGAGTCCTTGCGTTCCAATCAACTGACCGTCTAAGCGTCCTAATCCTGCTCTCGTCAGTGCATTGTTCGCTCGTGTCTTTGCAGACTGCATATCCACACCGTCTTTGACTTGCTTGCTCAACTCATCAAAGAACACGCGGGCTTGCCGAACCTTTTCATCTTCAAGTCGTTTTTCCCACGCTGCAACTTCTGCCTTATTCGCATCACGCAACGCTGATTTCAACGCTTCAATGTGTATGTCGCGTTTGCTCTTCCAGCCCAACGCTGCTTCTTCTTGCTTGTTTCTTGCTCGCTTCTTTTTTCGCAACTCTTGCTGCTCTGCCCACGAAACATCCATCGCCGCTTCTTGCTCTTCGGTAAGCAATGCTCGCAAGTCTCTTGCAGCAACTTCTTTTCCTTGTTGCAGTTTTTCCAAGCGTCCTTTCAGCCGCTCTGCGATGTGTGTTCCATCAAGTTTCGGCATAAAAAAACAGCGTGAGTTTTTGGCTCACGCTGCTCTCGTCATCAAGTTGCGATTACTTGGCTTTGGTTTTCTTCGCAGGAGTCTTCTTCGCTGCTGGCTTTTTCGTAGCACCTTCAGCAGCAGGCTTTTTCTTGCCTTTACCTGCCAAGCATCCACGCAAGTTGGTTGCTGTAAATCCGTGCTGCTTGCACAACTTTCGCACCAGTTCTAAGTCAGCATCTTTTGATGCTTCCAGCAACTTCGCCTTTTCTTCAGCAAGTTGCTTTTCCTGTGCTTCAATCTCACTCAGTCGTTTCTGTGCGTCGCTCATTTTGCTGCTCCTATAAGTTGATTTCAAATTGCATCAGTATGACGGTGCATATCCAATAGGACACGCTATTGCATTGAATGTATAGACTTGCCTGCTTCTATCGCCCATCTTTGTACAAGACACACCAAGTGTATTTGTTCTATTTTGATTTGGATTTGTTGGGATACTTGATCCTTGCTGCATTAGTCTTAACCCTTGCTGCATTTGATCAAGTCCTTGTTGCTGCTGTTGTAGGATTGTTCCTGCATACGCAGCGCAGTTCAATCCTCTTGCTCGTATTTGCCTGTCTGCTTCATTTATTGCTGCATTAGACTGCAGTGGCGGTCTAAGTATTGACAGCCTACATAACTCGTAGTCAGACTCACGCTGTACAGTCGTAGGAGTTGCACAACTTGCCAACAAAACAGCACTGACTGTAAATAAAATTCGCATCACTTTCCTCGCTCATCATTGAATTACCACAGTTATATTTTTATCAATATTTTCGTTTCTTCAAGCCAACTTATCGGCAGCCATAGTCGCGGTGGGTTTGCTGTAGTGGCGTTCAATCATCAACGCTGAATTGCCATCTGCTTTCTCAGCGTGTGTAGTCAGTCCCCCTCCAGCAACGCCAGCGTGGCAAAAGTGTATTACAGAGGATACAGCATTCATTTATCGCCCATATGGTGTGGGTCCTGGAATGATAGGACCTGCATTTGGCAACACTGGTAGTGGCGCTTGTTTTTGAATTATTGTTTGCTGTGGTTGCGCTTGTTGCGGGATAGGAACTCGAGCAGGAACACCTTGCAATGCACTTGGTTTGTGCATTCGCAAGCAATGCTCTTCGGCAGACATTCTTCGATCAGTGCAAACTTGCTGACGCTCTCGGACAATCGGATTACCGATTGAACTTACACCTCCATATGCACTCAATGTACAAGATTGCTCATCTCTTCTTGCTCTCGTGATGCATTGCTGCAAGGCAAGGTCTTGTTGCGAGACTGGAGAATTTTCGCCCATCGACGCCAATGCATTGACAGATAAGTGACTGTATTGTGAATTTGCTCTTGCGCCTGCTGTGTAGTACTGTATCGCCAAATTTCGGTTTTTCCGACATTCAAGAGCAACATTTCCCAGCATCCAACTTAAATATTCCTCTCTAAAATTTCTATTTGCATATGCCTCAGCATCACTACACTTTCCCCAATTAATCATTTTACGCATCTCGGCGGGATGATCGTTCATCGTTTCGCATCCTGCAAGTAAAACGATGACCAGTAAGATTAGTGTTTTGTTCATAGTAAGTCTTCCTGTTTCTGCACATTCTTACCTGTCTCATTTCAATAATCAACCCCCCTCCCCTATGCAAGCCGATCCGCAGCCATAGTCGCCGTCAATTTGCTGTAGTGGCGTTCAATCATCAACGCAGAGTTGCCCATCTGCTTGCTCAGAGTGTGTATGTCTGTGCCACCCTCCAGCAACGCCAGCGTGGCGTAGGTGTGGCGTAGGCTGTAAAGCGTTCGCGTTTGTCCCGCACTATCCAGCAGCAAGCCACTGTCCCGCATCAACTTGCGGAATGTGCCGACAAGGCTATGGGGTTGGTGTCCGTCGCTGAAGCGGAACAGCAGGTGCGGCACCCGTGTAGTGAGTGTCGTTTCAAACGACATCCCAGCAATGTCCTTCTGCCGTGCGTGTATCCGCCGCAAGACATCCACTGCCTTGTGCTTGGCAATCAGCCAACGCCCACCTGTTTTGCCATCCACCCATACACGCAGGTAGCGCACACCATCCTTTGTGTGCCACTCCAAGTCCCGCCACCGTATGCCCATTGCCTCTGTGCCGTGCCGCATACCCGTGTAGAGCAGCATCTCCACATAGTCACGCAGCAAGGGGCGTATCTCGCGTTCTACTGACAACCTACCTTGCTGGCTCCACCCTTCCATAAACACCAGCAGTTGCTCAACCTCTTCCTTGCTGAACGCTGGGCGTGTTTTGCCCTTCTGTCCCTTGCTGGTTAGTTTGGGCACGGGCACACGCTCACTGATGTAGCCTTGTTCTACGGCTGTAGAAACCAGTCTGCTCCACGCACTGGTGAAGTTGTTGAGGGTGCTGGTTTTGGGCTTGCGTGTCATCTGCCTATCCCGCCACACCTCAAACTCGCGTATGTCCGTGTGCGAGAGCGTCTCCAACTGGCGTTCGCCAAAGTAGGGCACGAAGTAGCGTTCAATGATGCTGACATAGTCATTCAACGCCGTTTTCTTGCCTTTGGCGTCAATCTGCTGCCGCAAAGCAGCACAGCAGACGGCAGCAATCTGTGCAACAGAGTGTGTGCGGTGTGCTAAACCCAGCCGCTGTCTGTAGCGTGCCTCGTCGTAGATATCGCAAGCACGGGCAATGGCGTGTTCTAACGCTGCTTTTCCCGTTGTCTGCCTTACCCAAGTGCCGTCAGCCAACTTGTAGCGACACTGATACAAGAGGCTACGGCTGCGGCGATAGACAGCCAGTTCGCCGTCACGCAAGTAGATGGCAGTGGGTTGGGCTGGGTTGAGGGCTGTGAGGAGGCTGCGGAAGGTGGTTTTTTGAAACGCAGACTTTTTCCCATCCGCGTGTCGCTCAACACCTAAATACGAGGGAGAGTGCTGTGGCTGCGTCATTCAGCAAGCCCCACAGCGTGTAGCAAGTAGGAGGAGCGTAGGGTCAGCGTGTATTACGCTGGCACTACAAAGTAAAACACCGTCAGCACTTTCGCACTGACGGTGTGGATATGGTGGCCTGGGGCGGAATCGAACCACCGACACGCGGATTTTCAATCCGCTGCTCTACCAACTGAGCTACCGGGCCATAAAAATGAGATTATAGCTGCTTCAAGGGGCTGTCAGGCCATTTTTTTGCTGCGCGAGAGATCCACGCCCAACTGTTTGAGCTTGCGGTAGAGATGCGTACGCTCAAGCCCTGTCTTTTCGGCCACCCGGGTCATGGATCCACCTTCTTGATGAAGGTGAAATTCAAAATAGGCCTTTTCAAAAGCATCGCGTGCTTCGCGCAAAGGCTTGTCCAGGTCAAAGTGCTGGCGGACCAGCAACAAGTCCTCCGGGATCTGCGCAGCATCAACAGCCATCGCAGCGCCCGCTGGGGTCGCGGCCTGGGTCACCAGCGCCGCTGGTGTTAAAGACTTCGGGCTTTCACGCGACAAGCCTTGCTCCACAGCCTTGAGCAACTTCTGCAGCGTGATGGGTTTTTCCAGAAAAGCCTGCGCGCCAATGCGGACCGCCTCGACAGCGGTATCGATGGTGGCATGCCCACTCATCATGATGACCGGCATGTTCAGCAAACCGCTGGCAGACCACTCTTTGAGCAAACTGACACCATCGGTATCGGGCATCCAGATATCCAGCAACACAAGATCCGGTCGCATGCGCAGCCTAGCCTCTCGCGCCTGCGATGCATTTTCTGCCAGCTCGACCTGATGGCCTTCATCAAACAGGATTTCCGAGAGCAGGTCCCGAATGCCCAGTTCATCATCCACCACCAGAATGTTTGCCATGTTTTGTGTCTTGGTTTGTCTCGCACGTACCCGCATCAGGCGCCGATACGCTTCTTGCCCACCGTGAATGATAGCGAGACTTGGGCGCCGATGATCCGGCCGTCCTGCTGGAGGTTACCCAGCTCGATCCGAGCCTGGTGTTCATCGGCAATCTTCTTGACCACAGCAAGCCCGAGCCCCGTGCCTTTGGCCTTGGTGGTAACGTACGGTTCAAATGCCCGTTGCAGAATATTGGAATCGAAGCCTGACCCGCTGTCGGTGACGGTCATGCGTACCCGTTGGCGCAAGGCGTTCCATTCAGTCCGGATGGTCACTTGCCCCGTTTTGTCCACGGCAGTTTCACAGGCGTCCTGGGCATTTTGCAGCAGGTTGTGCACCACCTGCCTGAGTTGCTGCGCGTCTCCCAGAATGGGCGGACACTGGGGATCCAGTTCAGGCTTGATCGCATTGACGTCATGCCCTTCAGCACCGTACAAGGCGAGCACATCCCCAATCAGCACATTGAGGTCCAGTGGATGGAGATCGGCGGCAGGCAGACGTGCATAGTCACGAAACTCGTTGACCAAGCGCTTCATGGCATCGACTTGCTCGACAATCGTGCGCACCGATTTATCAAGCACTGTCGCATCGGCATCGTGCAACTTGCCCTCGAGCTTGCGCTGCAAACGCTCCGCCGACAGCTGGATGGGCGTCAATGGGTTCTTGATTTCATGGGCCAGACGGCGGGCCACCTCACCCCAGGCCTGGGCCCGCTCGGCCGAGACAATTTCGGAAATGTCGTCAAACACCAGCAGACGCATCCCATCGGGCAGTACAGCACCACGCGCCAGCAAGGTCACTGACGATTGGTTGACCCCCTGCCCTGAGGCGTGGACCTCGAACGATTTCTGCCAATGGTCGAGTTCATGGACATCGGCAGAGGTCCCCAACTCATCAAACGCTTGCAACACGCCGGCAGCGAAATCCTGCAACTGGGGCATTTGCAGCAAGGACTGTGACTCGTACACAGCGACCGGCACCTTGAGGATGCGTGTAGCCCCCGGGTTGGACGACTGAATAACGCCTTGAGGATTCAGCACAATCACCCCTGCCGTCAGGTTGTCCAGAATGGTCTGCAGATTGGCGCGCGCCTGATCAAGTTGCCTCAGACTGCGCTCGACAGTGTGGCGGGCGTCGGCCAACTGCTGGGTCATCTGGGCGAAAGAGCGGGTCAGACCCCCCAGTTCATCCTTGCTCTGCAGCGCCAGCTTGGGGGTCAGATCTCCAGCCGCCACTTGCCGCATACCCTGTGCCAGCAAGAGCAGCGGCCTGGCAAGCTGATTGCCCAGCAAGACCGCCAACAAAATCGCCCCAAGAACGGCAAGGAAAAGACTGAGTGTCAGGGTACCGATGTACATGCGTCGCAGGCCCTCCCGGGCCAAAGCGCGCTCCTGATATTCGCTGTTGGCCGCCTGCACTTCCAGGGCGTTGGTGACGAGGGTGGGTGGCAGGTCCTGCACCACCTGCAGTAACCGCGCGTCAGCGCCAAGAGACAAACTCAGCTGCGGTACATGGGCCAACACCTTGATACGGGCGTTACTGCCAGAGGTATCGTCATCCCCCAGGCCCTCGATCCATTGCAGGACCCCTTTTTGCCGAACCTCCCGAATCTGACTGGCAGAAGGTCTTTCTGGACGGATGAGGAATCTGGACTGTCCTGCACTGGCCAGCAGCTGGCCATTGCCAGACCAGAGCACGACGTCGCGCGCCCCCAATTGCTCCCGCAAACGCTCCATGCCCACACCGACCGTCACATCGGACACCTCTGCCAGTTGCATCGCCGCCTGTTTGGACTTGCCGGCGAGATCCTGACCGAGTGTGTCAAGCGTCACACGCCCCAAGGTAAGCCCCGCTGCCAGAGCACCCTCCACCTTGACATCGAACCAGCTTTCTATGGATCGCGAGACAAACTGGTAGGAAACGGTATAGATCAACACCCCCGGCACCACACCGACCAGTGCAAAGATGGCCGCCAATTTGATGAGCAAGCGGGCCCCGAATTGTTTTTTCCGCAGAAGAACCAGCAGCCGGATGCTGCCCCATACGATGCTGATGAAAAGTGCGGCAGCGACCAGTGCATTGACGAGCAGCAGCCATTCATAACTCTGGTTGTACTTCTGCAGATTGCCGGTGGCACCGGTCAACAACACGAGCAAACCCAGACCAATGAGGGCCATGGCGGCAAAGCCCAGACCCAGCAGCCAGCGGGAGGTTCGGGAGACCAACAACGATCGACGCAGCAAACCCGTGCGCAAGGTCATTTCAGTGCACCGTTTTCCGACTGCACCCGCAGGGTGCGGCTGACGCTCAGGTTCCAGCCGGACTGGTTGCCTGCAGCGATCTGGAAAGGACGCGGCAGCTGCGAGATGTCCAGGCGAAACCGGTAAACGAGGTATTGTTTGGCATCTGCCTCGACATCTGCCGCATCGGCCAGTTTCCAGCCGGCCTGCAACCGGATGGCGTCCAGCGCAGATGCCAGGGTCTCAAATGATTGTGTGATGCTGGTGCCGTTGCCTCCAACGGCAATCGGCTCGCTGGCAACCTGCAAGCGCCATTGCCGCGTCAATGGCTGATAGGCCAGGCGGTAGTAACGGCTGACCTGCCCCAGCTTTCGGTCATACCAGTACCAGCGGTCCCGCATCAACTCGGCTTCGGCCACAAAGTACACGGCAACGCCTTTGACCAGCGCCTCTTCGACCGTGGGCCCCAGGTCGAGCTTGAGGTGGGCATTGAGCAGCAAGCCTTGCTCCTGCCGTTCCACGCGCAGCTGGTCGATTTCTACGCCAGCCCTGGCCTGGGCTGCCAACCCCATCAGGATCCAGAAAAGGATGCGCCCCGCGTCAAAGCGGTGCCGCAGCCTTCTCCAGCAATGCGTAATAAAAACAATCATGCTCACCGAACGGATTGTCCCCGACAGTCAGGCCTGTGAGGGCTTGCCCCGGCACCAAATGTCCCGGTGAAGGCCTTAAAAGCGCTTCAGTGTTGCGCTGAAGAAACGCCTGGATCACCTGGTCGCCCTCCATTCGAAAGACCGAGCACGTGCAATACAGCATTCGCCCGCCAGGGGCCAGCAAGGGCCACAGACTCTCCAGCAGTTGCCGCTGTGTCGCAGCGAGCTGCGCGCTGTCGCTCGGACGGCGCAGCCATCGCACATCAGGATGTCTGCGCACGATCCCCGAGGCGGTACAGGGCGCATCGAGCAAGATGGCATCAAAACGCTCACCGTCCCACCAGTCTTCCGGAGCGCTCGCGTTGGCGGGTCGGACCTCGGCAGACAAGGACAAACGCTGGAGGTTCTGGTGGATGCGCTCGCACCTGGCCTGATCGATGTCGATGGCCAGTACCCTGGCATCCGGTCGAATTTCAAGCAGATGGCCGGTCTTTCCACCCGGAGCAGCACAAGCATCCAGAATGCGCAATGGCCGATCCGAGGGCATGCCAGACAAAAGCAGTGGTCCGGCCATCTGCGCAGCCGCATCCTGTACGGACACATCCCCGTTCGCAAAGCCGGGCAAGTGCTGCACAGGCACCGGCTGGTCGAGTTGCAGGCCACACGGCCCGACAGCCCTGCCGACACCCAAACCGGCTGCCCGCAATCGGGCCTGGTACTCAGAGACCCTGCCATGCTGCACATTGACACGCAAGGTCATCGGTGGCGGCGTTTGCGCGTGGGTCAACAAGCGTTGCCAGTCTTCGGGGTAATCTTCCTGCAGCCTTTGAACCCACCAATCAGGGTGGTTCCATTGCGCCTCGACATCGCCCTGGGTCTGTGCCACCAAGGCATCGCGCTCGCGCAGGAAACGGCGCAGACAGGCATTGATGAAGCCCGCTTGAGCCTGCGTCTGGCGCTGTTTGCGCGCAGCCTCTACCGACTGGCTGACCAGGGTGTATGGCGCATAGGGCGCCTGCGACGCATCCCAGCAGAGCGCAAGGGCTGTGCACAGCAGCGCATCGACCGCTGGAGGGGGGCGCCGCGGCGCCAGCAAAGCGCGTAAAGCGCGGGCACGCCCCCATTGGCGCATGACCTGAAAGGCCAGCGCTTGCACACCCGGTCGCAACAAGGCCGGGACCGCCTCGAGCTGACCCGTCATGGACTTGCCAGCCATCGTGGCTTGAACCAGGCTCGCCGTGCACTGCAGCTGACGCCACAGGGCGGGGCTCTGAACTGTCTCGCTCATACGGCAGCCCCTGCGCTGCGGGCCTGCCAAGGCAAATGCAAAGCCTCGCGCAAACGACACCCTTTTGCCAGCCAGCGCGTCGGTGCCTGCGCCAAAGCCTGGTTGTACGCCTCAACCGCGGCGTGATAAGAAAGCAAGGCCAAAGGGATGTTCTGCAAAAGGGTGGACTGCGCCGACAGCAAATGAGGGCGCACCGTATCGGGCACACGCAAGGCAACGGCATCAATGCAGTTCATCAGTGCTTCATGGCGGGTCAGCAATTTTTGCAGGCTGACGTCATCCAGCGATTGCTGACGGGCCTCGGCCAAAGCTTCGATCAGCGCGTCACTGCCGTCCTGCAAGGCCTGCAGATCATCGGCTTCGGAAGCCCAGGCAAGAATCTGGCGAGCGGACACAGCCCCCTGAAACCGCACCAGCCATTTGACCCAAACCGTATCCACCGTACCCCATTGGCGCAGCACCTCGCTGCGCAAGCGCATCAGCCTGTTGTAGGCCCCAACTGCCCAGAAGAGCAGCAACGCCAGCAGCACACCCATGGCCAACCAGTCCATCGCGAATCTCCTGTTAAAAGTAAATCAGCCCCGGCACCTGTGAGGGCACTGGGGCTGAACAGCATCACCGTATTAACGGCGACGGGGGTCTCAGACGGCTTCTCCGCTGTCGCTCACGGCATCGGCAGACGCTTCGCCAGCCAATTCGGCTTCTTCGGCCTCGGCAATGGCGCGGCGCTCGGCTTCGTCCATCTCGTCCTTGGCCTTGCGCGCCTGGTGGTAAGCCAGACCGGAACCCGCCGGGATCAGACGACCCACGATGACGTTTTCCTTGAGGCCACGCAGCTCGTCGCGCTTGCCCATGATGGCCGCTTCGGTCAGCACGCGGGTGGTTTCCT
>JACCDS010033804.1_pt1 | contig 13293 bp, 15 predicted proteins | sample 7446441 | NCBI WGS metagenome assembly JACCDS01 (sample SAMN15323445, study PRJNA562643) | freshwater metagenome | isolation source: river surface water | place: USA:Blue River Watershed | collected 2017-08-17
CCGGTCACGGCATAGCCAAAACGGCCCAAACTGCTACGGGCGGAAAAGGAAAAGGTGCACCTGGCATGGCGGGTGATGCGCTGGGCTTTTTTGCCATGCTGTCGGCTGCAGACGATGCGCTCTTGGTGTCTGCTGATGCCTCTGGCTTGTTGGACGACGGCAGCGGCAGGTTGCCCGAGCCCGGGACCCAGGATGAGAAAGAGTTAACGTTTGCGGCGGATGCGGCGACCCTGGCTGGCTGGGTTCTGGGTATGCCCGTGACTGCAGCGCAGGGAGCACCAGTTTCAGAGGAGGGCTCCCCATCCCAGCAAGGCAATGCCTTCTTCACAATGAAACGCTCGTCTTGGTCTGGGCAAGGGGCAGAGGGCACGCAAACTACCGGGCTTTTTGCGATGCATAAGGGTGCTAAGCCGGTCAGTACTACTGATCTGCAAAAAGCACAAGCCGTGCCTCTTCCTGGTTCACAGTCTGTCAGTGAGGCTGTGCCAAACACCAAGGTAGACACGGAATTGTTGATATCGCAAGAGCAGGCGTCTACTGTAGGTATGGAGGGCCGGAACTTGGTTGCACCTGCCTCTGGCCAGTTGCCCGTGGCGGAGCGGCGTCTGTGGGAACCCTTGGCCATGAAGCCTGCGCCTGCTGATGGGGTCTACTTTCAGCCTCAGTCTGTGTCTGCGCCCATGGGGATGGATGGGGTGGTGGCTTCCCAGGCCAGCGGGGCAGTGGAGTCGTATGTGGCTGAGCAGGTGACCTATTGGATTGCGCAAGATGTCCAGAGCGCGGAGCTCACGCTGGATGGCATGGGGGCGAGTCCCGTTGAGGTGAGCATCAGCATGCAAGGCAATGAAGCGCAGGTGGCATTCAGGACGGATGAGTTGCATGCAAGGGATGCCATCGAGAGGGCTGCCGAGCAGTTGAAAGACTCGCTGCAGCGTCAGGGGGTGTTGTTGACTGGCATGTCTGTGGGGACTTCGCATAGCGGGGATGCCTCCGGGCAGGGCGGGCGGTCACGCCAAGAGGGGCGGCAAGCTAGCGTTACCGTCCCGGTGGAGTCGCTTGCGGACAGTCCGGTCCGGCCCAAGATTCCGCAGGGGCGCGCACTGGATCTCTTCGTGTAAGGCTAGGTTTATGTCAATAATGGCGGAGGTGACTGAATATCCCACCTTATTCGTGTTTAGATGGTGTGTGACTCCATCAATAATCCGAGTACCGTCTTCAATATAAGGATTCAACCGTGTCAGCAAAACCCGATGTCGCAGATGGCGCCAAAGCGCCTGCCAAGAGCAAAAAGATGCTGATCATCATCGTGGCGGCTGTGTTGGTGCTTGTATTGGGCGGTGCTGCAGCCTTCTTTGTGATCAGCAAGCAGCGCGCAGCCTCTGAGGAAGGTGAGGAGGCTGCACCTGCAAAAGCGGTCGCCCATGTGGATCCGAAGGCTCCCCCGGCGTACTTGCCGCTGGATGCGATGGTGGTGAATCTTGCCGACCCTGGTGGTGAGCGCGTGGCACAGATTGGTATTACTCTCGAGGTTTTGGATGCCAAATCGTCTGATTCGGTCAAGGCTTACCTGCCAACCATCCGGAGTGGTATTTTGATGTTGATTTCCCAGCGTACGGCGGAGGAGTTGCTCAAGGCCGAAGGGAAGGAAAAACTAGCCGCTGATATTCTGCGTGAGGCTTCCATCCCTTTTGGTGGTGGCGAGGAAGAGCACGAAGAGGAGGCCGCGTCTTCCAAGAAGAAGAAAAAGAAAGCCGCACCGGTTCAGTACCCCGTGGTGGGTGTGCTGTTCTCCAGTTTTATTGTGCAATAAGGACTGACAGGGCTGAACTATGAGTGAGTCGTTTCTTTCCCAAGAGGAAGTTGATGCGCTCCTGGAAGGTGTTACTGGCGAGAGCCAGAAGACGGTCGAGGAGGCAGCAGAGCACGGGGAGGTGCGTGCCTACAATATTTCCAGCCAGGAAAGAATCGTCCGGGGGCGCATGCCCACGATGGAAATTGTCAATGAGCGTTTCGCGCGGAATCTTCGCGTAGGCCTGTTCAATTTCATTCGCCGCAGTCCTGAAATTTCAGTTGGTCCTGTGGCTGTACAGCGCTATAGCGCCTTTCTGCGTGAGTTGGCGGTGCCGACCAACTTCAACATCGTTGCCATCCGACCGCTTCGGGGCAGTGGACTGATCGTTTGTGAACCTGCGCTCGTCTTTGGCGTTATCGATACTTTGTACGGGGGAATCGGCAAGTTCCAAACCCGGATTGAAGGGCGTGATTTCTCGGCGACGGAGCAGCGCGTCATCAATCGCTTGGTGGAGGTGATAACGACAGAGTACAAAAAGGCGTGGAAAGGTATTTACCCGCTGGAGTTGGACTACCAACGCAGCGAGATGCAGCCGCAGTTTGCCAATATCGCAACGCCCAGTGAAATTGTGATTTCGACGTCTTTTCAGCTTGAAATCGGTGATATCACCGGCGCAATTCATTTCAGTTTTCCATACTCAACGCTGGAGCCGATCCGGGACGTGTTGTACTCGTCTACGCAAGGCGACTCCATTGAGGTGGATCGCCGCTGGGTGAATGTGCTTACGCGCGAAATTCAAGCTGCAGAGGTCACGCTAGTGGCCGAGTTGGCCCGTGCAGATGTGACGGTAGAGCAATTGCTTGCCATGAAAAAAGGGGACTTTATTGAACTGAACCGTGAGCCGCGCATACAAGCGACGGTGGACGGTGTTCCCATTTTTGAGTGCCAGTATGGTACTCACAACTCAAAGTACGCCATTCGCGTAGAGAAGGCGTTGCGTGGCAACGACCAAAACTGGTTGGGAGAACGAAATGGCATCTGAAGAAAAACCTGATGAAGTGCCTGCTGACGATGGCATGGCAGACTGGGCGGAAGCGTTGCTGGAGCAAAAGGCTACGGAATCCGGCCCCGAGCCGGGCGGCCCTCTGTCTGGCGAGTCGCCCAAACCTTTTAACTCTGGGGGGGGCGATGGGCATACCAACGACATCAATATGGTGTTGGACATCCCGGTGCAGCTTTCAGTGGAGCTTGGCCGTACCAAGGTGCCCATCAAGCATATCCTGCAACTAGGCCAAGGGTCAGTGGTGGAGTTGGATGCACTGGCAGGCGAACCCATGGATGTTTTAGTCAATGGGTACCTGATTGCTCAGGGTGAGGTGGTTGTGGTCAACGACAAGTTCGGCATTCGGCTCACGGATGTCGTCACCCCATCCGAACGGTTGCGGCGTGTGAGCAAAAATTAGTTTGAGCTGAGATGACGCAACAACTGCTTTTGGTAGGGGGTTTTTTGGCAGCTTTGGCAGCTCTGCCGTGGTTCTTGCGGTGGTTGCGTAGGCGTATGGTGTCTGGGGTTCTTGAGACTGGTGGGCAAAGCCGTTTTATTTCGGCTGTGGCGGTGGGCCCACATCAAAGAGTGGTTACAGTTGAAGTGGGGCCAGACAACGCGAGAGTCTGGCTGACATTGGGTGTGAGTGCGCAGTCGATTGCGCTTTTGCACACTACCTCTGTAGGTGGCAATCTGCCCCCCGACGGAGTAAGTCCGGCGCTGCAACATCCCCGCGCATGAACCTTGGGCCTGAAAATTGAAAGAGACGATGCGCTTGGGACGCTTCAGTAATTGGATTCAATTTGCACTGGGGGGGCTGTGCCTGCTTGTCTCTACAGGCTCCTTGGCTCAGGCGCCTGGCCAGCTTCCCTTGCTGGTTGGCACTGGAAGTGGAGGCATGAATTTTTCAGTTCCGATTCAGACGCTGCTCTTTTTTACTGCGCTGTCGTTCATCCCCGCGGTGTTGTTGATGATGACTAGTTTCACGCGGATTGTGATAGTGCTGTCCTTGTTGCGGCAAGCCTTGGGCACCCAATCTTCCCCGCCGAATCAAGTCATCATTGGGCTCTCCTTGTTTCTCACTTTGTTCGTGATGGGGCCCACCTTCGACCGCATGTACGCGGATGCTTATGAGCCCTACAGCCGAAGTGCCCTATCCTTTGAGCAAGCGCTTGCGAAGGCCGAACTGCCCTTGCGCGAGTTCATGATCAAACAGACACGCCAATCCGATTTTTCACTGTTTGCCAAGTTGGCAAAACTCGACCCCAGCGTGAAGGCGGACACTGCGCCTATTCGGGTGTTGGTCCCCGCCTTTGTGATCAGTGAGTTGAAGTCGGCGTTTCAAATTGGGTTCATGATTTTTATTCCCTTCCTCGTGATAGACATTGTGGTTGCAAGTGTGCTGATGTCATTGGGAATGATGATGTTGTCACCAGTGCTGGTGGCATTGCCGTTCAAGCTAATGTTGTTTGTTTTGGCAGACGGTTGGAATCTCTTGGTTGGCTCCTTGGCTGCAAGCTTTGTTACCTGAAGGTCAATATGAATGCACAAACCGTTCTGACGATGGGGCAAGAGGCATTGTTGATGCTGCTGATGGTGTCATCGCCCGTATTGGGGGCTGCATTATTGGTGGGCTTGTTGGTCAGCCTATTTCAAGCTGTGACTCAGATTCATGAGGCGACTTTGGCTTTCGTTCCAAAGCTGGTTGCAGTGATTGCCGTGTTTGCCATTGCAGGCCCCTGGATGCTGACCATGTTGGTTGAGTACATCCGACGGATGATCGAGGCTATCCCTGCGTCTGTGGTTTGAGTCACTATGCCCGGGATAGCGTTTACGGAGGCGCAGATTCTGGCTTGGATGTCGCCATTGTTGTGGCCTTTTTTGCGTGTTTTGGCCGTCTTTACATCCGCACCAGTATTGTCCTCCAGAGCCGTGCCCATGCGGGTCAAGGTGGCGTTGGCCTTGTTTGTTGCACTTGCTTGTCAGGCAACGATTCCCTCCTCCCTCAATTACAGTATCGCCTCACCAGACGCTTTGGCAGTCGTGCTTCAGCAGGTACTGATTGGTCTCTCGATTGGCTTTGCCGTGCGCTTGGTTTTTGCGGCAGTCGAGTTGGCTGGGGAGGTGGTTGGGTTCCAGATGGGTCTTAACTTTGCGTCTTTCTTCGACCCCTCGATGAACTCGCAAAGTAGCGCTGTGGCACGTTTCTTCGGACAAATGGCAACGTTGCTGTTCGTCGTACTCAACGGTCATATCATGGTCCTGCTTGCAGTTACCAAGAGCTTTGATGCATTTCCGGTCAGTCCTCACTTTTTGGAATCCCTGGCCGCTATGCAACTTTACCGACTGGGTACGGATTTGTTCTCCAGCGCCCTGTGGATTGCGCTGCCCATGGTGGGATTGCTGCTGTTTACCAATTTGGCGTTGGGTGTGATTTCGCGTGTTGCGCCTCAAATCAATATCTTTGCTGTGGGCTTTCCCGTCACATTGGTCGTTGGGATTGTCGGCATTGCCGCAACACTGCCCGCGCTGGATCAACCGATGCTTGCTTTGATGGAGCGGGTGATTGGTGTTTTTTCCGGGGCTTGAACCGGTTAGACCAGTTCATTTCTAATGGCGTACACAGCGAGCTCAGCGTTGTTGCTGAGCCCCAGTTTTTCGAGCAGCCGTGCGCGGTATACGCTGACTGTTTTTGGGCTCAGCATCAGTTCCTCTGCAATGTCAGCCAATCGTTTACCTGAAGCGATTTTCAGCAATGTCTGCAGCTCGCGCTCTGACAGTCGGGAGTGAAGGGCCTCAGTTCCGGGGTTGGATAGTTGCTCCACCAGCATTTCGGAGACGGATGGCGTAACGTAACGACGTCCTCGAGCTACCGCGCGAACTGCGCTCACAAGCTCGTCTGGATTTCCGGCTTTGTTTAAATAGCCATAGGCCCCTGCTTTGAGGCTGCGTATAGCGTATTGGTCCTCAGAAAACATGGAGACGATTAGCGCTCGGATATGCGGATGGCTGTCTTGAATAGATGTCAATATCTCCAAACCACCGCGGCCGGGCAGATTGATGTCCAACACCAAGACATCGCATGGCTGATCGCGCAAGATTTCTTTTAGTTCGGCGTAACTGCCAGACTCCCCCGTTACTTTCATGTCAACATGTTCCGACAACATGTCACGAATGCCTCTGCGGATCATGGCATGGTCATCGCACAGGACAACGTGAATCATGGTTCGCTCGCTTCAGTCGTAAGGTTCGTTTTGTTCAGTGGCACTGAGAGCGTAATGCTTGTTCCTGTGCATGGTATTGAGCTGATGTCCAGCCAACCGCCAACTGACTTTGCGCGTTCTGCGAGTCCTCGCAGGCCGTAAGAGTTTTGTTTCAGCAAAGCAGACTTTTCCATTCCCGGGCCTGTGTCAGCGATTTCCACTGTGAGCGTACCGCCCAAACTTGAGATGTCGATTCGCACATTGCTACCCAAGGCATATTTGGACACATTGGTGAGGGCTTCTTGGGTGGTTCTATAAGCCGTCAGCATGACGTCGGCATTCAGCGCCATAATTTCTGCCGCGGCGTTTACTTCGACTGTGCAGGCAGTCCTTCGTTCAAACTCGCGCACTAACCACTGGATCGATGGGACTAGGCCTTGGTCCAAGATGGCTGGACGGAGATTTTTCATGATCCGTTGGCTTGCGTGCGCAGCATGCTGAATCATGTCGCTGGCTGACGCAATATGCTGCAAGGATTGCGGATCTGTCGTGTGACGTGCCAGCCAGCCCAAGTCCAATCGGACAGCTGCAAGTGCTCCGCCAATGTCATCATGTACCTCTCGGGCGATAGAGGCTCGCTCTCGCTCAATGGCCGTTTGCAGATATCCGGCTAATTCTGAAATCCTCTGCTCAGAAACCGCTAGTTCCCGGTCAATTTTCTTTTTTTCAGTCTTGATTGCGTGTAACTCCAGGGCTCGCTGGATGATTCTGGGCAAGGCCGCGATTTCATCTTTGTGGAGGTAGTCGCTGATCCCTTTGTGGATCGCTTCGACAGCTGCGGCTTCCCCAATGGTGCCTGACAAAATGATAAATGGCGTCTCCTTGCGACAGTCATCCAAGCAGTCCCAAGCATCTATGGCTGTGAAGTCCCCAAGACGGTAATCGGCGAGGACTATTTGGTATTCCTCTTCTGCCATGTGTTGTCTGAACTTGGATAGGGTGTCGACACGAACGACATGGAAAGCTGTATTCGCTTTGGACAAGGTCCGTACTACCAACTGGTGGTCCGCCTGCGAATCCTCAAGGTGCAGGATGTGCATCGAATTAGCGCTGTTTTTTTCTTTGAACATTGCCGATATCATGGTCCACGATGGTAACTAGCCTTGCTAGCCGAGCCAATCGTCTTTGTGCTGCCGGGACTTAGATTTTTCCTGAAAGGGCTAGATTCCTGATACGCTAGCCGCGTGGTTCGGTTTAGTGATTCACAAGGATGCCACGGATTGGTATAAAGACAGGCAAAGAGGAAAAAAGACAATGGAACCTTCGTCGATTTCGCCTGCTGCCCCCGCCGTGCAACTGCCGGTAATGCTTGTTGCGGAGGTTCAAGACTCCCTTTTAGTGGTTGTGCACGATCTAACACGTCTCGACGGCTTGCTTGCACACACAATGGAAAATCTCATGGAGCGGTTTACTACCGCCAGTGCGAATTTGGCCTCGCCGGCACTGAAGGAGTCGCAGGAGTTGGAGCTTGTGCGAAACACCTTGCGAGCAGCGGTCACCGAGTTGCAATTTCAAGACATGGCTTCCCAACTGATAGTTCACACCTCCAAGATTTTGCAAGGTTGCGCTTATCGGCTGGCTTCGGAGTCCATGGGGGCGGAGGATGGGGAGGCTGTGCCATTTGTAGAGGAAGTGCCTGAGCGCCCAAACCCTGTAACCCAAGACGAGATGGATGCTGGATCCATTGAGCTTTTCTAGTTTTCGCCACATTTTTAACGGAATATTTCGGAGCCTTTCATGCCTTTAATTCTTGCTGTTGATGACTCGCCGTCTATGCGGAAAATGGTTTCCTTTACGTTGACTGGGGCTGGGTACCAAGTGGTTGAAGCCGTAGATGGGCAAGATGCGTATGAGAAGGCCCAAGCGCAGGCGTTTGATTTGGTGCTGACAGACCAAAATATGCCGCGTTTGGATTGTTTGGGCTTAACGCGGAAATTGCGTGAACACCCTCAATTCAAGACGGTTCCGATTTTGATGCTCACCACAGAGTCAAGTGATCTGATGAAGCAGGCGGGACGCGCCGCAGGAGCGACGGGGTGGCTGGTGAAGCCATTTGATCCTGCGCGACTACTGGATGTGATTAAAAAAGTTATTCGTTGAAGATCCGGGCTTCAACAGAGGTGCAGATTAAAGGAGATTCAGATGGCTGAAACGCATACCGAAGGTGGTGCTGGCGGGGATTTTGATTTAAGTCAGTTTTACCAAATTTTCTTCGAGGAGGCTGGCGAGAATCTGGATCAGATGGAGCACATGCTTCTGAATTTGAATCTGGAAACGGCCGATGATGAAGAGCTGAACGGAATTTTCAGATGCGCACACTCCGTCAAAGGAGGTGCTGCCACTTTCGGGTTCGCTGATGTAGCCGAGTTGACTCACCAAATGGAGTCGTTGCTTGATCGTTTACGTCGCCATGAACTTCAACCCAACGCTTCGATGGTTGACGTGCTTTTGGAGTCGGCCGATGCATCCAGAAGCCTTTTGGCGCGGCATCAGGCGGGTGGTGAGGGCGAGGCGCCTCCCACCGCGGACTTGGTTCGCCGCATTAGTGTGTTAGCCGCGGGTGGCAGCGCTGCACCTGCGCCAGTAAAAACAACTGTTGCTTCTGTGGCTGTGGCACCGCCTCCCGTCGCGCCCAAGCCAGTCGCACTGCCTGATGGGGTGCGGGGACTGCAGATTAGCATTGGGCCGCTGGACCGACCAGAGCAAGCTGACGCAATTCAGGAGTTGTTCCGAGATATTCCCGGCTTGGGAAGCATTAAAGCAGCCGAGAGCGAACGCCTTGGTGTTCGCGTCTTCCTCGTCGAGACAGCTTCAAGCGATGACGACCTTTTGGATTTATTTGCTTTCCATGTGGCGCGAGAGAAGGTGGTAATTTCGGAGCGTTCGCTGGTGCAGCAGGCTACTGCACCGGTCTCCGAAGTGGGGGCTGCGGATCATGCTGGCTTTGGGTTTTTTGATGGATCACCGGGGGCTCCTCAAGCAGCTTTGCCTCCAGAGGTGGTAACTCCTGTAATCGAACCTGCAGTGATTGCATCCAAAGCTGCCCCGGGTAAGGCGGCCGCATCCGCAGCAACCGCTCAACCAGAAGCTGCCACGATACGAGTTGCGATTAGCAAAGTGGATCAACTTATCAACCTGGTCGGTGAATTGGTGATTACACAGGCCATGTTGGCGCAAAACAGCCGCGCCTTGGATCCTGCTGTGTACCAGCAGTTATTGACTGGGTTGGCGGATCTTGATCGGAATACGCGTGACTTGCAGGAGTCCGTAATGTCGATCCGGATGATCCCGATGTCGATCGTCTTTAGCCGATTCCCGCGGATGCTCCGTGATTTGGCGGGCAAGCTGGGCAAAAAAGTTGATTTCGTAACCCAGGGGGAGGCGACTGAGTTGGACAAGGGCTTGGTCGAAAAAATTACAGACCCATTGACTCATTTGGTTAGAAATAGTTGTGACCACGGTGTTGAGATGCCTGCTGACCGTATCGCGGCCGGAAAGTCGGAAACCGGGACCATAACGTTGTCCGCCTCCCATCAAGGAGGTTCAATTGTGATTGAGGTTCGTGACGACGGTCGCGGCTTGTCGCGTCCAAAAATTCTGGCGAAGGCGCGCGAGCGAGGCTTGGATGTTTCCGATCAGATGTCGGACGCTGAAGTGTGGCAGCTGATTTTTGCTCCCGGCTTTTCCACCGCGGCCGTCGTTACGGACGTCTCTGGCCGGGGTGTGGGCATGGATGTTGTAAAACGTAATATTGCTGCTCTCAATGGCACCGTGGAAATCGACTCCGCGGAGGGCTATGGAATGAAGGTGTCGGTGCGCCTGCCATTGACTTTGGCCATCATGGACGGCATGTCCGTTGGGGTCGGCGACGAAGTTTACATTTTGCCGTTGTCCTCGGTAGTAGAGTCCTTTCAGGTCAAGGCAGATGCCGTTAGCACGGTTGGACAAGGCTCTCAGTTGGTCAAGGTCCGTGATGAGTACATGCCTGTAATTGAACTGGAGAAAGTATTCCAGATCCCTCGCTTTGATTTTGAGCGTTCGAGTGACATCATGGTTGTTGTTGAGGCAGAGGGGATTCGCGTAGCCTTGCTTGTGGATGAGTTGCTTGGGCAACAACAGGTGGTTGTTAAAAACTTGGAATCCAATTACCGAAAGGTACCGAATGTCTCCGGTGCGACTATTTTGGGAGATGGCAAGGTTGCTTTGATCCTTGACACAGGTGCATTGGTGAGGCGCTCACGCCATTGATTACAGCCAAAGGAGAAAACCATGGGAATGATGGAAAAGCTCAGCGAATTGACAGCCTCTGGCGCGAGGGAGTACCTGACGTTTAGATTGGACCAAGAGGAGTATGGAATTGACATCCTGAAGGTTCAAGAAATTCGCGGTTACGAGCCGCCCACTCGGGTGGCCAACGCCCCTAACTTCATTAAGGGCGTGGTGAATTTGCGTGGAACGATTGTCCCAATCGTCGACATGCGCTTGAAGTTCAATTGCTCTAAAGCAGATTACAACTCTTTCACTGTTGTCATTGTGCTCAACTTGCGGAGTCGAATTGTCGGGATTGTGGTCGATTCGGTCAGTGATGTGATGGAACTACCTCCCGAAAATTTGAAGTCAGCACCCGACATCGATAGCGTAATCGACAGTGCTGCAGTACTGGGCTTGGGCTCTGTGGGTGACAGAATGTTGATCCTTCTGGACATTGAGCGACTGATGTCTGCTTCAGAGATGGGCCTGGTTAGTGCATCGGAATAGTCACTAGATCAAACCAAGAAGCTTATTTGCAACATGGTGGTTTCAACTATCCAAGCTGCTGGAGAAATGCAAGGTCGTGAGTTCGCTTGGACGAATTCTGATTTCGACCATGTTCAAAAACTGATTTATCAGCGTGCTGGCATCAGTTTGCATGATGGCAAACATGCAATGGTCTACAGCCGTCTTTCCCGGCGGTTGCGAGATACGGGGCACAATAGTTTCCGAGAGTATTTGAGTTGGCTGGAGTCGACGGATGGCCCGGAGTGGCAAGAGTTCGTCAACGCACTAACGACCAACCTCACCTCGTTCTTTCGAGAGCACCATCATTTTGAAATTTTTTCAGACTTTCTGAAATCGCGAGCATCATCAGCAGAGTGCAAGGTTTGGTGCAGCGCTGCGTCTACGGGCGAAGAACCGTATTCGATTGCTATGACTGCCTCAGAAGTGCTTGGCAAATCAAAATTCTCGTTGCATGCAAGTGACATTGATTCAAAGGTACTTGCTACGGCCGCGCAGGGCGTCTACCGGTTGGAGGGATTAAAAGGTGTCCCCCCTGACTTAGTGCGTAAGTTTTTTTTGCGTGGGAAAGGCAGCAATGCAGGTTTGGTCCGTGTTAAACCGGAGTTGCGTCAAGCCATTGAGTTCTTAATCGTGAATTTGATTAAAGACGATTGGCCATTCAGAGAGCCTTTCGATGCGGTTTTTTGTCGCAATGTGATGATCTACTTTGATGCGGCAACCCAAAGAAAAGTGCTGGAGAAAATTCACCGTTTCATGAAGCCCGGTGCCTTGTTGTTTGTGGGGCATGCTGAAAATTTCAGTGATTCGCGGGATCTGTTTGTTCTCAAAGGAAAAACTGTCTACGAACGTTGTAGGTGACGGTCCCTTGGTACATCAAGACCGATTTAACTGTTTGGATAACAATTTCAAATGATTTCAACTTCAAGTAGTTTTGTGTCGGGAGCAGTCAAGGGTGTTGCTACGGCTCAGCAAACAAAGACTCTCGCCAATGGGCGGGTGTCTCGGATTGAGCAGCTGAAGGCGCAATCCCGCAAACCGGGTGAGGCCTCGTTCTTCTATGCGGACCATCATTTCCAATATGACGCGGTCAAGGTATTGCCCGGCGAGTACTTTGTTTCAAATGATGATCTGGTCATCATGACAGTGCTGGGGTCTTGTATTGCTGCGTGCATTTGGGATGGGAAGGCGCGTACCGGAGGAATGAATCACTTCATGTTGCCGGACGGTGACGGGGCTGATGGCTCCGGTCGGTATGGTTCTTATGCCATGGAGTTGCTAATTAACGAAATGCTGAAGTTGGGAGCGAGGCGCGAAACAATGCAGGCGAAGGTTTTTGGTGGGGCGCAGGTCATGGCGGGCTTCACCACCATGAACGTTGGTGAACGCAACACTAAATTTGTGCTGGACTATCTCGCTACGGAGCGCATCCCTGTCGTTTCACAAGATGTTTTGGATATCCATCCCCGAAAGGTCTGCTTCTTCCCCGTTACAGGGAAGGCCTTGGTAAAGCGCTTGGCGCATTCGCATCCCGAGACGCTGGTTGTCGAGGAGCGTCGTGGCAATGCAGCGTCTGTTGCGAAGTCTACTCAGGGCGGCTCCGTAGATCTTTTTTGAGTTGGTGGTGATGAAGAAAATTCGAGTTGTCGTCGTAGATGACTCCGCTTTGGTGCGGAGCCTGTTGGCTGAAATCATCAATAAACAAGCGGATATGCAGTGTGTTGGGGCGGCGAACGATCCGCTGATCGCGCGCGAGATGATTCGTGAGCTCGACCCAGATGTCATCACGCTGGACATTGAGATGCCCAAAATGGACGGGCTTGATTTTCTAGGGCGTTTAATGCGATTGCGCCCCATGCCCGTTGTGATGATCTCTACGCTTACTGAGCGCGGTGCTGAGGTAACGATGAAGGCGCTTGAGTTGGGCGCCGTTGACTTTGTGGCAAAACCCCGTATTGGGCTGGTGGATGGCATCAAAGATCTAGCGACCAATATCGTTGACAAAATTCGAGTGGCCGCTGCCGCTAAAGTGCATAAATCCCTACATGTAGCCTCGACATCAGCTCCTGAGCGGTTGCCTAGTGCCAGCGCTGTGCCTATCTCGATCGGTCGCGTGTCTACGGAGAAGCTGGTGTTTATTGGCGCCTCAACCGGCGGTACGGAGGCTATAAAAGAGATACTGATTCGATTGCCCGCCGACGCCCCTGGCGTGGTGATCACCCAGCACATGCCCCCTGGGTTCACGACTAGCTTTGCCGCGCGGCTCAATGGGCTTTGTCAAATTACTGTGCAAGAGGCTGTCAATGGTGTTCGCGTTCTACCCGGTCATGCCTACATAGCACCCGGTGGCAAACAGTTCTGGGTGGAGAAGAGTGGTGCGAATTATGTGTGTGTAGTCGAAGACGGTGAGCTTGTGA
>JACCDS010306436.1_pt1 | contig 13292 bp, 14 predicted proteins | sample 7446441 | NCBI WGS metagenome assembly JACCDS01 (sample SAMN15323445, study PRJNA562643) | freshwater metagenome | isolation source: river surface water | place: USA:Blue River Watershed | collected 2017-08-17
CGGGCGACAGGGCGCGCCGCGCATAACGCGCCGCTGCCTGCGCGCGCGCATCGGGATCGGCCAGTGCGGCGCGCAGGCGCATCCAGTCGCCCACGCCATACTTGTCGTCGACCGGAATGCGCAGGTAGCTGAACGCATCGCCCGGGTTGTTGCGCACGCCGGCCAGGTAGACCTGGGCGCCGTCGAGCGTCACCGGCTGCATGTAGTTCATGAATTCGCGCGCCTGGCCCGTCTTGTCGCGCAGCTTGTACTGCACGCTGGGGCCGACGTTCTTCAGGTCCTTGTTCTTCTCCGGGTTGGCGGCCGAGCCGAGCCGCTGGTCGAGCCGCTCGTTGAAAGTCTTTTTCTGGTCGACGGCACGCAGGTCCTGCCCGTTGCCGGCCGTGTTCTCGACGTTGAACGGACGGAAGCCCGACCACTCGATCGTGTACTCGCTGCCGCCGCTGCCGAGCAGCGGCGTCGACTTGCCGACCTCGCCCTCGACCTGGAACTGTGCGCTGCCGATGCCCTGCATCGGATAGCCGGCCAGCTTCAGGCGGCTGCCGCCATCCTCGAAGCTCGACTGGTAGACGGCGAGACCCTTGTAGATGAGCGGCTTGTTGACTTCGATGGTCGCCGGGAAGCTCTTGCCCGTTTCATGGTCAGTCACGGTCACCTTGCTGGCAAACAGCTTCGGCATGCCGGTCGAATAAAAGTCAACGATGAATTTCTTCAGCTCCAGCGTGAACGGCAGTTCCTGGATCATCACGCCCTGGCCCGACGGAATGATCGCGGTATTGCTGCTGGCGCCTTCGGGCACATAGGTGTTGCCACGGAATGTAGGGTTGCCCACGCCAAGGCGGTGCTTCTCCGGAATCTGGGCGATCACCCCGCCGCCGCTGAAAGGCTCCTTGTCGAACAACCACTGTTGTGCCTGGATTGGCAAATTGGAGTCGAGCAGACCACCGACGCAAATGATGACGATCGCCGAATGCGCGAAGATGTAGCCGAGCTTGTTGGCGGCGCCCTGTTTCGCAGTCACCAGCGTTGCGCCGCCCTTGTCAACCAGCTTCACCTGGTAGCCAGCGGCAGTGACACGACGCGCCGACTCACGCGCGAGCTCGGCTGTATCGCCGCCTGTGGTCCATTCGACATGGTGGTGGAAGTTGCGCAGCGATTGTTCGCGCACGTTGTCGCGCCAGCTCTTCATGTCGCGCAGCATCTTCGGCGCATTGCGCACGATGCACAGCGAGGTCGACACGACCAGGAAGGCCATGATCAGCAGGAACCACCAGGCCGAATACACCGAATACACGGATAACCGCGCAAACACCTCGAACCAGAACGGCCCGAACTGGTTTACGTAATTTGGCAGTGGCTCATTCTGCAGCACCACGGTACCAATCACGGACGCGATCGAGATCACGGTCAGCAAACTGATCGCGAAACGCATCGACGACACCAGCTCGACGAGGTCCGCCATGAAGCGGCTGCGAGTCTCTATCTGTATGCCTTGCGTACCGGTGCTCATCTGTTCTGTCTCTGCGCGGGGTTTCATTCGAATCTGCAAACAAAAAGGGGCGGCCTGCGGCCACCCCCCTGAGATCGTCGCCGTTACCGCTTATCGTTATTTTTCAGCGGGCGACGCACATCATCACTTCAGGCCGGCGATGTAGTCGGCGACCGCTTTCATCTCGTCGTCCGACATGCGCTTGCCGATCGTGGTCATCTGCGCGGAGTTCGTGCGCGCACCGGTGCGGAAGTTGGTCAGTTGGGCAAGCGTGTAGTCCTGATGCTGGCCGGCCAGGCGCGGATACTGCGCCGGGATACCAGCGCCGTTCGGGCTATGGCAACCTGCGCATGCAGGCACGTTCTTCTCGGCGATACCACCACGGTAGATCTTCTTGCCCCACTCAACCGTGTCCTTGTTCTTCGCTGCCCCCGGCGCCGGCTTCTGCGCGGCGACATAGGCGACGACATTGCGCATGTCAGCGTCGGTCATGGACTTGGCGATCGCGGTCATCACGGCATTGTTGCGCGCCGGACCCTGGAAATCATACAGCTGCTTTTGCAGGTAGGCCGCATGCTGACCGGCCAGCTTCGGGTTCTGGGTGATGGTCGAGTTGCCAGCAGCGCCGTGGCAGGCGACGCAGGCCATGATGCCGCGTGCGGCGTCGCCGTTCGCGTAGAGCTCGGAGCCCTTGGCCGGATCGGCCGCGGCCGCAGCGGCCTTGTCCTCGGCCGCAAGTGCGACACTGGACGACGCCAGCAGCGCGATGGAGACGAATTTCATGAACGACGAAAGAGCACGATTCATTCAAACACCCGGGTTTTATTTGGTTTGGTTTATGCCTAAATACAGGGCGGCATTGTACTACAATGGCGGACGCGTTCCCCGCCTCGTCCCGCAGGCCATCTCATTTTTCGCCCATGTCCTCACTCTGGCAAGCCCGCTTTTTCACGACTGTAAACCGGCTGCAGGATTTGCCAAAATATACATTCCCGGAGGTCGCCTTTGCCGGCCGCTCGAACGCGGGCAAGTCCACTGCGATTAATTTACTGTGCAATCAGAAGAAACTGGCATTCGCGTCGAAGACGCCGGGCCGCACCCAGCACATCAATTTTTTCTCGATCGGTGGCGCGCATGTCGGCCAGCACCGCAAGGACGCGACCCGCACCGACGAGATCCGCGCCTTTCTGGTCGACCTGCCCGGCTACGGCTATGCCGAAGTATCCGGCTCGGCCAAAGACCATTGGCAGCTGCTGCTTGGGCGCTATGTCCAATCGCGCGAGCAACTGGTCGCGCTGGTGCTGATCATGGATGCCCGTCGCCCCTTCACCGAACTGGACGTGGAAATGCTCGAATGGTTCGCACCCACCGGCAAGCCCGTCCATTGCCTGCTTAGCAAGGCCGATAAACTGAACCGCAGCGAGCAGGCCGATGCGATGCGCCTGGCGAAAAGTATCCTGGCCAGCTATGTTGACGAGGCCGGCCAGCCTCTGCCATTCTCGGTGCAGCTGTTTTCGGCGCTCAAGCGCACCGGCCTGGACGAAGCGGATCGCACGATACGCGGCCTGCTCGGACTGGATAACGACGATGCGAACGCACCGGACGCGGCCGACGGACCGGTATAAAAAAACCCTGGAGAAAGGGGAGTGTCTCCAGGGTTCAACGCTGACACGCACAAGGCGAGACAGCCCCGCTCAGGGAGGAGAAGCGGGAGGTGAGCAATCACCCAATTGTCTGAGCCGGGCCAGCGACAAAAGTTTCAGCGTTTTGCTGCCCGCCGGGTTGCCCTTCACAATGCGTGCACCGCTGTATCCCACCTTGTTACCACCTGTTGAGACTGCGAAAAAACAATGACGACTGATGCCCAGCACCGATTTCCGGCGATTCGCATGCGGCGCATGCGCAAAGACACGTTTTCGCGCGCGATGATGCGCGAGAACGTTATTACCGCTGCGGACCTGATCTACCCCGTGTTCATTCTCGACGGCCAGAACCGGCGCGAGGTTGTGCCGTCCATGCCGGGCGTCGAGCGCCTGTCGGTGGATTTGCTGCTGCCGGTCGCAGAAGAATGCGTTGCGCTTGGCATTCCGGTGATGGCGCTGTTCCCGGTCATCGACCCGTCGCTGAAGACACCCGACGGCATCGAGGCAGCCAATCCGGACGGGTTGGTGCCGCGTGCTGTGCGGGCTCTGAAGGCGCGCTGTCCCGAACTGGGCATCCTGACCGATGTCGCCCTCGACCCGTATACCAGCCACGGCCAGGATGGTCTGCTCGACGCTGATGGCTATGTGCTGAACGACGAAACCACCGCGCTGCTGGTCCGGCAGGCACTGGCGCAGGCAGCGGCAGGCGTCGACATCGTGGCGCCGTCCGACATGATGGATGGCCGCATCGGGGCGATCCGCGCGGCGCTGGAAGCGGGCGGCCACATTCACACGCGGATCATGGCTTATTCGGCGAAGTACGCGTCGGCGTTCTATGGCCCGTTCCGCGATGCCGTCGGCTCGGCGGCCAACCTCGGCAAAGGCAGCAAGGCAACCTACCAGATGGATCCGGCCAACACCGATGAAGCGCTGCGCGAAGTCGCGCTCGATATCGCCGAGGGCGCAGACATGGTGATGGTCAAGCCGGGCATGCCCTACCTCGACATCGTGCGCCGCGTGAAGGACGAATTCAGGATGCCGACTTTTGCCTACCAGGTGAGCGGCGAGTACGCGATGATCAAGGCGGCTGCACAAAACGGCTGGCTTGACCATGACAAGGCCATGATGGAAGCGATGCTCGCATTCAAGCGGGCGGGAGCCAATGGCGTTCTGACCTACTTCGCCCGGGATATCGCACGGCTGCTGTAAACCAATCCCATCGGTACAGTTCAACCGACGCCCCGTCTGCATTGCACCGCTGGCAGCGCGCTGTGCTGCCAGCGCTCAACCCACGAGTTCGATAAACGAACCACCTAGCCCATCGGGTTACACATCCTTCACGCAAAGCCTGTGAAATCTGCAAATTTTTCCCCGATTTCGAGGCAATAAAACAACGTTGTGCGGGAGGCAGAATGGATCGCGCCGGGAAAACTTTCGCATTCCAGATTGAGCCGCGCCAGCATCCCAGGCAGTCTGTGGGCGCCAGCGATACACTGGCCAGCCGCGAGGCGACGATCAAACTTGAGAATCAAGCGCCCTGCAACGTGACGCTGTTCTTCCGGGTGCCAAAAGAGCAATTGGTCGCGCTCCGCAAGCAAGGCCGCGCTGATTCATCAAAAGAGACGATCAAGCATCTCAAGGAACTCCTGCTGGCCCAGGGGAGCGATCCGGAGAAAATCGAACAATCGTTCAAGGTGATTAGAGAGTACAACCGTTCCAGCGAAAAAGGCGCACGGGAAATAAGGACGCAGCGCAATAGCCAATCCGGGCTGCTGCAACGGCCGAAGTCAGCCGTTCAAATCGCCGCCGGTAACCTGCAAGCCCGCCTGTCCAAGCCGGCAGATGCCTATGACATACCGTTTAGCCTGGTTAACAAAACGTTCACGAACGCCATGCAAAACGGCGAGGTGTTGCGGGTGGACTCGGCATTGAACGTATCGCATGACCAGCGTCCGTCGACGCAACCTGTCATGGAGAAAAAATCTCCGAACACCGCAAGAGTCACGAAGCCCCTGCCGCCCACACCATCAACCGCAGGGAAAATCCGGCCAGCGTCAACCCAGCCCAAGCCGCTGCCGCCTGTGCCTGCAAAACCTGCGCAGGCAGGGGGTCAGTCCAGGCTGTCTGCCGCCGAACCGGCCTCGCCGACAGACAAGCCCTGAGGTTTACCGGTTAGGCTGAGGCGTGATGCGCAGATAAGGCTTGGGTGCGCTATAACCCTTCGGATATTTTTGCTTGATCAGCGCTTCGTCCTGCACCGACAAAGGGATGATCACGTCATCGCCATTCTGCCAGTTGCCGGGCGTCGCCACAGTGTAGCCGTCGGTCAATTGCAGCGCATCGATCACGCGCAAGACCTCATCGAAATTGCGGCCGGTGCTCATGGGATAGGTGATCATCAGTCGCACCTTTTTCTTCGGATCGATGATGAACAGCGAGCGCACGGTCGCCGTGTCGGACTGGTTCGGATGAATCATGTCGTACAGTGCAGCGACCTTTCTGTCGGCGTCAGCGACGATCGGAAAGCCAACGACCGTGTTCTGGGTTTCTTCGATGTCACGGATCCAGGCACTATGCCGGTCGACCGGATCGACCGACAGCGCGATCGCCTTGACATTGCGCCGGTCGAACTCCGGCTTGAGTTTGGCCGTCAGGCCCAACTCGGTGGTGCAGACCGGCGTGAAATCGGCCGGATGCGAGAACAGCACGACCCATGAGTCCCCGGCCCATTCGTGAAAACGGATCTTGCCGATGGAGGAATCCTGCTCGAAGTCAGGTGCGGTGTCGCCGAGATGCAATGCCATGATGTCAGACTCCTTGCGCAGACGGTGTAATGAGACCGCCAATATATCGGCGCATCCTGCACGGGGCAAAGACAATCTCGCTCTTTGCAAATAGCCGGAATGGATATATCGCCTGAATTGGCGCTGAATTACCTCGTCCGCTGCAGCGACTGCAGGAATGCCTCGGCAGACTGGAAGCCGATCACGCGCGAACCACGGATTTCATTTCCGTCCGGACCGAAGAAAATGATGCCGGGCGGACCGAACAGCCCGAAGCGCTTCAGCAAGGCCTTGTGCTCGTCATTGTTTGCGGTGACGTCCGCCTGCAGCAGCAGCATCTGGTCGAGCTCGGCCTTCACCTCCGGATCGACGAATGTGAACTTTTCCATCTCGATACAGGAAACGCACCAGTCGGCGTAGAAATCGAGCATCACGCGCTGGCCGCCGGCCCGCACCAGCGTCGCCTCCAGTTCGGCGACACTACCGATGCGCGTGAACGCCGTCTTTGCATGCGCCTCGCCGCGCAGGTGTGCAAGCGGCGACCACGGATCGCGGCCGCCACTGGCAACACCAACGAGCTGGGCCGCACCAAGCGCAATGAAAGCAGCGCCGATGACGCGCGCACGCCAGCCGAGCGATTTCGTCCGCAGCAGGAACGCGCCGTAGCCTGCACCCAGCAGGCCCCAGCCGAGCATCAGCAGCCCGGCCGGGATCAGCGATGCGACCATCCACAGCGCAAGCGCAAGCATGAGAATGCCGAAGAATATCTTGACCGAACGCATCCATGCACCGGCGCGCGGCAGCAGCGTGCCTGCCGACAGGCCGACCAGCAGCAATGGCACGCTCATGCCGGCCGCCATCGCAAACAGTGCGCTGCCGCCAATGAGCACATCGCGCGTCTGGCTGATATAAACCAGCGCCCCGGCCAACGGCGCAGCGACGCAGGGACCAACGATCAGCGCCGAAATCGCGCCCATGACGAAAACGCCGGCGAGTTTGCCCGCGCGCTGCCGCTCGGACAGTCGTGTCAGCGCAAGTTGTAACGACGCGGGAACCTGCAGTTGGTAAACGTCGAACATCGACAGCGCCATCAGCGTCATCAGCAAGGCAAAGCTGCTCAGAATCAGCGGGCTCTGCAATGCCGCAGACAGGCCTTCGCCGACCAGTCCGGCGGCGATGCCGAGCGACGTGTAAACCACCGCCATGCCTAGCGAATAGCTCACCGAGAGCGCGAAGGCACGCCGGCGACTGGTCTGCGTTCCCTCTCCGGCAATAATGAAGGACAGGATCGGTACCATCGGCAGCACGCAGGGCGTGAACGACAGACCCAGTCCCAGCAGCAGGAACAGCGGCAGGATCAGGACCAGGCGTCCGCTGGCAAGCGAGGCCTCGATGCGCCCCATCTCGGTCTCCGGTGCCGTACCGGCATTCGCTGGCACCGGGTTGTGGGCCGCCGGCGAAGTCGTCAGTCGGTCAGCCAGCCCAGCCGCACCGGCGGACCCGGCCATGCGCGCCTCAGACACCATCGGCGGATAGCAGAGCCCTTTGTCGGAGCAGCCCTGGCTGGTCACCTTCAGCATAAACGCGTCACCGAACTGCACTGGTATACGGATCAGCAATTCGCCGCGCATTGTTTCGACATCCTTTTCGAAGTTTGGGTCGAACTTCACCTTCCCCCGCGGCAGATCGGCGTCGCCCAGCGTCGCGCCATCCGCTGCAAATGCAAACTTGTCGCGGTACAGGTAATAGCCATCGGCGACACGGTAGCGGACTTCGATTGTGGCGGTATCAGCCATGCGCGCACTGAACGCAAACGCCTGTTCCGGCGGCAGGAAGTCACCCGTACCCTGTGCGGCGCACAGGCAGGGCAGGCCGGCTAGCAGAAAAAAGACAAAACGAAATAGCAGCTTACGCATGGGAATCGGGTTCGGTTTCGGTGGCTACCCAGTGCAGATAAGGCGCATGACCAGCGAGCAGCGGCCAGCCGATCACTTCGGGCACATCGTACGGATGCGCAGCGACAATCGCGGGCTGCAGCTGCTGGTAGCGCTGCCGGGTGGTCTTGATCAGCAAAGTGACTTCGCTCGCCTCCTCGACCGCCCCCTGCCAGCGATAGACCGAGTGCACTGCAGGCAGGATATTCACGCAGGCCGCGAGCCTTGCATCGACGAGCGTGCGTGCGAGCGCCTGCGCAGTCGCCATGTCGGGCACCGTTGTCATCGCCAGCCAAATCTGTTGATCGCTCACTCCGGCTCCTTCAGGTCAGCAGCCGCCTGCGCGTGAGCACGGTCGCCACATAAAAAGCGGCAAGGCAGAACACCAGCAAGGTCAGCACGTTCTGCAACGGATCCTGCGGCAATCGGCCCAGCAGCAATGGTCGCACAAGTTGCACCGCTGCGCCGAGCGGCAGGTAAGCAGCGAGCGGCTGCAACCAGTCCGGCAGTTGCGTGGTCGGGTAATACACGCCGGAGACAAAGATCATTGGCGTGAGCAAAAGCGTGAAGTAGTAAGTAAAAAAGTCGTAAGCCTTCGCGATCGCGTTGATGATCAGCGCAATCGACGCAAAGGTCATCCCGATCAGGAACAGCAACGGCGGCACCAACAGCGTGGTCGGATGCCAGCCGATCCCGAGCACGAACAGAACCAGCAGGATCGACACACCGGAAATCATCGCCTTGCTCGCGGCCCACAGCATCTCGGCCAGCACGATGTCGTCCAGATCGAGGGGCGTGTTCAGCAGGGATTCCCAGGTCTTCTGCACATGCATGCGCGAGAATGCGGAGTACAGTGCCTCGAACGATGAAGCCGTCATGACTGACATGCAGATCGAACCGCTGGCAAGGAACTCGATATAGGGTACGCCGTCGATCTGCTGTAGCAGGCTCCCCAATCCGTAGCCGAATGCGAGCAAGGTGATCATCGGTTCGGCGATGTTGCCTATCACGCTGGCGATGGCCAGCTTGCGCCAGACCAGCAGGTTGCGGCGCCAGACCGGAACGAAGCGCAGGCTGAACGAAGGCAGGCGAAAGTTCGCTGCGGTCATCTCAATCCCTCATCTCACGGCCGGTCAGTTTCAGGAACAGGTCTTCCAGGTTCGCCGGCCGGTGCAGATAACGCAAGCCTTCGCGTTGTCCGAGGCTCTGCAGCAGCGGCTCGGCCTGGTTGGTGTAGCAGAACACCGTCTCGCCGCTGGTCTCGACACGGTCGGCCATGCCGCGCGCAGCTTCTGCCCAGTCTGCGGCATGGTCGCCGTAGACTTCGATCACCTGCGACTCGATGTGCAATGCGATCAATGCGCGCGGCGATCCCTCGGCGATCATGCGACCCTGATCAATCACGGCGAGGCGGTCGCACAAACGCTCGGCCTCGTCCATGAAATGCGTTGTCAATAAGATGGTCTTGCCGTCGGCGAGCAGCGTCTTCAAGCGCTCCCAAATCATGTGGCGTGCCTGTGGATCGAGACCAGTGGTTGGCTCGTCCATGAAGATCAGGTCCGGATCGTTCACGAGCGCGCGTGCCAGCGTCAGCCTGCGTTTCATTCCGCCTGACAGTTCGGCGATGCGCGCACCGCGCTTGCCGACAAGATTCGCAAAATCGAGTAACCAGTCCAGCCGCGCGGCGATCTCTACCTCGCGCATGCCAAAGTAGCGCCCATAGACCATCAGATTTTCTTCGACCGTGAAATCCGGATCGAGACTGTCAATCTGGGGCACAACGCCAATCCGCATCCGTGCGCGGCGCGCGTCGTCAGGCACTAGGTGACCAACCAGCGTGATCCTGCCACTGTCGGGCGCCGTCAGCCCAAGACAGAGCTTCAGGGTCGTGGTCTTGCCCGCACCGTTCGGGCCGAGCAGTCCATAGCATTCGCCACGCTGCAGCGAAAACGACACGCCATTGATTACTTGGCGCCGCCGGGCGCCCTCGCCATACGACTTGTGCAAATTGTCTACGCTGAGGATGGACATCCGGATCCGAGGAAATTGAGATGACGCATGCCATTCCGGCGATTCGTCGATACCGCGATGTTGCCACAGCGCCGCGCCAATTTCAGGCGCCGGAATGAACAAAGCCAGGCACGGGGCCTGGCTTTGTTGCGTTGACTGCGTAGGCAGCCTGGCAAAACTTGTTTTGCCGCTTACTCTGCGACTTCAACAGCTTCGGTCGGTTCCGGACGATCGACCAGTTCGACGTAGGCCATCGGCGCGTTGTCACCAACGCGGAAGCCCATCTTCAGAATACGCAGGTAACCGCCGTTGCGGGCCTTGTAGCGCGGGCCGATCTCGGAAAACAGCTTGCCGACGATCTCGCGGTCACGCAGGCGCGAGAAAGCGAGACGCTTGTTAGCCAGCGTATCAACCTTGCCGAGGGTAATCATCGGCTCGACGACGCGACGCAGTTCCTTCGCCTTCGGCAGCGTGGTCTTGATCGCCTCATGGCGCAGCAGCGACACAGTCATGTTGCGCAGCATGGCCAGACGGTGCGACGAGGTGCGGTTGAGTTTACGGAGTCCGTGACGATGACGCATGGTACTTTCCTTTTCAGTGTATTGATCCAGCTCTTCTATCGCCGGCCCTTGTTCAGGACCGGCGCGGGCCGGTGATGGTTAGATAAAAAGCCTGCTTACTTTTCGAGACCGGCCGGTGGCCAGTTCTCGAGCTTCATGCCCAGGGTCAGGCCGCGCGAGGCAAGGACTTCCTTGATCTCGTTGAGCGACTTGCGTCCCAGGTTCGGGGTCTTCAGGAGTTCGTTCTCGCTGCGCTGGATCAGATCGCCGATATAGTAGATGTTCTCGGCCTTCAGGCAGTTTGCGGAACGGACGGTCAGTTCGAGGTCGTCGACCGGGCGCAGCAGAATAGGATCGACAGTCGGTGCGCGCGACGGTGCTTCGGCAGCCGCCTCGGTGCCTTCCAGCGCGGCGAACACGTTGAGCTGGTCGACCAGCACACGTGCCGACTGGCGGATTGCCTCTTCGGGCGAGATCACGCCATTCGTCTCGATATTCATCACCAGCTTGTCGAGGTCGGTACGCTGCTCGACCCGCGCGGACTCTACCGTGTACGACACACGGCGCACCGGCGAAAACGATGCGTCGAGGATGATGCGACCGATGGTCTTGTTCGCGTCTTCAGACAGACGGCGCACATTGCCCGGCACATAACCACGGCCCTTCTCGACTTTCACCTGCATGTCAATCTTGCCGCCTGCGGTCAGGTGGGCGATCACATGATCAGGGTTGATCAGTTCGATATCGTGGGGCAGGTCGATGTCGGAAGCCAGCACAGGACCTTCACCTTCCTTCTTCAGCGACAGCGTGACTTCATCACGGTTGTGCAGCTTGAAGACGATACCCTTGAGGTTCAGCAGGATATCAACCACGTCCTCCTGAACGCCGTCGATCGACGAATACTCGTGTACCACGCCAGCGATGGTCACCTCGGTTGGCGCATAGCCAACCATCGACGACAGCAGCACACGACGCAATGCGTTGCCGAGGGTGTGGCCGTAGCCACGCTCAAACGGCTCCATCACAACTTTCGCGTGGCCGGGGCCGAGTTGCTCAACCTCGATGATGCGGGGCTTCAGAAGATTGTTATGCATGAATGTCCTTTCAATACCCTCGGCTCGTTACACCGATAAGGCTGATGGCATATCTAAAAAGGCGCCCGAGAATGCAGGCGCCCTGGGGGAATTAACGCGAATACAGTTCGACGATCAGCGACTCGTTGACTTCCTGGTTGTAGTCGCCGCGATCTGGCAGGGCCTTCAGCGAACCCTCCATCTTCTTCGCATCAACTGACACCCACAGCGGCAAGCCGGACTGCTCGGCCAGCGACAGCGCCTCGGCGATGCGAACCTGTTTCTTGGCCTTCTCGCGGACGGCGACGGCGTCGCCGATCTTGACCTGGAACGACGGAATGTTCACGACGTTGCCATTCACGACGATTGCCTTGTGCGATACCAGCTGGCGCGCTTCAGCGCGGGTGGACGCGAAACCGAGACGATAGACGACGTTGTCGAGACGCGATTCAAGCAGTTGCAGCAGGGTTTCGCCGGTGTTGCCTTTGCGACGGTCTGCTTCGGCGAAATAGCGACGGAACTGGCGCTCGAGCACGCCGTACATGCGCTTGACTTTCTGCTTTTCACGCAGCTGGTTACCATAATCCGACGTACGTGCGCCCGAAGTACGGCCATGTTGGCCCGGCTTCGAATCGAGTTTGCACTTCGAGTCCAGTGAGCGGCGCGCACTCTTAAGGAACAGATCAGTGCCTTCACGGCGGGAGAGTTTTGCTTTGGGTCCGATATAACGTGCCACGTTGTTTCCTTTTTTGTTTGACGCTTTGGCTCCAGGCCATAAGCGCTAGTCCGGTCTGCCTGCTACCGGACGGTGGTCTTAGAACAAAACCCGCCGGGTCGGCGGGTCGCTTTCAGCTACTGCCCGTACTGCAAGAAATCAGATGCGACGGCGTTTCGGCGGACGGCAGCCATTGTGCGGTACCGGCGTCACGTCCTGGATCTGGGTGATCTTGATGCCGAGGGCGTTCAACGCGCGAACCGCGGATTCGCGACCCGGGCCCGGGCCCTTGATGCGAACTTCGAGGTTCTTGACGCCGCACTCAACCGCCACCTTGCCAGCGGCTTCGGCAGCCACCTGGGCCGCGAACGGAGTGGACTTGCGCGAGCCCTTGAAGCCAGCACCGCCCGACGTTGCCCACGACAGAGCATTACCCTGGCGATCGGTGATCGTAATGATCGTGTTGTTGAACGAAGCGTGAACGTGCGCGATACCTTCAGCGACGTTCTTCTTGACTTTTTTGCGAACGCGCGCGGACGCGGCGTTGTTCGATGCTTTTGCCATGATGGGTTCCTTGTGTACGCTAAAGGATTACTTCTTCAGCGCTTGTGCGGCCTTACGCGGACCCTTGCGGGTGCGTGCGTTAGTACGGGTACGCTGTCCACGAACCGGCAGTCCCTTGCGATGGCGCATGCCGCGATAGCAGCCGAGATCCATCAGGCGCTTGATGTTCATCGACAGTTCACGACGCAGGTCACCCTCGACGATGAATTTGCCGATCTCGTCACGCAGCTTCTCGAGCTCGTTGTCATCGAGGTCCTTGACCTTTTTGTTGGTCGGGACACCCGTAGTCGCGCAGATCACTTCAGCGCGAGGACGGCCGATACCGTAGATCGCCGTCAGGCCGATCACGGTGTGCTGGTGGTTGGGGATGTTGACCCCTGCAATACGTGCCATTCGTTATTCCTCGATCGATAACGTTGTTAACCCTGGCGCTGCTTGTGACGCGGTTCGGTGCAAATGACACGAACGACGCCCTTGCGCTTGATGATCTTGCACTTACGGCAGATCCGCTTCACTGATGC